>Ga0209796_10000012_pt1 | contig 338941 bp, 301 predicted proteins | sample AgamicOrSfrz_FD_187167 | JGI IMG/M metagenome (GOLD analysis project Ga0209796, IMG submission 187167) | Agave microbial communities from Guanajuato, Mexico - Or.Sf.rz (SPAdes) (version 2) | ecosystem: Host-associated > Plants > Phyllosphere > Phylloplane/Leaf | place: Guanajuato, Mexico...
GATTGCGATGAGCAGCACGATTACCGTCACCATGACCGTCGTATCGAAGCGCTGATAGCCGTAGCGGATCGCGAGATCGCCCAGCCCGCCCGCGCCCACCGCGCCGGCCATCGCGGACGAGCCGATCATCGCCACCACTGTGATCGTGAAGCCGCCGACAATGCCAGGCAGCGCCTCGGGCAACAGCACATGCCACACAATATGCCGGCGCTGCGCGCCCATTGCCTGCGCTGCCTCGATCAGACCGCGATCCACTTCGCGCAAACTGACTTCCGCCACACGTGCAAGAAACGGAATAGCGGCGATGCTAAGCGGCACGATTGCTGCCCATACGCCGATGGTCGTACCGATCAGCAAACGCGTGAGCGGCAGCAGCGCGACGAGCAGGATGATGAAGGGCGTCGAGCGGAATGCATTGACGAGCGCACCGAGCGTGCTGTTCACCGCGCGTTTTTCGAAGATGCCGCCGCGCGTGGTCGTAACCAGCACCAGCGCGAGCGGGATGCCGACAAGCGCGGCGATGAGTGCGGACACGCCGACCATGACGAGCGTATCGCGTATCGCGCCAACCAGTTCAGACAGCCAGAGTTCAGACATAGCCCAGCACCTCGACATGATTTGCATGGCGGCGCGCGCGCTCGAGCAACGTGCCGACCTGCGCGTGCAGCGCGGTGCGTCCGCTTGCACGCACCTGTGCGGACACGATAAGGCGACCTTGCGCGTGCCCCTGAATGCGGTCGATACCGCCATGCACGAAACTGACGCCGCTGCCCTCTACGCTCAACGCTGACGCGAGGCTGGCGAGATCGGGATCGCGCGCATCGTCGCCGGTGAAGCGCACGTCGAGCAGAACGCGTGCGTCGCCTTGCGCAATATCGGCGAGCGGCTTGACGCGCTCGGCCAGATCCGCAGGCAAATCGTGCACCAGCGTGCGCAGCAGCGCGCGCGTCGCATCGTGCTGCGGAGCGCCGAACACGCGCCACACCGGGCCAGTTTCGACTACGCGGCCGCGCTCGATCACAGCCACCGTATCGCACACTTCACGAATCACCTGCATTTCGTGTGTGATCAGAATGACGGTCAGATTCAGCCGCCGGTTGATGTCGCGCAGCAACGCGAGAATCGCTTGCGTCGTTTCGGGATCGAGTGCGGAGGTGGCTTCGTCGCACAACAGAATGTCGGGGTCCGTGACGAGCGCGCGCGCAATGCCCACGCGCTGTTTCTGTCCACCCGACAAGCTCGCCGGATATGCATCGCGCTTTGCGGCAAGCCCGACGAGTTCGAGCAGCGCGTCCACTTTCTTGTCGATCGCTGCTTTCGGTACACCGGCAATTTTCAGCGGCAACGCAATGTTCTCGCGTACTGTCTTTGCCGAGAGCAGATTGAAGTGCTGGAACACCATGCCGATGCGCCGGCGCAGCGTGACGAGTCCGCGTTCGTCGAGATCGCCCACACTCACGCCGTTCACCCGCACCGCCCCCGAACTCGGCCTTTCAAGGCCGTTGACGAGCCGCAGCAGCGTCGACTTGCCCGCGCCGCTGCGGCCGATAATGCCGAATACCTCGCCGCGCGCGACGTTCAGCGTCACGTCCGCGAGCGCCGTAGTCGAAACGCCGCGCGAGTCCGCAAACACTTTGCCTACGTTGTCGAACACCACGGCGGTCTGCGCCGGCGCTGCATGCGCGCGCTCGTCCGCTGCAAGCGCCGGTGAATCTTCAATGAACTGCGGTGCGTCGAAAAGAGTGGCCACGGCTTCGCTCCTGTCAGGCTTCAACGGTTTGCTTGACGCCGCTTTGCGGTCGGCGATGCCGCGCACCGGCATGCACTGCCGGCAAACGCGCGCGTCCGCCGCCGAACAGCTTCTCGCGCAAAGTCGGCGCGGGATCGTAATCTTCCTTGTATACGCCGCGGTTTTGCAGCTCGGGCACAACGAGGTTCACGAAGTCCTCGAACGATTCGGGCATGACCGTGCGTGTCAGATTGAAGCCGTCCACGCCCGCTTCATCGATCCACGAAACGAGCTCGTCCGCAATCTGTTGCGGCGAGCCGACCACGGGTTTCGCGCGACCGCCAAGCGTCATCTGTTCCAGTACTTTGCGTTTGGTCCACACGCCGCTCACACTCTTGCTGGAGATGGCCTCGACCGCCGATTGCATGGAGTCGGTCTTCACATACGAGATCGGCTCATCCAGCGCGTATTGCGAGAAGTCGATACCTGTCGAGCTGGAAAAATGCGCGATGCCGCCGTCCGCGCTGGCATAACGCCGATACTCTTCGAACTTTTCCTGGGCGGCGCGCTCGGTTTCGCCCACCACGACGGTAATGCCCGCGAAGATCTTGATGTCGTCGCGCGCGCGCCCGAAGCTCACCGCCCGTGCGCGAATGTCTTCCACGATAGAACGCGTCAACTGCTTGTTCTGTCCACCCACGAACACACATTCCGCATGACGTGCAGCGAAATCCACACCGCGGTTGGACGAACCGGCCTGATACAACACCGGCGTGCGCTGCGGAGAAGGCTCGCTCAGGTGAATCGCGTCGATCGAATAGTAGGGGCCGTCATGCTTTACGCGGTGCACCTTGCCCGGCTGCGAAAACACCCGTGCAGCACGGTCGCGCACCACCGCGTCGTCTTCCCAGCTTTGCTCCCATAACTTGTAGACCACTTCCATATAGTCGTCGGCGCGCTCGTAGCGGTCGTCGTGACTGATCTGCTGCGCGAGACCCATGCCGCGTGCGGCGCTGTCCAGATAGCCGGTCACGATGTTCCAGCCGACGCGGCCCTTCGTAAGATGGTCGAGCGTCGACATGCGGCGTGCGAACAGATACGGCGGCTCATAAGTGAGATTCGACGTGACGCCAAAACCGATATGCCGCGTGACGTGCGCCATGGCCGGCACGATCAGCGCCGGATCGTTAATCGGAATCTGCACGGCTTCGCGCAACGGCGTGTCTGGGCCGCCCTCGTAGACGTCGTACACGCCCACAATGTCGGCGAGAAAAATGCCGTCGAACTTGCCGCGTTCAAGTGTTTGCGCAAGACTCGTCCAGTAGTCGAGGTCTGTATAACGAGCAGACTGGTCTCGCGGATGCGTCCACAAACCGTGATTGATATGACCAACCGCATTCATGTTGAACGCGTTCAACAGGATCTTTTTCTTCGGCATCACGCGGCTCCTGTGACTTTCTTCAGTATGAAATGCGCCGCTTACCAGGCGACCGCGTAGAGGTCGCCAAATGCCTTGTCGAGCGCGGCGCGCACAGCCGGCGAATGCTGATAGATGGAAATGAACTTGCGAATGCGCGGGTCGTTGACGCTCTCCGGACGCACGACCCATTGAATCGCATAGTTCCTGTTTTCCAGGCCGTCGAACAGCAGCGCGCTATTCGGATCTGTCGTGCCCGCTAGTTTGATGAAGCTCGGGTAACCCTGCGCGAGGTCCACGTCATCAAGCGAGCGCGCCAGTTGCGACGCCTCGAGCTGAATGATCTTCAGATGCTTCGGGTTCGCGGTTATGTCGAGCGTAGTGGCGCGATAGTCGATGCCCGGCGTAAGCTTGATCAGACCGGCTCGTTGCAGCAGCAACAAACCGCGCCCGCCGTTGACCGGATCGTTCGCGATGGCCACCGTCGCGCCGTCCTTCAGTTCGTCGAAACGTTTTATCTTTTTGGAGTACAGGCCGATCTTCATGATCGTGCCTGGCGCAATGGCCACGAAGTTATAGCCGCCCTGCTTTTTCGCGTTCTCCAGAAACGGAATGTGCTGGAAGTAGTTGACGTCGATGTCCTTGTTCGCAAGTGCCGCGTTCGGCGTATTCCAGTCGGTGAATTCGATAACCTTGACGTCGAGCCCCTGCTCTTTCGCCTCGCGCACCGCGACTTTGAGCGCCTCGATTTGCGGGCTGGTGGCGGTGCCGATCTTAAGCGTGGGCGCATCCGCCGCAAGCACGGGCGCGGTGGACACCGCAAGTGCAAGACCCAAAGCGCTGAGCAGCGCAAGCGTTGGCGCACGCAAAAAGCGCCGCGCGTTGAGGAGAAAGATACGCATGGTGGACTCTTGTTGACGATGTGATGGGTTCGCGGCGAGCCTGACCGGCAGTCAGCGCCAAAGTGCGAATCATCATAGTGGCCACGATGCGCGCGGGTCTACGAAGCGATTTTCGAAAGGAAAGCGCGAAAAATGATTTGCGCATAAAAAAGCCGGACCGCGCTCGTGGCGCGGTCCGGCTTTTTTCCAACACTCAAATGGGTAACGAAAGCGCTTAACGCTTCGCCACCTGTTCTCCAGTCACACCGGCAGAAGCAGGCGTTGCTGCCGGATCCGCCGACCCCACCGCGGTGTCAGACGCCGCGGCATCGCCCCAACCACCGCCGAGCGCGCGAATCAGATTCACGGTCGCCACTGCTTGCGTACCCTGCAAGTGGCTCGCCTGCAGTTGCGTGCTGAGCACCTGCCGCTCGCCGTCGATCACGTCCAGATAGCTGACCGCGCCTTCCGTGTACTGCGTACGCGACAGACGTGCGGCACGCTGCGACGCCTGCACCGCATTGTTCTGCTCGCGCATCTGATCTTCGAGCAGCCGCAGATCGGCCAGGTTGTCTTCGACTTCGCGGAACGCCACAAGTACCTGTTGACGATACTGCGCGACGTCTTCGTCGTAGCGCGCGCGAGCTTGCGCGAGATTCGCCTTGCGCCGGCCGCCGTCGAAAATGGGCAATGTGAGCGCGGTACCTGCAAACGGACCGAGAATGAACGCCCGGCTCGACCACATGAACAGATCGCCCAAGGTCGCCGACTCATAGCCGAATGCACCCGTAATGTCGAGCTTCGGGAAGAACGCCGACTTCGCGAGACCCACGCGTGCGTTTGCTGCCGCCATCGCGCGCTCGGCGGCCGACACGTCCGGCCTGCGCTCCAGCAGCGCCGAGGGCAGCCCAGGCGGTACACGCACCGCGACCGGCGTAAGCGGCGCTTCGGCAAAGGAGAAGTCCGCCGGCGGCTTGCCAAGCAGAATCGCGAGACTATGTTCCGAAGCCGCGCGCTGCCGCGCGATACCCACCGCATCGGCGCGAGCGCTCGCGAGTTCATTGCGTGCGCGCGACACGTCGAGCTCGCTGATGTCGCCTTCCTTGAAGCGGCGCTCGATGAGCTTCAGCGTATCTTCACGCAATGCCACCGTGCGGCGGTACAGATCCTGATCGGTATCGAGTTCGCGCAACTGGAAATAGTTTTGCGCAACGTCCGCCTGCAGCGACAACTGCACCGAACGGAACAGCGCTTCGCTTTGCTGCTCGTCCGCCCGCGAAGCATTCACGTTCGAGCCGACACGTCCGAACAGATCCGCTTCATACGACGCGCCGACCTGCGCGCGCCAGATGGTGCCCGTCGTGCCGCCCGCGCTATCCCGCTGGAATTGCGACGCTGCGGACGCACGTTCGCGAGTCGGGCCGAAGCCCGCATCGAACTTCGGAAACCAGTCCGACTTCGCTGCGCGCGTCACCGCTCGCGCCTGCTGCACGCGCGCTGCTGCCGCCTTCAGGTCCTGATTCGCGGCGGCCGCCTGCTCTTCGAGGGCGTCGAGTTGCGGGTCGCCGAAAATCTTCCACCATTCGCCGCGATGCGCGTCGTCGGCGGGCTGCGCCGTTTTCCACGTGCCCGCCTCCTGCGCCGATGCGGCCGAAGTTCCCGAAGCCGCGACCGGCGCTTCCTTGAAAGCAGTGGGCGTATCCACTTCGGGACGCTTGTAGGTGGGCTCCACCGAGCAGGCCGCGAGCAGCGCGAGCAGCAAACCACTCGCTGCCGCACGGCCCCATCCGCTCAAAAACTCATAGCGTTTCATTGTTGTTCTCTCCTCAGGCGTCCGTGACCGGCGCGCCAATGCGCGGCGAGTCTTTCTGCGCGACATGAATCGTCCCGCCGGCCAACGTACGCAGCACCACATAGAACACCGGCGTCAGCATCAGCCCGAACAACGTCACCCCGAGCATGCCGAAGAACACCGCGACACCCATCGCATGACGCATTTCCGAACCGGCCCCGGTCGACAACACCAGCGGCACGACACCCATGATGAACGCAATCGACGTCATCAGAATCGGCCGCAGACGCAAACGGCTCGCTTCAATTGCTGCGGAAAGCGGGGTATGTCCGTCGTGTTCCAGTTCGCGGGCGAATTCCACGATCAGAATCGCGTTCTTCGCGGACAAGCCCACCAGCACCATCAAGCCGATCTGCGTGAAGATGTTGTTGTCGCCGCCGGTGAGCCACACGCCGGTCAGCGCGGACAACACGCTCATCGGCACGATCAGGATCACCGCGAGCGGCAGCGTCAGGCTTTCATACAGCGCAGCGAGCACGAGGAACACGAGCAGCACGCTGATCGGGAACACCCACAGACCCGCATTGCCCGCTAGAATCTGCTGATACGTCAGGTCGGTCCACTCCAGCTTCACGCCGCGCGGCAGAACTTCGGCCGCCACGCGCTCGGCTGCGGCCTGGGCCTGACCCGACGAGAAGCCAGGCGCCGGCCCGCCGTTGATGTCCGCAGCCGTATAGCCGTTGTAACGCACCACCATTTCCGGACCATACGTCGGCGTAACCGTGACGAGCGACGACAACGGCACCATGTCGCCCGCCGAATTGCGCGTCTTCAGTTGCAGGATGTCGTCGGCGCGTTGACGGAACGGCGCGTCCGCCTGCACCCGCACCTGATACACGCGGCCAAAGCGGTTGAAGTCGTTCACGTACAGCGAGCCCAGATAGATCTGCATCGTGTTGAACACGTCCGTGACCGGCACGCCAAGCTGCTTCGCCTTCACACGGTCGAGGTCCACGTTCAGTTGCGGCACGTTGATCTGATAACTGGAGAAGGTCGGCCCAAGCTCGGGCGTTTGCGCCGCCTTCTTCACGAATGCCTCCGCTGCCTTGTTCAACTCCGCGTAACCGAGCGCGCCATGATCCTCGAGCTGCATCTTGAAGCCGCCGAGCGTACCGAGACCGAGCACCGGCGGCGGCGGGAACACGGCGACGAACGAGTCCTTGATCGCGCCATACTGCTGATTCAACGAGCCTGCAATTGCACCCGCCGAGAGCTTCTTGTCGCCGCGCTCCTTGAACGGCTTGAGCGTGACGAACACGATGCCCGCGCTCGAACTGTTCGTGAAGCCGTTCACCGACAAGCCAGGGAACGCCACCGCGCTTTCCACGCCCTTCTGCTTGAGCGCGATAGCGCTCATGTCGCGAATCACTTTCTCAGTGCGATCCAGCGACGCGCCGTTGGGCAACTGTGCGAACGCAATCAGATACTCCTTGTCCTGCGCGGGCACGAAGCCACCGGGCACGATACGCGCGATCAGCACGGTTGCGCCGAGCAGAATCGCGTACACCGCGAGCATTGCGCCCTTACGGCGCAGCACGCCCGTCACGCCGCGGCCGTAACCTTCGGAGCCGCGATGAAACACCTTGTTGAAGCCCTTGAAAAAGCGGCCCAGCACGCGGTTCATCACACGCGTCAGCAGGTCTTCCTTCGCGCCGTGGCTGCGCAGCAGCATCGCGGACAATGCCGGCGACAGCGTCAGCGAGTTGAACGCCGAGATCACCGTGGAGATCGCAATGGTCATTGCGAACTGCTTGTAGAACTGACCCGTGAGGCCGGTCATGAACGCAAGCGGCACGAACACGGCGACGAGCGTGAGCGCGATAGCGATAATCGGCCCGCTCACTTCCTGCATCGCCTTATAGGTTGCGTCGCGCGCACTGAGTCCGTTTTCAATGTTCCGCTCGACGTTCTCCACCACCACGATCGCATCGTCCACCACGATCCCGATGGCGAGCACCATGCCGAACAGCGACAGCGCATTGATCGAGAAGCCGAATGCAAGCAGCAGCGAAAATGTCCCGACAATCGACACAGGCACCGCGATCAACGGAATGATCGACGCGCGCCACGTCTGCAGGAACACGATCACGACAATCACCACCAGCGCGATAGCTTCCAGCAGCGTATGCACGACTGCCTCGATACTCGAACGCACGAACTGCGTCGGGTCATAGACAATCTTGTATTCGACGCCCGCCGGCATGTCTTGCGCGAGCTCCTTCATGGCAGAGCGCACTTCGTCCGAAATAGCGAGCGAGTTCGCGCCCGGCGCCTGGTTGATTGCGAGCGCAACCGCCGGCTTGTTGTCGAGCAACGAACGCAGGCCGTATTCCGACGCCGCCAGTTCAATACGCGCAATGTCGCGCAGGTAGGTCACGCCGCCGTCCGGCGCGGTCTTCACGATGATGTCGCCGAATTCGCCTTCCGTCTTCAGACGGCCGCGCGCATTCACCGACAACTGCAATTGCGTGCCCGGCACCGAAGGCGACGCGCCGATCACGCCGGCTGCCACCTGAATGTTCTGCTCGCGGATCGCGTTGACCACTTCGGTTGCCGTCAAGCCGCGTTGCGCGACTTTCTGCGGATCGAGCCATACGCGCATTGCGTAGTCGCCCGAGCCCCACAACTGCACTTCACCCACGCCCTGAATGCGCGCGAGCCGGTCCTTGACGTTGAGCAGCGCGTAATTGCGCAGATACGTCATGTCGTAGCGGTTGTTCGGCGAGATCAGGTGGACCACCATGGTGAGCGTAGGCGAGCTCTTGATGGTCGTCACACCAAGCCGCTGCACGTCTTCCGGCAGACGCGGCAGCGCCTGGTTCACGCGGTTCTGCACGAGCTGCGTGGCGAGGTCCGGGTTGGTGCCGAGCTTGAACGTCACCGTCAGCGTGAGATTGCCGTCGCTATTTGCCTGCGACTGCATGTACAGCATGTTCTCAACGCCGTTGATCTGCTCTTCGAGCGGCGAAGCGACGGCTTCCGCGATCACCTTCGGATTCGCGCCCGGATACTGCGCGTGCACCACGACCGACGGCGGCACCACTTCCGGGTACTCCGAGATCGGCAGCTTGAAGAGCGAAATCACGCCCGCCAGCAGAACCAATACCGATAGCACGCCCGCGAAGATCGGCCTGTCGATGAAGAATTTGGATATATTCATTGGAAGCTCTTGATGTTTGGAGCAAGCGGTTGGAGCATGCGCCGCGCGTTGCCAGCCGCGGCCGCCACGCTCACGAGTTCTTGTCCGCTTTGGCGCGCGTCTGTGCGAGCGGCGCGCTGTTCGGGTCCTGGTCGGTTGTCATGGGCACCATGTGCGCACGCACCGCATCGCCCGGACGCACACGCTGGATACCGTTCACGACGATCCGGTCGCCTGCCTTCAGACCGCCCTTGACGACGCGCAGATTGCCCTGCATGTCACCCACCGAAATCTCGCGATACGCGACGTGATTGTTCTGGTCCACCACCAGCACGAACTTCTTGTCCTGGTCGGTGCCCACTGCTGCGTCGTCGATCAACAGCGCCGGATGCGGTTCGCTGCCGCCCACTTTCACGCGCGCATAAAGGCCCGGAATGAGCGTGCCGTCCTGATTGTCGAAACGCGCGCGTACGCGGATCGTGCCCGACGACGTATCGAGACGGTTGTCCACCGACTCGATCGTGCCGCTGCGCGAGTAGCCGGTTTCGTCGGCGAGGCCGAGTTCCACCGGCACCTTGCCGCCGTCTTTCGCGCGACGCAGATATTGCAGGTAGGTCTGCTCGTCGGCGTCGAACGATGCGTAGATCGGCGAAACCGACACGAGCGTGGTGAGCGGCGCGGAGCCGGCACCGGCCGACACCACGTTGCCCACCGTGATTTCCGCGCGCGACACGCGGCCCGACACCGGCGCGACAATCTTCGTGTAGCCAAGATTGATGCGCGCGGTTTCAAGCGCGGCTTGTGCGGCCTTCAGGTTTGCACTCGCTTCGCGGGCGGCGTTCTGCTTCTCGTCGTAATCGCGCTTGGCGATGGCGTTGTCCGCGATCAGGCGTTGCGCGCGTTCCCAGTCGCTTTGCGTATAACCCGTGCGTGCCTGAGCCGCCGCGAGCTGCGCTTCGGCACGGTCCACTTCCGCGGCGTACGGACGCGGGTCGATTACGAACAGCGTGTCGCCCTTCTTCACGAGCGCACCGTCCTTGAAGTTGACGGACACGATGGTGCCCGGCACCTGCGAACGCACGTCCACTTTTTCTACTGCTTCGAGGCGGCCCGAATAGCTTTGCCAGTCGGTAATCGTCTTTTGCACCACCGTGGCTACATCGACTTCCGGCACGATGGTCGGCGCGGCAGGCGAGCTCGCGTCCACACGGATCGCGCCAAAGGTGCCCAGTCCGGCAAGGACCAGGACGGCAAGCGCGGCAACCGCCACGCGGCGGCGAGAAAGAGGAAGAATGGTCATGTGTAGCTCCCGGTATCGTTGATTAATGTTCTGCCTGGTTCTGTTTCAGTGCTGTTTCAGTGCTGTTTCAGTGCTATTCCAATGCTGGTCTCGGCCGGCGGTTTTAGCTGCCGGTTTTCCAGCCGCCGGTTTTCAGCCACTGACCTCAGCGATATGCGCGCGCATCGAAGCGCCATTGAAAAAATCGCACTGCCTCCTGCAAGGCAGGCGGATGATCGGCCAACGCCGCATGCGAGACCGCCGGATAGCGGACCACCTGAGTCAGCACACCCGCGTCGATCAGGCTGCTGGCGTATTTCTCCGCCTCGACGTGCAGCACGTCGTTTTGCGCCGTCGCGATCAGCGTGGCCGGCAAGCCGGCAAGCCGCGACGACTCCAACGGCGCCGCATACGGATGCATGCGTTGCGACGCCTGCGGCAGATACGCGCGGTAGCAGGCCGCGCATTCTCTTGCCGTGATGTCCGAGCCGAGGCGCTTTTCATCGCCAAGGCGCGTGAGACTCGGGTCCAGCATCGGCCCGAACAAAGCCTGCGCGGAAATCTGCACGTCGCCGCGATCGCGCGCTATGAAAGCGAGGCAATTGGCCAGCTGTCCGCCCGCATCATGGCCCGCCACGCCAACCTTTCTGCTATTGCCGCCAAACGCACGCGCCCGCGTTTGTACCCACAATGCCGCGCGGTGCGCGTCTTCCGGCGCGGCGGGAAAGGGAAACTCGGGCGCGAGCGAATAGCCCACCGACACCACTAATGCAGGTAAATGTTCCGCGAAATAGCGCGAAGCAAAATCCGCCTGCTCGATCGACCCCTTCGTAAATCCGCCGCCGTGAAAGTAAAGCAGTACCGGCAGTGCGGTTTTCTTGGGCTGCCGGTACAAACGCAACGTGATGTCCTGTGCGTGTCCTTCTATCTGTACGTCAGTCACTTCCAGTGCCGTGCTGTCGGCCTCGGCCGGCTCATTGGCGGCGGGCGTAAAGGAGTACGGCGGTTTGAATGCATCCATGTGGAGCCGCGCAAAGCGCAAAGAACTTCAATGGTGCGAATTGTGGGTTCGGCAGACTCGTAAATAAATGCCTATAATCCGGCAACACAATTCGGCCCCTCTGAACAATCGAACAGATTGCCCGGTGGATCCGAACCCTGCTCAGTACGCCTGCCCCTTCTGGAGGTTTGCAATGGACCGGCTTCAGGCCATGCAAGTGTTCACGCGTGTCGTCGACACAAACAGTTTTACCCGCGCGGCGGAAACGCTCGACCTGCCGCGCGCCTCCGTTACCACGATCATTCAGAACCTCGAAGCGTTCCTCGGCACACGGCTTATGCACCGCACGACGCGCCGGCTGTCGCTCACGCCGGACGGCGCCGCATACTACGAACGCTGCGTGCGCATCCTCGCGGACGTGGAAGAAACCGAGGCCAGTTTCCAGAGCGGCAATAAAAAACCGCACGGCAAGCTGCGTATCGACATGCCCGGGTCGATTGGCCGCCTGCTGGTCATTCCGAAGCTGTGTGAATTCCACCAGCGCTATCCGGACATCGATCTGCAACTCGGTCTCTCGGATCGACCCGTCGACCTGCTGCAGGAAGGCGTGGATTGCGTCGTGCGGGTCGGCGCGCTGCAGGATTCCTCGCTGGTGGCGCGGCGTATCGGCCTGTTCGAGGGTGTAACGTGCGCGGCTCCGTCATACATTGAGCGGGCCGGCATGCCGACTTCGCTCGAGGACCTGGAAAATCACAAAGCAGTCAATTACTTCTCGAGCCGTACCGGACGCACGCTCGATTGGGCGTTCATGGTTGATGGTAAAGAGGTTGAAGTAAAGATGAAGAGCATCGTCTCGGTCAATGACGCCGATGCCTACGTGACCTGCGGGCTGGAAGGTTTCGGCCTGATTCAGCCGGCGCTATTCATGGTGCTACCGCAGCTGCGTTCAGGCCAACTCGTTGAAGTACTGCCCGAACTGAAACCTTTGCCGATGCCCATTTCCGCAGTCTATCCGCACAGTCGGCATCTGTCGCCTAAAGTCCGTGTTTTCGTAGACTGGATCGCCGAAGTATTCGATCGCTGCCCATTGCTGAGCGGTCGAGGCACACTCGACGCCACCTGCTCGAAGCGCACGCTCGAAGAACGCGAGTTTTCTCCCGCACTCGACACTCCGGTCATTTCGGAATGGGTCGCGTGACACTCATTCAATTGCAGTGCAGAAAGTGAAACAGTGAATTCCAACCGCGGCGCTAATGCCGCGGTTGTTCTTTGTACCTTTGTTTATAGGGCTCTTGAAGCGATTGTTCTGGAATCGCGACAATTCATTTCGCGAAAGCGCAATTTATCGACACGCGCTCGAAGTCTACATTTCACCCTGTCCGCAGCGCCCTCGTGCTGCCAATGAATAGACAGGAGTGAATCATGAAACGCAATCTTCTCGCAGGTCTTGCTCTCTCGCTGCTCGCCAGCGCACCGGTTTTCGCACAAGGCAATGGCATTGGCCACGCCGGCAGTTATCAGACTCAACCCGCCGCGACAACAAGCGGAAAAACGCGCGCCGAAGTGAAGGCGGAACTGGTCGCCGCGTATCGTGACGGCTCGCTGCCTTCGCTGAATCGCACGACGTACCCGAACAAAGGGCTGATCGGCCAGACCCAGGCTGCACGCATCGCACTGCAGGAAGGCGCGAGTGGCGATGTGACGCGAGTCGCCACGGGGCAATAAGCCGGCCGAACAATGAACCGCTGAGATATTTAGCGATCCGGAATGATTCCGGCCCGCTGTAATAGACTAAAGCACATTTGCAAAGGAGTAGATCATGACACCATCAGAACTCGACAACTGGGATACGGACGCGGCAGTATGGACACCGTATCGCGCACCGCAAAGGTAATGCGCGGCGCAATTGCGACAAGGGCCGCGTGAAGCGGCCCTTGTCGCATGAGTCATTTAGCGCCTTGGCACGCCGTCGCGCCATTCGCTCCAGTGCGTAACAATGTCCTGCACGAGCGGATTGCCCGAGCGGTACAGATTTTCCAGAGCAATCGTAAAGCCGCCTTGCGCGGCGTAGTTCAGCAGATTGTCCGCGCTCGTCTGTCCATCGTAAGGACGGTCGAAATCGGAGCCCGCGCGCAATACGGCCACGCGGTTCAAATCGACCTTATGGACGGAAGCCGCGCGTTTGAGCGCTTCGTAGGTTGCATTGTCTTCCTGCTGCGTCGTGCAATAGACGCCCTTTCCATCGGTCAGTATCTTTGTCCAGTCGCGTGCGCGTTGCCCCAGAAGCGTGCCGGACCACCAGGTGTCGCCCGCGAGCGTATCGCATTGAATGACGGTGGGCGGACGGTTAGCGGGCGCATACGAATACTTGGCGCGCGCAGCCTGCGCCTGCGCATTGTCGGACAGCACGACGTTGCGCGACAAAGCGAACGCCGTATCGGCCAGTTGCGGATTGAGCTGGAATACTTCCGTGCGGTAATCGAGCGGCGGCTTCTCCGAAGGGCTTTTCGTGTTGATGCCGAGATAGCCGGTGTTCCAGCCGGCCGGAATCTCGCGCCCGTCTATCTCCCATTGAATGCCGAAATCCACGAGGTATTTGGCCCATGCGGCCGAACCGACCGTGCCTTGCTGCGGGTCGATGCCGGCAATGCCCGCCACCATGAAGTACGTGTGCCGCAAATCGAAACGCGGCGAGAACGTCAAGGCCATGATTGAGGCGGCGGCATTCGTGTGTCCCATGCCGGTGGTCATCACGCACACATCCTGGCGGTTGCAATGCACCGCAGGGTAGTCGGGAGACAGGCCGTCCACGGGAACATCGCGCCACGGGCCGAGCTTGTCGAGCCACACCTGGCCTTCCGGGCCGAACATGGAAATGATCATCACCTTGACGGGCCGCCCTCGGGAAGCACCGTCTTCATGCGAGAAACCGCTGTTGTCGTCCGCGCTGGCGGGTCCGGAATTAAAGGCTGCGCATGCCGCGAGTGCAATAACGGAAAGCGCGCCAAGTGTGCGAGTCAGCATCGTGATCTTCCTTTTGCCTGTCATGCAGTTGGGGAGAGTGCCGCTTCAAGCCGGAAGAAGTATAGATGCGACGAAATGATTGTCCAGCCGATCACGCGGCGATTTCGCCACTCGCGCGAAGCGCCGGGGGAGTCGCATGCACCAGAAGGGCAAGCGACTCAACGGAAAACTCAAGGAAGAGACTCAGGCAACAAACTCAGGGAACAAACTCAAGGAACAAACTCAGGGAAGAAACTCACGCGCGTGGAATGTCCGGTTCGAAAAACACCCAGCGCACCTGCGGAAACGCAGCCTGCAAGTCGGCCTCGATTACGTTGATCGCGTCGACCATGGCCCGGCCACTCGCGTAATCGATCATTTCAGCCTGCACCGCCACCACCACATGGCGCCCCCACTGCAGCGTGATCATATTGATGATGCTGCGAATTTCGCTGCGTGCGCGCAAATGCGCCTCGATTTCGCGGCGCACTTCCGGGCTCGCCGATTCGCCGACGATCATCGACTTCACTTCGCGCGCCACCAGCCCGGCAATCACCATCAGCAGCAGCCCGACTGCAACCGAACCCAATGCGTCGTAGACGGGATTGCCGGTCACGAGCGTCAGCAGCACGGCAATGAAGGCCATGGCAAGCCCCATCAGCGCTGCAATGTCTTCGCCCGCCACCACCAGCAGTTCCGACTCGCGCGTCTCCCTGAACCAGCGCCACATGCTCTTGTCGGGATGCACGCGCCGGATTTCCTTGAGCGCGCCCCATAACGACAGCGCTTCCAGCACCACGGACACGCCCAACACCACCAGCGCCACATAGGCATACTGCAAAGGCTCGCGCGCAATCATCCGATGCACGCCTTCGTACACGGAAAACGCGCCGCCCACGAAAAACAGCAGCAGCGCGACCAGCAGCGAATAGAAATTGATTTCGCGGCCGCCGCCCATCGGATGCAAAGGGCTCGCCGGCCGGCGCGCCTGACGCAAGCCGAACAGCAGCAGCAGTTGATTACCGCAGTCGGCGGTAGAGTGAATGGCTTCGGCAAACATTGAACCGGAGCCGGTGAACGAAGCGGCGGCGAACTTGCAGACGGCAATGCCAAAGTTGGCGGCGAGCGCGTAAATAATGGCTTTCGGCGATTCTTCTTTCATCGTCGTGGAGGGCGTTGGACTCGTTGCAAAAGGCTTTTACCGGCCGGGAATGCGTATTATGGCGATGCCGGGCGGCATGGTCCAATAGCCACGCGTAACGCATGGCGCCCCCGACGCTCACGCCCTTTCCAGCGCCGCCATTTCCCGCACGATGACCAACAGCATCGACAGACTCGCGCCGCCCGTCGCTCGCAAGTCCGCGAGCAGCCGCGCATAGCGCTCCAGCTGCGCCGCGCGTTTGTCGCGCCACGCATGCACGAGGGCGTCCGGCGTGGAGGCGTCGTCGGCCCCGGCGAGCGCACTCATCGTGAGTGCGCGTTTCAGGCGCGCAAGTTCGGCCAATGCGGATGCGCGCGCCAGCATGTCCCAGTGCGACGGCGCAGGCAGCGCGGCCGCCCGCTCGCTGATCCAGTGGTAGTTCAGCAGCGTGCCGAGCGCGAAGTAGACGCCCGCCACGAGTTCGAGTTTGCGCTCGCAGGTCGACGCCACCTCCGCGATGTCGAGCAGCGCCGCCGAAATCTCGCCGCTTGCTATGCGCACCGCGAGGTCGCTGTCGACACCCGCATCCACCAGCACGCGCTGGCGCTCGGACAGCGCTTCCAGGTCGCTGGCCGGCAGCAGCGCGGGCCATTGCGGCGCGAGACGCTGCGCGGCGTCGCGGCAACGCACCAGCAGATCGCTCACGTCGTCGCTGTTCACTGCCGGCGAGGACAGGTGCCGCAGGAACCACAACGCCGAACGTTCGACAAGCCGCGCGACTTCCACAAACATGCGCGCCTGGACATCGTCGGCGACGCGGTTGTCGAGCGCATCGATGCTATGCCACACGTCGTCCAGATCGAACACGTCGCGCGCCATGATGCACGCGCGTACGATGTCGCCCGGCCGCGCGTCGGTCTCTTCCATGAGCCGGTGCACGAACTCGCAGCCAACCCGGTTCACCAATGCATTGGTCAGATGCGTCGCAAGAATTTCCCGACGCAGCGGGTGGCGCTGCATCGGCTCGCTGAAACGCTGGCGCAAAGGCTTCGGGAAGTATTCGATCAGCATCTCGCCGACGAGCGGGTCTTCCGGCACCGACGAATCGAGCAGCGCGTCGTACAGCCACATCTTGCTATAGGCGAGCAGCACCGCGCGCTCAGGCGTGGTGAGCCCCTGTTTCGCGGCGAGCCGCTCGGCCACTTCTTCGTCGCTCGGCAAAAATTCGATGGTGCGGTTCAGGCGTCCCGCGCGTTCGAGGTAGCGCATCAAACGCGCTTCGGCGTCGAGCAGTTCCACGCCGTAGCGGCCGGCAATGGAAAGCGCCTGGGTCTGGTAGTAGTTATCCTTCAGGACGAGCAGGCCGACTTCGTCGGTCATTTCGGCGAGCAGCGCATTGCGCTGCTTGTCGGTCATCTCGCCGTCGGCCACGACGAGTCCGAGCAGAATCTTGATGTTGACCTCGTGGTCCGAGCAGTCGACGCCCGCGGAGTTGTCGATTGCATCGGTATTGATGCGCCCGCCGCGCTGCGCGAATTCTATGCGCCCGAGTTGCGTGAGCCCGAGGTTGCCGCCTTCGGCAACCACCTTGCAGCGCAGCTCGGCGCCATTCACGCGGATCGCGTCGTTCGCGCGGTCGCCCACTTGCAGATGCGTTTCGCGCGTCGCCTTCACGTACGTGCCGATGCCGCCGTTATAAAGCAGATCGACGGGCGCCTGCAAAATCGCACGCATCAGCTCCGCGGGCGACAGCGCAGCTGCACTGATGCCCAGCACCGACTGCACCGCCGGCGACAGCGGAATGGTCTTGGCAGTGCGCGGAAACACGCCGCCGCCGGCCGAAATGAGCGAAGGGTCGTAGTCGGCCCAGCTCGACCGATCGAGCAGAAAGAGCCGGCCGCGCTCGGCAAGACTGCTTGCCGGATCGGGATTCGGGTCGAGAAAAATATGCCGGTGATCGAACGCTGCAACGAGCCTGATATGCGGCGACAACAGCATGCCGTTGCCGAACACGTCGCCCGACATGTCGCCGATGCCGACCACCGTGAAGTCCATCGTCTGCGTATCGACGCCCATTTCGCGGAAGTGCCGCTTCACCGACTCCCATGCGCCGCGCGCGGTGATCGCCATCTTCTTGTGGTCATAACCGACCGAGCCGCCGGACGCAAACGCGTCGTCGAGCCAGAAACCGTATTCCTGCGAAATCGCGTTCGCGTAGTCGGAGAACGTGGCCGTGCCCTTGTCGGCGGCCACCACCAGATACGGGTCGTCGGGATCGTGGCGGACCACGTCGCGCGGCGGTACCACGGTGGTGCCCGCAAGATTGTCGGTGAGATCGAGCAGGCCGCGCAGGAAGGTCTGATAGCAGGCAATGCCCTCGCGCATCCACGCATCGCGCTCGCTTTGCGGCGGCGGGTTCTTCACCACAAAGCCGCCCTTCGAGCCCACCGGCACAATCACGACGTTTTTCACCATTTGTGCTTTCATCAGGCCGAGCACTTCGGTGCGGAAATCCTCGCGACGGTCGGACCAGCGCAAGCCGCCGCGCGCCACGCGTCCGCCACGCAAATGCACGCCCTCCACGCGCGGCGAGTACACCCATATTTCGAACATCGGCTTGGGCTCGGGCAAACCGGGCACTTGCGCGGGATTGAACTTGAACGACAGATACGGTTTCGGCTTGCCTTGCGCATCGAACAGGTAATAGTTGGTGCGCTGAGTCGCCTTGATGACGCCGAGAAATTGCCGCAGTATGCGGTCCTCGTCGAGATTGGGCACCTGGTCCAGCGCGCCGTCTATCGTCTTTAACAGATTCGCGACGCGCGCTTCGCGCGTGCCGTCCGTCGTCGGATCGAAACGCGCGACAAACAACTCCACCAGCATGCGGGCAATCGCCGGGTTGCCGGTTACCGCGCGCTCGATATACGCGTCGCTGAATGTCGAGCCCACCTGCCGCAGATACTTCGCATAGGCACGCAGGATCGTCACTTCGCGCGCGCTCAACTGTGCGCGCAGCACGAGGCGATTGAAGTCGTCGCTCTCTACCGCGCCGGTCCACACCTGCGCGAACGCGTCTTCGAAAAGATCTTTCACGCGCTCGATATCGAACTCTGCGTCGTCCGCCAGTTCAAGCCCGAAATCGTGAATCCACGCGGGCGTCGCGCCGAGCGCTTCGATCAGATACGGGCGCTCTTCGTCCACCCGCACGCCCAGATGTTCGAGCATCGGCAAGCTGCGCGACAGTGCAATCGGCATGCCCGCGCGATACACCTTGAAGCGGAATGCGCGCGGCCCAGCTTCGATAGGACGGTACAGATTCATCGCGAGCCGCTCGCTGCTCTGCACGCGCTCGATCAGCTCAATGTCGCGCACTGCCGTGCGCGCGGCATAGTCGTCGCGATAGCCGGCAGGAAACGAATCGGCATAGTGTTGCAGCAGACGGTTGCCCTGCTCCTCGCCGAACGCGTCGAGCAATGCATCCGCCAGATCGTCCTGCCAGCGGCGCGCAACCTGCACGAGGCGTGCTTCGAGTTCGCGCGTGTCGACATCGGGCATGCCGCCCGCTTTCGCGTGAACGACGAAGTGAATGCGCGCGAGCGTCGACTCCGACAGCAGCGGCGTGAATTCGACGCTCGCTCCGTTGAATGCGTCCGCAAGCAGATTGGCGATACGCTGCCGCAAATCGGTGTTGTACTTGTCGCGCGGCACGAACACGAGGCACGACACGAAACGGTCGAAGCGGTCGCGCCGCACGAACAGACGCGTGCGCTGATGCTCCTGCAAACGCAGCACGCCGAGCGCGATATCGTAGAGCTGGTTTTCGTCGGCCTGGAAAAGCTCGTCGCGCGGATAGGTTTCGAGCACCGTGACAAGCGATTTCGCGAGATGACCCTTCGGCAGGAAACCGGCCCTTCTCACGATGTTCGCGCATTTGCGCCGTACGATGGGAATCTCCGCCGCAGACACGAAATAGGCAGTCGATGTATACAGGCCAATGAAGCGCCGCTCGCCGACCACCTTGCCGTCTGCGCCGGTCAGCTTGATGCCGACATAGTCCAGATAACCGGGGCGATGCACGGTCGCGCGCGAGTTAGCCTTGGTCAGGAAGATCGGCGAGGCGCTCGAAATGATCTCGGCGGCGGCCGGCGGCAACGCCGTGACCTCCGAGGCCGCCGCGCCGCCGGCTGCCGTGCGCAATCCGTCGCGCAGAATGCCGAGCCCTGAGCCGGGCACCGCGCGCAAACCGTAGCCCGTGCCCTGTTGCACCAGTTCATAGTCGCGCTGGCCGAGGAAGGTGAAATGATCGGCCACCATCCACTCGAGGAACGCGCGTGCTTCCATTGCATCCGGCCCGCTCTCGCCCGCCTTCATGCCTTTTATCGTGAGGCGCGCGAGTTCCACTATCTTCGGCCAGTCTTCGACTGCGGCACGCACGTCGAGCAGTACTTTGGCGATGTCGTCGCGCAGTGCGTCGAGCCTGGCCGCGTCGCCGCAACGGTCCACTTCGAAGTGAATGAACGAGGCCAGTTGCGAGCGTGTATCGGCGGCTTCCTCGGCGCCTTGCGTGACACGCGCAATGTCGCCGTCGGGACCGCGCCAGATGCGAAATACCGGATGCACGACCGAATGCAGCGCGAGCCCCTGGCGGTTCACCGCCATCGAAACGGAATCGACCAGAAACGGCATGTCGTCGTTGACGATCTCGATGACCGTGTGATCCGAGTGCCAGCCGTGCTGCTCGAGAATCGGGTTATAGACGCGCAGCCTTTCCTTGCCTGGCACGAAGCGCTGCGCGGTCTGCCAGTGCGCGAGCGCGGCGCCGTACAGATCGGCGATGGAGCGGCTTTGCAGATCGTCGGCGTCGACGAAATCGTAGTAGTGCCGCAGAAACGGCTCGACGATGTGAAACGCCGGCTCGGGCAAGCGCCCTCGTGCAAACTCGACGACATCGTTCAGCAAGTGCGTGACGGCTTCTTCGTTCTTTGCTTGCATGATGAACTCCCCCGGCTGGCGGCAATGGCGAGGATCGCCCGGATCGGATGCATCGTCTGAAGAAGGATTATGCACCCGCATCGCGCCATGGGATCGGTGCCGCGAGTTAGGTTATACCCGCTGCTGCGCGAGCCATGCGCCCACCTGTTGCGCGACCCACGCCGAATCGTCGTGCGGCAGATCGTGGCCCGCCCACGGATGCACGCGATGCGCCGCGCCCCACGCTGCCGCGAGCTTTGCGGAACACGCCGGATTGACAAGCCGGTCCTCCCGCGAGGAAAGCAGCAGCAGCGGGCAAGCCGGCTTCGCCGCGCCCGCGCGAAAGCGCGCCGCGGCCCACAGTTGCCGCCCTGCATTGGCAAGGCTCACTGGCGCGTTGCGGCGAATCATGCACCACGCGTCGAGATCCGCTTCGAGCGTGCCGACGTCATGGCATGTCAGGCGATGAATGGCGCGCTCGGTGCGCGACGCGTCGTGCCAATGGCTCGCAACTTTCATCAGATCCGGCCACGCACCCGGACGCAGCCGTTCATGTGCCCGACTGAACGGGCGCATGCTGGTGTTGATCAGCACCAGTCGCGCGATTTCGTCGGGATACCGCTGAGCCCATGCCGTCGCGACCATGCCGCCCAGCGACATCGCCAATAGGTTGAATGGCCCGCTCGTGGCGTCGTTCGGCGCGCGCTCCTGCAGCGCGGCAACCCGCACGGACTCGACCATCGCGGCAACCGTGACGGGCGCTCGCGCATGCGCGAGCGCGCCGTTGCCCGGCAAGTCGAGCAACACCAGACGCGCGCCGCCCGTGGCTTCGCGCAACAGCTCGGGCAAGCGGCCCCAATGGCGTGCCTCGCGTGTCAGCCCGCGCAGCAGAATCCACGTACTCATCAAGTGTTCGGCCTGTACCAGTGATCAATCGCGCTTTGCAGCAATTGCTCGCGGCGCTGGCCTTGCGGCAGCCAGCGCTGCGACGAAAAAGCCGCACGCGCGAGAAAATCGAGCAGGTTCGCGTGGCGCCGCAGCACGCGCGCCGTGCGATGCGCCTTCACGGGATTGAAGAAGCCCTGGCGCGAAAACAACTGGCGCGGGTTCTTCTTGATCCACAGCCACGAGCCGAGTTCGAGCGTCATCGGCAGAAAAACGTTGGCGGCGGGCGCACGGTCGTATGCGCAGTCCCACAGATCGCCGTGCAGCAGGTATTGATGGCTTTGCGGCTCGAACGTGTAGCCATGATGCGGGTGCGAGCGCTCGAACATGGTTTTGAGCACGTACATTTCCGGCAGATGCGGCATCAGCTTGCGGGTGCGCGCGTAGGGAAACCAGATGCTGTCGCTCCAGCCGTAACCCGAATGGCAATCGAGCGCGATGCTCATCGGCCGCGCGGCCAGCTCGGTTTCCACCACTTCGAGCAGCGCGGCGGCCTCGGCTTCCATGGGTCCGCCGCGGCGCCCGCGATACCACGGCAACCACGCGCCGACGCGCTGCCCGCCGGCCAGCAGCGGCACGCGCTCGTCTGCGTTTTGCGGCGCATTGCGCATCAGGTCGACGCCGTTCGGGTTCGCACGCGTAGCCGCCCACATCCCGCCCGGATTGACGATCGGCATGAAGACGAGGCGGATGGATTGCAGTTGGCGAACCAGCAGTTCGTCCCATTCAAGCCGCGCAAGGAGCGCGCGCATGTAATCGAGCACGAGTTGCGAGCCGATCCGCTCCAGTCCGTGAATGCCGGCAAAAAAGCCGATGGCCGGCGCCTGCGGATCCGTCGAGCCAATGCTCGCGGTATGCACGCTGAAGCGCCGGCCCCGCACTGCCGTCTCGCAGACAGTGCGGATCGCAAAACTCGCGCTGCCCTGATCGAGGATCGTCTTGAGATCTTCGTACTCCGCAAAGGTGTCGGGAAGGAAGCTCAAAGGCTGCATGTGGGCGTCGCTGAGTATCGAGCACGGCATGACGAATGACGAATGACGCAATATAGCCTGGCTGCCCGCCCGCCTGTATGACGGCTGCGCCAATGCGGACGCCGTCACGCGGGTGTCATTCGCCTGTCATGTCGACAGCCGCAAATTTCCCACTTTCGCCTCATAAAGCCCCTTCGCACGAGTCGCCCACTCATGGGTCCAGGCGTTCTGCTGGAATAATCACGGGCTTACAGCCAGCTGCCAGGCCAGACCACCCGCGCCCACTGCCCGACTTCGATGCAAACCTCTGTCGTCTTGCTGGTCCTGCTGTCGGCGCTGCTGCACGCCACATGGAACGCGTCGCTGCATCTGTCGGAAGACCGCGTCTGGCTGCTGGGCATGATGGCCATTCCCTACCTCGCGGTGAGCGCCGTCGGCGTGCTCGTGCTGCCCATGCCCGCGCCGGCTGCATGGCCGTATATCTTCGCGTCCGTGCTGCTGGAGTTCGGCTATCTGCTCGCGCTGGTTCGCGCTTACCGAAGCGGCGACTTCGGCCAGATCTATCCGATTGCGCGCGGTCTGTCGCCCATGCTGGTGTTCGTCGGCGCACTCGTATTCGCGCAGGAATCGCTGAAACCGCTCGCCGCCACCGGCGTCGCGCTGGTGTCGAGCGGCATCGTCTCGCTCGCGTTTCGCCGCGGCATGCGCTTTTCCGGCGAGAGCGTACCGTTCGCGCTTCTCACCGGCTTATTTATCGCAACGTATTCGGTTGTCGACGGCATCGGCGCGCGCGTCGCGGGCAACGGCCTGAGCTACATCATGTGGGTCTATCTGCTCTGGAACGTACCGCAGTTTCTGCTCGCGTGGCATTGGCGCGGCGGCGCAAAAGGACTGTTCGTCGGCCGCGTGGTGGTGATGAAGGGCATTGCGGCGGGCGCGCTGGCGCTCATCGCCTATTGCCTGATTATCGAGGCGTACCGCTATCTGCCTATCGCAATGGTGTCGGCGCTGCGCGAATTGAGCTCGATCTTCGCGGTGCTGATCGGCTGGCTCTTCATGCACGAGAAACTTACGCCCCGGCGCGTCGCGGCGTGCGCGCTCGTCACGCTGGGCGCGGTGCTGATCCGCATCTGAGACGGTTGTTCGCGACGCTTGCGCGCCGCTCGTCTGCTCAAATGGCTCCTACATTTTTATAGAAATGGCTCTGAAGTCCAGAGCCAAATCTCACTATAGTCGCTGCATGTGCCGCGCCTCCATGCGCGGCGTCCGCCGACAAGCGAGGAGCCACGCGATGAACCTGAAGAACGCAGAATTGAAGAGCCGCAAGGACGCCGCCACGCCGCGCGGCGTCGGCGTAATGTGCGATTTCTACGCCGAGCGCGCCGAAAACGCCGAGCTGTGGGATGTAGAAGGCCGCCGCTTTATCGACTTCGCCGCGGGCATCGCGGTGTGCAATACGGGCCACCGTCATCCGAAGATAGTGGCGGCGCTGCGCGACCAGCTGGATCATTTCACGCATACCGCGTATCAGATCGTGCCGTATGCGTCCTACGTGGAACTCGCGGAAAAACTCAACCAGCGCGCGCCCGGCGACCATCCGAAGAAGACTGCCTTTTTCACCACCGGCGCCGAGGCAGTCGAAAACGCAATCAAGATTGCGCGTGCCGCGACCGGCCGTCCGGGCGTGATCGCCTTCACGGGCGGCTTTCACGGCCGCACGCTGATGGGCATGGCGCTTACCGGCAAGGTCGCGCCGTACAAGCTCGGCTTCGGCCCGTTTCCGTCCGACGTGTTCCATGCGCCGTTTCCCAATCCGCTGCACGGCGTGAGCACCGCCGATTCTTTGAAAGCAATCGAATTCCTGTTCAAGGCCGACATCGACCCGAAACGCGTGGCCGCGATCATCTTCGAACCGGTTCAGGGCGAAGGTGGTTTCTATCCGGCGCCAGCCGAGTTCGTGCGCGCGCTGCGCAAGCTGTGCAACGAGCACGGCATTCTGCTGATCGCGGACGAAGTGCAAACCGGCTTTGCCCGCACCGGCAAACTGTTCGCGATGCATCACTACGACGTGGTGCCCGACCTGATGACGGTCGCCAAGAGTCTGGCGGGCGGCATGCCGCTGTCCGGCGTGATCGGCCGCGCCGACGTGATGGACGCCGCGGCGCCCGGCGGACTCGGCGGCACCTATGCCGGCAATCCGCTCGCGCTCGCCGCCGCGCATGCGGTGCTCGACATCATCGACGAAGAAAAGCTTTGTGAACGCGCTACCGTTCTGGGCGAGCGCGTCAAAGCCAAACTGCTCGCGCTGCAAAAAGACGCGCCGCACATCGCCGACGTGCGCGGCCCCGGCGGCATGGTGGCCGTGGAGTTCTGCAAGCCAGGCAGCAGCGAGCCGGACGCCGACTTCACGAAACGCGTGCAGGCACGCGCGCTCGAACGCGGCCTGCTGCTGCTCGTATGCGGCGTCTATTCGAACGTGGTGCGCTTCCTGTTCCCGTTGACGATTCAGGACGCCGTGTTCGACGAGGCGCTTGCCATTCTCGAAGACGTGATCAAGGACAGCGTTGCTGTCGCTGCGTGAGGGAACACGGAACATGTCCACACTGACTCTGCAAGATCCGGCTCTGCTGAAGAACGCCGCGTACATCGCCGGAGAATGGCAAGGCGCGGACGACGGCGCGAGCTTCGAAGTCGTGAACCCGGCAACGGGAGAAACAATCGGCACGGTGCCGCGCATGGGCGCGGCGGAAACCAGCCGCGCCATCGCCGCCGCGAACGCCGCCTGGCCTGCCTGGCGTGCGAGCACCGCCAAACAGCGCGCCGCGATCCTGCGCAAATGGTACGACCTGATGCTCGAGCATGCCGACGATCTCGCGCTGATCCTGACCACCGAGCAGGGCAAGCCGCTTGCCGAGGCGAAGGGCGAGATCCAGTACGCGGCGTCCTTCCTCGAATGGTTCGGGGAAGAAGCGAAGCGCGTGAATGGCGACACCATCCCGACGCCCGCGAGCGACAAACGCATTGTCGTGACGAAGGAACCGGTTGGTGTCTGCGCCGCCATCACGCCGTGGAATTTCCCGGCTGCCATGATCACCCGCAAGGTCGGCCCGGCACTCGCGGCGGGCTGTCCGATCATCGTCAAACCGGCTGAAGCCACGCCGCTCTCCGCGCTCGCGCTCGCCGTGCTGGCCGAGCGCGCGGGCGTGCCGCGCGGCGTGTTCAATGTCGTGACGGGCGAACCGAAAGCGATCGGCGCGGAAATGACCAGCAACCCGATCGTGCGCAAGCTTTCGTTCACGGGCTCGACGCCGGTTGGACGTCTGTTGATGGCGCAGTGTGCGCCAACTGTGAAGAAGGTGTCGCTGGAACTGGGCGGCAACGCGCCGTTCATCGTGTTCGACGACGCCGATCTCGACGCCGCCGTGGCCGGCGCGATCGCGTCGAAGTATCGCAACAGCGGCCAGACCTGCGTTTGCACCAACCGCTTCTACGTGCACGACAAGGTGTACGACGCGTTCGCCGACAAGCTGCGCGCCGCAGTCGAGCAACTGAAGGTGGGGCGCGGCACCGAGGCTGGCGTCACGCAAGGTCCGCTGATCAACGAGGCGGCCGTGCTCAAGGTCGAATCGCATATCGAGGACGCGCTTGCCAAAGGCGCGCGCGTGCTCACGGGCGGCAAGCGTCATGCGCTTGGTCACGGCTTTTTCGAGCCGACCGTGCTCGTGGACGTGACGCCCGACATGAAAGTTGCGCGCGACGAAACCTTCGGCCCGCTTGCGCCGCTGTTCCGCTTTTCATCGGACGAGGAAGTGATCCGGCTGGCGAACGATACGGAGTTCGGCCTCGCTTCGTACTTCTATAGCCGCGACATCGGGCGCGTGTGGCGCGTTGCCGAAGCGCTCGAATACGGCATGGTGGGCATCAATACCGGCCTCATCTCGAACGAAGTCGCGCCGTTCGGCGGCGTCAAGCAATCCGGTCTCGGGCGTGAAGGCTCGCACTATGGGATCGACGATTACGTCGTCATCAAGTACATGTGCGTGGGCGGTGTCTGAACGTGAAAACGGCACGCCCTGGCGTGCCGTTTTTGTTTGGCGCCTGTCTTTTGGCGCCTGTCTTTCAGACTGATGGCGCGGCCAGCAGCGCCGCGCTCACTTACTGACCGACATACACCGGGGCCGAATACGAGCTCGACGTAATCTCGGCGCGGCTCCCCACTTGCGACGAACCGTTGGCCGCCGAACCGTAACCGCTCGTGCGGGCCGCACCGTTCTGCGCGGCGACACGCGCTTCAGCGGCCTGGATATTCGCCGGGTATTCGTAGTCGTTCGAAGTGCTCGGATTGTAGCCGGCCTTTTCCAGTTGGATCAGCTCGGCGCGAACCTGAGCGCGCGTGAGCGGCTGGTTGGACTGCGCGAAAGCCGCGAGCGGGGCGGAAATAAGAGCAGCAATAACAGCGGCTTCGATCAGCGATTTCATGATAACTACCTCCAGAGATTGTTTTGTCAGGCGCCGAAGGCGGTTGTCTTCAGCAGATGGACACAGTCTAGGAGGCAGTCGACCTAGGGTAAACCCCGAATCTGCTAATTCACTGTTGCGGGGCGCGCGCTAATTCGCCGGCTCGCACGCTGATTTGCGCTTTGGGCGACACTAGCCCGCCGCCCGGCTGCCGGTCGCTTCTCGGACTCATGCCAAAGCGCGCGCGATACGTCCGCGAAAAATGCGACGGGGACTCGAACCCGCAAGCGACGCAAATCGACGTGATCGACATGTCGGTCTGTTGCAGCAGTTCGCGCGCGCGGCCAAGCCGTAATTGCAGATAGAAGTGCGTGGGCGTGTCCTTCAGCGACGCGCAAAAGAGCCGCTCCAGTTGCCGGCGCGTCACGCCGATTTCCTGCGCGAGCCGGTCGGGCGTGAGCGGCTCTTCCATATGCTGCTCCATCACGCCGATCACCTGGATCAGCTTGCGATTGTGCACGCCGTAGCGCGCGGCAATCTCCATGCGCTGGTGATCCGAACGCTGGCGGATGCGGCTCACCACGAACTGCTCAGACACCGCCGACGCCAGCGCCGCGCCATGCTTGCGGCCGATCAGGTCGAGCATCATGTCGATCGACGCAGTGCCGCCCGCGCAGGTGATGCGCCGCGCGCCGATCTCGAAGAGTTCCTGACTGGCATCCAGCGACGGGTAACGCTCGCGAAACGCCGACAGCGCCTCCCAATGCACGGTCACGTTGTCCGCGCTGCCGAAGAGCCCCGCTTCCGCGAGCACGAAGCTACCGGTGTCGATGCCGCCGAGCGTCGCGCCCGCGCGTGCGAGACGCTTTAGCCGCTCGCCGAGCTCGCGCGTGTAGCAGGCAAGCGGCTCGAAGCCCGCGACGACAAAGAGCGTGGCGCCGCCGGACTGTTCCCCGTCGGTACCCTTGCCCGCCTTGCCCACGTTGCCCTGGTTCTCTGCTTCGTCCAGCTCACCGATTGCTGCGTCGGCGTTGATCGAAATGCCGTTGCTGGCCGCAACCGGCGCGCCGTCCAGGCTGACAATGCGCCAGCGGTACAGCTCGCCGCGAAAGCGGTTCGCCACGCGCAACGGCTCGACAGCCGACATAAAGCCGATCGCCGAATAGCCCGGCAGCAGCAGGAACGATATTTCTTCAGGCATCTCGCGGGAATCCGGTAAAGGCACACAGGCCGGCAGCGCAGGCGAAGACTAACGCGCGGTTCCCGGCGAGCGTAGCAAGCGCGCAGCGAGCGGACAAGGCGCGCCAAAAATCACTGCAGGCGCATGCTGCGTTGCAATAGCGGAGGGCGCCGCACCTGTGAGCTCCTGCGGACGCACGCTCATGCATGCTCATGCACGCCCCTGCACGCCACCGCACGCCCCTGGTGGTTTCCCCTCGTTGTCGCGTAGAAGCAAGAAGGGGTCGCTGACGGTCGCTTTGGCAGCAATATGGGGCATTAACGTTAGGGCCATTCCGTACGCAGGATTGATCGGTTCATGTAGCACCTCGTGCATCGCTTGCCGGCGGGCCGCCCTTTGCATTGGAGCATCGGGGCGACTCCTTTCAAAAACGCTAACAGACGTACATCGGCGTCAATAGGGGAAGGTCATGAAGTCACGCATCAAAACGCTGCTCGCCCAATTTGCCCGGCGCGGCCAATCTGCACAAGCGGTGCGGCGTGTCCGGCTGGCATGCGCCGCGGCCGCATGCGTCGCCGCCGTCACCGCGCTGCCCGCATCCGCGCAGGATCCGGCTGCCTGCCGCGCGGTGCGCTTTGCGGACATCGGCTGGACCGACATCACGTCGACCACCGCGCTCGCCTCCACCGTGTTTGAAGGGCTCGGTTATCAGCCGGTGACAACCGTCGCTTCGGTGCCCATTTCGTTTGCCGGCCTGAAGAGCAAACAGCTCGACGTGTCGCTCGGCTACTGGTGGCCGGTGCAGGAGAAAGCGATCGCGCCGTTCGTCGAGTCCAAAGCCATCGACGTGTTGCAACCGCCGAACCTGACCGGCGCGAAGGCCACCTTCGCGGTGCCGGGCTATGCATATGACGCGGGCCTGAAAACCTTCGCCGACATCGCCAAACATCGCGATCAGCTCGACGGCAAGATCTACGGCATCGAGCCCGGCAGCAGCGCCAATGCGGCCATTCAGAAGATGATCGCCACCAACAAGTTCGGCCTTGGCGGGTTCAAGCTGGTCGAATCGAGCGAAGCGGGCATGCTGGTTTCAGTGGAACGCGCGATCCGCGACAAGAAATGGGTGGTGTTTCTCGGCTGGGAACCGCATCCGATGAACATCCAGATCGACATGAAATATCTGTCCGGCAGCGACGGCGTATTCGGCCCGAACGACGGCGAGGCTCGCGTGTACACGCTGACCTCCCCGGACTATCTGACGCGCTGCCCGAACGCGGGCAAGCTCGTGAGCAACCTGCGCTTTTCCACGCAGCTCGAAAACGTGGTGATGCAGTCGGTCATGAACAAGGAAAAGCCCGCCGACGCCGCGAAGGCGTATCTGAAGAAAAACCCGCAGGTACTCGACGCATGGCTCGCCGGCGTGAAGACCTACGACGGCAAGGACGGTCTGCCCGCGGTCAAGGCTTACCTCGGGCTTTGAATTTCACGAGTCGCGCACTGACCACGCACTGAACAACCAGAGGAACCTGTACGCATGAACCATGAAGTCATCGTGACCTGCGCGGTCACCGGCGCCGGCGATACCGTCGGCAAACACCCCGCCATTCCCGTTACGCCGAAGCAGATTGCCGAGGCCGCAATCGAAGCGGCGAAGGCCGGCGCCACCGTTGCGCATTGCCATGTTCGCGATCCGAAAACCGGGCGCGGCAGCCGCGACCCGCAGCTGTATCGCGAGGTGGTCGACAGAATCCGCTCGTCGGGCACGGACGTCATCATCAATCTGACTGCGGGCATGGGCGGCGATCTGGAGATCGGTCCCGGCGAAGACCCGATGCGCTTTGGCGCCAACACGGACCTGGTGGGCGGCCTGACGCGCCTCGCGCACGTGGAGGAACTGCTGCCCGAAATCTGCACGCTCGATTGCGGCACGCTCAACTTCGGCGACGGCGACTACATCTACGTGTCGACGCCTGCGCAACTGCGCGCGGGTGCGAAACGCATCCAGGAACTCGGCGTGAAGCCTGAACTGGAGGTCTTCGATACCGGACACCTGTGGTTCGCCAAACAGTTGCTGAAGGAAGGGCTGCTCGACGCGCCGCCGCTCTTCCAGCTGTGCCTGGGCATCCCTTGGGGCGCGCCCGCCGACACCACGACGATGAAAGCGATGGCGGACAACTTGCCTGCCGGCGCGCAATGGGCCGGCTTCGGCATAGGCCGCATGCAGATGCCGATGGTCGCGCAGGCCATTCTGCTCGGCGGCCATGTGCGCGTCGGCCTGGAAGACAACATCTGGCTGGATAAAGGTGTGCACGCAACCAACGGCACGCTGGTGCAGCGCGCAGTCGAAATCATCGAGCGTCTCGGCGCGCGCGCGCTGACGCCTGCCGAAGGACGCCGCAAGCTCGGCCTGCCCGCGCGCGGCGAACGGCCGCTCGAACGGCGCGTAGCCGGCGCATACGCGTGAGCACCGCAAAAACTCATAGGCAAACAAGGAAATCTCAGCAATGGCAGTGATCGTCGATATCAAAACATTCGCCGCAATCGGCGCGGGCGTGATCGGCAGCGGCTGGGTGGCGCGCGCGCTCGCCCACGGCCTCGATGTGCTCGCCTGGGACCCGGCGCCCGGTGCGGAAAAGCAGTTGCGGGACAACGTGGCGAATGCGTGGCCTGCGCTCGAGCGCGTCGGACTCGCGCAAGGCGCGTCGCAAGCGAGGCTGCGCTTCGTCGATACGATAGAAGCCTGTGTCGCGCAAGCCGACTTCATTCAGGAAAGCGCGCCCGAGCGCGAGGAACTGAAGCTCGCGTTGCACGAGCAGATCAGCCGTGCCGCGAAGCCGGACGCGATCATCGCCTCATCGACCTCGGGCCTGTTGCCGAGTGACTTCTATGCGCGGGCCGTCAACCCGCAGCGCTGCATCGTCGGGCATCCGTTCAATCCGGTTTATCTGCTGCCGCTCGTCGAAGTGCTCGGCGGCGAAAGCACGGCAGCTGACACTATCGACGCCGCGCTGCGCATTTATCGCTCGCTTTCGATGCGACCGCTGCGCGTGCGCAAGGAAGTGCCGGGCTTCATCGCCGACCGGCTGCTCGAAGCGCTGTGGCGCGAGGCGCTGCATCTGGTCAACGAAGGCGTGGCGACCACCGGCGAAATAGACGACGCGATCCGCTTCGGCGCGGGCATCCGCTGGTCGTTCATGGGCACCTTCCTCACCTACACGCTCGCGGGCGGCGACGCCGGCATGCGCCATTTCATGCAGCAGTTCGGCCCCGCGCTGGAGCTGCCGTGGACTAAACTGGTAGCGCCGAAGCTGACGGATGAGCTGATCGACCGCGTCGTGGACGGCACCGCGGAACAGGTCGGCCCGCGCTCGATCAAGGCACTGGAGCGTTACCGCGACGACTGCATCACGAGCGTGCTGGCCGCAATCAGCGAAGCCAAGGCGCGGCATGGGCTGCAGCCCGCCGATTGAAGCCAGGGCTGCGCCCGCTCGCGCTCCCGACCACGGCCCCACAGTAACAGGAGACCTCGCACCATGCCGCAAACCGCTTCCCTGCCCTGCTACCGCGACACGGTGCGCGCGGAATGGGTCGACTACAACGGCCACCTGCGCGACGCGTTCTACATGCTGATTTTCAGCTTCGCGACCGACGAACTGATCGAGCGCATCGGTTTGCCCGACGCCGTGCGCAAGCAACGCGGGCGCTCTATCTACACGCTCGAAGCGCACATCAACTATCTGCACGAGATCAAGGAGGGCACGCGTGTGCGCGTCGATATGCGCGTGCTCGCGCATGACGCGAAGCGGCTGCATCTGTATCTGGAAATGTTCGCCGACGAAGGCGAGACGCCCGTGGCCGCCGGCGAGCAGATGCTGCTGCATGTCGACACCAGCGGGCCGCGCTCCGTGGCGTTCGATCCGGACGTCGCGGCGCGCGTCAAGGAACTGGCCGACGCGCACGCCGCTCTACCGGCTGCCGCCTACGCGGGCCGCATGATCGGCCTGCCGGCAGCGGCCCAGCGTAGCCGGAGCCACCATGCTTGAGCCGCAAATGGCCGCGTTCATTGAGCGCGCCGCCGCCGTCTATCCGGGACACAGCACGTCGTTGACGCCGCGCGAGCAGCGCGACATCTACGACCGCTATGCGGCCGCCTTGACGCCGCCGTTGCCGCCGCAAGTCGTCACGGAGGACGCGCCGTTCGAGACCGCCGCCGGACATTCGATCGCGCTGCGTCTGTATCGCAACGGCGCCCGCGCGGACGGCTTGCCGCACGGCATCGTGCTGTACTTCCATGGCGGCGGCTTCGTGCTGGGGTCGCTGGACAGCCATCAGCTCATCACTGCGCACCTTGCAATGGATACCGGCCTCGACGTGATCGCCGTCGACTACCGGCTCGCGCCTGAACATCGCGCGCCGGCCGCGCATGACGACTGTCTCGAAGTCACGCGCGCGGCGTTGCAAAGCCGCTTGCCTTTCGACCTGCCACCGGGCGCCACACTGCAACTCGCCGGTGACAGCGCCGGCGCGACGCTCGCCGCCAGCGTGGCGATGCTTCTGCGCGATGAAGGTGTAGACGGCATCGGCGGCGTTGCGCTGATCTACCCGATGCTCGGCACGGACCCACAGCCGCCCGCACGCGATACCGAAGCGCACGCGCCCATGCTGACCCTCGCCGACGTTCACGCGTTTCGCGACATGTACTGGGGCGAGAGCATGCCGCGCGCCGACTGGACCGTCCCGCTCGCTGCCGCGCGGTACGACCGGCTGCCGCCCACGCTCGCCATCGGCGCCGAGCACGATCCGCTCAGAGACGACGCCCGCGTGTTCGTCGAACGCATTCAGGCGGCCGGCGGACAGGCGCGGCTGTGGATCGGCGCGGGACTCGTTCACGGCTGCTGGCGCGCAATCGATTCGAGCCCCGGCGTGCAAGCCATGCACGCGGAAGTGTGTCGCTTTCTCTCGGAACGGGCCGGGCTCGCCTGACCGGCAAGATCGGCAAGATCGGCGCGAGGTTATGCGTTATCAATAAATCCGCTTCTCACGCGGCGGCGAAGGGTCTTCGCCTGCGCGTAACGACCTTACCCTCCTTCTTACGCTCAGTCGCGCTTTCGAGCGCGCGCTTCCGCGTGTTCTGTTGGCTGACCCACTGAACAAAAGAATCGCTGCGTCAACACTGTCGTCGGCCGGATGCACCGTCATCCAGGCGCCCTTGCGCGAGCCTCGCGTGAATTGCGTGGCACTTATCGCGCGCGAATAGCCACATCGTCCATTTCCCCAAGAGAATGGGATGTGCCCGCCTTGTCGGCAGGCATGTGTGGCTGCCACCAGCAGCCGTTCCTGTAAAAGGAAAATCGTATGTTGATGCGAGAAGTCATCCCCCAAGCTCTGAATCGCGGTAACGCTCACCTTTCGGATAACCCGCTGACAACGGATGCCCCGAAAACTTTCGTCCATTCGTTCGACATCTATCTAAAAGACTCGAATGCCTTCATGAACACTTATTTCGCGCGCTACTTCGAATGGCAGGGCGTGTGCCGCGAGCGGTGGTTCCACGAGTGCATTCACGACGATCTGCTCGGCTCCGACGGCATGTTCGTCACCAAACGCGCTCATCAGGAATACGTGCATGAGACATTTCCGTTCCAGCGTGTGGACTGCTACCTGAACACCGTGCAGGTCAGGCAATGCTCGGCGTACTTGCTGTTCCGCTTTTGCGTCGACGGGCGCAAGGTGTCGCAGGGCTATCAGCAGATTCTGTACGCCGGGCGCGACCGCAAGATCCGGCGCTTTCCGGATGGCATAGTCGAGCGTGTGAAGGAGTATGAGTTGCCGTTGTCCGCGTTGACGGATTAGGCCGCGGCACATCCAGCCGGCCTTAGCGCCGGCGTGCCTCGCGCGCCGGCAGGTCAGGCAACGCCCTGTCCGCTGCCGAGCCCGGCAGCGGCAGGCGCACGGTAAACGTAGTGTGCACGCCGCGCACTGAAGCGCATTCGATACTCCCGCCGAGCAGCTCGGCCGCGCGGCGGCAAAATGCGAGCCCCATGCCCGCGCCGCTGCCGTGGCGCTTGGTGGAAAAGAATGCGTCGAAGATATGCGGCAGGACATCCGGCGCAATGCCCGGACCGGTGTCGCGAAATTGCAGCACGCAGAATTCCTGGTCCTCCAGCGCGCCGATCGTGATCTGCCCTTCGCCGCTCACATGAATGGCGTGCAGCGCGTTTTTCAGCAGATTGAACAGCACGAACACGACCACGGTGTCCGAGCCGGAAAAGCGCAGCGTCGCGTCGATGGGCAGCACGGTGACGCGCTCGCGCTCGCCCGCGCGAAACGGATAACGCTCCAGAGCGGCGTTCACGCACTGCTGCACGGAGTGTGCGCTGAAACGGCTGCGGTCGAGGCGCTCGAGCGTGAAGGAAGCCAGCGCCATTTCGACCATCGCGCTCGTGCCCGACACTTCGCGGCGGATTGCCGTTGCAAGCTGGCTGATGCGCTCTGACTGCGCGGAATGTTCATGATCTTCGTAAAGGCCGTGCGCGACCGCGAGGCGATAGCCGTTGAACACATGACTCCACACGCTCGCAATTTCGTCCGCGTGCATGCCGATGGTGGCGAGCGGCGTCGCGATTTCATGCGCGATGGTGGCCGCCAGCGCATACGGATGAATCAGGTCGTAGCGCACGATGGTGATGGCGAGCAAGCCGAGGCTCAACGCAATAAACAGCACGCCGGGCGGATAGAACGGATAACCGTAGTTGACCGCGTAGTCGACCGCGGCAAATGAGTAAAGACCCAGCGCCGCGAGGCACAGGTCGAGACGCCGCCGCGCCTGGCCGCCCGCCTGCTTGCGCGCGCCGAGCAGAAGCTGCGCGCTGCGCATCGCGAGCAATACCGTTTGCAGCACATGCAACGGATGCAGGGGACCGGCGAGCGGATAGTAGCCGAAGAAATAATGCCGATAGCCCGACACCACTTCATTGCCGGGCAGCAGGACCGCGAGCACGAAACACAGGCCATAGGAGGCCAGCAATATCGGCCGCTCGCGGCGCCGCGCCGCCACTTCGGTGACGAAGTGATAGAACGTGGTGGGCAGAAATAGAATGAACAGATAGCCGGTGCGCACCAGCAAGCCCGCGACGTGCGGGTTCTCCGTCTGGAACAGCAAGGTCCATGTGCCCTGCCAGGCGAAAGTGGCCGAGCACATCAGCAGGAACGGCACCGACAGCCTCGTGATGCCTTGCGTGATGACCACGTAAAGGCCGAACACCACGAACATGGCCGACACGAAGGCAGTTGGAATGGCGTACATGGGGCTCGGCGTGCCGGCAGACGTTAGCGTGCGCGTTCACTCCGCCATTGGGCGAACGTCAGCGGCTTGATGCCGGCTTCGGCCACTTCGGGAGACTCTATCGGGCTCCAGCAGTAGAACGCCTCGCCCCAGCCGGGAATGGGTTGCGGCTTTAGCATCCGGAACTCGACATTCGAGCGATAAGCGAGATGCGGCCAGAAGAGCGGCATGATGTCGCGCACCGCCATCTGCCTGAGCAACTCGGTGGGGCCGCTTTCGTCCGCGACAATCTCGCCTTGCGCGATCCAGTCATGCTCGGCCCACGCGACGAAGACGCTTGCCCTTCCCTCGCGGTCGAACATGAGAATGGCATTCTGCTCGGGCCGCCAGTAATACTCGACGATACCCTTGTCCTTCACCACTTCGTCAATCACCCTGTGGGTGCGCGGATCGCAATAGGTGATGCCGTTCTCGCCCAGCGCGAGCCAGCCTGCCTCGGAGCAATGGCGGCTCTTTGCGTCTTTCAGGAAGTGGACGAGCCGGTTTGCCGAATCGGCGTCAGTCTTACGCAGATACAGATCGACAATGCCCGCGTTGAACGCTTTCACGGCGACGGTCTCGTCCGCGACGCCTGTTAGCAGAATTTTCGCGCAATGCAGGTTAGATATGGATGACAGAAATTCGACGCCGCTCGCGCCAGGCATGTCGTAATCGACTACGACGGCGGCTACTTCGGCGAAGCGCGCATGGCGCGCCAGCACGTCACGCTGCGGCGAAGTTTCAACGAAGCGGTCAAAACCTGTTTCGCTCAAACATGCGGAAGCCGGCGCGAATTCCAACGAATTTTCCCGCGCGTGCTGGCGAATGAACGCAAGCGCCGTTTGTGGACGCGAGAAAAACAGATTGGTGGAAACATCCGGAAAAAACCGGCGTAGCGCGTCGAGGTAGTTGTCGTTGTCGTCTACGAAAACAACCGTGGTCGGATAGGAGACGGGTGGTCGAATAAACTTGTTCATATTTTCACGTGGTTCGTCAGACCGCCGCAGCGGATCAGCGTGACAGGCTCGCCAGTTGCCGCATGCGCTCACGTGGAACAGGCCGGCGTGCCGCGGCCGGTGCTTCTATTGCTGTCGCCGGGCCGGTCTCCGTTGAACGGTATAGTACAGGGCTCCCGGCTCCAACAGTACAAAGTTGAGCGCATTTGCGGCGGCGTATGCGGCGTGAATAAAAACGAGTAAGCGATGCAGCATGTCAAACGGCGGCCGCCTGGTTGCGTTGCGTTGCGTCGAGTTGCGTTGCAGCCGCACGCTGCGCGCATGCCGCCGGCTACGGACGCGCGGCCACTTCGTCGAGATGATCCAGCAGCGCCGCGGGGTCGTCGTAGACCCTGAGCGCGCCAGCGCGCTCCAGCTCTTCTGTGCCGTAGCCGCCCGACAGCAGACCCACGCCGAGCGCGCGGCAGCGCCGCGCCGCAAGCATGTCCCAGATGCTGTCGCCCACTACCACCGAGTGCTCGATCTCTACGCCAAGACGTTGGGCGGCTGCAATGAAGAGATCGGGGTCGGGCTTCGCGTATTTGACGTCGTCGCGCGTCACGACGACGGCTTTCGACGGATCGACGCCGAGCGCCTCGAGATTGACCGCCGCGGTTTCCATGCGGCCGCTGGTGGCCACGGCCCACGGCGTGCCTGCTTGCGTGAGCGCGTCGAGCAGTTCGCGCGCCCCCGGCAGCGGACATACTTGCGCGCGCAACCTTTTATACGCGGCCGCATGTGCCTCGCGAAGCCGCTCGCTGCGCTCGGCGCTGATATCGCCGTGCGTCTCGCGTAGAAGCTGGTTGGTGAAGAGGCCGCCGCTCATGCCGATCTTTCTATGAATGCGCCAGACGGACAGCGAAATGCCTTCGCTGTCGAGCGCTTCTTTCCAGGCCAGCACGTGCTGGTAGACGCTGTCGACGAGCGTGCCGTCGAGATCGAACAGAAATGAGGTCTGGATACGCATGGTGGGCTCCTTTCGATGGCTACGTCTGCCAATATGCCACGTCACGCGCTGCGAGGCATCAGCGGGTCTTGCCGCGCCCGCCTTTGCCGCCCGTCACGGCACGCGGCGCATCCTTGCTGGCGGGCGTGTTGCCGCTCAATTGCTCCATCCACGACAACGCGTCGACATACGACAGAAACTGTTTCAGATAGCCCGGCGACAACTCCTGCATCAGCGACAGCGAGCGGTGCACGAGACTGCTGGAGTTGAGCGGACCAGCGTTTCCGGGCGCCGGTTGCAGCGACTGCCGCACCTGCCCCTCGGCGCGAACACGGGCCCACGTCTGCCGGAAATAGTCGAGCTCGGGCAGTTCGGGATAAGCCGCGTCAACGCGTTGAGCGTGCCGCGCTGCATCGTGCAGTTCCGCCACGAGTCCGGCGAGTGCGCTGGGTGTCGGCTCTTTGCGGGAAGCGTGACTAATGGCCGCGGTTGCTGTGACTGGGTCGGGTGAGTTGGCGTTCTCGGCGTTGGGCGGGTCAGGCTCGGCGGTTTGACCGCGCTGATCGAGCGGGTCGCGTGGGTCGCGTGGGTCGCGTGGGTCACGTTGACTGGGTGGGTCGCGCGGGTCGCCAGCGCCGCGGCGTGCGACGTCTCGCGCATACGCTTCGAGCAGCGCGGCAAGCTTCGCATCCAGCACACGCCGTGCCTCGCCGCTGTACGCGGCGGCACGCCGCTCGAACGCGTCGATGAAACGAAACCGCAGCGGGTCGACCCGGTCGGCGCCGCGCTCGCGCCAGGCGTCGAGGATCGCGCGCGATGTCTGCGGCGCGGCGGCTCCTTCTGTCATGTCGTCGCCCTGAGTGTCACTCACGGGGCTTTCCCGCCGCTGCCGTGGAAAGCCGCGGAACCGGCGCGATTTCCACGCGGCGGTTCCGCGCGCGCCCTTGCTCGTCGGCATTCGAACTCACTGGCTGGCCGGAGCCGAACGCCGCAGCGAATACCGACGACACCGGCACGCCCGCGTCGATCAACGCGCGCGTCACCGTCAGCGCCCGCTGCGCCGAGAGTTCCCAGTTGTCCGCGAAACGACGATTTCCTTCGCGCAAGCGCTGGTCGTCGGTAAAGCCGCTCACCATCAGCATCTCGTCGTTCGCACTCAGGTAGGCAGACAACGGGCCGGCCAGGCTCTTCAGCAGGTCGCGCCCCTGCGGCTGCAACTGGTCGGAGTTCAGCGCGAACAGCACGTTGCCGCTAATGCCGATGCGTCCGTTGACGAGCGTCACGCGACCGGCCGCGAGCGGGCCCGCCAGCGCCTCTTCGAGTGTCTTGCGGCGTTGCGTTTCCAACTGACGCTGCTTGACCTCCTGCTCGAGCTTGTTCGACAGTTCGAGCTGCACACCGATCACAGCCACCAGAATCAGCATGAACGCGCCGAGCAGCACGGACATCAGGTCGCCGAACGCCGCCCAGATCGGCGTGCCCGGCTCGACGCCGCCGTCGATCTCCTCGCTCATGCCGCTCATGCCGCCTCGACTCCGTCAACGGTGCGCCGCGCCGCGAGCTGCTGCAGATCTTCGACAATCTGCTTTTGCGACATCACGCTCAGATCGACCACCTCGCGCGCCTGCGCGACGTAGTAGGCAAGCTGTTCGTCACTGCGCGCGAGCGACTTGTCGAGTGCCGCTTCGATTCTTTCGAGGTGCGCGACGAGCTTGTCGTTGGATTCGCCGAACAACTGCACGGCCGCGCCGAACGCTTCGCCGAGGCTCGCTACTTCGACGGCACCGCCGGTGATCTGCGCGGCAATTGTGCCGATCCTGTCGGCCTCGGCCTCGACCTTTTCCGTGAAGCGGGTGCCGACGCGCTCCAGCAGATCCGCGGACGTCGCCACGAGCGCGTCCACTGCCGTGCGCTGTTCCGTGGATGCATGGTTGACCGCGTCCAGCAGCGTCTCCAGCGTTTCAAGCAGGCGGCTGCGCTCCTGCAGCATCGCCGTGTCGCGCACCATGCTGTCCGACAGTTTCTGCCGCAATTCGGCGACCACTTCGGCTGCGGCTTTGGGCGCCTCGGAGGCCGCTTGCACGAGCCCCGCAATCTCAGCGATGGTTGCGCTCGCATGCGCCTGGGTCTGCGCGGAGATGTCGCGCGCGGTCTGCTCGAGCGTGTCGCAGATCTGCTGCTGACGGCTCGCGGTGCGCTCGCCCGCCTGCTGCCACTGGTCGCCGAGAGTCGCGGCGAGCGCGTCGAGCTTCGCGGTCCATGCCGCGAGGCGCGCTTCGTTCTGCTCGCCGGTTTGTCGCAGAGTTTCTCCGAGCCTGGTCGCGAGCGAATCGAGTTCTGCGGTCCACGCCGCCAGCTGCGCTTCGTTCTTCTCGCCGGATTGTTGCCATTTATCGCCAAGCGAAGTCGCGAGCGCGTCGAGCTTCGCGGTCCATGCCGCGAGGCGTGCTTCGTTTTGCTCGCCAGTTTGTCGCAGAGTTTCTCCGAGCCTGGTCGCGAGTGAATCGAGTTCTGCGGTCCAGGCTGCCAGCTGCGCTTCGTTCTTCTCGCCGGACTGTTGCCATTTATCGCCAAGCGAAGTGGCGAGCGCATCGAGCTTCGCAGTCCATGCCGCGAGGCGCACTTCGTTCTGCTCGCCAGCCTGCTGCCATGTCTGGCCAAGCGAAGTTGCGAGCGCATCGAGCTTCGCGGTCCATGCCGCGAGGCGTGCTTCGTTCTGCTCGCCAGCCTGTTGCCACTCCTTGCCGAGCGTGGCCACCATCATGTCCAGCTTCGCGGACCACGCCGCGAGGCGCTCTTCGTCACGCGAAGCCATCATGGCCTGCATGTCCGCATGCGACTCGCCGACGGTCCGCAGCAACGACTCCGAATGCTGCTCAAAGGTCGCCGCTGCGGCAGCCAACGCCTGCTCGTGCCGCGCCGCCATCGTCTCGCCTGTCTGCTGCTGGTCCGCCAGCGCCGCCTTCCATGCCTCGGAAACCCGGCCCGCCGCAGCGTCGAGGCGCACGGACACGCCGTCCACCAACCCGCTCGAACGCTCGTCGAAAGTCTGCGCGAAGCCCTCCAGCGACGCGCGCAGCTGCCGCGTCATCTCTTCGTTCGAACGCTGCTGGCCGGCGAGCGCCTCGTTCCAGATGCCGGCGACCTTTGCGGTAGCCGACTCAAATCCGCTCGACAAACCGTCCAGTTGCCGCTGTACCGCCTCTGAAACGTTCGCCTGCAAGGCCGCGCTCTCGCGTGCGAGGCCGGCCATGGTTGCCTGCATCACAGGCTCGAGCGCCTCGCCGGCGGCCCGCGTGCTGTCCGCGACGCTTTGCTTCAACGACTGTTCGACGGACGCCGCAAGGCGCGCATAAGCCACCTGCGCCTTACTGTGAAATGCTTCCTGGCTTGCCAGTTGGCGCTCGTTGAACGCAAGACTGTGCTGCTCCATGGCGGCCATCATCGTTTGCAGACGGTCGACGAGCGTCGGCATCAGCTCCGCTTGCCGCTGCAAGAGGCGCAAGTTCTCGTCACGCTGATGTGCCTGCGAATAGATGCGCAGCGTGGTCGCGCTCGTCGCGTCGAGCCGCTGCGCAACCTCAAGCCGATCGCGGCGGCACAGCGCGGACAGCAGACCGAGCATTGCCGAACTCGCGACGCCCGCAATGGAAGTGCCGAACGCAAAACCCAGCCCCTTGACCGGCGCGGCGAGCGAAGCGCGAATGGCAGCCAGATCCGTCGCGCTGTCGAGCGCGAGGCCGGTGCCGCGCAACGTCACGACCATGCCGAGCAGCGTGCCGAGCATGCCAAGCAGCACCAGCAAGCCGACCAGATACGGCGTGAGCGCGGGGCCCGGCAACGCAACCCGCTCACCTTCGATACGCAGCCGCGCCGCATTGCGCAAACCCGGGTGCAACTGAGCGAGCCACGCGTCAAGCCGCGGCGGCGGCCCGGACAGGCCGTCGAGCGCGCGTGAAAGCGTGGCCGTGGCCGCGCCGTAGCGCCGCAGTTCGAGCGCGCCCGCCAGGTAAAACGCGCCGATCAGCAAGGTGACGACGAGCGCAAGCCAGTTGGAACCGACATAGCCGACGGCAATGCCGCACACCGCGGCGAGACCTGCCGCGAACACAACGAGATCAATACGATATCTGGACATAGTGTCCCAGTTAGCGAGTACGAAGGGCGGCGAGCAACCCTTCGACCGGTTGTAAACGAACATCCAGCTCGGCAAGCAGCACGCTGCGCATGTCCTTGCGGAACAGGTCGAGCCACGCGCCGGGCACGCCGGGCGCCGGCGGCTGTGCAGCCTCCGCCTGCTGCCCCGCGTCGCGCAGCCGCTCGAAGTGTCCGGCCAGCAGTACCGGCAGATTGGCCAGCAGGCTGCGCTCGCGTTCGGCGAGGGCGCGCTCCATCACGGCGTCCAGCACCGCAAGACGGCCCATCGCAGGCGTCCTCGCGGCGAGCAGCGCGCGCAGCCGGCTGCGCAGGTTGCCGACACCCGTTTCCATCGATTGCTGCATGGCCTGGTAGCGCTGGCGAAACAACGCGTAGTCCACAGGCGTGTCGGGCGTAGCGACGTGCGCGGAACCGCGGCGCCGCGTGGTCACGAACGCGCTGTCGCCGCTAATCGTGCTGACGAGCGAGCTCCGAACGCGCGCGCATTCCGCTTCTTCTGCGCTGCCGAAGGTCCGCGCGCCCGCCGGCACGGCGGGCGGCGCGCCAGTCAGCGCCGAGGACAGCGCGATTGCGTCCGTCCAGCCGAGCCACTGGCTCAGCCGGTCCGATAGCGATTGCCGCGGTTCGGGAACGTCGACCTGCGCGAAACGCGCCAGCAGGCGAACGAGCTCGGGGCCGCTGAGTGCTGTGCGTTGGGGGGCTTGCAACATACCGCCGGATGCAAAAAAGTCAGCAGTTTACACGCTGACGCCCACGACGGCTTCGGTCCCTATAAGAACGTCGTGCGACGCGGACATCCTGGCGCCTGCGAATGAGCGTTTTGTGCGGTATGTACCGCGCCGTCAGTGCCGCGCGTTGCGTGCTGCCGTCACCCATGTTCATCCGCTCAGATCGCCCCGCGTGGCCGGTGCTGGTCGGTGTCGACGCAACACACGAGCGCATCGGCATCTTCATCGCCGACGCTCAGATAGATATGCCCGACCGAGCTGTCGAAATAGAGACTGTCGCCAGGCATCAGCCTGAACGACTTGCCGTTCTCGAAGCGCAATTCGAGCTCGCCGGCGAGCAGAAACACGAACTCCTCGCCCGAATGCCGGATGTACTCGGGAAAATCCGCCACGGCGCGCGCGTGAATGTGCGCGCGCATCGGCATCATGCATTTGCCGGTCAGATTGTTGGCGAGCATGCCGTACTCGTAGTTCGGCGTGTCGTACACGTGCTGCTTGCCCGCCGCGGTGAACGACGGCTTCATCGCGCCGGCAGCGGGCTTGCGACGCCGGCCGAAGATCGCGTCGAACTCGAGCTCGAGCGAATGCGCGAGCGCCGCGAACTTGTCGTAGGTGAGCGCGATGTCGCCGCGCTCGGCCTTCGAGATTGTCGAAACGGCAATGCCCGAGCGCTCCGACAGTTCGGCGAGCGTCAGTCCGCGCGCCTTGCGCGCCTGCCGCAAATGCCCGCCCACCAGCTTGTGATCCAGCGCGGGCGGCGCTTCGCGAGCGGGCCCCTTGGGTTTTTCCACTACGGCTTTGGCCATCTCAACTGATTCCATTTGCCAGAAATTTTCTCATATGCGAGAAATTATTTTTTTCTCGTATATGATAACTCACGTCGATTCCACCATCCTGTGGGGCCCGTACCGTGTCTACTCTTGCGCTCAGTAAATCTGGTTTGACCAGGACCCGCGTCATCACTGCCACGACCATCGGCACGGCGCTCGAATTCTACGATTTCACGATCTACAGCTTCTTCGCCATCCAGATCGGGCAGTTGTTCTTTCCGGGCGAGTCGTCCGTCAATCAGTTCCTGCTGTCCATCGGCGTGTTCGGCGTGGGCTTCGTCGTGCGGCCGCTCGGCGGCGTGGTGATTGGCGCTTACGCGGACCGCGCTGGCCGCAAGAACGCGATGGTTCTCACCATCATGCTGATGGCGCTCAGTTGCGCGATGATCGCGTGTGCGCCGACGTATGCGGTCGCGGGACTTGCCGCGCCGTTGATCGTGCTTCTTGCGCGTCTGATCCAGGGCTTCGCGGCGGGCGGCGAATTCGGGCCGGGCACCACGCTGCTAGTCGAATACGCGACCGACAACACGCGGGCCTTCTTCGCGAGCTGGAACTTCGCGGCTACCGCAGCGGGTCTCGTGCTGGGCGCGCTGGTCGCCACGCTCGTCAACGTCTCGCTGCCGAAGCAGGCCGTGCTCGAGTGGGGCTGGCGCATTCCGTTCGTGCTCGGCATCGTCGCCGCGCCAGCCGGCATGCTGATCCGCCGGCGCCTCGAAGAAACGCTGACTTCGCGCCAACCTGGTGAAGCGGCGCCGCGCGGCGCGCTGAAGGCCGCGCTGACCACTCATCTGAAGCTGACCATTCTCGGCACCTTCGCCGAATTGGGCGGCTCCGTGTCCGTGTATATCACCGCGTTCTTTCTGCCGAGCCACGCGGTACGTGTGCTGCATCTTTCGTCGACGTCGGCGGTCATCTCGGGTATCGTCAGTTCGCTTGCTCTGTTCGTCGCGGCGCCGCTTGCCGGCATGCTGGCCGATCGCTACACGCGCAAGCGCGTGCTGGTCATCTCGCGCGTCGCGATGCTGCTGCTCGTGTATCCGGCATTCGCATTCCTGAGCGCGCATCCGTCGATGACCGCGCTTTGCATCGTCTCCGCGCTGCTCGCCGTGTTTGTCTCCGGGCAGATCGTGCCAGTGCTGGTGATGATTCCCGAACTATTCCCGAAGCATGTGCGCGCAACGGGAATCGCCTTGACCTATGTGGTCAGCGCATCGTTTTTCGGCGGTTTTTCGCCGTTTATTGCGAGCTGGCTGGTGGCGCGCACCGGCAATCTGCTGGCGCCGGCCTGGTATGTCGCCGCCGCGTGCGCAATTTCGCTGGTGCCGGTAATCTGGCTGAAGGACCGCACCGGCGAAGCACTTGCATGAGGAAGGAGACGCAATGATGCAGAACGAGAAAAACGTGAATCACGACGACGGCTTGCCGAGCCGCAGCTCGGTCGAACTACGCCGCATGATCGGCACGAAAGAAATCTCGCCCGTCGAATTGCTCGACGCGTGCATCGCGCGCATCGAGGCCGTGAATCCGGCCGTCAACGCAATTACCGCGACTGACTTTGCGGTTGCGCGAGCCGCGGCGAAACGCGCCGAGAAACAGGTGCTCGACGGCGAGCCGTTGGGTCTCCTGCATGGCCTGCCGCTCGGCGTGAAAGACCTGGAAAATACCGCTGGACTCCTGACTACTTACGGTTCGCCCATGTCGCGCGGCAACGTTCCTACCGAGGACGTAGTGCTTGTCGAGCGCTTGCGTGCCGCCGGGGCGATCGTCACCGCGAAGACCAACGTGCCCGAACTGGGCGCAGGAGCCAACACGCGCAATCCGGTGTGGGGCGCAACCGGCAATCCGTTCAATACGGCGTTGAATGCGGGCGGCTCGTCCGGAGGTTCCGCGGCGGCGCTTGCCTGCGACATGCTGCCTGTATGCACCGGCTCGGACACAGGTGGCTCGCTGCGCATTCCCGCTTCCAAATGCGGCGTGGTGGGCTTTCGTCCGACACCTGGGCTCGTGCCGAATTCGCGCAAGCTGGTGGGCTGGTCGCCCATCTCGGTGGTCGGGCCAATGGGTCGCACGGTTGCCGACGCATGCCTGCAACTCGCGGCAACCGCGGGCATCTCGGCAGGCGATCCGCTCAGTTTTGCCGTCGATCCGCTCAGCTTTGCCGTCCCCGCCGACATTGACCTCGGCACCCTGCGGGTGGGCTGGACCGAAGACTTCGGCAGCTGCGACGTCGATGCGTCGATTCGCGCCGTATTTCGCGAGCGCATCGCGCTGATCGCGCCGTTCTTCCGTTCATGCGAGGAAGTGCGCTTCGATCTCGGCGACGTGCATCGCTGCTTCGATGTGATTCGCGCAGAAAGTTTTGTCGCCGGTCTGCACGACGCCTATACACGCGACCCGAATCAACTCGGCCCCAACACGCGTGCCAACTACGAGCTCGGGGCGAGCATGAGCCTCGCGGACAGCGCCTGGGCGCAAGCGGAGCAAACGCGCATCTTCAAACGCTTCCAGGCCGCGTTCCAGCACTACGACGTGATTCTCTCGCCGACCACGCCGGTGTCTCCGTTTCCGTGGCAAGAGCTTTACGCCGCGCAAATCGACGGGCGCGAGCAGGACAATTATTACCGCTGGCTCGCGCTCACTTATGTCGTGACGCTCACTACGCACCCGGCCGTGTCACTGCCATGCGGTCTCGATCAAGCGGGCATGCCGTTCGGCTTGCAGATCATCGGGCCGTTTCATGGCGATCGCAAGACCCTCGCCATCGCCCACGCGATGGAGCAGGTCTTTGCGCAATCGCCTCTATTGCGCCGTCCGCGACCCGATTTGTCGAAGCTCACGAAGCCGGATGCGTCGTTAAAATCCATCGTGACCTCGCCCCCTCTTTTTACCGACTCAAGCCCCAGCGGCTCGGGCCTTTCCGCGGTATAACCGATGACAGCAACCAGATTCGATACGGTAGTGTTGGGCGCCGGCATTGTCGGCGTGTGCGTGGCCGTGCATTTGCAAAAGCGCGGCCGGCAGGTGGCACTCGTGGACCGCAAGCCGCCGGGCAACGAGACCTCGTTCGGCAACGCCGGGCTGATTCAGCGGGAAGGCGTTTACCCGTACGCATTTCCGCGCGGTCTGGGCGCCTTGCTTCGCTATGCGCGCAACCAGTCGCTCGACGTTCGCTACCACGCCGACGCGCTATTTCGCGCGGCGCCGTTCCTGTGGCGATACTGGCTCAATTCGGAGCCCGCAAGACATGCGGCGATTGCGAGGTCGTATTCGACGCTGATCGAGCACTGCGTAAGCGAGCACCGCGCGCTGGCTGCGGCGGCCGGCGCAAGCGCATTGCTGCGGCCGACAGGGTGGATCAAGGTGTTTCGCAGCAATGCGGCTCGAGATGCGGAATTCGCGCACGCGGAACAATGGCGGCGCGAATACGGCGTCGCATTCGAAACGCTCGACGCGCCCGGCCTGCAGCAGGTCGAACCTGATCTCGACAAAACGTTGCTCGGTGCTTTACGTTACACGCAGGCGGATTCGGTGAGCGATCCGAATGCCCTCGTCACGGCTTACGCAAAATACTTCGAGAGTCTGGGCGGACGATTCTTTACCGGCGACGCCAATACGCTGCGCGACGGCTGGCAGGTCACGACCAGCGAGGGGACGATTGCGGCCTCGTCGGCGGTGGTCGCGCTCGGGCCGTGGTCCGGCGTGCTCAGCTCGCAGCTGGGTTATCGCCTGCCGCTCGGCGTCAAGCGCGGCTATCACATGCACTATGCGCCACGTGCGGGGGCGCGTCTCAATCATCCGGTGCTCGACGCCGAACGCGGCTATTTGCTCGCACCCATGGCACGCGGCATTCGCCTCACAACCGGCGCCGAAATTGCGCTGCTCGACGCGCCCAAAACGCCGACACAACTTGCCGCCGTCGAGCCGATTGCACGCACGCTGTTTCCGCTCGACAAGCGCCTCGACGATCAGCCGTGGATGGGCGCGCGGCCTTGTACACCGGACATGATGCCGGTTATCGGGCGCGCCGAACAACACCAGGGTTTGTGGTTCGCATTCGGCCACGCTCACCACGGACTCACGCTAGGGCCGGTGACGGGCCGTCTGATCGCCGAAATGATGAGCGGCGAAGAAACGCTGGTGGACACGCGGCCCTTCAGAGTGGACCGGTTCTAGCGGCTGACAGAAGCGGCGCGCGCCGCTTTTTGTCAATGCAGCGGTTGCAACGCCGTCCATTGCGTCCAGCCAGTATCGCCGTCCCCGACGCTGATACGCAGTGCACGCGAACCATCCGCGAAAATGATCGATTCTGCACAACATGCTTCGGGGTCCGGAAGATCCCGCATGCCCACAAAGCCAAGCTCGTGTTTGAATGCCAGATTGCCCTCACGCAATACGCCGAGATAAGACGGCTCATCGTCGTCGAATGGCTGAGCCGTGCAACGATTCAACAGCACGGCGGCGACTTCTGCATCACACATGGTCTCTCTCCTCACTAAAACAACACCGCCCGACCCTAGCGGGGTTCAAGTTCGTCTTCCTGACGAAATCATTCTAGAAGTCGTGGCCGAAAAAGCCACTTGCCCAACTGCCCGGTTAACGGTGCCCACGCCGCCTTGCAAATCGCCTGGCGTCCGACAGCTTGCCGCTGCAATCGACAGCGCTGCAGGGGCGGCCGAATAAATAGCCTTGCAGAAAATCGCAGCCCATCTCGCGCAGCAGCGACGCCTGCTCCTCGGTCTCTACGCCTTCCGCCGTGACGGACATTGCGCATGCGTGAGCCATTCTCACAAGTGCATGTGCAATTGCCACGCAGTCCTTCTCGTGCGGCAAGCCCGCCACAAATGAGCGGTCGATTTTCAGGCCGTGCGGCGAAAATCGCTTCAGGTACGACAGAGACGCATAGCCGGTGCCGAAGTCGTCGATGGCGAGCCTCGCGCCGAGCCTGGTCAGCGCGGATATCGTCTCGCAAACAGTCGGGTCGTTGGGCATCAGCATGCCCTCGGTAATCTCGAGCTGCAGAGCGGACGGTTCAAGCCCCGTGTTCGCGAGGCACGCAGCGACATGTTGCACGAGGCGTTCGTTGAATTGAACAGGCGAAATATTGATGGAAACGGCGACATCCGGCGCGACGCTCCAACGCCAATCCGCGATCTGCGCGCACGCCTGCTCCAATACCCAGCCGCCGATCTTTTCCATCAAACCCGCCTGTTCCGCAATGGGAACGAATTCGGCGGGTGAGACGTCGCCAAGCTCGCCACTGGTCCAGCGCAACAGTGCCTCGACCCCTACGGTCTCGCGAGATGCGGCGTTCACGACTGGCTGATAGGCCAGACTGAATTCGCCCGTGTCGAGTGCATCTCGCAGCAGTTCCTCAATTGCAAAGCGGCGCTGCGCCGCTTCCTGCATGTCGCCTGTGAAAAACTGCAAGCTGCCGGGGCCCTGCGCTTTCGCGCGGCGCATCGCGGCGCCCGCATCGCGCATCAGCAAAGCCGCGTCGCGCAACTCGCCGCCGCAAACCGCAACGCCGCCCGACGCACTCACGCGGTACTCGCGGCCAGCAATGACAAACGGCTCTGCAAACAGCGCGAGTATCTGGCGCGCGTACGTTGGCAGCGTGGGCACGTCGCGGTGACCGTCCGTAACAATCACAAACTCGTCGCCGCCGATGCGTGCAAGCAGATCGTTCGCCGCCACGCAGCCCGCGAGCCGCTGCGCGACATTGCGCAACAGGCGGTCGCCGAGATCGTAGTCGGCCATGTCGTTGATCCTGCTGAAGCAGTCCAGGTTGACGACCAGCATCGCGACATGCGCGGCCCGCGCGGATCTTAGCCACTGCTGGGCTCGTCCTGTCGCGTAGGCACGGTTATAGACGCCGGTGAGCGAATCGATGAACGAGCCGTGTGCAGGGTGCCCATGCGCATAGGTCCCCGCAGTTGCAACTCCGAATGCCGCGTCCGTGCAGGCGGGATGCAATCTGAAATCGGAACGGGTTGCCGATAGCATGGGGACTTGCTCAGTCATCGTTACACTCCTATGCTAAGCGTTACACATCAATCTGCTGACAGCCCGCTTATGTACTCATATACCTTTTAAAAACATCAAGGACTACGTCTTAAATGACTTTGTCATGCTAGATGAAACAGGCACTCCGACGTCGCAGCCTTGCCTCCACGATATGCCGGCATGGGCCACTTGAGAACGGGCCTCGTTGGTGAACGCGTAAAGCAACACCGAACGCTTCGCCGCATGCCACGAACCGCTGGGCCACACTTATGAAAATCCATCAACTGCGCGTACTGATCGCGATTGCCGACGCGGGCAGCGTCAGGGGCGCCGCTCGCGTGCTGGCTTCTTCGCCCGCTGCCGTCACGCAAAACATCCAGCAGCTTGAAGAAACGGTGCGTATGCAACTAGTCGTACGCACGTCGTCGGGGGTGACGCTCACGCCGTGCGGGCAAACACTGCTTGCACATGCACGGCTCGTCGCCGCTCAGATGACGCGCGCGCATCAGGCCATGGACGCGATGCGCGGCGAACCGAGTGGGCGCCTTTCCGTTGCCGTCACCGCGTGGGTCGCGTTGACGTTTCTGCCGGAAGCCGTAGAGCGTTTTCGCGCCAGAATGCCTGCAATCCAGCTGGAATTGTTCGAGGGGCTGCTCGCCATCGCAACACCGCGTCTACGCGACGGTAGTCTGGACATCTACGTGGGGCGGCAAGCGCCTGGCGCAACCACTTGCGACTTCAACTATCAGCCGCTCTTCGCCACAAGCCGGGCAATCGTGGCCCGCCGCGGCCATCCGCGTGCCGAATCCCGCTCCCTCGCGGACTTGCTCGACGACGACTGGCTCGTTGCGCTCGATCCTGAAACGGAGGGGCAGGCTTCCTATCAGATGTTCGCCCGCTATGGGTTGCCCGTGCCGCGCAGCATCCACTTTCTGCACTCGCTCACGGTAGCGCTCGCGCTCCTCAAGCGCACGGACATGGTGAGCATTTTTCCGTGGCCGCTCGTCGAGCTGTGCGCGGCGCGCGACGGTTTGTGCGCGATCCCCCTGCGGGAAGAACTGGACGACTCCACGGTCGGCATCATCATGCGCACAGGCGAGCCGACCGATGCCGCGTCGCGATGCTTTATCGATTGCCTGCTCGAAACGATTCGCGACGAATCATGGGACCGGAGTCCGGACATTCGCCGGGCCATGCAATCCGTGGAAGTACTGGTGTAATGCACGAGCGCGGCCAGGCGCGGACTTCTGCTGCTGCAAATGAAAAACGCCGCGAGCGTAAGGCTCGCGGCGTCGGTAACGCTGAGTCAGGACCGGAAAATCAGGCGGTCACAGTCACTCGCCGCGGCGACACGGCAGAGACTACAAACGCCACCACGACGTTCGCCACGAGTGCGATAAGGCCGATGTAGACGGGATAGACCGCATCGCCGAGATGCACTGCGAACACCGGCTTGAGCCCTTGAGATACTGCAAGCGAAGTGCCGAGCACGATGCCGACCAGCCAGCCGCTAAAGAGCCCAGGCGTGTTCAGGCGACGGGTGTACAGCGAGAAAACGATCGCCGGGAAAATCTGCAGGATCCACACGCCGCCGAGCAATTGCAGGTCAATTGCATACTGCGTCGGCAGGAACACGATGAACAGCAGCGCACCGAACTTCACGACGAGCGAGACGATCTTCGCATTGGCCGCTTCGGCTTCAGGCGTGATGTTCGGCGAAACCAGCGGGCGCCACAAATTGCGCGTGAACAGGTTGGCCGCGCCGATCGACATGATAGCCGCCGGCACCAGCGCACTGATTGCAATGGCTGCCGCCGCAAAACCGACGAACCACGACGGGAACAGCGTGTTGAAGAGCGTCGGGACCATGTCCGAAGCAGACTTCACGTGCACGCCGGCCGCAATCGCCATATAGCCGAGCAACGCAATCAAGCCCAGCAGCAGCGTATAGGCCGGCAGGAAAATCGCATTCTTGCGCACGGTATTCGCCGACGACGACGACAGCACGGCCGTCATCGTGTGCGGATACATGAAGGCCGCGAGCGCCGAACCCAACGCGAGCGATGCATAAGCGGTGAATTGCGCAGGCTTCAGGATGATGCCGGTTGCGCCGCCCTTGGCCTTGAAGTACGTATCCGCTGCGTCGAACACATGCGCGTAGCCGCCGAGCTTGGCCGGAATCAGCCACACCGCCGCGATCACGACGATGTAGATCATGATGTCCTTCACGAACGCGATCATTGCCGGAGCGCGCAAGCCGCTAGCGTATGTGTACAGCGCGAGAATCACGAAGGCGACGATCAACGGCAATTCGCCGGTCACGCCGAGCCCCTTGATCACCACCTGCATGCCGACCAGTTGCAGGGCAATGTACGGCATGGTCGCGACGATACCGGTCAGCGCGACGGCGGCGGGAAACCACTTGCCGCCATACTCGCCGTGCACGTAGTCTGCTGCCGTAATGTGGTGTTTAGCATGTGCGACTTTCCACAGCTTCGGCATGACTGCGAACACGAACGGGTAAACAATGATCGTGTACGGCAGTGCAAAGAAGCCATACGCACCGACGGAATAGACCAGTGCCGGCACGGCAATCACCGTATATGCAGTGTAGAAGTCGCCGCCGACCAGGAACCAGGAGATGACCGTGCCGAACTGCCGGCCGCCCAGACCCCATTCGTGCAATTGCGTCAGGTCCCCGCGTTTCCAGCGAGCGGCAAAGAAACCGATAACCGTGACAAGAACGAAGAACGCGATGAAAACGGTCATCGCCACCGGATTGACGGGATTCAGGTCGCTCATTTGACACCTCGGTACACGACGTAAATCAGTAGCGAGGTCAACGGCACCCACAGAAACTGATACCAGTAGAAGAACGGAAAACCGGCAAACGAGGGACGCGTGTCGTTATAGAAAGGCAGCCACAACAGCGCGATATACGGGAGCAAAAGAATAAGCCAGAGCCAGGACCGGCCGGCCGGTGAGGAGGTCTCCATGTACTTCTCCTAGATCTATTATTGACGCCGCGTTTCAGGACTCGTAGTCCCGCGCGCGGAAAACCGGTACGGGCATGTGCGTGGGGTACCCACTCAACGACGCTACGGAACCGGAGCCTGCGGTTTTCTCACTGCCGGCGCACGAGGAGGAAGAGCATGAAGCACGCCCGACATCGTCATACGAATCGTGGAGCTGATCGCGCCGGCAGCACGGCAAAAGCGTCCGCGAGACGCTATACGCCGCGGGGATGTAGTATTCGCCTTCGTACGCGTCCTTACAAGCGCGCAACTACGTAAGCAGGCTACGTATTACTACGTAGCCGAGTGGCGGTCTTTTCAACGATGAAACTCAAAGCCAAGATTGTTCTGCTGGCTATCGTGCCCTTCCTCGCGGCTATTGCCAGCATCGAGATCGGTGTGCGCCGCGAAGCGACCGCGCTCGCACAGGCGCAGCACGCGACCACCCAGGCCGCTTATATGGCCAGCAAGGAAATCGAGCTCAAGCATTACGTGGAGCTGGCGACATCCGCGATCGCACCGTTGTACGAAGAAGACCAGAACAACGCACGCGACGATGCGCTGCGCCGCACGCGCGCACTCGACATTCTGGAGAAGATGGACTTCGGCAAGGACGGCTATTTCTTCGTCTATGACATGCACGGCCGCTCGCTGATGCATCCGCGCGAGCCGGATCTAGTCGGGCGCGATCTGTCGGAACTGCGCGATCCACAAGGCGTGCCGACCATTCAGAAGCTGCTTGCGGCTGCCGCGCAAGGCGGCGGCTATGTGCGCTACCTGTGGCATCGTCCGTCGACGGGCAAGGTCGCTTCCAAGCTCGGCTACGTGGTGCCGCTCGAACGCTGGGGCTGGATGATCGGCACGGGCATCTATCTGGACGACATCGACACCACGCTCGCGCATATTGACGAGCGGGCAGCGACAAATATCGACAGCACGATGATGTGGATCGACACAATCGCGCTCGCCGGGCTCGCTGCCATTGCGCTGTGTGCGCTCGTGCTCAACATCACCGAGTATCGCAGTGCGGACGCCAAACTCAAGCGCCTCGCGCAGCAGGTTGTCGAATCGCAGGAAAACGAACGCGCGCGGCTTTCGCGTGAATTGCACGACGGCATCAGTCAGATGATGGTGTCGGTAAAACTGCTGCTCGAATCGGCACTCGCCCGCTTCGAGCGCAGCGAGACGCGCGTGCCCGCTGCCGAAGCCGCCCTCTCGACCAGTCTTACGCGGCTCGGCGATACACTGCGTGAAATACGGCGCATTTCTCATGCACTGCGCCCTTCGATGCTGGACGACCTTGGCGTCGCGGCCGCAATCGAGCAGCTCACGCGCGAACTTGGCGAACAGTCGGGCATTGAGATCGGCTTCACACAGATCACGCATACGCACGCCGCCTCGCTGACGGACGCCGTGAATACGGTGTTGTTCCGTATTGCGCAGGAAGCGTTGACCAACATCGTGCGCCATGCGCATGCGTCCAATGCTGCGCTTGCGCTGGAAATCTCGAACGACGCGGTCACGCTCAGCATCGCCGATAATGGCTCTGGTTTCGACGTCACCCACGCGTTTGTGGGCCGCCGCTCGGGTGTGGGCTTACGGAATATGCGCGAGCGCGTGGAGGCCCTTGGCGGCACCCTCGCGCTCAGTTCGCAGCCTGGCCACACGCTCGTCACCGCACGCGTGCCGCTCGGCGCCGCGGCAATGCAAGTCGATAGGCAGAGTCTGCAGGAAACCTCTTCATGAACGACACATCATATCCAACCGCCCGCCTGATTCTGGTCGACGACCATCCGCTCGTTCGCGACGGCTTGCGTGCGCGGCTAGAAGCCGTGCGCAATCTGCAAGTGGTCGGGGAAGCAGGCAACGCGCACGAGGCTCTCGCGCTCGCCGCAAGTCACGAACCGCATTTGGTGCTGATGGACGTCGGCATGAACGGAATGAACGGCATTGCGCTAGCCGGCATGTTTCATGAGCGCTTTCCGGCCATCCGCGTACTCATGCTTTCAATGCACGACAACCTGCAATACGTCACTCAGGCCGTGCGCGCAGGTGCCAGCGGCTACGTGTTGAAGGACTCGCCGGCAACCGAAATTATTCAGGCGATCAGCGCGGTGCTCGAGGGCAAGACATATTTCAGCGCCGGACTCGGCGCGCGATTGATTCAGGCGTCGGCCATGCAGTCGCCGGTTGAACGGCTTACGCCACGCGAACGCGATATTCTCGACGCGCTCGCGGAAGGCTTGTCCAGCAAGCAGATCGCGCAACGCACCGATCTGTCAGTGCGCACAGTGGAAACGCATCGCCTGAATCTGAAGCGGAAGCTCGACATTGAAGGTCAGGCCGAGCTGATCAAGTTTGCGGTTGAGAACCGGCGCACGAGTCGCTAAGTCACGACATGTCTCGCTGCGCAATGAGTGGAGACAATTACGATGACACGCTTCATGCCGGCGCGAGCAAGTACCCTGGCGTGCGCCGCTTTATGTTTATGCCTGTCGCTGACTTTTTCTGTTTCTCGCGCACAAGGTGAAGAACAGCGGATTAATCGTGGACATGATCCGTTCTTCCAGATCTCCAAAGCGATAGACGACTGTCCAGTGCCCTTGGGGCCGCTCGAAACGGAACAGGAATGGCTTGCCGACAGCCATTACCGCATTGAACGCGGCAACAGCTGCTGGATTGAAGGCCGCTGCCGCTTATCGAACGCTTATCTGTACGATAAGGAAATTGCCGAAGCGGTGCAGCGGCGTCTTGCCAATATTAACGCCGCGACTCACTGGCGCGAACAGTCGACGTTGTGGCTTACGCTACAACGCCGGTTCATTTATGTGCAAGGCTGTATCGCCTCAGGCTTCGACAAGCAGACGTTCCTCAGCGAACTCGCGAAGACCGCGGACGTGGAACGCGTGATTGACGACACCACGACTCACCCGCGTGCCGCGCAACTGCCTTATAAAACGCGTGATGACCCGGATCGGCCGGTAGTCGATCCGGGAAACTAGCTCGACCAGCTCACGGCAAAGAGAAAGCCCAACGGAAAATAAGACTACCGTACGAGCGCAAATGCCTCGCGGCTCGCTATTTCGGCAGCGCCATACACGCCCACAACCGTGTAGTCGGACGCGACACACTCGAACGTGGAATCCATAAACGTAATGACGAAATGACGCTTGCCTAATCCCGGCGAAGTCACGGTCGAAAGTTCATCCACGAGAGAGGAATGAATGACTTCCTGCGCGCAGTAACTAGCCAGACCGTTCGACGCAAGCGGATGAATCCGCAGATCGCGCTCCCCCGGCGGGCCGAGCCGATGAAATACGGCGTCGGGAAATAGCACTGCGCAGAAGGGATCGTCGTCGGGATCGAATGGACCGAAACGCTCGAAGTCGGACTCCGCTATTGGATAAGCGAGAATCACGCGGCGGTCGCTCGCGACAATGAATGGCTCGGCAGCGTCGGCTGCCGGATGAGGAACCGACTCCAGCAGGAGAACCTGGTCCTCCTGCCGGGATGACTCGAGCGTGCTCGTCATGTACTTCGCAGGTCCCTTACGATTACGCGCTGGCGGCGGTCGAGGCCAGCGGAGCTGCCGCGCTCGTTGCCGGTTCTGATGCCGTGGCTTTCTTGCGGCCCGGCGCTTTGGTTGCGGCTCTGCTTGCGGCTTTGCTTACTACTCTGCTTGCGGCTTTGGTTGCGGCCTTTTTCGCGGTGACCTTTCGCGATACCGCTTTCTTTGCAGCGGTTTTTACTGCGGCCTTTCCACTTCCAACAGATTGCTTGCCAGCTCTCGCCTTTTTCGCCACCGCTTTTTTCACAGCGGCTTTCTTGCTGACGGCACCAGCGGCGGCGGAGGATTTCACACTGCCGGCTTTGCCCGCCGCGGACGCCACGCTCGCGTCGATCAGAAATTTGCTGCGATCTTTCACCGATGCAAGCCACGCGGGAGCAGGGCCACGTCCGCTCCACGTCGCGCCAGTAGTCGGGTGACGGTATTTGGGCGGCTGCGCGCCTTTCGGCTGGCCTTTGCCTTTCGCGCGCGTCGCGGCAATGCTGGCCGACGGCATGGACCGGCTCGCGCCGTCGATCAGAAACAGGTTACGGTCTTTCGCAGCGGCGATCCAACCAGGCGCGCGACCATGCCCTGTCCAGGTTGCGCCGGTTTTCTGATCCCGATACTTCGCAATCTTCTGCCCGCTTACCGCGAGCTTCGCTTTGCCGATTCCCGCATGGCCATTAAGACCATTGGCCGCGCGCCGCGCTTTTGCTTGTGCTTCGATATCGGCGGTGGTCAGGCCATGCTTGAGCATCAATTCGCGAATCTGGTCGATGGCGATTTGTGCTTTCCTTGCAATCAGGGCGTCAGCTTGCGCCTGCAGTTTCTTAAGCTTTGCCTGAATCTGCTCTAACGTGGGCATTGGATTGCTCCTTATATGGTAATCGGTCGAACTATGCCATGAATGGCGTAAGAAAGGCATAGTCCACTGGCCGGAAAAACCCCAATTCGTTTGCACAACGCATGCTGGAGTACGAAATTTTTCTTTTGATTCGTTGTATAGACGACGTTCACCTGCATTCGTTCTCTGCTTGTCCTGCTTTTTATATCGTTGTATTGCTTGGCGCTTGTTCTCAGTTTGTTCTCAGCTTATTCGCCTTCTCTTCTGTTCTCTAATGCTTGCAGGCTCGCTCAGGTCGGCGTAAAAACCGCGACCTGACGATCGGCAATGTACCGGACACTGCGCAAGAAGCGGTATTGCTGGTCGTCGGCGGTTATCCGGTTCAGTCCTATGCAGGTCAGCGCCAGGATTTCGTCGGCCTGGCGGGCATCGATGACGCCCTCGTCGCGCAGATCCTCGAGAGCGTGAGACGGATCGCCAACATAGACACTGCGCGCGTGTGCGCCAATTCTCATCAGGACCACGCTTGCGCCCTTGTCGAGCGCCAGTTCCAGGTAGACAGCCAGCGTTCGCAACGACTCGGGCGTGCAAGTCTGGGCCTGATAGATCGCGGCATTCGATGGCGTCATGTCGGTTCCCCGTCACCTGTAAAGAAAAGGCGGCTACTGTGCGTTGCCGCAATAGACGCTTCTACTATAGGCAAGCATTCGGAGATTCAAAGCTTTCGAGTTCATTTTTTAACGCCGCATTGGCCGGTAATCCTGCGTTACCGATCTCGCAATGCTGTTTCACCTGTGTCGCAGGCGCCCTTCTACACTTCAGACGTCCATCGGGACAAAGAGCTTTGGCACCGCACATCAAGTGCAAGGAGAAGGGAAATGAACAAGAAGATCGTTGGCGCGGCACTCGGTCTGGCAGTTCTGGCGGCATCGTCGCTGGCTTCGGCACACGTGAACCTCGCCGTCGGCGTGGGCGTTCCGCTCGGCGTGTATGCACCGCCGCCGCCCGTCTATGTTGCTCCTCCCGTTGCCTACGGCCCGGCTCCGGTCGCGGTAGCTTATGGCGGTTATCGCGCGTACGACGACCGCGGCGCGTGGCGCGAGCGGCGTGAGTGGAGGGAGCGTGAATGGCGCCGCGAGCATTGGCGCGAACAGCAATGGCGCGAGCATGGGCGCTGGGGATATTGAAGCGTCGCTAGCACCTTCCAGCGCTAAACCGATGAGTACTTTCAACTGAAAGTCAGGCCATAACGGAGCCGCCCGCATGGCGGCCCGTTATCGTCGCCACCTCCGGCCCGCGAGACGCCCCGCTTGCGCGGCGGGCCAACATGTCATGCGATCCGCAGGCCGTACGCCGGCAGAATTTCTTGAGTCGTCACGAAGCGGTGCTGTTTCACCGCGTCGTGAAAAAGCCGGTAGTCACTTTTCTCGAATGCCTCGGTCCATACAGGTCTCTCGCCGGAATCGTCTTCCGCGCGAAGCCCAGTGGCTTTGTACTTCCATGAGCCCACTCCTTTGGGCACATAGTCGGCAATGGTCTCTTTCAGACCGGGAATGCCGCCTTCCCGGACAAACTCGCAGATCGCGCGCAAGCGCTCGTTGTCGTCCATGATCCGGTTTGTATCGAGCAGCTCCGTGAGCGCCCCTTTTACGTTCTCCGGCATTCCCTCTTCGTTTTCGAAGTCTTCGCGGCCGGCTACGTACGCGCGCACGGCGCGGCACGCCATTTCGGCAGCCTCCACGAATTCGGGCAGGTTGTGCCTCTGTATGAACATATTCCTGCCGTCAATGTAATGCCACTTTGCCCACGGCTGATCCGGATAATGCAGAGCGGCCCCATGACCCACAGGTAGTGCGAGGGTAATCACGTCTTCCTCTACATGCTGGATCAGATGCTGCATCGCGAGTGTGAGGTTCTCGAGCCAGCCCGTGCGCGTGCAGTCTTGTGCCTCCAGAGAATGGACCCGGTTGCCTGGACTTTCTATGCCGGCGAACCCCTGGTGCGCCCAGGTATCCACATATGTATGCAGCGTTACGCCAAGACGGTGCAAACCCGTTTCCGTGCCGCGCTGCCGGATGGCGCGCCGCACTACCTCGCGCGCAACCGCGCTGTCCGCCCGGCATACGGCCTTTTCTTCGAGCGTTGCACCTTCTCCTGCGGGCAGAAAATGAAACGGCGCCCACACGAGCCGGTTCTGGTCGTTCTCGGTATTCGCGTAGTCGAAGGTCTTGTGCGCAGTGGCAAAGCGCTCGAACGTTTCCCCGCCGTCGAACCGCAAGATGCCCGGCGTCGTCGCGTCGTCGACATACTGGCACGCGTGGGCGACGGTCAGCGCGTCACGCTCTGTCATTCCGGCCACACGCGCGACGATGTAGATCACGCCGTAATGGAAGTCGATATTCATGGCAGACCCTCCTCATGCACGTTGAATGACAACAGCAGCATTGGTAAACGAGCGGGTGGGCGGCGAGTTGAAAAAGATGTCGTTGTCGATTGCCGTACGCTGTCCTCTTCCGTCCTATTCCATCTTCCATCCGGCTGGCGAATAACGCCATGGTCATAAAAAAACCCCGCTGCGTGGCTTCGTAGCGGGGTTGCGTTTCAGCGCACGTGGGCGGCGCCTTATTTCACGATGTCGATCAGCTCGACTTCGAACGTCAAGTCGCTGTTCGGCGGAATGGTGCCCACGCCACGGCTGCCATAAGCGGTGGCGGCCGGGCAGGTCAGTTTGGCCTTGCCGCCCACTTTCATGGTCTGCACGCCTTGAGTCCAGCACGGAATCACGCGGTTCAGCGGAAACGTTGCCGGACCGCCGTGTTTCGCGGACGCGTCGAATTCAGTGCCGTTGGCAAGCGTGCCGCGATAGTTGACCTTGACGACATCTGTAGCCGCCGGCTGCGCGCCAGTGCCTTGCACCAGATGTTCGACCACCACGCCCGAAGGCAGCTTCTCCGTAGATGAAGCGGCAGCCATTGCCGTCGAGGAAAGTACTGCAGCGGCGAGCAAAGCAACGATAGATTTCAAAACGAATCTCCAGATGGGGTAGGACAGTTCATTCTAGCGCACCGCTCATCGGGCGCCGTCAATTCAGCCGCAGCACTGAGACGGTGCTCATGTTCTCGCCGCGCGCGACAAAATCCGCGAGTGCGGTTTCGCGTTCGCGGACATCCGCGAGCGCCGCTGGGTCGAGCAGCGCGGTAATCACTTCCTCCCGCTCGCGGCTTGCTTGCGCGATCACGTCGCCATAGGGACTCCAGATTGCGCTCGCGCCGCAGGTGTCCCAGCCGCCGGTCGTGCCGACGTGATTCGACAGCAATGCATACAGCGTATTGTCGAACGCGCGTGCCGGGAACCAGATGCGCGACTGGTGATAGCCGGACTTGACACTGAAAAGTCCGCTCACCAGATAGGCGTGCGCACCGTTCACTGCGGCAGTTCGTGCGTGCTCGGGAAAGCCCGAGTCGTAGCAGACGCCGAGCGCGAGCCGCCATCCGTCGAGTTCGAGCATGCAGCCTTGCGTGCCTGGCCGGTAGATCTGCGCCTCGCTTCTATATAGATACTGCTTGTGATACGGCGCGACGTCCTCGCCGCGGCAGTCGAATATCAGCGACGAAATATGCAGTCCGTCCGCGCCCTGCGTGGCCGCGCCGACGACTGCGGCTATGGCGTGCCGGCGGCACGTCTCGCGAAGCGGATCGAGGCGGGCATCCAGTGCCTCGAACGCGTATCTCGCAGGGTCGCTGGAAATCAGGCCGGGCTCATAGCCGCTCAGGAATTTCTCGGGAAAAACCACCAGTCTTGCGCCGCGCCCGGCCGCAATAGCGGTCAATTCGACCGTCCTGGCGATGTTCGCCGCCGTATCCCCGCAAACCGGCTGTGCCTGCGCGGCCGCGATTTGCAAGGGCATTCGAGGCAACGCTGCGAGCTTGTTGTCCACGTAAACTCCGTTATGTATCGAAGGGCGACGCTGTGCGCCGACGCGACAGCCGTTGGCATCCAGCCAGGGCAGCTTTAAAGCTCCAGCATTTGAACACGGCCTACTGCAGCGTGTCAGTGCAATTCTTGTGAACCCGCGCTTCGGGCATGCGGTCCATATGGAAGATGCAGTGAAGAATCGCCGTCCGCGAACCCGATGCCAACCAGCACTTGCAATGAACGAACCGCTAGACCCTGATGACCCGGAGGTTGCATTGCCGGCGGCCGTCCCGGAACGGCGCCGCGCGCCACGCCCGCGGCGCATTCCGCGCAGCCGGGAGCAGCAGGCGCGGCTCGATGCTCGCGAGCCTGCTTTCGAACCGCTCCCCTTTTCGATCGACGAAGACGAGGCGCGCCGCCCATTCGCTGCGAAGCTGCACCAGTGGTTCGAAACACGCCGCTGGCAACCGTTCGATTTTCAGCGCGAAGTGTGGCGCGAAATGGAAAGAGGCGCGAGTGGCTTGTTGCATGCCACTACGGGCGCGGGAAAAACGTGGGCGGTGTGGTTCGGCGCGCTGGCGGCGTTCACGCGAGCCACGCGCGAGATCGCCGGGAATGAGCCGACCACCGGGTCTACGCCTGCGCCCCGATCCGCGCTCAGGCGAAAGCGGCCCTCCGCCGCGCAGCCCGAGCCGCTCACCGTTCTCTGGATCACGCCGATGCGCGCGCTCGCGGCCGACACGGCCCGCGCATTGCAAAGCTCGGCCACGGAACTCGCCGTGCCCTGGACTGTTGGCTTGCGAACCGGCGACACCTCCACGGCCGAACGCGCGCGGCAAAACCGCCGCATGCCGTCAGCGCTGATCACCACGCCCGAGAGCCTGTCGCTCATCCTCACCCGGCCGGACGCACGGGAAGTGCTCTCGCACGTGAGGCTGGTTATCGTCGATGAATGGCATGAATTGCTGGGCAACAAGCGCGGCACTCAAACGCAATTGGCGCTCGCGCGGCTTGCGCATTGGCGGCACGATCTGCAGGTATGGGGTTTGTCGGCGACGCTCGGTAATCTTCCTTTCGCCGCCGATGTGCTGCTCGCGCCCGTCAGGACACCGCGCGTAAGCGTGCACGGTCAATTGCCGAAAGCATTGATCGTCGACACGGTCATTCCGGACACCATCGAGCGCTTTCCGTGGGGCGGTCATATGGGCATGCGCCAGGTCGAGGCAGTGGCGAATGCAATCGGCGAGGCACGCACATCGCTCGTCTTCACCAACACGCGCTCGCAATGCGAGGTCTGGTACCAGGCGCTGCTCGAAGCGCGGCCCGAATGGGCCGGATCGATTGCGCTGCATCACGGCTCGCTCGATCAGGAAGTGCGCGAATGGGTCGAGCGCGGCCTCAAGAACGGTCTGCTCAAAGTAGTTGTGTGCACATCGAGCCTGGACCTCGGTGTCGACTTCCTGCCTGTCGAACGAGTCTTTCAGATTGGCTCGCCCAAAGGCGTCGCGCGTTTGATGCAGCGCGCGGGCCGCTCGGGTCACGCGCCCGGGCGGCCGTCGCGCGTCACGATCGTGCCCACGCACGCTCTTGAACTCGTCGAAGCGGCAGCTGCGCGCGAGGCCGTCGACAAGCGCCAGATAGAAGGCCGCGAAACGCCTGAGAAGCCGTTCGATGTTCTGGTTCAGCATCTCGTGACCATAGCGATTGGCGGCGGCTTCGAACCGCACGACCTGTTCGACGAAGTCCGCAGCGCTTACGCATACCGGCAACTGACGGCAGGTGAATTCGACTGGGCATTGAGCTTCGTGGAAGGCGGCGGCACTGCGCTGCGCGCGTATCCGGATTATCACCGCGTGGTGCGTGAAAGCGACGGCCTGTACCGCGTTCCTCGCGAAGATCTCGTGCGCCGGCATCGCAACAACGTCGGCACGATCGTAGCAAATGGCACGCTGAACGTCGCATATCTTGCCGGTGGCCGCATAGGCGCAATCGAGGAGTCGTTCATTTCGCGGCTCAAACCCGGCGACATCTTTACGTTCGGCGGACGCGCGCTCGAACTGATCCGTGTGCAGGACATGACCGCCTGGGTCAAACGCGCAACATCCTCGCGCGGTGCGATGCCGCAATGGGCAGGAAGCCGCATGCCGCTCTCGTCCGAACTGGCGGATGCGACGCTCATCATGCTCGCTCGTGCTGCCGGCGGCATTTATGACGAGCCCGAAATGCGCGCCGTTCGGCCGCTGCTCGAATTGCAGCAGAAATGGTCGGCGCTACCCGCGCCCGGCGTGCTGGTCGCGGAAGTACTCAAATCGCGCGAGGGACATCACTTTTTCTGTTATCCGTTTGCGGGGCGCACCGCGCATATCGGCCTCGGCGCATTGCTCGCATGGAGAATTGCGAGGGACAAGCCTGGTACTTTCTCTATTTCAATGAACGACTATGGCTTCGAGTTGTTGTCTGCGCAACCATTTGACTGGGCTGCGGCGCTTGCGAGCGGTTTGCTGTCCGAGGAAGAACTGGATCACGACATACTGGCGAGCCTCAACTCGTCGGAGCTGTCGCGGCGCCGCTTCCGCGAAATTGCGCGCGTGTCGGGACTCGTGTTTCAGGGGCACCCGGGGCAGCAGAAAAGCGCGCGGCAATTACAGGCTTCCAGTGGCCTCTTCTACGAGATATTCCGCAATCACGACAGCGGCAATCTGCTGCTCGACCAGGCCGATGCGGAAGTCCTGCTGCAGGAACTCGACGCCAAACGCATTCGCACCGCGCTGCAACGAATGAACGCAAGCCGCCTTGTTCTTACGCACCCTAAAAAGCCGACGCCGTTTGCGTTTCCGCTCATTGTCGGACGTCTGCGCGAGAAAGTCAGTACGGAAAAGCTCGCGGATCGCGTAGAGCGGATGCTCGCGGAACTCGAGAAGGCGGCCCGCGTATGAAGCCTGCTTCGTTGACAGTCGATATTGCGGGCCATGCGCTTGTACTGTCGAGCTTGCGCGCGGCCTTCGATCCGACGCTGCGCTGCCTTTTCGTCGCCGATGCCCATTTCGGCAAGGACGCGGTATTTCGCGCGCGCGGCGTGCCGGTGCCGGTCGGTTCCACTGCCGACAACCTGATGCGTCTGGACATACTGATCGCCACGTTCGAACCCGCCACGCTCGTCTTTCTCGGCGATCTGCTACATGCACGCGAGGCCCACGCCGAGGAAACGCTCGACGCGTTGCAGGTCTGGCGCTCGCGGCATGCGGACTTGCGGACCGTGCTCGTGGAAGGCAACCACGACCGGCATGCGGGCGCATTGCCCTCGACCCTGCGCGTCGACTACGTGCAGGAGCCATGGCGGATTGGGCCGTGGGCGCTGTGTCATCACCCGCTGACGATTCATGGGGCCTACGCACTCGCCGGTCATCTGCACCCGGTCTATCGCGTCGCGACGCGCAACGACTCGGTCCGCGTTCCGTGCTTTCGTTTCGGCGCGCAATGTGGCGTGTTGCCCGCGTTCGGCAGCTTTACCGGCGGTGCACGCGACGACGGCCGCCAAAGCGACGAAAGAGTCTTTGTCGTGGCTCACGACAAGGTCATTGAAGTGCCGCTGTAGACCCGCACGCAGCGTGTGGTGCGAAGCGCTTTCGCCCTATCTGTCGCGGCGAGGCCAGCGCATCGACGCATCAGCCAACACTTCCACACACGAACTTTTCCGCAAGCACATGCACCATTTGCCGCGCTAACGCCGCGAAACCCGCGACACGGACGCGCCGAAGCCCGCCACGCAAGGCTCGCGGGAAACGGCTAGCGGAACGCGGGTTTACGTGTGTTTGACTGCGTCGGACGGCTTCGTTTACTGGACGCTGAAACGGCCTGTCAACTTTCCTTCGGTCTGCTTCGGTCATTCAACGGTGCTCGCAGAGCGCCCTCGCCCTCATAACTCCCAGGAGACAAGCCATGCCTCAAGTGTCGAGCAGCGCCATCGACGAACTGAAAACCGCAATACGTGGGCAACTCGTGCTCCCCGAAGATGCGGGCTTCAACGAAGCGCGCAGCATCTGGAATGCAATGATCGACTGCCGTCCCGCGATGATCCTGCGCTGCGCCGGTGTGGCCGACGTGCGTCGCGGCGTCGCCTTCGCGCGCGCTCACAATCTGCCGCTCGCGCTGCGCGGCGGCGGTCATAACATTGCCGGCAGCGCACTGTGCGAAGACGGCCTCGTAATGGACTTTTCGCGGATGAAATCGGTGCGCATCGACCCTGTGGCGAGACGCGCGTACGTCGAGCCTGGCGCGACGCTGGCCGATTTCGATCATGAAGCACAAGCCTTCGGACTCGCCACGCCGCTCGGCATCAATTCGACTACGGGCGTCGCGGGTCTGACGCTGGGCGGCGGGTTTGGCTGGCTCAGCCGCAAATATGGCATGACCGTAGACAATCTGATTTCAGCAGACGTTGTCACGGCCGAAGGCGAACTGCTTCGCGCCAGCGCCGAATCCAACGAAGATCTGTTCTGGGGGATTCGCGGCGGCGGCGGCAACTTCGGCGTGGTGACTTCGTTCGAGTTCGCGCTGCATCCCGTGGGCCCGATGGTGTACGGCGGACTCGTGGTCTTTCCGTTCGCTCAGGCAAGGGACGCGCTCGTCAAATATCGTGCGGCGTCCACGCAGATGCCCGACGATCTGAGCGTGTGGGCGGTTCTGCGGCTCGCGCCGCCCTTGCCCTTCCTGCCCGCCGAGGTACACGGCCAGCCGGTGATCATCTTCGCGAGTTGCTACACCGGGCCGAGCGCGAACGGTCCCGCGGCACTCGCGCCAGTAAAGACATTCGGCACGCCGGTGGGCGAACATCTGGGCGAAATGCCCTACGTCATGTGGCAGCAGGCATTCGACCCACTGCTTGCGCCCGGATCGCGCAACTACTGGAAGTCGCACAACCTTGCCGGCATCGACGATGGCCTGATCGACGCGCTGCTTCAGTCGATTGAAAACCTCCCTTCGCCGCAGTGCGAGATTTTCTTCGGGCAGATCGGCGGACAGACGCAGCGTGTGCCTGTCAATGCAACGGCCTATTCGAGCCGCGATACGCAATATGCGATGAATGTGCACGGTCGCTGGGACGATCCCGCCGACGACCAACGTTGCATCGCGTGGGCCCGCGCATTCTTTGCCGCGGCAGCGCCTTATTCGCTCGGCAGCGTGTACGTGAATTTCATGACGCAGGAAGAAGCGAGCCGCGTGGCCGACGCTTATGGCCCGAACTACGAACGGCTGGTTGCGGTGAAAGGCCGCTACGACCCGCAGAATCTGTTTCGCCACAACCAGAACATTCGTCCGTCCATGTGAGCTCGCACAGCGCGGAACCGGCACGTACGGTCCGCGCCGCGCCCACGCCTCACCCACTCAGGTGTCTGTGCGCAACCGGCATGAGTCAGGCACGGGAAATGCTGCTTTATCATTGACACCGGTCATTCTGGCCGGCGTCACAGCATTACCTTTATTCGATAAAGAAAAACCGCCTCGATAACGTAAAAGGATAATTATCATGCGCAGACGACAATTCATCACGACGGCCGGCGCGGCTTTCGCAACGGCAGGCCTCAGCCTCGCCGGTTGCACCACCACGTCCCCGTCTTCGAGCGCATCGGCGTCCGCCAACGCCAACAAGCGCGACACGATCAATGCGGGAATCGACTCGACGCTCTCGCGTTTGTACGCGAATGTCGGAGGCTCCCGCGAACTCGTGGCCAAAGCGCGCGGCGTGCTGGTGTTCCCGTCAGTCATTTCGGCGGGCTTCTGGGTGGGTGGCCAATACGGCGAAGGCGCGCTGCGCGTGGGCGGCCGCACCACCGGCTACTACAGCACGGTGGCAGGATCGTTTGGCTTGCAGATCGGCGCGCAATCGAAGGCGCTTGTTTTCCTGTTCATGACGCAGGAAGCACTCGACAAATTCCTCAATAGCCAGGGCTGGGCAGCGGGTGCTGACGCGACGGTCGCCGTGCTGAAGGTCGGCGCGAACGGTGCAATCGATACGTCGACGGCAACCAGCCCCGTGGAGGCATTCGTCCTGACCAACGGCGGGCTGATGGCCGGCGTGTCGCTGGAAGGCACGAAGGTGTCGCGCCTCATCATCTGATCTTCCTGGAAGCCGCGCGGCCGCTTGGCGGACCGCGTGGCGCGATTGCCTCGCGGGCGCGCTCAACGCGGCGCGCTCGTTTGTGGATCCGCTTCTATACCTGCGCTTCTATACCTGCTTCTGCACACGCTTCGCCCGTTGTTGCGCCAGTCGTTGCGCCAGTTGTTCCGCCAGTCACCGCAACAGACACTGCGTAGCTCATTGCGCCGCGAGCGTCATCTGCGCGACTTCGCAACGCGGCCACTGACGCAACACGTCCGGCGCAAGGAGCAGCTTGGCCGCGCGAATGCCGGCCCCCATCACGATCTGCGTGCGCTCCATCACGGCCGTATCGACAAGAACGCGCCAGTCGTCGGGCAAGCCGAAAGCCGTAATGCCGCCGAACTCCATTGCGCTCAATTCGACCGCCAGTTCGCGCTTCGCAAACGAAAGACGCTGCGCGCCGAGCGCCGCCTTCACCGCCCCGTTGATGTCGAGCCGCAACGAGCCGAGAGACACGAGCGCCGCGTAATGCTCGGCACCGTCCTTCTTGTAGCGCACTACGATGGTATTCGCGCAGTCCTCGAGACCGAAGCCATAGCGCGCGCTGAAGGCGGCGGTGTCCGACGCGTCGTCGGCGACGGAAAAAACCGTGACGCCCTGTTGCGGCAACTGCGCAAGCACTCGCGCCGGCAAACATGCGGCGAGTTGTTCGGCGGGAATCACGTCCAGTTGTTTCAGGGCTTCGTGAGAATGCATAACTGTTATTGATTGAAGACGATGGAAATGGCCATCGCATTCTAGCGGCCCGCACGGCTCGCCGCACGGGCGCACACGGGGCCTGCTTGCCATAGTCACAGGCACAAGGTTTGCGAAAGACTCACCACGAAGGCTGCGTCTGGCCAGCCGAGCGGCTTGCGCACGCCGACCGGCGCCCATTCCCATCGAGACTTCGACCATGGACATCGATACGCTTTCCGCCGAGAACCTCCAGCACGTGGCGCGCACGCAGGCCAACTGGGCAATCGGAGCACTCAAGCAGTTCTCCGAAAACCGTTGCACCGCGATGGCGGCCAGCATCGCGTTCTACGCCGCCTTTTCTCTCGCGCCGACACTCGTCATGGTGATCGCGGTGGCCGGCTGGTTCTTCGGCGCCGAGGCCGCGCGCGGCGAATTATTCGATCACATCCACGGACTGCTCGGCGACCAGGCCGCGGCAGGCGTGCAGACCATCGTCGAAAACGCGCATCACAGCGGCAGCGCGGGCGGCGTCGCGGCCATCATCTCGTTCACGATGCTGGCGATCGGCGCGTCGGCCACCTTCTCGTCGCTTAACAGCGCGCTGAACGTGGTGTGGCCGAATACGGGTCCGCGCACCTCGAGCGTAATCGCGCTCGTGCGCGTGCGGCTCATCTCGTTCGGGCTCGTGCTCGGCGTCGCCTTTCTGCTGATCGTTTCGCTCGTGCTCGATACCGTCATCACGTTTATCGGCAAGTGGCTGTGGGGCGACTCGCCTTATGTGGTGATCGGCAATCTGCTGCAGCTTGGCGTCGGCTTGCTGGTGCTCGCGTTTGCATTTGCCGGGCTGCTGAAATTTCTCCCCGACGCGAAAGTGCGGTGGCGCGATGCGCTGGTTGGTGGCGTGGTCGCGGCCGTGCTGTTTTCGGCAGGCAAAAAACTGTTCGCGCTTTATCTGGCGCACGCCGGCATGGCGAGTTCGTTCGGCGCGGCCGGATCGCTCGCCGTGCTGCTGATGTGGCTGTACTTCTCGGCCGCCGTGCTGCTGCTCGGCGCGGAGTTTTCGGCAGCACGCGGCCGGCTCAACGATCCGCGCGGCGGTTGGGGCGTGCAGGCGGATTCGCCGCCCGGAAGCCGCGCGAAGCTCGCGTCGGTGCTGGCGGCGTCCACGGTTCCGGCGAATGCGGCATTGCATGCCGGGAAGCCCGGCGTCCATCCGCTCGGGCACGTGCAAGATTCCAGTGCTGGCAGCGCCCTTTCCACGGAGAAGCGCGGCGCTTCGTCCGTATTCACACTGCGGCGAACGCAAGCGCGCAAAAAAGCATCCGTCGTCGCGACGGCGGCCAAAGTCGGGCGCTCGGTCATCTCCGCGGAAGCCGAGGCGACCCACTTGGCCGCGCTCACGCTGCTCGGCGCGAGCCGCAAAGCAGTGGCCGCGGATCGCTACGTGCGCAGGCATCCGTGGAAATCGGTGGCGTTCGCGGCAGCCGCCGGCCTCGCGGCTGCGAGCATGGCGCGGCACGCGCGCTCCCACGACGCCGGACAGGAGTGACTGGACCGCCAACGCGCCGCACCTTCCTGGTGCGTGTGGATCACAATCGCCGAAGCCTGTCTAGTCTGCTTTCCGGCCAATCCTCATCGCCTTGCTCTAACGCAGGCGAGCCGCAGCACGGCCCGTTAGACGACTACATTACAAATTCATTACAAATAAATGCCGAAAACGGGCAGGCTGAAACGTTTACAGTCAAAAAAACAACAATAATGCGAATGCAACGAATCAATATTGCAAAAAAAGAAACAATCCGCAATCCGCTTTAAATACAAGGCTTAGCGGCGATTGTAGGTTTTTGGCGACACTCTTTTTTTTCCAGTTCTTACCGATTGACGCGTGAGCTATTCTCCCTTCCGCAACAAGTAAACTAATCATCTGCGTGGAGAAATGGATGAAACGAATCGCACTGTCTACCCTCTCGCTGGCGCTGTTGGGCGCTACTGGCGTCGCACACGCTCAAAGCAGCGTGACCCTGTACGGCTTGATCGATGAATCGATCCAGTTCGCGCACAACACGGTCGACGCAACGGGCGCCAACAAGAACCAGGTTGGCCTGGTCGCCGGCAACCTGCAAGGCAGCCGTTGGGGCTTGAAGGGCACGGAAGATCTGGGCGGCGGTCTGAAGGCGATTTTCCAGTTGGAAAACGGCTTTGATCCGAACAACGGCCGTCTCGGCCAAGGCGGCCGCATGTTCGGTCGTCAGGCATATGTCGGTTTGACCGGCGACCAGTGGGGTACGGTCACGTTGGGTCGTCAGTATGACCCGCTCGTCGACCTGGTCCAGCCGCTGACGGCAGACAACTACTTCGGTTCGACGTTCACGACGCCGGGCGACGTGGACAACAACGACAACTCGTCGCGTACGAACAACGCTGTCAAGTACACCTCGCCGGTGTGGGGCGGCTTCCAGTTCGAAGGCATGTACGCATTCGGCGGCGTCGCAGGTGCGACGGGCGCAGGCCAGACGTGGTCGGGCGCAGCAACGTATGCAACGGGTCCGTTCAGCATCGCTGCCGGCTACTTCCGCGCAGAAAACCCGCACACCACGGTTCCGACCCGTGCGGGCTGGGGCAGCACGTCTGACGGTACGTTCGACAACCAGATCAACGGCGCGTACGCCGCTGCGAAGTCGATCGGCATCGCTTCGGTTGCTATTCAATACGTAGCAGGCCCGTTCACGGCTAACGCACGTTACAGCAACGCACAGTACAAGCCGGACGCACAGTCGGGCTTCGGTTCGACCGAGAAGTACAACGTCGCAGGCGCATACCTGGGCTACCAGGCAACGCCGGCACTGCTGGTTGGCGTGGGCTACACGTACACGAAGGCTAGCGGCGACGCGAGCGCAACGTATCACCAGGTTTCCCTGGGCGGCGACTACAACCTGTCGAAGCGCACGGACATCTACCTGGTCGGCGCATACCAGCACGCAAGCGGCGACCAGCGCGCTGCAAACGGCGCACTGGTCAGCGCAGGCGCGGCGGTCGGTTCGTACGGCTACAACTCGGCTTCCAGCTCGCAAGAAGTGGTCAGCCTGGGTATCCGTCACAAGTTCTAATTGGCTTGACGAACTGCTGAAGCTCAAGCAGTTTGAAACCAGCCACGGGCGCAAGCCGGTGGCTGGTTTTTTTTCGTCCGTCGTTTTTGTGCGCCGTAACGTGCGGCAAACGCGCACGACCTGGCGCCTAGCGCCGCTGCGTCTTGCCCTTGTCGGCCTCGGCGAGTGTCTGCGCCGGCTTGACATCGAATTCGTGCTCGACGCCGTCCGCGCCCACCGGAGCGCGATGCAGCACTAACGCCCGCTCGCCGTGCAGCGTCGGCACATGAGACGACTCCTGCCAGTCAGGGTCGGGAATCTCGCCGAACACCTGGCGCAGCCGCTCGCCCCACGTGCGATGAATCATCTCGAAGTAAGCGTTATCGTGATCGATCGAAACGAAACGCGTAACGCGCAACGCGTCCTTCTCGTAGACCAGCAGATCCAGCGGCAGCCCGACCGAGAGATTCGAGCGCAGCGTCGAATCCATTGAGATCAGCGCGCATTTTGCGGCTTCGTCGAGCGGCGTGGACGGCGTGAGCACCCGGTCGATAATCGGCTTGCCGTACTTGGCCTCGCCAATCTGGAAGTACGGATTCACCGCCGACGCCTCGATGAAGTTGCCCGCCGCATAAATCATGAAAAGACGCGGCCGGTTGCCGGCGATCTGCCCGCCAAGAATGAAGCTGCAATTGAAGTCGACGCCGAATTCCTGCAGCGCCGCCGCCTCGCGCTGATGGACCGAGCGCACTGCGCGGCCTATCACGCGGGCGGCGTCGGCCATGGTGGGTGCGTTCCACAGCGTGGGCTGCGATGCATCGCCTGGCTCGGACAGTTCGTGCAGCACGGCTTGCGTGAGCGACAGATTGCCCGCGCCGAGGAGCACCAGCATGCGCTCGCCCGGCTGCTCGAACACCGACATCTTGCGCGCGGTGCTGATGTGATCGACGCCCGCATTGGTGCGCGTGTCCGAAAGAAACACGAGACCTTCGTCGACGGTCATCGCTACGCAGTAGGTCATAGGGAAAGGGTCCCGCAAAAAGCAACTGAACGGCGCTATTGTAATGCGGCGCGGATACGCCTCTTTACCGTATTACGGCCGCTGCGGGACGGTTCTTGATAGCGCTTGGCCCGCGGCGGCGGCGAGGCGGCGGCGAGGCGGCAGCAAGGACGCAGCCGGTTGCTGCGAGCGTGTCGCCAGCGGCGCAGCCTATATGTGACCGGCCGCCCTCGTCTGGGCCTCGTCATGAGACTTGTGAGGGCTTGTTGGCCCCCGCTGCGCCTTGTTGTCATGCGCCCCGCGGTGCGCCTCACGGCGCGCCTGGCGACGCACCTTGACCCCCGCGCCACCTCGGCGCGAGCTACTGCCCCGTCTGTGCGCTGACGGTCACCGACACGTCCAGGTGCTCTTCCATGCCGCCGATCCGCCGCCCGCGCACCGGCGCCGCGGCTTCGTAATCGCGAGCGACAGCGAGCCTGCAGTAGATCTCACTGGCGAAAGCGGCATGCGTGACGTCGACCGACACCCAGCCCGTGCCGTCGAGCCAGACGTCCACCCACGCGTGGCTCGCCGCATGCGGCACATCCCCCGGTTCGATGTAGCCGCTCACGTAGCGCGCCGGCACGCCCCGCGCCCGGCAGCAGGCGAGCATCAGATGCGCATGATCCTGACACACGCCATTGCCGAGCGCGAGCGCCTGCGCCGCCGTACTGGTCACTTCTGTAATGCCGGGGTTGTACCTGACCTTTTCGACGATGCGCTCGGACAGCGCAATCAGACTCGACGCGCTGGCAAGCTCGGGCACCGATGCGGCCAGTTCGCGAATTGCAACGTCCGCCTCGGTCAGACGCGTCGCGCAGGTAAAGTGCTCGAGCGGAATCGGCCCGGCGTCGTCGGCCAGGCGGCCGTCTTTCAGTGCAATCGTGTCGACTTCGCCGGCTACGTAAAGACGGATTTCGCGGTGCGGCTTGTTGATGACGAGCGTGTGCAGCGCGTTGCCGTACGCGTCGAAGGCGGCGTCGAGCTTGCCCGGCGCGTCGATGCTCCAGCGCCGCACGACCTGCGAGGCGCCGCTTGCCGGCGTCAGCCGCAATTGCTGGATCGAGTAATGGACAGTCGCTTCATAACGATAGGACGTCTCGTGGCGGATCGTCAGGTACATAAGAACTCCGTCAGGCGACTGGCAGCATGAGATAGGTGCGCGCGACGAGATTGCCGAGCTCGAACACGCGAGCAAGGAATTGCGTCAGATACGCGTGCAGACCGGCTTCGAAAATCTGCCGGATGTCGGCATACAGGAGTTCGGCGCGCAGTTTGCCGGCGAACCGTTCGCACTGGTTCGAGCCCGACGTGCGCAGCATCGCCAGATTCGCGCACACGCCTTCAAGCGAAGCCAGCAGCGAGCGCGGCATCTGCTGGTTCAGAATCATCAATTCGACGACACGCGCCGGCGTCACGACATCGCGATACACCTTGCGGTAGATTTCGAGCGCCGACACCGAGCTCAGAATCGACGTCCAGTAATAGAAGTCCTCGAGTTGACGGGCGGCGTCGCGTGAATTCGGCTCCGCGTCGGCAAAGCGCACGTCGAGAATGCGCGCGGTGTTGTCGGCGCGCTCCAGAAACGTGCCGAGCTGCGTGAAGAAAAATGCGTCGTCCTGCAACGCGGTGCCGATCGTCACGCCGCGCGAAAGGTGCGAACGAAACTTCACCCATTCGAACAGCGCACCCGGATTAGCCGTCGCCTGGCCCGACGAAATGCGCTCGTTGAACTCGAGCCACGTATCGTTGATGGTCTCCCACCATTCGGTCGTCAAGGTACCGCGAACGGCACGCGCGTTCTCGCGCGCCGCGTGCAGACACGAGTGAATACTCGACGGATTAGCGGCGTCCGCCACCATGAAGTCGAGCACATGTTCGCGCGTCGGCTCGTCGTAGCGCTGAGCAAAGGCGGACTCCAGTTCGGAGATGCGCAGCACTGAACGCTGCGCGCGCGCCTCCTGCTCGGGGGTCTGCGGCAGCAAAAGCGCCTTCAGGTTGATGTCGAGCATGCGGGCGGTGTTCTCCGCGCGCTCCATGTAGCGGGCCATCCAGAAGAGGTGATCGGCGGTGCGGCTTAGCATGACGGCGTTCCGTGTCTGATGACGCGAGACTGTAGAAAAAGAGCTTCGCGCTGGTTATCCGTATGCGCCGGCGGCTTTTCATGCCTGCCCCGGCGCGCTGGGTTGCAAGGCGGCTATCGGCGGCCGCGCGGCAACCGCGTCAGTCGACCATCCACGTATCTTTGGTCCCGCCTCCCTGCGACGAATTGACGACAAGCGAGCCTTCCTGCAACGCCACGCGCGTCAGTCCGCCCGCGACCATCGTGACGGCCTTGCCGGACAGCACGAAAGGACGCAGGTCGATATGGCGCGGCGCGATGCCGGCTTCGACGAAGGTCGGACAGGCGGAAAGCGCCAGCGTCGGTTGAGCGATATAGCCCGCCGGCCGCGCGATCAGACGCTCGCGAAACGCTTCGATTTCGGCCTTCGTGGAAGCGGGCCCGACGAGCATGCCGTAGCCGCCCGCGCCATGCACTTCCTTGACGACGAGTTCGGGCAGATGCGCGAGCGTGTATGCAAGATCGTCCGGCTTGCGGCACTGGAACGTCGGCACGTTGTTCAGGATCGGCTTCTCGCCCAGGTAGAACTCGATCATGTCGGGCACGTACGGGTAGATCGATTTGTCGTCGGCGATGCCGGTGCCCATCGCGTTGGCAAGCGCCACACGTCCCGCGCGATACGCAGTCAGCAGCCCCGGCACGCCCAGTGCCGAATCGTTGCGAAACGCGAGCGGGTCGAGGAAATCGTCGTCGACGCGGCGATAAATCACGTCCACCCGCTTCGGTCCCTGCGTCGTGCGCATGAACACATAGTTGTCGTCGACGAACAGGTCTTTGCCTTCGACCAGCTCCACGCCCATCTGCTGCGCGAGGAACGTGTGCTCGAAATAGGCGGAGTTGTACATGCCCGGCGTCAGCACGACCACCACCGGGTCGTCGACGCCTTCAGGCGCCACCGAGCGCAGCGTATCAAGCAGGAGATCGGGGTAATGCGCGACCGGCGCAATGCGGTTTTGCACGAAGAGCTCAGGGAAAAGCCGCATCATCATCTTGCGGTTTTCGAGCATATAGGACACACCCGAGGGCACCCGCAGGTTGTCTTCGAGCACGTAGAATTCCCCGTCGTCGCCTGCGCGCACCACGTCGACGCCGGCAATATGCGCGTAAACACCGAGCGGCACATCGACACCCTGCATTTCCGGCCGGTATTGAGCGTTGGTATAGACCTGCTCGGCGGGCACGATGCCGGCGCGCACGATCTTGCGATCGTGATACACGTCGTGGATGAACAGATTGAGCGCCTGCACGCGCTGACGCAAGCCGGCTTCGAGCGTCTGCCATTCGCCGCGCGGAATGATGCGCGGAATCAGATCGAAGGGAATCAGCCGTTCCGTGCCGGACAGGTCGCCGTTCACGGCGAACGTGATGCCGACCCGGCGAAACAGCAAATCTGCTTCCGCACGCTTGCGTGCGATCGCTTCATTACCCTGCTTCGAGAGCCAACGCTCAAAGCGCGCGTAATGAGGCCGCACGGCGTCGTCGTGATGACGCATCTCGTCATAGCATCGCATGTCACGCCCCGCTCTTGTTGTCGGATAGAAGGCGAATGCGCTGCGCATTCGGTATTCGACTTCATTAAAGCAAGCGCTATGCCATTGGGCATTAGCGCGCGAAACCGGCAGACATGCACATGAAGCGCGCATCGCGCAGCGTGGCACTTGATTGCCATCGTACTGCCGGGGCATACGATGCGCTAGTACAGTGCATGCGCGGCATGTGCGATGCACCGCATCGAATGTTGCGGCGAGGCGCGCGAGGCACGCGAGAGCCGTGCGAAAGCCAGACGCAAAAAATCCCCGCGGATTTGCATCCGCGGGGATTCGGTTCACTTGCAGTGCGAGGCTCGAAGCGCAACAGCTCCGAGCGATGCACGAAGCGCTTAGCCTGCTGCAGCGTCCTTCAGCTTCTTCAGCGCGCGTGCCTTGATGCGCACGCTAGCCGGCTTGGCCGGGAACCAGCGCTCTTCGCCCGTGAACGGGTCTTTGCCGAAGCGCTTCTTCTTGGCCGGCACGGCTTGCACGACGATCTTCAGAAGACCGGACAGCGTGAATTCGCCAGCGCCCTTCTTATGCACAGCGCCGAGGATCGTGTCCTCGAGCGCAGCCAGAACAGCCTTCGCAGCCTTCGGCTCGACCGCAGCGCGTTCAGCAACGTGCGCAGCCAGCGAGGCCTTCGTGAAGGTGTCCTTGATCGGCGACGGTGCGCCGGACGCCTTCACGGCGACCTTCTTAGCTGCGGGAGCTTTCTTCGCAGCAACCTTCTTGGTCGGTACCGGGGCAGCAGCCTTCTTGGCCACCTTTTTTGCGGAAGTCGGCATGTTTCTCCTACCTGTTGTGGTCAATGAATTGCACGAAGCGCACACCGTATGCGCACGCTTCAAGGCCGGATTCTACAAGCGCTGATGCGATTTGCGCGACTCTTTTGTGTATAACAGCGCAGGTTTGTTGCGCGGCGCAGACTGCCGGACACATTTTGAGCCTTGTTTCAGGGGCTAAACTGCTTTCGTGGACGTTTCGAGCACCGCGCGTAAAGTACGTTACAAGCGGTTTCAATGCCTGTGTAGCGGCATATTCTGAGCGAAGGTCGGTGCGCGTGCCGACATTGCCGATACATTTTTAACGCTTTAGCGGCTCCAGGAAGCGACGCGTGGAAGGATGTCCGCCAGCTTCTTCATGGCAGCGTCGATATGTTGCCCGGCTATGTTCCCGTAGCCGAAGATCAGACCGGCCTGCGGCTTCGCGCTCTGATAAAACGGCGCGAGTCCATATAGACCGATTGACGCCGCGCGCGCGGCCGCTATCACGCCCTGCTCCGTCAGCGGCGCCTTCAGGTGCGCCGCCAGGTGGATGCCGGCCGTCGGCACGATGGGCTCGAACCACGGCGCAAGCGCGCCTTGCAAATGCGCGAGCAGCATCGTACGCCGCGCCGCGTACGCCTTGTGCATGCGCCGCAGATGCTTGGCGAAGTCGCCGTTCAGCATGAACGAGGCAAGCGCGGTTTGCGTAAGCGTGCAGCCGTGCCAGTCCGCAATCTGCCGTGCCTTGACAAGCGGCTTGAACAGCGACGCGGGCGGCACCACATAGCCCACTCGCAGTTCGGGGAAAATGGTTTTCGAAAACGTGCCAACGTAGGCGACCAGACCGGCACGGTCGAGGCTTTTCAGCGGTTCCATGGGCCGGCCTTCGAAACGGTACTCGCAGTCGTAGTCGTCTTCTATGATCACGGCGCCGCGTTTTTGCGCCCATTCGAGCAGTTCGACGCGACGCTCCAGGCTCATCGGCATGCCGAGCGGAAACTGATGCGACGGCGTGACATACACGAGCCGCGCGTTGTCCGGCAGCTTGCCGACGATCAAACCCTCGCGGTCGACCGGCACGTGCGCGACCCGCGCGCCGGTTGCGCTCAAGCATGCATGCGCGGGCGGATAACCGGGATCTTCGATAGCCGCGATCTCGCCGGGACGCAGCGAGATGCGTGCGAGCAGATCGAGCGCGTGCTGCGCACCCTGCGTGACGATCACGTCTTCCCAATTGCAGGCCACCGCCCGATTGAACGCCAGATAGCGGGAGATCGCGAGCCGCAGTTCCTGCTCGCCCGCCGCGTCGCGATAAGTGCCGGCGCCGCGCGCCTGCGCACGCAGCGCGTGATTGACGCAGCGGCGCCAGACGTCGAAGGGGAACAGGGTCTTGTCCGTCGCCCCGCCGACGAAGTCCTGAACCGACGCGACCAAAGGCCGCGGCACCGGCAAGCTGTCGGGCATCTGCTCCCACAGCGGCTGGGCGCGCGCGGCGTCTTTCCTTGCCTTCGCACGTTCGCGCGACGACTGTGCCGCGTGCGCATGAGGCGAGCGTTCAGCGGGCAGGCGCTCGAGACCGTCGGCGACGAACGTGCCCGAACCGGCCCGCGCGGTGAGATAGCCCTCGGAAATAAGCCGCTCGAAGACGTCGAGCGTGGTCTTGCGCGACACGCCCAACTGCGTCGCCAGATCGCGCGTGGACGGCAGGCGTGTGCCTCCGGCGAGACGTCCTTCGAGAATGCCGGCTCGCAATTGCCGATAAATTTGCCCGGACAGATCATGATGACCTTCGACGGCGATGTGAATTTCCATTCTCGACTGGCTACCGGTTATGACCACGCCATGATACTTCCGCGTGGCCGGTTGCAAGCGCCGGTTGCAAGCGCCGGTCGTCAGTGCCAGTTGCAAGCACGGCTTCGATGCGTCGCCGGGGTGCCGCGCAACGGCCTACTGCTGCGCCATCACCTCGCGTTGCACGGCCGCCTGGTCCACGTCGTCGTTCGCGTCGTCGCTTGCGGCGTCATCTGCGTCGGCATTGCATCGCTGATGCTCGCGCGAGAGCTTGCGCATGAGCGGCAACACCAGCGCGGCAACCACCGCGCCCGCAGCAGCGAGCCAGCCGAGGCCGGTGAAGAGCTTCGTATAAAGCGGCAGCGATTCGAGCGGATCCATGTCGCCGGCCGGCATCTGCGCGAAATTCGCGACCACGCTGCCCAGATACTGCGACACGCCAGTTGCCACGAAGTACGCGCCCATCATGAAGCCGCTCATACGCACGGGCACATAGCGCGCGATCATCGCGAGGCCGAGGCCGCTCACCAGCAGTTCGCCGAGCGAGTACAAGCCATAGCCGCCGACCATGAACCACGACGACACCCGCCCGTTCACCGCATAGCGGCCGCTTGCCGCGTAGACGAAGAAGCCCGCCGCCACGACCGCAAAACCGAACGCGTATTTGACTGCAACCGGCACGTCTTTGCCGCTTTTCGCGAGCCGCGTATAAAGCAGCGCGAGCAGCGGGCTCAGCAGCATGATCCAGATCGGGTTGAGCGCCTGAAACTGCGCCGCGCTCCAGGTGAAGAGCGTCTCGCCGAACAGCGTGAAGCGCGGATCGACATTGCGCAGCGCAAACAGCGTGAGCGAAGTCGACATCTGCACATAGAAGACGAAAAAGAGAATCACCTGCGCCGTAAGGATCAGCGCAGCCACGAGACCCGCACGCTCGGAGCGTTCGCACCTGAGCAGCATGTAGCCGAAAATAGACAGGATCGCGACCCCCGCCGCATACACGCAAGCCACTGCAAGCGCCTTGTGTTGCAGCACGAACATGGTGGCCGCGCCAAGCGCAATGCCGCCGACCGCGACCGCCCCCACTCGCCGCCAGCGCACCGGCTCGGCGTCCGGCGTCGAGCCGATATGCGCTAGCGTGCGAAACATCACGAAGTAGTTCGCCACCGCCAGCAGCATCCCCGCGCAGCACACGGCGAACGCCGTGTGCCAGCCCCAATGGTCCTTGATCCACGGAGTCGCGAGCATCGAAGCCGTCGAGCCGAGGTTGACGGCCATGTAGTAGATCGTGAACGCGCTGTCGATACGCGCGTCGTCGCCTTCGTAGATGCGCCGCACGAGATTGGCCGCGTTCGCCTTGAAAAGGCCATTGCCGACGACGATCACACCGAGCGACGCGTACATGAACGAGAGCCGGTCGTCGGGCAGCGCGAGCATCAGATAGCCAGCGGCCAGCACGATCGCGCCGAAGATCATGGTGCGGCGCGTGCCGAGAATCTTGTCGCCGATCCAGCCGCCGATGGACGGCGACGCATACACGAGCGCGGTAAATGCGCCCCAGGTGAGCGTGGCGTGACTGTCGGCGAAATGCAGCTTGTCGATCATGAACAGCACGAGCAGCGCCGCCATGCCGTAGTAGCCGAAGCGTTCCCACATTTCGATCAGGAACACAGTAGAGAACGAGCGGGTCGGCGAGACCTGCACGCGGGAGCGTTGCGGTGAATCCATCATTAACCTCTTGTTCGAACGTCGGACGACGGCAGGAATGCCGCGCGCCGCAAACCATCGGATTGCGAAAACGGCCGCATTTTCATGAGCGCCCGGCGCCAGTGTGCAGAATCGCCGCGAGCCCCCTGCATATGCCGCCCAGATATTCAGCGTGCATAGATTGGGACGCCGCTCAATCTCTTTGCGCGCTTGTCCGAATGACCGCGCGGCGATTCCGCGGGGCCGGCCGAATTGGCGGAGCGGCTTGTAGCTTCTGGCAACATAGCGAGCTGTCTTAAAAAATGCGGTGTGTTTGAAGCCGGGGGCGCAGGCCCGCACCTTCCGGCAAGGCGCCATCAAACCATATTTACTTGTATCAAACAAATTTTGACGGGCTAATTTCCTCCTGCTATGGTCACGACAATTCGTAAGAGCAATACGGCACTCGAAGTAGGCAGCAAGATCCGCGCGTTGCGGCAACGCCTGAAGCGCACGCTGGACGAGACGGCAACGGCGGCGGGAATTTCGAAGCCGTTTCTGTCGCAGGTGGAAAGAGGCCTGGCCTCGCCGTCCATCACGTCGCTAGCGGGCATCGCTCACGCGCTCGGGGTCACGGTGCAGTATTTCGTCGACACCCCTAGCGAAGAACGCTCCGTGTGCCGCGGCGACCAGCTGAAGTTTTTCGGCTTCGCAGACTCGGCCAACCTGTTTGCGCGCTTGACGAACGTGGCGGGCGGCCGCCAGCTCGAGGCGATCCTCGTGAAGATGCCGCCGGGGCAAAAGCGCTCGGAAGTCACGACGCACGCCGGCGAAGAGTTTATGTATGTGATCGACGGCGAAGTGTCGTTGACGCTGGAAGGCAAGACGTTCGCACTGCGTGCAGGAGACAGCGCGCATTACGAATCCACGGTGCCGCACAGTTGGGTGAACACCGCTCCCGTGGAGTCGGTGGTCGTCTGGGTAGGCACACCGAGACTGTTTTAAGCAAGCGGGCTACTTTCCGGTTCATCCGGCAGGACAGCCTGCATTACTAAATGTAAGGATTCCTGCATGTCTGACAAACAACAAGGGCCGCCCAGGCCCGCAATAAGCAGATAGCCGGGCGTACTAGCGCCGCGCCTTCTTCTCTCGACCTTTCCTGCGATCTGAACCGATGAAAACCCCGTTTGCGTATGCGACGGCGCTGAGTGCGCTCGTCCTGACCTTTGCGCCCTGCTTCACTTCTCCGGCGTTCGCCGTCACCGTGCCGGCCGGCGTGACGCTTGCCACGAGCCAGGAAATCACCCGCCAGGTGCCGGCCGAAACCGAATCGCTCGACCCCGCACATATCGAATCGTGGACCGGCAACACCATTGCGCTCGACATGTTCGAGGGCCTCACCCGCATCGACGCGGCCGGCGCCGTGGTGCCGGGCGTCGCGCAATCGTGGAGCCGCACCGGCCCCGACACGTGGCTCTTCAAGCTGCGCCACGACGCGCGCTGGAGCAATGGGCAGCCCGTCACCGCAAACGATTTCGTGTACGCGTGGCAGCGCGTGCTCGATCCGAAGACGGGCTCGAAGTACACCGTGCTGGTCGAATTCGTGAAGAACGCAAAGGCAATTCTCGCGGGCAAAGCGCCGCTTGCGAGCCTGGGCGTTCGAGCCGCCGATCCCTACACGCTCGAAGTCACCACCGAGGTACCCGCCGCCTTCTTCCCGCAACTGGCCGCCATGCCCACCATGGTGCCGGTCAACCGCGACGTGGTCGCGAAGTTCGGCGGCGACTGGACGCGGCCGGGCAACTTCGTCGGCAATGGTCCTTACGTGCTGGCCGACTGGCAGCCGGGCAACCGGCTCGTCGGCACGAAGAGCAAGACATACTGGAACGCGGGCAAAGTGGTGATCACGAAAGTGACCTATCTGCCGATCGAAAACGACGAAACCGCGCTGCGCATGTATCAGGCCGGCCAGTTCGACTACACGTATTCGATTCCGTCGGGCATCTACGCGCAGGTGAGCAAGCAGTTCGGCAACGAGCTGAAAACCGGTTTGCAGATCGCCACGTACTACTACAGCCTGAACAACGAAGATCCGCTCTTCAAGGACAAGCGCGTGCGCCAGGCGCTTTCCATGGTGCTCGACCGCGACCTGCTCACGCAGCGCCTGACCGCCGACGGCGAACTGCCCATGTACGGCCTCATCTCCAAAGGCACGCAGGGCGCAGCGGTTTTCAAGCCCGACTGGGCAAGCTGGCCGATGGCCAAACGCGTCGACTATGCACGCAACCTGCTGCAAAGCGCCGGCTATTCCGAGGCGAAGCCGCTCACGTTCACGCTCACTTACAACACGAACGACCTGCACAAGAAGGTCGCGCTCTTCGCAACGTCCGAATGGCGCACCAAGCTGGGCGTCAACACGAAGCTAGAGAACGTCGAGTACAAGGTACTGCTCAAGCAGCGTCACGACGGTAAGGTGCAAGCGTCGCGCGACGGCTGGTTCGTCGACTATAACGACGCCATGTCGTATTTCGACCTGATCCGCTGCAACAGCGTGCAGAACGATCAGCGCTACTGCAATCCGCAAGTGGACAAGATCGTAGAAGAAGCCAACCTGCAGCTCGACGACGCGAAACGCGCCGCGCTGCTCACGAGGGCGCACGACATGGCGATGAACGACTACCCGATGGTGCCGCTCTTCCAGTACTCCGCGGTGCGGCTCGTCAAGCCCTACGTGGGCGGCTACACGTCGACCAACTACGTCGACCAGCGGGCCACGCAGGACATGTATCTGATCAAGCACTAAGCGCGGAGCATCGACATGCTGGCCTATACGCTGCGCCGCACGCTGTGGGCGGTTCCGACGATTCTCGCCGTGATCACCGCCTGCTACCTACTGCTGCATCTCACGCCGGGCGGGCCGTTCGACACGGACAAGCAACTGTCGGCGGCCGTGCTCGCGAACCTCAACGCGAAGTATCACCTCGACGAACCGTTGTGGCTGCAGTACGTCCACTACCTGGGCTCGCTGTTGCGCGGCGATCTCGGGCCGTCGTTCCGCTACGCCGACTGGTCCGTCAACGACCTCGTCTGGAAAGCGCTGCCGGTCAGCCTGGGCGTGGGCGGTGTTTCCGTGCCGATTGCCGTGGTGATCGGTGTCACGCTCGGCACGCTCGCGGCGGTGCGCCGCGACCGTTTTGTCGATCACGCGGTCATGGTGCTCGGCAATATCGGCAACGTGGTGCCGCCCTTCGTCCTCGGCCCCGTGCTCGTGTGGATCTTCGCGGTCCTGCTGAAGAGGTCAGAAGGCACCGGGTGGCTGCCTGCCGGCGGCTGGGGCGAAGGCGAATGGCGTTACCGCGTGTTGCCTATCGTGCTGCTCACGTTCATCAACGTCGCGGCAATTGCGCGCGTCATGCGCGGCAGCATGATTGAAGTGCTGTCCGGCAACTTCATCCGCACCGCTCGCGCAAAGGGGCTGCCCGGCCGCACGATCGTGCTGCGGCACGCGCTCAAGCCCGCCTTGATGCCTGTCGTGTCGCTACTCGGTTCCATCTGCATTTCGTCGATTACCGCCGCTGTGGTGACCGAGTCGGTATTCGCGTTGCCGGGCCTCGGACAACTGGTGGTCAACGGCGCGATCAATCGCGACTACACGCTCGTGCTCGGCCTCGTCGTGCTGACAACCGCCGTCGCCGTGTTTTTCAATCTGCTGGTCGACCTCGTGTATGCGTGGCTCGATCCGCGCATCCGGTACTGATCATGGCCCGCTCTCTTCAATCGACTGCCGCGGCGCACGACCCGCTCGTCGCCGTGGCCGGCGCGCCGCGCTCGCGCGGTCCGCTCGCCAGCGCCGCCGCGCGCTTCGCACGTAACCGCGCGGCGTTCGCCGGCTGCATCGTGCTGTTGCTGATCGTCGTGGCATGTGTCGCCGGTCCGTGGCTGCTGCCCAATGGTCCCGTGGACAGCGACTGGTCCGCAACGAGTCTGCCGCCGACGCTGCAAAACATGCACTGGTTCGGCACCGACGAGCTCGGCCGCGACCTGCTCGCGCGCACGCTGCAAGGCGGGCGCGTGTCGCTCGAAGTCGGCCTTCTCGGCACGCTGGTCTCGGGGCTGATCGGTGTCGCGTATGGCGCGACCGCCGGCTATCTCGGCGGGCGTGTCGACGCTGTGATGATGCGCATCGTCGACATGATGTACGCGATCCCCTACATGCTGATCGCCATTCTGATGATGACGATGTTCGGCCGCGCGTTCTATCTCGTCGTGCTCACTATCAGCGCGTTTTCGTGGCTCGACATGGCGCGCGTGGTGCGCGGCCAGACGCTGTCGCTGCGCACGCGCGAATTCATCGATGCGGCGCGCGCCATCGGCGTGAATTCGCGCTGGATCATCGCGCGGCATATCGTGCCGAACCTGTTCGGCGTGGTGGTCGTGTACGCGAGCGTGACGGTGCCGAACATCGTGCTCACGGAGTCGGTGCTGTCGTTCCTCGGCCTCGGCGTGCAGGAACCCATGACGAGCTGGGGTGTGCTGATCCAGGACGGCGCGCAGAAGCTCGAGTCCATGCCCTGGCTTTTGCTGTGCCCGGCGGTGATGCTGTGCGGGACGCTCTACTGCGTGAATTTCGTCGGCGACGGTCTGCGCGACGCATTCGATCCTAAGGAGCGCTGACATGCCGCTCCTCGAAGTCAAGGATCTCAGCGTACGCTTCACGCGCCGTGAAGGCGCGCCCGTCGACGCGGTGCAGCGCGTGTCGTTTTCGCTGGAAGCGGGCCGCACGCTCGGCATTGTCGGCGAATCGGGCTCGGGCAAGAGCCAGACAGTAATGGCTCTGCTCGGCCTGCTCGCGGGCAACGGCAAAGTGTCCGGCGAGGCGCGCTATCGCGGCGACAATCTGCTCACCATGAACGAGGCCGCGCTGAACAGAATCCGCGGCGACCGCATCGGCATGATCTTTCAGGACCCGATGACCTCGCTCAATCCGTTCCTGACCATCGAACGGCAGATGACGGAGACACTGCAACTGCATCGCCAGATGTCGCGCCGCGAAGCGCGCCGCCGCGCCATCGAAGCACTCGAATCGGTGCGCATCCCCGATGCCGCGCGACGCATCGGCATGTATCCGCACGAGTTTTCCGGCGGCATGCGGCAACGCGTGATGATCGCCATGGCGCTGCTTTCCGAACCCGAAATCCTGATTGCCGACGAGCCCACTACCGCGCTCGACGTTACCGTGCAGGCGCAGATCATCGAACTGCTGCGCGAATTGAACCGGGAGCGCGGCACCGCCATCATCCTGATCACGCATGACATGGGCGTAGTCGCGGGCCTGTGCGACGACGTGATGGTGATGTACGCCGGCCAGACCGTCGAACAGGCGAGCGCCGCCACACTGTTTGCCGCACCGACGCATCCGTACACGCTCGGTCTGCTCAGCGCATTGCCCCGCCTGAATGACGACAGCGAGGACAGCGCCGACGATCGCCCGTTGCAAACCATTCCCGGCAATCCGCCGCTGCCCGGCGAAGTGGCCGCGGGCTGTGCATTCGCGCCGCGCTGCGCGTATAGCCTCGACGCCTGCCGCGAAGTGCGCCCGGCGCTCGTTGCAATTGCCAACGACCCGCAAGCGCGACGGGCCTGCCACCGTCCGGTGGGCGACATCCTGGAGGCACAACACGTATGAACGCGACTCCCTTTTCAGGCGAAGAAGCCGGCACGCTGCTTTCGGTCGAGCAACTGAAGGTGCAGTTCGGCGTGCCGCGCGGCGGCTATCCGTGGTCGGGCAAGGCGACGTTGCGCGCGGTGGACGGCGTGTCGTTCAGCGTGCGGCGCGGCGAGACCGTGGGCCTTGTCGGCGAATCGGGCTGCGGCAAGTCCACGCTTGCGCGCGCAATCATTGGACTCGCGCCGGTGGCAAGCGGCAGCGTGCGCTGGCTCGGCAAGGAAACGGTGCTGACACCCTCCGGTCGCAGCGCCAGGGTGCCGCAACGCGATGCGACGCTCCTGCGCCGCGACGTGCAGATGATCTTCCAGGACCCGCTCGCGTCGCTCGACCCACGCATGACGATCGAACAGATCGTTGCCGAACCGCTCGTCGCGCAGGGCAAAAACCTGGCGCGTGCCGACATACAACGCCGGGTGCTGACAATGCTCGAACGCGTGGGCCTGAACGCGCAGCATCTGCGCCGCTATCCGCATGAGTTCTCGGGTGGGCAGTGTCAGCGCGTCGGCATTGCGCGCGCGTTGATCGGCGAGCCGCAACTGGTGATTTGCGACGAACCCGTGTCTGCGCTCGACGTCTCCATCCAGGCCCAGATCGTCAATCTGCTGCGCGATCTGCAACGCGAGTTGTCGCTATCGCTTCTGTTCGTCGCGCACGATCTTGCGGTGGTGAAGGCCATCAGCCACCGCGTGCTGGTCATGTATCTCGGGCGCGTGATGGAGTTCGGCGACAAGCGCGAGGTGTATGGCACACCGCTTCATCCTTACACGCGCGCATTGCTTTCCGCTGTTCCAGTGCCCGACCCGGCCGTCGAGCGCGCGCGGCGCCACCTGCTATTGCGCGGCGAGATTGCGTCACCGCTGAATCCGCCTTCGGGCTGCGCATTTCGCACGCGCTGCCCCGACGCAATAGAGGCCTGCGCGGCGCAGATTCCGCAACCTGTCAGGCACGGTGCGAGCGCGACGCGCGTGGCTTGCATTCGCGTTGGCGACGGCTAAAACCAGCCGCCCGCCTCAGGACATCGACCTCATTCCCCGGCACGGCGGTCTCGCCGCGCCGTTGGATTCGCTCGCCCTGCAATCCGCATGACGAGCGATCAGCGTGGACTGGCTAAGCGCCGGCCAAAGTTTAATTACGATTCTCGAGACCCTCCATGAAAAATAATTCAACAAAAAACCGGACTAAGCAGTCCGGAGTCACTGCCGCGATGTACTGCCTTTTCACCCTTCCGGCACTGGCCGTCGCCGCGAATGCTTACGCCGACGACGCGGTCACGCAGCCCTCAACCGATGCGAGCAACGCTGCGCCCGCCGCGCAAACGTTGTCGCCCCCGCAAGCATCGCAGGCACAGGTGACGCAGGCGCCGCCTGCGAACAAGCGCCGCGCGGATCACGGCGGGCAGATCCGTAACGATCAGCCGGATACCACCAATGCCATTGTCAACGCCGAGGCATCGCAAGTCGTCACGCCGCCCACGCCGCCGTCCAGTCAGGCAGCGAGCAAGGGCTTCATCGCCGATAGCCATTTGAATCTACAGTTCCGCAACTACGCGGACTACTTCCAGGCGCCGAACACCACCTATCGTCATGCGTGGGTGCAAGGTGCGCAGGTCAACTATGAATCCGGCTTCACCCAAGGGCCGGTCGGCTTCGGCGTGGACGCGTCGCTATTCGGTGCGCTCAAACTCGACGGCGGCAACGGCGCCGGCAACATGGTGCACGTGGGCAAAAGCGGCGGCGGCTCCCAGCAACTTGCATGGGCGTACCCGGGCATGTACGACATCAAGGGACGCATATCGGAAACGGTCGTCAAATACGGCTTGCAGGACGTAACCAATCCGTTTCTCGAACCGCACGACAACCGCGCGTTGCCGCCCACCTTTCTCGGCGTCTCGCTCGTCAGCAACGATCTGGCTCACACCACGCTCGAGGCCGGCAGCTTCACCAAGGTCGACGCACGCGGCCACACCAATCTGAGCAACCTGACCACCTCGTACGGCGGCACGGGCATCGACCGGCTGACCTACGTGGGCGGCACCTGGCACTATGCGAAGAACGGCGAAATGTCGCTCTATATCGATCAGGCCGACGACGTCTGGCGTCAGTACTACGGTTCGGTTTCGCAGTCGTTCGGCGACCCGACCACCATCAAGTGGAGCGGCCTTGCCAACATCTACTCGACGCACGACACCGGCGCGTCGCGACAGGGGCATATCAACAGCAACGCGTATAGCGTGTCGGTGTCCGCGCAACACGGGCCGCATGCGTTGCTGCTCGGCTATCAACAGGTGCTCGGCGACCAGTTCTTCGACTACGTGAACGAGACCAACGGCATCTATCTGACCAACTCGATGGACGTCGACTACAACGCGCCGCACGAGCAATCACTGCAATTGCGCTATACGTTCGACGGAAAATACGCGGGTGTGCCAGGACTCAAGGCGATGCTGTGGGGCGCGTATGGCTGGGGTGCCGATGCCTCGGCGGAAGCGGCGCAAAATGCGTCGGCGGGCGCCGCGCTGCATGATCTGTACTGGAAGAACGGTCAGCCGGTACACGGCCATCATCACGAATTCGGCTTTATTCCAAGCTATACGCTGCAAAGCGGCCGCTTCAAGGACACGAAAATCACGTTCATCGCGATGTGGCACAACGGCAGCGCTTACTATTCGGACGGCAACAACATGGAGTATCGTCTGGTGGTGAATGTGCCGGTGAAGGTGTTCTAACCGCTCGTCATTCTGAAGGCGAAAAGGCGTCACGTCGCGCAGGTTCGCGCGTGACGCCCGCCGCGCGGCCGCGGCGGCCGAGCTCTACTCCTGCTCCGCGCCCGCAATGCGCACGCTTGTCATTGCGCGCGACAGGCCATGCATGGGCCGGCGCAACGCCACGTCGAACGGATTGGTTTGCGGGCCGATTGCCTCTGCCTGACGGCGCAGCAACTCCACGACCATCGGCAGGCGGTCGTCGCTCAAACGCGCGGCCAGCGTGCCGACGCTCAATGCGGCCACCGCCACCCCGGTGCGGTCGAGAATCGGCACGGCCACGCCCGCCATGCCGTCGAGCACGCCGCTATTGCGGCCGGCGTAACCTAATTGCCGCACCCGTTCGATCTCCGTGCGCAAATACACTTCGTCCAGCACACCATAGCCGCGAATTCGCGGCACGTTAAAGCGAATGATCTCCTCGCGCTCCGCCTCGGGCAGGAACGCGAGAATCGCGAGACTGCCCTGTCCGACACCCAGCGCGACGCGTCCACCAATGTCGCCGGTGAACGAGCGAATCGGGAACGGTCCTTCGCAGATGTCGAGGCACACTGCGTCGAAACTGCTTTTGACGAGCAGAAAGATCGTATCGCCCAAGCTTGCGCAAAGCCTCAGCAACGCGGGACGGCACAGTGTGCGCATGCCGCTCGGGTTGCCCGCTTGCGCTGCCAGCGCAAAGAAATTCACGCTGAGCCGGTAGAGCTTGGAACCCTCGTCCTGTTCGACAATGCCCTCGGCGATCAACGCATGCAGGATGCGATGTACCGTGCCTTGGGTCAGTCCCACGGCTTTCGCCAGCCGCGTGACGCGGCTTCCTTCGGGCTGTGCTTCGGAGAGCGCGCGTATCACGGCAAATGCGCGCTCCAGCATGCCGGTGCCCGGCGCTGCGCCGGCTTCGGCGCCGTGGCTGTCGGTATCTCGTTTGGCGGCAGCATTCATGGTTTCGGCTCACATTTATTTCACTCACCGGAACAAGTCTAGGAATCCCGTCCGGAACCGGAATGATGCCCGAGTTTCGGCGCGGCTGGCGCCCACAGCCAAAAACATAGGGATTTTCCGGAGATCATGCAACGGAACGCTTGTGCCTGCTTTCGTCATTCATATTCCAATGTTCGGAATTTTTTGCAAAGTTATACCGGCAAACGGAATTGATCATTGACGCTTCTTAATTTGGCTGGCTAGAGTCGGCTCCATCGAGGTATTCAGAGGCCACACCATGTCGTTCCTCACACTCACAGACGTAGCCAAATCGTTCGGCGAGCTTCAGGCCGTGGCGGACGTCAATCTGTCGGTGGAAAAGGGCGAGTTCGTCTCGCTCCTCGGGCCGTCTGGTTGCGGCAAGACCACCACGTTGCAGATGATCGCCGGCTTCCTCGAAACGACCCACGGACGCATCACGCTGGACGGCCGCGATATCACGCATATGAAGCCGAACAGGCGCGGTCTCGGCGTGGTGTTCCAGAGCTACGCACTGTTCCCGCATATGAGCGTGGCGGACAACGTCGGCTTCGGGCTTGAAATGCGCAATGTCGACAAAGCCGAGCGCAAGGAGCGCGTGCGCGAAGCGCTGTCGCTTGTGCGGCTCGATCAGCTGGCGCATCGTTTTCCACGCGAACTGTCGGGCGGTCAACGGCAGCGCGTTGCGATTGCGCGGGCCATCGTCATCGCGCCGCCCGTGCTGTTGCTCGACGAACCGATGTCCAATCTCGACGCGAAGCTGCGTGAGGACATGCAGTTCGAACTGCGCGGCATTCAACGCAAGATCGGCACGACCACGATCATGGTCACGCACGACCAGTCCGAAGCGCTCTCCATTAGCGACCGCGTGGTCGTGATGGAAGCGGGCCGCATTACGCAGATCGATACGCCCTATGAAGCCTACGAGCGGCCCGAGAATCGCTTCGTGTCGCAGTTCATCGGCAAGGCCAACATGTTGCCCGGCAAGGTGATAGCACGCGACGGCGACGCGATCCGCGTCGACCTTGGACACGATCTGTGCGAAACCGGCCGCACCGCGCAACTGCCCACGCGCGAGCGCATGCTCGGCGTAGGCGACGCGGTGACGCTGTGCATCCGCCCCGAGAAGCTGCGTCTGTGCGCGCCCGATGCGGGACGCGTGCCGGCCACGGTGACGAGCCGCTTCTTCCTCGGCAGCCAGTGGCTTTATCGGCTCGACAGCAGGCTTGGCGAAGTGCTCGTCTGTTGCCAGAACGAAGGCAACGAGCCGCTGCCCGAAGGCGCGGCCGTCGGCGTGGACTGGAGCAGCGAGGCGATCCGCTTCATTCAACGGGACGCGCATCATGGATAGCACGCTGCCCGCAACCGAAAACGGCAAAACCGAGACTGAGGGCGCACGGCGTGCGCCGTGGCGCGCCTTCGTGCCGCTCTGGCTAATGTGCCTGCCTGCGTTTCTGCTGTTCGTCGCACTTGTGCTCGTGCCGCTCCTGATGACACTGGTGCTGAGCTTCTATCGCTTCGATCCGGCCAGCGGTCCACTCGCCGCGTTCCAGTTCGGCAACTATGCGGAAGTGCTCGGCTCAGCGTATTTCCACACCATCTTTTTGCGCACGTTCGGCATTGCGTTTCTGGTTACGCTGCTGTGCGTGGTAATCGGCACGCCCGAGGCTTACGTGCTGTCGCGCATGCGCGACCCGTATCGCTCCATGTTTCTGCTGGTGATTCTCGCGCCGCTTCTGGTTTCCGTGGTGGTGCGCGCGTTTGGCTGGAGCATGCTGCTCAACAGCAACGGGCTGGTGAATCAGGCATTCGCGCTGTTCGGCCTCGGCCCATACAAGCTCGAATACACCACCTTCGCGATTGTCATCGCACTCGTGCACGTGATGCTGCCGTTCATGGTGATTCCCGTGTGGACCGCGTTGCAGAAGCTCGATCCGCAAACGGAAAACGCAGCGCTTTCGTTAATGGCTTCGCCCGCTACGACGCTGCGCCGCATCGTGTTGCCGCAGCTCACGCCAGGCATTCTGTCCGGCAGCCTGATGGTGTTCGGCCTCTCGGCAAGCGCATTTGCGATTCCGGGTCTGCTCGGCGGACGGCGCCTGAAAGTTGCCGCGACCGCGGTCTACGACGAATTCCTCGGCTCGCTGAACTGGCCGCTCGGCGCAACCATCGCGCTGCTGTTGCTGGTCGCGAATCTGATCGTGATGCTCACTTACTACCGGGTTCTGGAGCGCAGGTACACCAGAAGCCTGGGTTGATACAACGGCTCAAGCGCCAAAACATCATGAGAAAGAACGGTCCCATTGCGCTGGTCTTCCACACGCTTGTCATTGCGTTCGTGCTCGCGCCGCTCGTGATCGTCGTGCTGGTTGCGTTCACACCGGACGAAACGCTCACGCTGCCGACACACGGCGTATCGCTGCGCTGGTTTCGGGCGATCCTCAATTACCCCGACTTCATTGCGGCATTCGTCAACAGTTTGAAGCTTGCGTTCGCCTCCGCCACGCTCTCGCTGATCGTCGCGCTGCCCGCGGCGCTCGCGATTGGCCGCGCGCGCTTTCCGGGCCGCGGTTTTCTGAACGGCCTGCTGCTTTCGCCGCTCGTCATTCCCGGCCTCGTGCTCGGCATTGCGTTGTTGCGATTCTTTGCGTTGATCGGCGCCACCGGTTCGTTCACGTGGCTGATCGTCGCGCACATGATCATCATCACGCCGTTCGTGATGCGGCTCGTGCTGGCCTCCGTCAGCGGGCTGGATCGCAGCGTCGAGCACGCGGCGCATTCGCTCGGCGCAGACCCGTGGACCACCTTTCGCCGTATCACACTGCCGATGATCCTGCCTGGCATTACCGGCGGCTGGCTGCTCGCGTTCATCAACAGCTTCGACGAACTGACAATGTCGATCTTCGTTACCTCCCCGCAAACGGTGACCTTGCCGGTACGCATGTACATGTACGCGACCGAATCCATCGACCCGATGATGGCCTCCGTTTCCGCGCTGGTGATCTTCATTACCGCGGGTGCGATGTTGCTGCTCGATCGCGTGTACGGCCTGAACCGCATTCTGATTGGCCAGCACTAATGCCTTCTACTGTCCACGCTCTCATGCCGTCCAACTTGCCGCTGTCCCAAGCTTCACAGCCCGCGTGCGAGGCGCAGTTCGTACGCGTTGCCGAAACACGGCGCGACCCGCTGTGCTTTTTTATCGACGGCCATGAAGTCTGCGCGTTGCAAGGCGATACCTTGCTGACCGCCGTATTGATGCATCAGCGCCGCGTGCGCGACAGCGAATTCAGCGGCGCACCGCGCGCCGGCTTCTGTCTGATCGGCGCGTGCCAGGACTGCTGGATGCGCACCGAAGACGGCAAGCGCGTGCGAGCCTGTTCGACGCTCGTCACCGAGGGCATGCGCGTTCTCACGCGCAGCCGTGTTGCGCCGCTTCAATCCGCGAGCACGAAACTCGCCGCGAGCGGAGACACACAATGAGCGACGCACGCCAGGTCGTGATTATCGGCGCGGGCCCAGCCGGTGTGCGCGCTGCGGAAACTCTGGTGGCGGCAGGTTTGCGCCCGATCGTAATTGATGAAAACGCACGCTGGGGCGGCCAGATTTATCGGCAACCACCGGCCAACGGCGCTTTCGAGCGCTCCAAAAAAACACTGTACGGTTTCGAGGCGCGCAAGGCCGACGCATTGCATACGACCATGGCCGCCCTGCTGCCGCATATCGACTATCGCCCCGACACGCTCGCGTGGGCCTGCGAAGCGGGCCGCCTCGATACGCTCGCGGCGGGGCGGGAAGTCAGCGTGCCGTTCTCGCATCTGATCATTGCGAGCGGTGCCACCGACCGTGTGCTGCCGCTGCCCGGCTGGACTTTGCCCGGCGTCTATACGCTCGGCGCCGCGCAGGTTGCGTTGAAAGCACAAGGCTGCGCCATCGGCCGGCAGGTCGTGCTCGCGGGCACAGGGCCGTTGCTGTACCTGGTCGCCTATCAGTATGCGAAAGCTGGCGCGCGGGTGGCCGCTGTGCTCGACACGAGCCCATTCTTGCGGCAAGTCGCGGCCGCGCCCAGGCTCGCGCGCATTCCGTCGACGTTCGCAAAAGGGCTTTACTACGTCGGCTGGCTGAAGGCGCATGGCATACGCATCGAGCGCGGCGTGACGCTGGTGGGCATTCAGGGTGAGCACAACGTGGAGAGCATCGTATGGCGTTCTTCCGACAATAGTTCGCCATCCGAAACAATTACTTGCGATGCAGTCGGGGTCAGTTTTGGGCTGAAGCCTGAAACGCAGCTTGCCGATCTGGCCGGCTGCCGTTTCCGCTTCGACGCGCTCAACCGCTGCTGGCTGCCCGAACTCGATTCAGGCGGACGCAGTTCCGTGCGTGGCATCTATCTGGCCGGCGACGGCGCCGGCATCGCGGGCGCGGACGCCGCCGAGCTCGCCGGACGACGCGCCGCCCTCGCCTTACTCGACGATCTCGGCATCCGCCATCCACGTGGGCCCGGCATGCCCGCAGCCGCATCGCTCGAACGCGAGCTGCAACGTATCGCCGTGTTTCGCGCAGGCATCGAAACGGCGTTCGCGCCGCCCGCAAACTGCGCCGCGCAATGGCCCGACGACATGACCGTGTGCCGCTGCGAAGAGATCGACGCGGGCACGCTGCGGCGCTGCATACGCGACGGCGAGGCCAACGAGATCAATCGCCTGAAGGCGCTCACCCGCGTCGGCATGGGACGCTGCCAGGGCCGCATGTGCGGCGAAGCGGCGCTGCAACTTCTCGCGCACGAAACCGGCCGTCCTCTCGAAGCCGTGGGCCGCTTGCGCAGCCAGCCGCCGGTCAAGCCGATTCCGCTCTCGCCCGCGCTGTATGCGGACGATGTCGCTGAAATTCCCGAGGAGGCGCGCGATGAGTAACGCCATGCACTATGACGTGGCGATTGCGGGCGGCGGCCTTGTCGGTTCATCGGCGGCCCTCGCGCTCGCGAGGCGCGGCTTGCGCGTCGGCCTGTTCGAGCGGCGTTTTTGCGGCGCGCAGGCAAGCGGTGTGAATTACGGCGGCGTGCGCTGCCAGGGCCGCCCGGTCGAGCAGATGCCGCTCGCCATGCGTGCGCGGCGCATCTGGAGCCGCTTGCCGGAGTTGATCGGCATAGACGGCGAATTCACCGTGTCCGGACATTTGCGCCTTGCTCGCAGCGAGAGCGATCTGGCCGCGCTCGAGCAATGGGCCCACATGGCGAGCGAGTATGGACTGCATGCGCAATTGCTGAGCGGCGAATCGTTCCGCCGCCGCTATCCGTGGCTCGGTACGGCGGCTATAGGTGGTTCGTTGTGCGCGAGCGACGGTCACGCCAATCCGCGCCTCGTTTCGCCGGCATTTGCGCGCGCCGCGCGTGCAGCGGGCGCAGACGTGCGCGAGCAAACCGAACTGGCAGACATTCGTCACGACGGCAAACGCTTTCACATGCGCGCGGGCGACATGCACATTAGCGCCGACTGGCTCATCAATTGCGCCGGCGCCTGGGCTAACACGGTGGCGGGCTATTTCGGCGAGCGCGCGCCGATGAAGCCGATCTACCCGAACATGTGGGTCACCGAACCGCTGCCGCTTTTCATCACGCACAACCTGGGCGTGTATGGCGGCGGCATCTACGCGCGGCAAGTGGCGCGCGGCAACTGTGTCATCGGCGGCGGACGCGGCAGTGGCGACGGCGAATACGGCCGGCCGTCGACGGAAACCACGCGCGCCGTGATGCGCGACGCGTGCGCGTTGCTGCCGCCGTTGCGCGAGGCATTGCTGATCCGCACGTGGAGCGGCGTGGAGGGCGAGACGCCCGACAACAACCCGATTATCGGTTCGAGCCGCGCGGTGCCGCGTCTTCTGCATGCATTCGGTTTTTCGGGCGGGGGCTTTCTGCTCGCGCCCGGTGTCGGCGAAGTGCTCGCTGATCTCGTCATCGACGGCGCCACGGCCACGCCTCTCGACGCTTTTTCGATTGGCCGCTTCGGGCAGCTTGCTGCTTCGTCTATCGCTTCGAACCACGCCTGAAAACCCACATTCATCAAAGCAGGAGATCAACAATGAAACTGTTCAGGACGATCGCGGCCCTCGCCGCATTGTGTGCCTTCGGTGCCGCCGCACCGGCCTGGTCGCAGACAAAAACAATCTACATCGGCATGAATGGCGGGCCGATGGAGAAGGCCTATACGAGCCAGGTGCTGCCCGAGTTCGAGAAGGCGAACAACGTGAAAGTGGTGGTGGTGCCGGGCACGTCGTCGGATATTCTCGCGAAGCTGCTCGCAAACAAGGCTAACCCGCAGATTCACGTGGTCTTTCTCGACGACGGCGTGATGGCGCGCGCGGTCAGCATGGGCGTATGCAAGAAGCTCGACGACTCGCCGGTCCTCAAGGAGCTCTATCCGTTTGCGCGCATGAAAGACGACATGGGCGCGGGCGTGCAGCTCGGCATGACGGGCATTGCCTACAACAAGAAGCTGTTTGCCGAGAAAGGCTGGGCGCCGCCCACTTCATGGATGGATTTCGCCGATCCCAAGTACAAGGGCAAGGTGGTGTTCCAGTCCGCGTCGAGCAGCACATTCGGTCTGCACGGCTTTCTCGCCATTAACCGCTTGATGGGCGGCAGCGAGCAGAACGTCGAACCTGGCTTCACGAAATGGGCGAGCACGGTGGGGCCGAACGTGGTCGAATACGTACCGAACTCGGCGAAGATTTCGGAAATGGTGCAGACCGGCGAAGCGGGTCTCTTTCCGTTGACGCCGACCGCCGTTGGCGATCTGTCCGATAAGGGCATTCCGGTCGGCTATGTCAATCCGAAGGAAGGGCCGGTGCTGCTGCTGGTCGATCTGTGCGTGGTGAACAACAGCCCTGACCCGCAGCTTGCGCAGAAGCTTGCACAGTTCCTGCTGTCCGCGCCGGCGCAGACCAAAGCCGCTGAAGCTGGCAAGCAGATTCCGACCAACCGCCTCGCGAAGATGACGCCTGCCATGCAGCAAAGCCTGGGCAATCTGGAAGACCTCGTGCGCAAAGTCACGGTGGTCGACTGGGATACGATCAACGCGCATCGCGCGCAGTGGGATACGCGCTGGAACCGGCAGATCGAACGCTGAACGCGCGGTATCGACCTGAATAAGAAACGCGCGCCTTGCCGTTGCAACAAGGCGCGCGTTCTTTTGGCAACCGCCTGCTCAGAAGACGACCGACACGGCCACCGCAAGCCAGATCGCCGCCACGCCCGCGAGAAACAGATGCCGTGCCACGCGTATTCTCGCGTCGCTGGTTTCCGGCTCGACTGGCGTTGTAGCCACCCACGGCACCAGCCCCAGACAACCGAAGCCGATCAGCGCAAGGATGAACACAACCACATCCGCTGCGCGCCAGCTCGTCGGCTCATACATTCCCCAATAGCCGAGAAACGCGATACCGATCGAAAAGATAGTGGCCGACGCAGCGCTGAGCGCGGGCACTGATCCGATTGGAGCCGGCATGTTGACCTCCGGTCATGAAGCGACGACTCAGAACTCATCGCCCGTTACTTCAGGACGTACGCGTTTGCCTCGCTTCATACGTCTTCAGATGGCTGTAGGCGATACGCAATAGCGACAAACCTTGCTCGGTCTTTTGCGCCTCGCCGCCGCGCGAAATAAGATCGCCGAGAATATGATCCGCTTCGGTGTGCGAGTGGTTTTCCACGTCGCGCAACATGGAGGCCGTGAGCGGCGACGGCGTGAACAGCGTTTGCGTGGCGCGCGCATCGAAGTCCGGCACCATGACGAAACCGCTCTCCTGCGCAACCGCGCGCGCTTCGCGCAACAGGGTTTCGATCACGCGCCTGCCGTCGGGCGCGGCAAGAATGTCGCTAATGGAGCCGCGCATCAGGCACGTGCTCGCCGCGAGCGTGGCAAGGAACACCCACTTTTCCCACATGCGCAGCAGGATGTTTTCGCTGACGGTCACGTCGAAATTCGCATCGGCCATTGCGTCGGCAATCGCCTGCACGCGTTCGGAGACGCCGCCCGCCAGTTCACCGAACGTTACCGCGTGCATGTCGTTCAGGTGCACGATCTGCTGGTCGGCGTTGAGCGTCGCGGCTATTACGCATTGGCCGCCGAGCACGCGCGTCTCGCCGAACTTTTGCGTGAGCACGTCGATGTGACGCATGCCGTTGAGCATAGGCAGAATCAGCGTGGATTCGCCGACGAACGGTGCAAACGAATCAATTGCGTCGTCGAGGCTGTACGCCTTGCAGCTCAGCAGCACGACGTCGAACGGTTCGGCGCTCACGCCTGCCAGGATGGTCTTGACGTCATGCAGCGTGAGATCGCCGCGCGGGCTCCTGATCACCAGTCCGTCACGCTGAAGCTTCTCCGCCCGGCCCGCGCGCACGAGAAAAGTCACGTCCTGCCCCGCCGCTGCCAGCCGTCCGCCGAAGTAACCGCCCACGGCGCCCGCCCCTACAACCAGAATCCGCATCTTTGGCCTCTCGAATGAATGTGGTCCCGCAAAGCAATGTAGCAAAGATTGGCGCATTACATCGGACAGGCGCGCAGGCGAAGTGCTGCCGCGCCGCGCGACGCCGCCTGCTTTACGATGCGCGGCGCCCGCGTGCCTGCGTCCCTGCGTACCTGCGTACCTGCGTGCCTGCGTCCTGCGTTACTTCAGCGGTCAGGCGGTTACGGCTTCGCGCAAAGCGTTGCTTCGTACAGCGCGAGCATGCCGGAAACGTCGACGCCGACACATACCTTGCACGCAGGCCGCTCGTCCCAGGCGGGCGCGGGCACCGGCATGGTGGACGGTTTCTGGATGGTCTGGCCGACTGCGATGCCTTCGGTCAACACACGCACAGGACCGCTGCGCGTGGTGTACAGATGCGGCGCCAGCACATACGCCACTGCCGACGAGTCGTGCACGTAAATGCCCTTCAGTTGGGCGCTTTCCTGATGGAATGCCTCATAGTGCCTCGACACGTCCCACACGAAGCGGCCCGCCGCACCGCCGCGATCGCGGATCGACGCGAGATACTCCTGGCTCATGATAGTGCGCTGCGTAACGTCGAGCCCGACGATGGCCACCGGCCAACGCGCACCGAAGACGATGTCGGCGGCGTCGGGGTCGCCCAGAATATTGGCTTCGGCAGCGGGCGTAACGTTGCCCGATACGCCGTCGGTGCCGAACGCGCCGCCCATGATCACCACCTGCTTCACGAGAGGCGCAATCTGCGGATCGTCGGCGAGCGCGAGGGCGAGATTGGTGAGCGGGCCGACTGCGAGCAACGTGACCTCGCCAGGATGCGCGCGCACGGTGTCGATAATGAATCGGTGTGCGGGTCGCGAATCCAGCGGTGCAGCGGGTGAGTCGTCCAGCACCATGTTGCCGAGGCCGTTGTCGCCATGAATCCACGCGAGCGGCTGCGGAGCGGCGCGTTTGAGCGGCGCGCCGGCACCCTGCGCGACCGGCACGCCGGGCGCGAAACGACCGGCCAGAAAACGTGCGTTATGCGTCGTGGTTTCAATTGTCGCGTTGCCGAACACGCTTGTCAGCCCGAGAAGTTCAATATCGGGGTGAAGCGCCTGGAACACGAGCGCCATCGCATCGTCGACACCCGGGTCGGTGTCGTAAATCACCTTGTGCGTAGTCATAGATAGAAGGCGTCCGGCAGTTGTTCGCGCGCGGTCGTGTCGCGCACGGCGCCGTGCAGGTTGCCAAGCCGAATTGGCAATGCAGGGCCGCCCAGCTCGATGATCACCTGGCGACACGCGCCGCATGGCGCAATCGGCCCTTCCGTATCGCCTATCACCGCCAGCGCGGCAAACTGATCGCGCTGGTAGCCCGCTGCAATCGCGCTGAAGAACGCGGTACGTTCAGCGCAATTGCACAAACCGTACGACGCGTTTTCGACGTTGCAACCGTCAAACACCTGTCCGTCTTTAGTGAGCAAAGCGGCACCCACCTTGAATTTCGAATACGGCGCGTAGGCCTTCTCTCGCGCAGCGCCGGCGCGCTGCAGCAGTTGTTCCATGTCCATACAGATATCCTCGACTCAATTGAGCGTAATGAACATGCCCGCGATAGTCGCGCTCGTCAGATTCGAGAGCGTTGCCGCGAGCACCACACGCAAGCCGTAACGCGCGACTTCCGCACGGCGTTGCGGCGCGACGGCGCTAAAGCCGCCGGTCAGTACGGCGATCGACGCAAAGTTCGCAAAGCCGCATAACGCAAACGAAAGAATAGCAAGGGTGCGCGGATCGAGCGCGTGCAAGCCCGCCGCGCTCACGCTCGCGGCATCCTTCAAATACGGCGACAATGATGCGTACGCAACGAACTCGTTGAGAATGATCTTCTGGCCGAGAAAGTTGCCGGCAATCGCCGCCTCGCTCCACGGCACGCCGATCAGCCAGGCGAGCGGTGCAAACACCACGCCGAGAATGGCTTGCATGGACAGATCCGGGCGGCCGAACCACCCGCCTATTCCACCCACCAGTCCGTTGAGCAACGCAATCAGCCCGACGAACGCGATCAGCATGGCGCCCACCATCACCGCGATCTTGAGCCCCACCGTGGCGCCCGAACTCGCGGCTTCAATCACATTCGCCGGACGCTTCTCGTCGAAGTTGAGATTGTCGAGATAGACGCGGCTCGCTTCCGTTGACGGATGAATGATCTTTGCGAACAGCAGCCCACCGGGCACCGCCATGAAAGACGCGGCCAGCAGATATTCGATGCGCACGCCCAGTCCCGCATAACCTGCAAGCACGGAGCCCGCGACCGCGGCCATGCCGCTCGACATCACCGCGAACAGTTCGGCGCCTGTCATGTCGCGTGTAAACGGTTTGACCACCGCGGGCATTTCGCTTTGGCCGAGAAAAATGGTTGTAACGGCGGAAAACGATTCGAGCTTCGACACGCCGAGCAGCTTCTGAAAGACCGTGCCGAGCACGATCACGATCCAGCGCATGACGCCGAGGTAGTACAGCACGGAAATCAGCGCGGTGACGAAGATAATGGCCGGCAGCACTCGCACCGCAAACACAAAGCCGCCATTGCCGAATACCTCGAACATCTTCGCCTGCACGAGTCCGCCGAACAGGAATTCGATGCCGGCATTTCCATAGCCGAGCACGCTGTTTACACCGGCCGCCGCGGTCGCAAGAATCGTTTTGCCAAGCGGCACGAACAGAATGAAGGCGCCGATACAGATTTGCGCGAGCAACGCGCTACTTACAGTCCGTAAGCGAATGGCGCGCCTGTTGGTAGAAAAGATAAAGGCGATTAGCAGCAATACGGCGATGCCGAGCAGGTTGCGAGCGATAAGTGCCATGTCTCGAGTTCTTCATATGAAAGTGGCACCGATGCTAAACCAAACCGCTGGGAGAGAGAACGCTTTGAAGACCGAATCAGTGTGATTTGGAAAAAAATACGACAGCGCCTTCCTGAGGCGTGAGCCCAAGACTGAAATAGCCTTCGAGCCGTTCTGCATCGGCGTCATTCAATTCGAATGGCGCGCGAATGAAACCGGACTCGACTGCATGGTCGTACCACACGCTCATCCACATTCGCAGCGCCAGCACTTCCGACGACACCCAACTCCATTCGTGCTGGGTCATGATCCTCCCTCCGTCGCGCAACTTCCGGCCCAGGCGGCCATTGCGGTTGCTTTCATGGCCGGCCGCTCGTCAGGCGGAAACACGTGCCAGAAACCGTCGCCGTGTCGAAAGAAAAATAGGGTGAGCGCGCCAGTCTCGCGCTGCGCCTCGACACAGACGCAACGCCCCATGCCTCGACGCGCAGATGCCTGCAACTGAATGCGCGCCGACGCTGCACCGTCGCGTCCAGCCACTTCTCGATGAGTTCGCGCAATGATCGCTCTGACGCCGCCATAGGTCCTCCGCCGGTTCCCATCATGCATCGTAGGAGTGCGGTGGCAACGCTTCCATCGGCAGCGACGGAATGTAGCTTCAGGATTGCCTGCTTTGCGCTTCAGGTTTTCCTGACGTGTCAAATTGACCTATTCGGCAACCAGACCGTGGCGGATCGCGTAGCGAATCAGGTCTGCATTATTGGCAAGCCCGAGCTTCTGCATGAGCCGCATTTTGTGCGTGCTAATGGTCTTCGCGCTCAGCGCAAACGCGTCTGCGATTTCATTCAGGCTCTTGCCGAGCGCAAGCATTTGCAGCACCTGGAACTCGCGGTCCGAAAGAATTTCGTGCGGCGGTGCGTCGCCCGAATAGGTTTCGAAGACGATTCCTTCGACCAGTTTCGGGTCGATGAAGCGGCCGCCTTCCGCCAGCCTGCGAATTGCTGCAAGCAGTACGTCCGGGTTGCTGTCTTTCGTGACATAACCCGTTGCACCCGCACGCAACGCGCGCGAGACGACCTGTGCCTCGTTATGGATGCTGAGCACAAGCACCGGCAGCGAAGGACGCTCGGCGCGCACGCGCCGGATCAGGTCCACGCCGCTAATGCCCGGCATTGTCATGTCGAGCAACAGCAGATCGACCTGACAGGTGCGCAGTTTCTCGATGACTTCCGAGCCTTGAGCGGCCTCCCCCGCTACCACGATATCGGGCGTGGTTTCGATGATCTGCTTGAGACCTCCGCGCACCAGCGGGTGATCGTCGGCAATCAAAAGGTTGATCATGTCTGAAGCCCGTTCTGAAGCGGTATATGGATCGAAACCGAAGTGCCCGTGCCCGGCGCGCTGTCGATCAGCAACGTGCCGCCAATCAGACGCGCCCGCTCGCTCATGCCGAGCAGTCCGTATGAATAGTCCCTGCGCGCGGCTTCCTGATCGAAACCGCAGCCGTCGTCGCTGACGTGCAAATCCAGTGCTGTCGGCGTGCTCGTCAGCGTGACGTCGGCGCGCGTCGCGCGGGCGTGGCGCGCGACGTTAGTGAGCGAAGCCTGCACGATGCGAAACATTGCGGTTGCGTGCGCATCGGAGAGCACCGGTTCGCCGCCGTTCAGGCGGAACTGGCAGGCAAGTCCGCTGCGCCGTCCGAAATCGTCGACGAGCCATTCGAGCGCCGACACGATACCGTAGTTGAGCGCGGCAGGCCGCAAATGGCTCGCGACATTGCGCACCATCCATATCGTTCTTTCGACCAGCTCGCGCATATCGTCGGCCCGCTTTGCCACTTCCTGATCGCCCGGCAGACGCATCTTCAGCAGCGAGACATCCATCTTCAATGCGGTGAGAAGCTGGCCCAATTCGTCATGAATTTCCATCGCGATGCGCTTTCTCTCCTCCTCGCGAATGGCCTCCATATAAGCGGACAATTCGCGCAACTGCTCGCGCGACTCCACCAGTTCCTGCTCGATACGCTTGGGCTCCGTAATGTCGTTCAGCCCGACGAAGATGGCGGGCGCGTCGTCGTACGTTGCAACACGCGCGGTTGCCATGGCCCAGAACACGGTGCCGTCGGGTCGCCTGAACTTCACCTCGGTGTTGCGAAAGCTGCCTTCATGACGCAACTGCTCGACAAGCCGGTCGCGATCCGCGGGGTCAGCATACAGTTCGCCGATATTGGCCACGTGCGTGGTCACGTAGTCGACGCCAAACAGTTCGCGCAACGGCTTGTTCGTGTACAGAATGTACCCTTCCGGCATAGACGTGATGCAAAGCGGCACCGGGCTCGTCTCGACGATGGTGCGAAAGCGGAACTCGCTCGCAAGGAGCTGCGCTTGCGCGCGCCTGCGTTCCTCGATCTGCGACTGCAACGTGGCATTGGCCCGTGCGAGTTCGTCGGTGCGCTGCGCGACGCTTGCCTCGAGCCCATCGCGCACGCGCGACAACGCGGCCTCGGCCCGCTGACGCACCAGCACCTCTTCCTGCAACTGGCGGTTCTGCGCGATCAGCTTCTGGTGCATGCCTCTTAGCGCGAGATGGGTGCTGATGCGGGCCATCATTTCGTCGACATGCACGGGCTTGGTCAGATAATCGACACCGCCCGCCGAGAAGCCTTCGACCATGTCCTCGCTGCCGGTGAGCGAAGTCATGAAGATCACTGCGATATTGCGCGTACGCTCATCGGATTTCAGGCGCCGGCAAGTTTCGAAACCATCGATGCCGGGCATTCTCACGTCGAGCAGAATCAGATCGGGCTGCGAGAATTGCGCACGCTGGATCGCCTCGGGCCCATCGAGCGCGACCAGCACGCGAAAGCCGCGCGCCACCAGGCTTTCCACGACGACAGCGAGATTCGCGGGGTTGTCGTCCGCAATCAATACGGTGGGCGATCCGTCGTCGGGCAGGGACATCTCGTTCATCGGACCGTCCTGCCTTCGAGTTGCTCCTCGACCAGATGCAGCAGCGCCTTCGACTGATAGCCTTTGGCGAGAGAAAGAATGCGCGTGGTGAACGCCTGATAATGTGGGTCGTGCTTCGCGACGCGCTCCGCCCACAGCGCGATTTCCTGCATGTCGCCAAGACGGGCGAGCAGATGCAACTGCTGCAGTTCCTTGTCGGGCACGGCCGCGAGCGGTCCATTACATACTTCCGGCGGGCGTTGCGCATCGTCCGCCTGTGCGTAGGTCCACTCCAGATCGAGCAAACGCGCAATCTGCGCGAGCAGTTTGTCGAAGTCGATCGGCTTGGGGAGAAACGCATTGGCGCCGGCCTGCAGACTGCGCTGTTCGTCGACACCCGAGGGACTCGCGGAGGTCGCAATCACCGGCACCTGCGCAAAGCCGGGAATCTGCCGCAATTTGCGGGTCGTTTCGAGTCCGTCCATATCCGCCATCACGATGTCGGTCACGATCAGCGCCGGGCGCTCGCTCAAAGTTTTGGCCAGCCCTTGCCGGCCGCCTGTCGCCTCGACGACCTCGAAGCCGAGGAGGCCGAGAAAATCGACCATCACCGCGCGGTTCATCGCGACGTCGTCGATCACGAGCACCTTGCGGCGCGCTCCCTTGTAACCCGTCGTCATGCGCGGCTCGGGAGCTGCGGCGCGCACGGCACGCGGCGCACCGGCCGCGGGTTCCAGTTCGAACCAGAATACACTGCCGCGGCCCGGCTGGCTCCGCAAATGAATTTCGCTGCCCATTGCGCGAAGAAACTGCTGACTGATAGTGAGGCCGAGCCCGGTACCGCTGGTTCCGCGTTCCGTATGCACAATCTGTTCGAAGGGTTCAAAAATAGTCTGGAATTGGTCCGCATCCATGCCGATGCCGGTATCTCGCACTTCAAAACAGACCTTGCCTGTCGCGCTCATTTCGATCAGCAGGCTCACGCTACCCTTATCCGTAAAGTTGAATGCATTGACAAGCAGATTCAGCAACACCTGACGCAAGCGCCGCTCGTCCGCGCGCACGGCATCGGGCACATCCGGAGCGACACGCCAGACAAAATCGACGTGCTTTTGCGCCACCTTCACTTCAATGATCTCGCGGATGGCGTCGAGGGTACCGGCGAGCGGTACGTCGTCCATCTCGATGCGCAAACGGCCGGCTTCTATTCGCGCGAAATCCAGTGCGTCGCCGATCAGTGCGAGTAGATGTTCGCCGCTGCGTTGAATCACGCCGACGCCCTCCCGGTGATGCGTGCTCAGGCTCGCGTCGCGCCGCAAGATCTGCGCATAACCGAGAATCGCGTTCAGGGGCGTGCGTAATTCGTGGCTCATGTTCGCGAGGAACTCGCCTTTCGCACGGTTGGCGGCTTCCGCCGAGCGGCGTGCTTCGCGCTCCGCCGCTGCGTCGCGCTCGTCGAGATACGCACGATGCAGTCGTGCGCCCATCGAATTGAAAGCGGTCACCACGCGCTCGAGTTCGTCGGGCTCGCGCGGCGCACGCCGGTTCAGCTTCAAGGGCTCAGCCGGCTCGCGAAAGTCGTAGTCTTCGACAGTACGCGCGAGCACCATCAGATGACGCGTGACGAGCCGCGTCAGAATATAGAAGACAAAAAGCGAAACCAGAAAGATGTTGGCGGCCTGAGTAACGAGAATGAGCAGTGCCGTGTGGGTCAGATCGTCGTACAGCTCCGTCAACGTTGCCTGGACATACAGTGTGCCGATGCGTTCCTCATTGTCCAGCACGCGATGCACGAGTGGGTATTCACGCGCTATGGCGGGGCCCCTTGCCGGCTGCCCGGCAGACACCAGCAATGGGGCCGCGCCGCTACCGGACTGTCGAACCTGAGCGGTGCTGATATCCGCCAGGCGCACAATGCCCCCGAGTTCCAGCCGCAGTTGCGCATCGTCGAGCCGCCACAGGGCCTCGCCGAGGCTGTCGCGGTAGCTTTTGTCGATGTCCGCGAGACGGTTCTCGATCAGCGCGATGCCCGCGCTGTAGTCTCGCTCGATCTGCAGCGCCGTCAACAACAAGGTGAGCACGCAACTAAACAGAACGGTGATCGCGAGAAGCCGGAGCACAACACTGTGCCGCAACCGCCTGAGCGGATACCGCCACTCTGCCTTGAGGTTGACAGCCATATTGCCCCCGCGAGCATGGTGATGTCAGTTCGTGATGCACGCGTTCGGCATGCGACTGCGTTTTTTTCGGCACGCGCGTTCGAGAAACGGTCAATGCCTGGTTATGACGCTATGCGAAAGCGTTGCCAATTAGCGCGTCCACCTCTCGCAGACGATTCACGACGATAACCGGATGCCCCTCACCGCTGCCGGTTCGTGAACAACGCGCAGCAGGAGCTGGTCCACGCAATCGGAGAGTTCCCGAAGCATGGCCGCGGCGTCGCTGTCCAGTTCCGCGTGATGCGACTTGCGCAACTCCCGCAGCGTTTCGCCGACGCGCCGGATGGCCTTCGGTCCGCTGTCGACCAGCGGCCAGCAATGCATCAGGTACCCAAGCGGCGTGACGCAGCGCCGTTCGCACCAGATATCGAATAGCCGGAAGCAAATCGAATTGATATGCTCCACCTCATTTTCGCGCTGCAACAGGTACTGAATCATGTCTGCTCATCCGGTCGGCCCATTTTGACGCCCCAATCATAGAACGAAGGGCGCCGCGCGACAGTCAGGCAGCGCGCAGAATCCACCAGGGGTATCCCGATTTCAGGGTAAGGAAATCCTGACCCCTACGCAAGCCGGCGACCTCTAACGACTTTGCGCCGCAACCGGCCACTGCATCCAGTACTCTTCCGGAATCTCGCGGTCGGCCGCCGACAGGTAGCGATTGTCCACTTCGATCACTCTGCGCTCGCGCAGCCTCGCTTGCGTCAGCGCGTTCTGAATGTCCGGATGCGTATTGAAAAGCCGCAAATACGAGCCGTTTCTATAAGCCGCCGTGAACCCGCGCTCAATGGTCGACGCCAATGCAGGGTCGCGACGGGCCACGTAAAAGATGAAATCCGACCGGTATTTCAACAGCAAACGTTTTTCCACTGTCAATTCCGGGTCGGTGCGGCTGCGTGCTTCCATTTCAGGGAATGCCTCGATCAAACCGCGAGGGTAATAATCCACTCTACCGGCGCGTGTCATGGCGAAAAGCGTGTCGGTACTGGACGTTTCCACTTTCAGGCCGGCGTCGAGCAGAATGTCCGTGTCGACCCAGCCGAGCCCCTGGCCCGCTGTCAAACGCCGCAGGTCGGCGAGATTGTCGACGCGGTCAAATTCGGGCTGCCGGTCCTTCCTGATGACGAACAAGCGGTATCCAATCAAACCGCGGTTCACGGGAATACGGACGACGTTCAGACCGCTTTCCGCGCGGCTGTCCATGCTGGTCCAAAGAAGGTTGATCGAGTTGCCCCCGGCCAGTTCGGCGAAAGCGCGACCGCGCTCCATCGCGACATCCGCCTGACGAATCGTGTAGGGAACGTTGGCCGTTTTCATCGCCAGTTCCAGCACTGCAAGGGCAAAGGCCGCATGGGCCTCGCCGCCGGTGCGAACGCGCGGATGCACGATGTCGAAGGCGGTTCCCGGCATGGCGCGCGGCGAGCCCGGCATACCAGCGATGCCGGCCATGCCCAATGCCGCGATTACAAGGCTCCTGCGCTGCATGATGTATCGACGTCTGATGAAATGCGCCGGAACGTCCCCGTTGGCGTTCAGCATGTGTAAGCATCGTGTCACTGCAATGAAAGCTTTGCAATTGGTAAATGCACACTAAAGAGCATGTTCGGGATGCCGGGCGGCCTCGTTGGTGGGTCAGTGCGATGAGTCCGTCCGGTGCGAGTTCCGTGGCAATTAACGATCCGGTACGCATCGCACCTTGCCAGCGTCGGTAAAAATCCGGATAGCTAACTGTTGCTGCATCACCTAGTGATTGAACTACGCAGCACGCCGCCGTCGTCGCGGAACGGGTTGTTGCGGCATGAATGATGCTGCGCGCAAACACGGCCGTTTTTGCAAGGAATCGACGCCATGACGCTCTGGAGCCTTTTGCGTTCGCCCGCGGAGCAGCAGATTGCCGGCATGCCGGTGCCCTGCTCTGTCGCCCTGCCCGACGGTCAGCGCATCGGCGCACAAGAGCCGCGCCTGCTGTTCGAAATCCGCGACATGCGGGCGCTGCTGCATTTGCGGCAGGGAGCGATCGGGCGGCTCGCGGAAGACTATGTGGAGGGCCGGCTGGAAATTCAGGGCGACCTGCACGATCTCATGGCGGCCGCACCCGCCTTGCTGCGCGGCGATCCTACTCACGAAACGCACGGCTGGCTTCTGGGCCGCGTAAGCCGCACGCGCCGCGCAATCTGGGAGCGCACGCATCACAGCCGCGCGAAGGATGCCGCGCAAATCCAGCATCACTACGACATCTCCGACGATTTTTACGCGCTGTGGCTCGACCCGTTGCGCGTCTACTCGTGTGCGTACTTTTCTTCACCGGATATGTCGCTCGCCGAAGCCCAGCAGGCAAAGCTCGATCACATCTGCAAGAAGCTGATGCTGCGCTCCGGCGAGCGCTTTCTGGACATCGGCGCAGGCTGGGGCGCGTTGTTGCTGTGGGCTGCCGAACACTATGGCGTGAACGCGACCGGCATCACGCTGTCGAGAAACCAGCATGCGTACGTCAACCGGCTCATCGACGAAAAGGGACTGCAGGGGCGGGCGAAAATGCTGCTCCAGGACTATCGCGATGTCGACGAAGCCGCGCCTTTCGACAAGATCGCTTCGGTCGGCATGTGTGAACATGTCGGCCGACCGAACCTGCCTGCTTACTTTGCAAAAATGCGGCGACTGCTGCGACCCGGCGGTCTCATGATGAATCACAGCATTACCGCCGGCGGCGTCGAGAACGGCGAGGTGGGTGGCGGCATGGGCGAGTTCATCGACAGATACATTTTCCCCGGCGGCCAACTCGTGCATGTGAGCGTGATGATGGATGCAATGACACGCGGCAATCTCGAGCCTGTCGACGCGGAATGCCTGCGCCCGCATTACGCGCGCACGCTTTGGCATTGGGCGGATGCGCTGGCGGCGCGTCTTGACGAAGCTCGCCGCATTCTGGGCAGTGACGCGGAAAAAATTATCCGCGCGTACCGGCTGTATCTCGCGGGGTCAGCAATGGGATTCGAACACGGCTGGACCTCGCTGTTCCAGATTCTCGCAGCGCGTCCGGCGGAGTGCGTGTCGACAGACGACGGTTCAGCGGGCCGCATGCCGTGGGCACGCAGCGACTATCCGTACAATCGCACCTACATGTATGCCCGCAACGCCGCGATCGATCGGGTCAACGAAATCGAGCATGCGAACGGCGGACAGCACGTCAGTTGAAACGGTTGTTTTTTTGGAGCAAGCCGGCGCGCCGGGTCATGACTGCTGCGTTTATGGTGCAGCCTGGCCCGGACCCGGGCTCCCGCTCTTGCCGCTGTCCGCATCCGCTCCGGTTTCGGGACCCATCGTCACAAGCACGCTGCAAGTCACTCTGTCCAGCAACAGGCCATCGGTCCTGCCAGCCCACCACCGCGCGAGCCTGCCGGCACGGTGATGCCCCACTACGATCAGATCGACGTTCAGTTCCCTTGCGAAGTATGGAATCTGATCCAGCGGATCGCCGATTGCAAAGTGCCCAACTGCGTGTACCCCTTTTGCGGCCAGTTTTTTCAGTCCTTCGTCGAGCACGCTTTTGATCGAGTCGTTGATCATGTCGACCGGAATGGCGGACGTCATATCTGCGCCCTGCAACCACGCTGAACTACTGACGACGGAAAGCACATGCACTTGCGCTGCGAGTTGCTGCGCGAGACGCGCGCCGTCGGCGAGCGCATGCTGTCCCTCGCGTGTTCCGTCATAACAGAGAAGAATGCGCTTGAAGGCCGACATGTCGCTCTCCTGTTGGTATGCGTGGTCATGCATTGAGCGCAATGCATGCAGGCAGCAAGATCGTCTCTTCGACACAATCCAGTATAGGTCGCCTGGCGGAAGACGCCTATCCAGCGTCTGCTGTTGCCGCCGGCGCGCACGGCTTTTATATCATATTGAAATATAATTATGACCAGACAGTATTCGCGTTGATACGGGTTTCCCCGGTATCTTCACTGTCCACCACAATCCGCTCACTCCCTCTTTTTTCAGCATCTTGTCCCGCTCCCTGATCTTGCGCTGGTTGTCCAGCTTCATTCCCGTACCCGTCACCGTGCAATGGCAGGAGCGTGCGCGTTCATGTCTTGGAGCGCTGCTCGGTATTGCGTTCACCGGCGGCTCGATGTATCTGCTGCTTGGGCCCGGCGCGAACATTCCTCTGCTGGTTGCGCCCATGGGTGCGTCTGCAGTGCTGCTGTTCGCGGTACCGGCAAGTCCGCTCGCGCAGCCCTGGTCGATCATCGGCGGCAACCTGGTTTCAGCGACCATCGGAGTGACCTGCGCAAACGTCATTGCCGACCCGACGCTTGCGGCCGCCCTGGCAGTTGCGCTCGCCATCTGCGGCATGTTCGCGCTTCGCTGCGTGCACCCGCCGTCGGGAGCGGTCGCGTTGACCGCCGTGTTGGGCGGCCCCGCGATTCATGCGCTCGGCTACCGTTTCGTGCTTGAGCCGATCGCGATACAGTCCGCCGCGCTGCTTGCCGCCGCCATCGCCTATCACGCTGCGACCGGTCACCGCTATCCGCACTCGGTCCGCGCGGCGCGCGGCGCGGCAGGCAATACGGCCGAAGCCGACGCGCGTGCGGGCTTCACCCGCGCCGACCTGGAAGCGGTGCTCAAGCGCCGCAGCGAAATGCTCGACATCGATCCAGACGACCTCGAATCCCTGCTGCGCGAAACGCAGCTTCAGGCGTTCTCGCGCAGCTTTAGCGAGCTGACCTGCGAGAACATCATGTCGCGGCACGTCGTGTCGGTCTCGGCCACTACGCGCGCGGTCTCGGCGTGGGCACTGCTCAAGCGCAACAAGGTCAAGGCGCTGCCCGTGATCGACGCAGATCGCACTTTGCTCGGCATCGTGACGCGCGCCGACCTGGTCGACAAAAGAATCTTTGGCCAGTTCGCGCCGTTCCTCACTTACATCGACGGCTGGCTGCGCGGCGACGCATTGCGTGCGCCAACCGTCGGCAATGTGATGACCACCGACGTGCGCACCGTCAAAGCGAACGCGCCGATCACCGACCTCGTACCGATGTTCGCGAACTACGGCCACCACCATATTCCAGTGCTGGACGCAACCGGACATGTAGTCGGCATGATCACGCAGGTCGATCTGATCTCCGGGCTCTATCGGCAGACCGTGGTAAAGGCGCAGCGCGCTGCGTGAGCTCTGCGCTGCCAGCTGCGAGTGCTGAAGAGTCAGATGAAAGCGCCCTCCGGCACAGTCCGTGCGGCAAAGCATTTACATCATTTTGTGATATAATTTTCGTTTCTTCAGGGCGGCGGACGAACAATGAAAGAACGGGCTCGCGGGCTGCGCAAAGCCGATTTTGAGCAACTGTCGGAGTTCCGTTATCAGATGCGGCGCTTCGAGCGTTTCTCTGAACAGGCCGCACAGAGCGAAGGCATCACGCCGCTGCAATATCTGCTGCTCCTGCATATCAAGGGATATCCGGAGCGCGACTGGGCCACCGTGGGCGAACTGGCGGAGAGGCTGCAGTCGCAGCACCATGGCGTGGTCGCACTCGTGTCGCGTTGCGAGGCGCTCAATCTCGTACGCCGCCAGACCAGCGAAACCGACCGCCGCCAGGTCGAAGTACACATTGAAAAAGCCGGCGAACGCGTACTCGCAAGACTCGCGGAGCTGCATCGCGCCGAGCTCAAATCGCTGAAAGGCGCATTCCAGGTTCCTCAGATCGACCTCGACTAACTATGCTCATGGACTCCCACAAGCGGGACTTTTCCGCGAACTCACGGTTGCCCGGCATTTTCGCGCTGGCGGCATGCATCGGCCTCGTCAGTACGCTTGCTGCGTTCGTGCTGCTGAATCTGATTCATCTGTTCACCAACCTGTTCTTCTTTGGTGCCCTGTCGTTCACGGAACGTTCGCCCGCTCATAACAATTTGGGCGTGTGGGTTATCGGCGTGCCGATAGTCGGCGGTTTGATCGTCGGATTGATGGCGCGCTTCGGCTCGGAAAAGATTCGCGGCCATGGCATTCCCGAGGCCATCGAGGCGATTCTGTTCGGCAAAAGCAAGATGTCGCCGAAAGTAGCGGTGCTCAAGCCGCTGTCGTCGGGCATCGTAATCGGCAGCGGCGGACCATTCGGCGCAGAGGGGCCGATCATCATGACAGGCGGCGCGCTCGGCTCGCTCATTGCGCAGTGCTTCAAGGTCACGTCGGCGGAACGCAAGACACTGCTCGTGGCTGGTGCCGCCGCAGGCATGACCGCCGTGTTCGGCACGCCGCTCGCGGCCGTGCTGCTGGCGGTCGAATTGTTGCTCTTCGAATGGCGGCCCCGCAGCTTTCTGCCGGTGGCCGTGGCCTGCGCAGTGGCCGGCTTTGCACGCGCAGCTTTCTTCGGCACAGGTCCGCTGTTTCCGCTTCAAACCGCCGCGCCCGACGGCTGGTCGTTATTTTCCTGCCTGATTGCAGGGCTTTTGTCGGGCGCCCTTGCGTCGGGACTGTCCGCATCCCTCTACAAGACCGAAGATCTGTTCGGCAAACTGCCGATTCACTGGATGTGGTGGCCCGCTCTTGGCGGCGTCGTAGTCGGCATCGGCGGATGGCTCGAACCGCGTGCGCTCGGCGTGGGCTACGACGTAATCGGCGATCTGCTGCATCAACACATTGCGCTGCAAATTGCGGTTGTGCTCCTCGCAGTCAAAGCCGTGATGTGGGTCGTGGCACTGGGCTCCGGCACGTCCGGCGGCGTGCTCGCTCCACTGTTGATGCTCGGCGCGGGACTCGGCACTGTGCTGTCGCACTGGCTCCCAGGCAACGAGCCCGCGCTGTGGCCGCTCGTATGCATGGCCGCGACACTCGGTGCCACGCTTGGCGCGCCGTTGACCGCAATCGTGTTCGCCTTCGGTCTCACGCACGACAGCAATGCACTCTTGCCATTGCTCACCGCGACCCTGGTGGCTCACGGCTTTGCCACGGTCACCATGCGCCGCTCGATCATGACCGAAAAGATCGCCCGGCGCGGCTATCACATCTACCGCGAATACGGCGTCGATCCGTTGGAGCGCCACCATGTGGATGAAGTGATGACCGCTGCGGTAGACGCTATCGAGGCCGACATGACAGTCGGCGCGGCACTCGAGCAGTTTTTCGGCGCGAAGCAGACCCGGCGCGCGTACCCTGTGGTGCGTGACGGCGCGGTGATTGGCGTAGCCGATCGCAGACTGCTCGAGCAGTTCCGCGACGAGAATCCCGAACTGCGGCCCGCCATGAGCGTGGCGCGAGTTTTCGAAGAGCGCTCCGTAGCATTTGCTTTGCCGTCCGAAACATGCCGTCTGGTCGCGACCAGACTTGCGGTGCACGGACTGGAGCGGCTGCCCGTTGTCACCGATGCAAAGACGATGCGCCTTGTCGGCATCGTCTCGCGCAGCGACCTCGTCAAGCCTTCGCTCAGCTACTTCGAAGAAGAGCACAAGAAGGAGCGGTTCCGTCGCTTGACGCCGGCCCGCAGCAAGCGCCGTTTCGCTCCGGTCGGAAAAGCGGGCTAGTCATACGGAACGGCTTCGCTTCAGGACAAAGAGGATTCGGCGGGATAGACCACCGCGCCGTCTCCCTGCGCCCTGGCAGCGGGCGTAACGGTTGCCGTCGTCACGTGGTGCGCGTCCATGATGTGGCACACCGTTTCACCGCGCAGCAACAGGTAATCCGTAATGATGCGGCGGTGACAACGCCACCACACCGCTTCCGAGCACATAATCGCGCAACACTGGCGACGACCCAGTTCCAGCAGTTCGGCAAGCCCCTTCTGAAACTCCTCCGTCATTGCGTAGTCGGCGTAGTTGCGAAACGCGGGGTGCGTCCAGTAGTCGTTCACGGAAGGCCCTTCGTCTTTGCGGCGGCTGCGCCGCCCACCGAGTTCCGCCAGATGCCTATAGTCGATATGAGCCGGCGCCAGCGCGTCAGGCAACGTATCGCGGTTGAACTGGGGGTTCGTCCGCGAACGCGGAATGCTGCGTACGTCGACCAATAATTCGACATCCGAAGTTTTCAGCAGAGCGATGAAATCGGAGAGCGTACGCGTGGAATGCCCAATCGTGAAAAATGGTCGCGCCATGCTGGCCTCGTCGACTCGGGATATGCGGTGGATTGCACGAGCAGCGAGGTCTGGTCAGGCGCCTCGCTCGCCATGCTCTGTGCACGCATTCTTCGTGCCCGCGGCCCCTGTTGGTGCGGCTCGTAGCACGGCGCTCAAAGCCTTAGTTGCTGGCCGAGACCGCCGTCGTGACCGCGGGTGCGTCCCAGCCGCCGCCAAGCGCGCGATACAGCGCCACAGCGGCGAGCGCATGCTCGCGCTTTGCCTGATTCAACGATTGCGCGTCGCGCAAATAGGCCTCTTGCGCGGCGAGCACGTCGAGAAAACTGGACGCACCGCCTTTGTACAATTCACTCGACAAGCGCAGGGCGTGGTCCGATGCATCGAGCGCCCCGCCAAGCCGCTGCACTTGTGCCGCGCCGTTCACGAGTTCGCTGCGATTGTCTTCGATCTCTTTCAACGCGAGCAGCATGGTCTGCCGCAAGCCCAGTTGCGATTCGCGCATGCGGCTCTCGCTTGCATCGATATTCGCGCTGATGCGGCCTGCGTTGAAGATTGGGCTCGTTGCGCTCAATGCGGCGCTAAACAGATTGTCGGTCAGCGTGGGCAGGCCAAGATACGACGACGCCAGAATGCCATCGGCGAGATTCAGTTTGAACTTGGGGTAGCGCTCGGCCTTCGAGACGCCCACTTCCGCCGCTCGCTGCTCGAGCGCTGCGTAGGCTGTGCGCACGTCTGGACGCCGCAACAGCGCTTCGGAAGGCAGCGTCTGCGGCACGCGCTGCGCCGGCACCGGCACGTCGCGTGGGTCTGCGAGCAACAGTCTGTCGACGCTCTCCGGTGTCTGTCCCGAGTACACCGCGATCAAACTGAGTTGATGTTGCACGAGAGTCTGCACTCGTGGAATCTGCGCCTGCAAGTCCTGCAACTGGTTCTGCGCGCGCGCCACGTCGAGTTGCGATGAAAGACCGTAATGCAGACGCTGTTGCGTGAGCTTGAGTGCACGGGCGCGGATCTGCTCGTTGTCGCGAAGAATCTGCAATTGCGCCTGCGCCCAGCGTAGATCAATATAGGCGGCCGCTGTATTGGCGGCGAGCGCCAGACGAACTTCGTTCAGCGCGGCCTGCCTGCCCGAGAGTTGCGCCTGAGCAGCCAGAACGGCGAGACGTTCGCCACCAAACACATCCGGCGTCCAGCTTGCTGTGAAACCAGCGCCCGCCTGACGCACATAGCCGAGTGGCGGCGGCGTGTTTTGCCGGGCATACGATGCGTCGGCTCCGGCATTCAGTTCCGGCAGCAATGCGGCGCGATTCTGCGTGACGAGATCTTGCGCCTGCCTGACGCGTTCTACGGCGGCCTGCACGTCGAGATTGCCGGTCAACACCGACTCGACCAGCCGATGCATCACAGGGTCACCGAACTGGTCCCACCAGACGTTGGCATTGATGCTGTCTTGTGGGGCGTCCACACTCCATGCATCAGGGGCGAGCGCGCTGACTGTTTGCGGTAAGTCGGCATGCGTAGCAGGCTGCACCGCGCATGCGGCCAGCGTCAACCATGCCGCGCTTGCAATCAACCTGATTGCGATCGTTTTCATCTTGAAGTCCTCAATGGGCATCGGGCGGCGGCGCGCTATTGCCGAATGGGCGTGAGAACAACACGCTCAACAGGCCCACAACAAAGCACAGCGACACAGCGAGGAAAGTGTCGGAGAAAGTGAGCACCAGCGCTTCGCGCATCAATAGGCCATGCAATGCAGCGAGTCCCGCGTTTGCCGCATCGAGCGCGTTTCCGCCGATTGCCGCGAAGCGCGCGGCCTGTTGTTGCAAAAGCGCTTCTACTGCTGGGCGGCCCGCGGTCAAATGTTCGTCGAGCCGCTCGTAGTGCAGATTGAGCCGGTCGTTGAGCATTGTGCTGCTCACGGCAATGCCGATTGCACCGCCCAGATTGCGCATCAGGTTGAAAAGGCCGCTCGCCGAGCGCAGCCGCGACGGCGGCAACGAACCAAGCGCCATAGTGACGATGGGCGGAACGCAGAACTGCTGGCCGATGCCGCGCAGCGCCTGAGGAATCAACAGCTCCCGCCAGCCCCATTCATGAGTAAGCGGCACGTACAGGTAACAACCCACGCCGAACAGTACGAGTCCGAAGACCATCAGCAGCCGCATGTCGATAAAGCGCGCAAGCGTCGAATACGCAACGAGCGCGAGCAGCTGGAAACAGCCCACCGACAACAACGCGAGGCCGATCTGCAACGAGTCGAAGCCGCGCACGCGCGACAGAAAAAGCGGCGTGAGGAACACCGTGCAGAAAATGCCGATGCCCGTGATAAACGACAGCAGACTGCCAATTCCAAAGTTACGAATGGCAAGCGCGCGCAGATCGACAATCGGCTCTTTCGCGGTGAACGCATGCACGACGAAAAGAAAGCCGCAAATGGCGGAAATCCAGGCGCACAGCGTGATGATGTCGTCACCAAACCAGTTCTTGCGCGGACCTTCTTCCAGTACGTATTCGAAGCAGCCCAGAAATCCGGACATCAAAAGGATGCCGAGATAGTCGCCTCTCTTCAACAGCGAGAGATCGGCCTTGTCGATGTGCACGTACTTCGGCACCATCAGCGCGACAAAAAGTCCCGGTGCGAGGTTCAGGTAGAACAGCCAGTGCCATGACCATTGCGAAGTGATCCAGCCACCTATTACCGGCCCTACCGTCGGCGCGAGCGACGCCAGCGCGCCGATCGTGGTCGACGCAATCAGGCGCTGCTTGCCCGGAAACAGCACGAACGCCGTCGTAAACACGGTGGGTATCATCGCGGCGCCGAGCGCGCCTTGCAGGCCGCGAAACAGGATCATCGAATTGATGTCCCATGCGAGGCCGCACAACATGCTCGTTACAGTGAAGCCGAGCGCCGAGAACGCGAACAGCCAGCGCGTCGAGAACACGCGTGTGAGCCAGCCCGACATGGGTATCACCAGAATTTCCGCGATCAGATACGAGGTTTGCACCCACGAGAGTTCGTCCTGGCTCGCGGACAAACCGCCGCCGATGTCCTTCAGCGATGACGCGACGATCTGGATATCGAGCGTGGCCATGAAAAAGCCGACGCACATCAGCGTGAACGCGAAGGCTTTGGTGCGCGTCGGCTGATCGGCGGGATTGGCGGGAAAATCGGTCATGATGGTTTATCCGCGAGCCGATTCGCTCGACGCATTGACGTGCACTTTCACCGTCGCGGAGAGCCCGGGCCGCAGCACGCGTTGCATGTCCTTCGGCACGTTGAGCCGCACGCGCACGGGCACGCGCTGCACGATCTTCGTGAAGTTGCCGGTCGCGTTCTCGGCGGGCAGCACGCTGAAGGTCGCGCCGGTTGCAGGCGCCAGACTCTCCACCACGCCGTGCAGATGCTGACTGGAGGCGTCCAGATCGACGTCCACCGTGTCGCCCACCCGCATCTTCTTCAACTGGTCTTCCTTGAAGTTGGCGTCGATCCACAAGCCGCTCGCGGGTACCACCGTCAACAGCGAAACGCCGGTATTGGCCAGCAGGCCGACGCGTGCAGTACGGTTACCGACATAACCGTCAATAGGAGAGCGAATCGTCGTGTACTCGACGTTGAGTGCCGCGACGCGCTCGGCCGCCTGTGCAGTAGCTACGCGCGCCTGCGCGTCGCCGATCTGAGCATCCAGCACGGCGAGCTGGCGCTGCGCGGCGACCAACGAAGCGCTGCTGCGATCCACCGCGGCGTGCGCTTTGATCAGATCGGCGTTGGCGCGCTCCACGACCTGGTTGGAGACCGCGTCGTCCTTCACGAGCTCGCGATAGCGCACGTGATCCGCCGCGCTGCGCGTGAGTTCCGCGCCGGACGCGCGGACTTCCGCAGCCTGTTCGTTGATGGTCGCAAGCTGCAACGACTTCTTCGCCTGCAGTTCGGAAACGGCGGCTTGCGCGCTGCGCACTTCAGCGCTGGCCTGCGCGAGGCGCGCATCATAGTCGCGTGCGTCCAGCGTGATGAGCACCTGGCCTGCGTGCACGAACTGGTTGTCGCGCACGAGCACCTCGGCAACGAAACCGTTCACCTTCGGAGCCATGACGGTGACGTCGCCACCCACATATGCATCGTCCGTCGATTCGACGAAGCGGCCCACGAAAAACCAGTACGAAGCGGCGAGCGCGAGCACGGCAAGCACCGTGAGGGACGCGAGGAGCATCCACGGAATACGCCTGGCCGGTTTGCCGGCTTGCGCGGCGCCGGCCGGCGCGACAGTCGAAGGTGTAGTGGACATGTTGACGATGTGTGCTTATGCACTGGTTGAGTTTAAAAAAATGGCGCCTCTTGTTTGCGCCTCTTGTTTGCGCCTCTTGTTTGCGCCTCTTGTTTGCGCCTTCTGCTTGCGGCTTCTGCTTGAGGGTTGTGCTTGCGGCTTCTGGTAGCTCAGCTTCTATCGGTCTCAGCTCGCACTAAACCTGGCTCGTCACCGCAAACAGTTCGCCGCGCAGCGCTCGCGCGCGTTGCCCGCCAAAATGGTGCTCGACTTCCGCCTGTGCCGCGCGCCAATACGTCCAGCCTGCTTCGAGCCGCGCCGCGCCTTCGCTTGTCAGGCTAACGGACAGTGCGCGCGCGTCCACCGCAGGCGCCGAACTCACAAGCAGGCCATTGCGGCGCAGCCGCTGGATCGTGCGGACCAGCGTGGTGCGCTGCATATGCATGATCTCGGCCAGTTGCTTCATGGTCATCGGGCCGAGGCGTTCGAGGCGGCTCAGCAAGGAGAACTGCGTGATCGTCAAACCCACATTTGCCAGATGGCGGTCGTAGATCTGCGATACATAGCGAGCGGCCTGGCGGATCGCAAAGCAGTCGTCGTCGAACGAATCGTCCATGGTCAGGTTTCTCCAACAGTGCGTATGCACACATGAGTGCAAAAGAAACTCGCGGGGCGAAGACACCCTGCGAGCATTTGCGCTCGTTAACCGGTAATGCTGAACAGTTCGGCACGCAGCGCCTTGGCGCGCCCGTGGCCGAACTTCTTTTCGAACTCTTCCTGCGCCGCGCGCCACGCGATTGCCGCCTTGTCGACAGTCTTTTCGCCCTTCTTTGTCAGGGTGAACAGAAACGTTCGCCCGTCATGCTCCGCCGGTTCCGCGACCACCAGACCGTCGCGCTGCAACGGCTTCATCGCGCGCACGAGTGTGGTGCGCTCCATAACCATGGACTCCGCAAGCTCCAGGATGGGCAGGCGAGGCGTGCGGGCGAGCTTGGCAAGAATCGTGAACTGCGCCGCAGTGAGCCCGACGGGGCCGAGATGGCGCTCATAAAGCTGCGTAATGTGCCGCGCCGCCTGGCGCAGCGCAAAGCAGTTGCATTCGTCGTAAGAGAGCGGACGGTTCATGCTACGCAGTCTAGCTGTGCATACGCACAGAGTCAAGCGCTGTGTGTAGGAAACCGGCCATCAAACTGGGCGCTATAGGGCCAGCACCGTCACTCCTACTTCGACGCGATGCGCGCCGCCGCCGAGGATCATTCCACGCAGCAGCGACACGTCGCTGTAATCCCGCCCGATTGCGAGCGTGACGTGGTCCGTGTCGGCGAGTACGTCATTGGTCGGATCAAGGTCGATCCAGCCGCTGCCCGGGCAATGCACGGACACCCAGGCGTGTGAAGCGTCCGCGCCGATCAGGCGCGGCTGTCCAGGCGGCGGGTCGTTGCGCAGGTAGCCGCTCACATAACGCGCCGCCAAACCGAGCGAACGCAGGCAGCCAATCATGACCTGCGCGAAGTCCTGGCATACGCCGCTCTTCAATTCGAACGCGCGCCCGGCAGGCGTATCGAACATGGTCGCGGAAGGCTTGTATGCGAAGTCCGCGTGAATGCGGTGCATCAAGTCGATCGCCCCGGCGGCAACCGGCATGCCTGCGGGAAAGCTCGGCAATGCATAGGCGCGCAACGACGGCCCTGGCGCGATGTTCGGCGATGCATAGCAGAACTCCACCTCGGCGCGAAACTGCCTGCCCACGCGGAATTCGAGCGCGTCGGCCACCTCTTCCCAGGCAGGCGTGGTCTGTGGATCGAGATCGGTCCAGCGCGGCGTCAGCGCCACAGTCGTTTCGCTGACCAGTTGCAGCCGCTCGTGCGGCGCGTCTAGCGCGAAATACAAAACGTCGTTGCCGAATGCGTCGATGCGGCTATTCACATACGACGGCTGCGGCTCGATGCGTTCGTCGTGCGAGACTACTCGCTGCCAAGCGCAAACGATAGGCCGGATAGTGGCCAGGTGCTGCGCGGTCTCGACAAAGGTCGAGTAATGATACGTAGTGCGATGCGAAACGGACAGCACGGTGGTTGCGCTTTTCATGATCCCACCTGCGATGCGACGGTGCTGGCGTGACTGAAATAGCGCGCGCTGATCTCATGCGCGGCGGCGCTGGTAAAGCCGCCAATCTGATCGCACACGGTAATCAGACCGGCGTAGACGCGGTTCGAATCGAGCTCGCATAGCGACGCGAGCGTGGGCAGCGAAGCGGCCGGCGGCATCAATTGCGCAAACGGACGGTGCCGCGTGCTGCCCGCAGCCACCGCAATCTCGTCGAGCTTCTTGCGCAAACGCTCATAAACGCCGTAGATGCCGCGCGGATTGGTCGGCTCGATCACCAGCAGATCGAGCAGAGCCGGCACTTCAAAACGTCCCGGATAAAGCGCGCGATACGTAAGCGTGCTGTCGAACAATTGCAACAGCAGATCGAAACCCGCTGGCGTGGCGAGCTGCCCTTTGTCGGCGACTATGCGCACGAACGCGCACATGGCCGATACGCGTTCAATATGCCGTCCCGCGAAGAGCAGCCGCCAGGCTTCGTCGCGCGTCATGCGGTCGCCTTGCGCGCCGCTGATCGCCGACAACTGCACCGACAGCCGCTCCAGCGCGTTCATCAGCGTGACGCGGTCGTAACGGCTCGTGCCGGGCGCGCCGCCGTCAGCTTGGGCCTGCATGTGCGTTTGCATTTGCGCTTGCGCCTGCTGTGCGGCGCCGCTCGAACCAGCAGCCGGCAGCAATGTTTGCAAGGCGTCGCGAAAGTCGTTGCGCGCCGCGAGAATGGTGCGCCAATGATCATTGGATAACCGCCCGCGCACCTCGCCATTGGAGCGCGCCTGGCAACTCAGGTTCTGCCCGATGCTGGCCGCGCCCGTGCTCTCGCTGAGATTCGCAACGAGCGCGCGCTCGAAGGCTTGCGGCGTATGCGGCATAAACATGTCGCCGGGCTGCACGAGTCCGCAATACAACGCAAGGTCGACGAGCGTCGGGAAAAGGGCTTGCGCATCGTTGCCTTCTAGCGAGCCGAGAATGAAGCGCAACAGCCGCACATTGTTTTCTGCGCGTTCGCCATAGCGCCCCGCCCAGAAGAGATTCTCTGCCGCGCGGCTCGATACCGTGCGATGCTTGCGCGCGAGGTCGGCGGGCTGCAGCGGCGAGGGCAGCAAGGTGAACGTAGAGGTCGGCTGGCTCGACAGCACCCAGGTGTCGACACTGCTGCCCCCGTATTGCATGGAGACCGTCGCCTGCCGTTCAGCCGCGAGCCGGGTGAAGCCGCCCGGCATGACGTGCCAGCCGCCGTTGGCATCCGCGATTGCGTACGCGCGCAATACCGAAGGACGCGTGCCGATGGTGCCCTCCTCGTAACGCGGCGTGCACGAGAAACGCTGCGCCTGCTGGATCGTGTAGGCGCCGGGCGCCGCCTCGATCCGCTCGCGCCAAGCGTCGAGCCGCTGCCTGCCCTGCTGCGCTCCGGGTGCCGCGTCGCGCGCGGCGTGCGGCCACGTCGGCACGACGAAGGCTTCGTCGAGGTGCGCAAACGCGTGCTCGCGCGCGGCCCGCTCACCGCACCACCAGGTCGCAACGCTCGGCAAAACCAGGTCTTCGTCGAACAGCACTTGCGCAATGCCCGGCAGGAAACCGTGCAAAGCCGGCGATTCGACAAAACCGGCCCCCGGCACATTGGACACGATCACATTGCCCGCGCGCATCACCTGCAACAAACCCGGCACGCCGATGGTGGAATCGGCGCGCAGCTCGACAGGATCGCAGAACGCATCGTCCAGACGGCGCAGCACCACGTGCACGCGCTCGAGACCGGCAAGCGTCTTCAGATACAGCATGTCGCCGCGCACCGTGAGATCCTTACCCTCAACCAGCGTCACGCCCAGATACCGCGCGAGAAACACATGCTCGAAATAGGTCTCGCTGAACGGCCCGGGTGTGAGCAATGCAATGTGCGGCGAAGCGTCGGCGCGCGAGGAGTCGTCGCGCATGGTCGCGCGCGCCGCCTGCACGAGCGTCGAAATGAGTTGCGAATAGCTCGGTGCGAGACGGCTCACATGCATCGAACGGAAAGGATCGGCAAACAGCGACGACACGATGAGCCGGTTTTCAAGCGCATAGCCGAGGCCCGACGGCGCCTCCGTACGATGCGCCATCACCGTCCATTCGCCGTTGGGCGCGCGTGCAAGGTCGACCGCGACAACCTGCAGGAACTGACCACCAGGCGGCGCATAGCCCGTCACGGAGCGCAGATAGCCGGGGTGCCCGAACACCAGCGCGGGCGGCAGCCGTCCGCCTTGCAACAGCGTCTGCGGCCCATAGGTGTCCGCAACAATTGCATTGAGCAGCTGCGCGCGCTGCGTCACGCCGCGCTCTATATGCGCCCACTCCGTCTCGCTGATCAGGAACGGCAGCATGTCGAGCGCCCACGCGCGCGGCTCGCCGTTATCCGCGTAGACGTTGTAGCTGATGTCGTTGTCGCGGATCTGCTGCGCAACCGAAGCGCGATGACCTTCCAGCCGCGCGATGCCGTCTTCGCCAAGCCGCTCGAAGAACTCTCGCCATGGCTCGCGCAACGCGCCGGACGCGTCGCGCAACTCGTCCCAGTGTCCCTCGTGTGCGGGCACGAGCCGCAACAGGGACGAAGCGTCCGCATGGGCTGCAGACGTATCGAAGGGAAAAGTCGATTGGAAAGCCAAGGTCGTATCGTTGTTGTGAGGGTGAGCGTCTTACCAGTAACGCAGGTCGAGCGTAAACGGAAACTCGAGGCTGCGGTGCGGCGTTTGCACTGCAAGCGGCCCCGGCGTATGGCCCGACGCGAAGAAGCGCGCGCGCCGCCGGCTTTCCGCCTCGTAAGCGTTCACCGGGAAAGTCTGATAGTTGCGCCCGCCCGGATGTGCGACATGATACTGGCATCCGCCGATAGAGCGGCCGTTCCATGTATCGACGAGATCGAAAGTGAGCGGCGCATCAACGCCGATGGTCGGATGCAGCGCCGAAGGCTGCGACCATGCGCGAAAGCGCACTCCGGCCACATATTCGCTGACGCGGCCGGTCGGCTGCAATGGCACAGGCACGCCGTTGACCGTGAGCAGATGACGGTTCTCATTGAAGCCGAGCGCCCGCACTTCGAGCCGCTCGACCGACGAATCCACATAACGCACGGTGCCGCCCGCCGCGCCTTCCTCACCCATTACGTGCCACGGTTCGAGCGCATTGCGGATAGTGAGCGATACACCGCTCACCGTGGTTTCACCGATCAGCGGAAAGCGGAACTCGAAGTGCGGCGCAAACCAGCTACTGTCGAACGCAAAGCCCTCGCGGTTGAGATCGCTGAGCACGTCGTCGAAATCCATCTTCACGAAGGTGCCGAGCAGGAAACGGTCGTGCAGTTCCGTGCCCCAGCGCGTCAACCGCTGCGTGTACGGCGTGCGCCAGAAACGCGCGACCAGCGCGCGCAACAACAGTTGCTGCACGAGGCTCATGCGCGCATGCGGCGGCATTTCGAAACCGCGCAGTTCGAGCAGACCGAGACGCCCTGTCGGGCCGTCAGGCGAGTACAGTTTGTCGATGCAAAACTCCGCGCGGTGCGTATTGCCCGTCACGTCGATCAGAATGTTGCGCAGCGACCGGTCGATCATCCACGCGGGCAGGTTCGCGCTGTCGCGGCCGCCGAGCAGGTCGATCTGCCGCTGCAGTTCACGAAACGCTATTTCCAGTTCGTAGACCTGATCGTTGCGCGCTTCGTCGATGCGTGGCGCCTGACTGGTCGGTCCGATAAACAGCCCTGAAAACAGATACGACAGCGACGGATGGTTGTGCCAGTACGCAATCAGGCTTGCGAGCAGGTCCGGGCGGCGCAGGAACGGACTGTCGGCGGGCGTCGCTCCGCCAAGCACGAGATGATTGCCGCCGCCGGTACCGGTATGGCGGCCGTCGGTCATGAACTTCTCGCTGCTCAGATAACACTGCGCCGCCGACTCGTACAGGTACTCGGTGTGATCGACCAGTTCATGCCAGTTCGCCGCCGGATGAATGTTCACCTCGATTACGCCGGGGTCCGGCGTAACCTGTAGCATCTTCAAACGGGCATCGCGCGGCGGCGGATAGCCTTCGAGCACGACCTGCATGCGCAATTCGGCGGCTGTCGCTTCGACGGCGGCAAGCAGGTCGAGATAGTCGTCGACCTGCGTGAGCGGCGGCATGAAAACGTGCAGCAGCGCACGGCCGCTGCCGAACGCATCGGCTTCCGCCTTCGGGCCGGCCGCACGTTTCGGGTCGCGCGCCTCGACGCAAATCGCAGTGCGCAAAGTCTCCTTCGCCGACTTGCCGCGCGCCGGAGCGGCGTCGGCTCGCGCCTCGTCGCGCTGCGGCGCGTACGCGAGCACCGCGCTGCCCGGCATGCCGCTCAGCAAGTCCCCCGCCGACGACGACAACGCCGCTGCCCGCCGTGCATCTGCAGTAGTCATGTCGCGCCGCTCGCCGTCGTACTGCATGCGCAACTGCGCAGCGGGGCGCAACGGCACAGGTGGCGCAAACGGATCGTGCGCGTGCTGATACGGGTAGTCGGTCTTCGACACCCACGGCAGCGAGTCGAGCGGCAAACGGTAACCCATCGGCGAATCGCCGGGAATCAGGTACATGCGTTCGTCGCGGAAGAACCAGCGGCCCGTCACCCATTGCGGCGGCGCATGCGGCACGTCGCGCTCGCGCGCGAGCGGCAGCACGTAGCCGGTCACGTTGGCAAGGCCCGCATCGAACACGCGGCGCAAACGCACGCGCTCGAGTTCATCGTCCAGACGCGCGTCGAACGGATCGACATTGACCGGCAGACGGCGCTCGCGCCACAGGTAGTACCACACGTCTTCGAAACCGGGCTGAATGCAGTCTTCGTCGAGCGCCAGCTTCGCGGCCAGATGCCTGAGGAAGCGTTGCGCGTCGGCAGCCGTGTAGGTGCCGGGCTCGCGCTCGTCGGCGAACAGCTCGGGGTTGTGCCAGCATGATTCGCCGTCGGCGCGCCAGTACAGCGACATCGCCCAGCGCGGCAATTGCTCGCCCGGATACCACTTGCCCTGACCAATATGCACAAAGCCGTTCGCGCCGTAGCGCGAGCGCAGCTTGTCCATCAGCGCGACGGCATAGCCGCGTTTGGTCGGGCCGAGCGCCTCGGTGTTCCATTCGGCGGCGTCGCGGTCGCGCACGGACACGAAGGTCGGCTCACCGCCCATCGTCAGGCGCACGTCCATGTCGGCCAGTTGCTGGTCGACATGGTCGCCCATGGCGAGCACGTCGCCCCACACCTCTTCGCTGTATGGCCTCGTGACGCGCGGCGTTTCCAGCACACGCGTGATCGACATCGTGTGGCTGAACTCGACTTCGGACTCGTCCACCGCGCCGGAGATCGGCGCGGCGCTGCCTGGCTCGGGCGTGCAGGCAACCGGAATGTGGCCCTCGCCGGCGAGCAGCCCGGAGGTCGGGTCCAAGCCGATCCAGCCTGCGCCCGGCAGATAGACTTCGCACCACGCGTGCAGGTCGGTGAAGTCGACCTCGGTGCCGCTCGGGCCGTCGATCGCTTTGACGTCGGGTGCAAGCTGCAGCAGATAACCGGACACAAAGCGGGCGGCGAGACCGAGCTGACGCAAGGTTTCAACCAGGAGCCAGCCCGAATCGCGGCATGAACCGGCACCGCTCGTGAGCGTTTGCTCCGGCGTCTGCACGCCGGGCTCCATACGGATCAGATAGCGGATCTCGCGTTGCAGCCGCTGATTCAGCGCGACCAGAAAGTCGGCTGTGCCGGTTGGCGTGCGCTCGATGCTGTGAACGAACTCGGCAAAGCGTGGCGTCATGGGACGCTTCACGCGATAGGGCGCGAGTTCGAGCGCCAGGTCCGGCGCATAGTCGAACGGAAACTGTTCGACGGAGGGCTCGAGAAAAAAGTCGAACGGGTTGTAGACCGCCATTTCGGCAACCAGATCGACGGTCACTTTGAACTCGCGCGTCCTGTCCGGAAACACGAGGCGCGCCTGATAGTTGGCGAACGCATCCTGCTGCCAGTTGATGAAGTGGTGCTCAGGCTCCACCCGCATCGAATACGAAAGAATCGGAGTCCGGCAATGCGGCGCGGGCTTGAGCCGCACCACCTGGGGCGACAGCGCCACCAGCCGGTCATAACGGTAATGTGTGACGTGGTTCAACGCGACGCGGATGGACACACCGGACTCCTGGTCTAGGTTGGCAGCCCGCCGGAAAAGCAAGCTTTATGCCGTTGATCTGAAAACCGCATGCCGCTACAGCCCTGCCGCCGTGTGCCCTGCCCCACGCCATGCACCAAAGCGAGGCAATGCCAGTGCACGATCATGCCCATACTGTGCGTTAAACCGGTGACGTCCGCGCGTGCGGCATGAACATTGCGCGGCATCCACGCTCCCCACTGCCACTTGCCGCCTCGGGCCTCGTCCATGAAAACCTTCCACTGCAACCGCTGCTCGCACCTCGTGTTCTTTGAAAACGTTCGCTGCGAGCGCTGCGAGGCGTTGCTCGGCTACTTGCCGGAACTGCGTGAAATCAGCGCTTTCGAAGACGCGGGCGAAGAGCGCTGGCGCAGCCTGCATCCGCAGGCGGACGGCGCGCTCTACAAGCAATGCCACAACTATGCGGTTGAAAACGTCTGCAACTGGATGATTCCCGCCGACTCGCCCGATACATTGTGCCCCGCCTGCCAGTTGACCCACACCATTCCGAATCTCAGCGCACCGGACAACCGGCTGTACTGGTACCGCCTTGAAGTCGCAAAGCGGCGCCTGCTCTATACGCTGGCGGAGTTCGGGCTCGACATCAAGTCGCGTATTGAAGACCCCGAACAGGGTCTCGCATTCGAATTTCTCGAAGACGGCGGCGACGGCTCGCGTGTGATGACGGGTCACGACAATGGGCTGATCACGCTCAACATCGCGGAGGCCGACGACGCGCATCGCGAGAAAGTGCGCACGGCAATGGGCGAACCGTATCGCACGTTGCTCGGCCACTTCCGCCACGAAACCGGCCACTACTACTTCAGCCGACTGGTGGAGAAAAGCCCGCGCTGGCTCGAGCCATTCCGCAAGCTGTTCGGCGACGAGCGCGCCGACTACGGTGACGCGCTCGCGGCGTACTACCGCGACGGCCCGCCCGCCGACTGGCAGGCGTCCTGCATCAGCGGGTATGCAACCATGCACCCTTGGGAAGACTGGGCCGAGACATGGGCGCACTACATGCTGATCGTGGACGTGCTCGATACGTCCACCGCGTACGGCCTCGCGCTGCTGCCCGACGATCCGGGCGCCCCCACGCTGACTGATCGCACGCCTGTTGAAGACGCCAGCTTCGACAATCTGATGAAACGCTGGTTTCCGCTCACGTATGCGTTGAACAGCCTCAATCGCAGCCTCGGCATGCCCGACGGCTATCCGTTCACATTGGCCGCACCGGTGGTGGACAAACTGCGCTTCGTGCATCGCGTGATTGCGGAGGCGGGAAACAGGTCGCCGGTTCCGCAAGACGCGCAGCGCGCCGCGAAGCCGGCCTGAACTTCAATACGCGACGTAAGGACCGGCGCCGCCGGGAGTCGCCTGCTGCTCGATGGCCGCGTACACGGTGCGCCCATAGAAGAACGGCAAGCCCCAATCGAAAATCGACGAGGTGACGAAAGCAGGTCCGGCCAATAACGGCAACGCTGAGTCGTTGGGATAGGTCTGCGCGACGACACTCGCATTGGCCACGCTAAAGCTCACGGCGCTCGTTCCGCCATTCACGCCTTCCATCATCGCGCTCAACTGTGTGGTGGAAGCCGGGCAGTAGTACGCATTGTTCGGACTCGCGCACACGGGCAGAGCGTTGCTCCTGAAAAAGAGACCCGTCGAGCCGCTGTCCAGAATGCTGCGCGAATACGTCGTGCCGTCGTGCACGGTCGTAAAGGTTCCATTCAACGGACTCACGCCGATCACCTGCGCGCTGCCGAGCGTGTTGTTGCTCTGCGTACCGATGCCGAATACCAGTTGCCCGCTCACCGACTGCGCGCCGCCCGTCACCGCGGGCAGGCTCAGCAACGAACCGTTGTTGTCGGTCGCAAAGTAGGGAATGGGATTGGCGACCTGCAGCGCTTCGGGCAACGCGATCGACGTGCAGGCCGCGCCGTTGCAACCGTAGTAAGTGCCAGGCAACGCCTGCGACACACAGTTCGCGCCACAGTCATGCTTGAACACGCCGATGCCGAGAATGCCGTTGGCCTGCAGCATGGCCGGCGTATTACGCGCAACGCCAACGCTCGCGCAATCCGCGGGCACCGAAGCGTAGTTCGGATCGATCACCTGGATCGGCAGCGACGCGGCCTTTTCGCCCGCAATCTGCAGGTCGGCCAGCTTCACGGCACCCCACGTGAAGCCGTTGAAAAACTGCATGCATTCGGCAACGAGATGGCCCGACGCGTCCTTCTGCTGGTCAAGCGCCAGCGACGCCGGCAATTGCGATGCGAACACGCGCACACCCCATGAGCCAGTGTCGACGAGCACGTGGTCGATGGTCTGACATTGCGTGGTGCCCGGCGCGCAAATCGTGAGGCTGACGAACGGCATGTTCGGCACGTTGCTCACGCCCGCGTCGACGCTTACGCGCACTGCATTGGCGGCGAGCGCTTGCGGCGTGGGCGTCGCATTGGTCACGCTGGGGCCGGCGGACGAACTGGTCGACGCATTCGGGGTTGCGCTGGCGGAGCCACCGCCGCCGCCACCGCAAGCGCTGACAAGCAACGCCAGGAGGACGGCGCACGACATCGAAACAAGCAAGGAGGCATGACGCATGGCGGCTCCCTTATCGAATCACGCCGGGGCCGACGCCCGCAGGCAGCGCTCGCGGCAGATAGGCATAACCGGAGAACGCGCGCAGATGTCCGCCGGAGTACACCACGAGGTCGGCGCCGGAAACAGCGAGCGGTGTGTTGGGCTGCGCCGCGCTCGCCGCGACGTAGGTATCGAACGAGGTACCCAGTACGGTCTTCAGATCCGGCAAGGTCGGCCCTTCCCATGCGACGCCGAACACGATTCCGTTGGCCGTCACGTATTCGCGCACGAGCGTGCCGGAGGGCAGCGTGATCGCATGCACCGAATACGCGCTCTGCGTCGATGCAGTTCGTGCGACCGCATGCATGTGCGCGCCGTCACTGTTCACGCTGCTTACGTTCTCGCCCAGCGTCGCATGAGCGGCCAGCGGCAGCGCGCAGCCCGCCCCGAGCATTGCGCAGGCAATGCCGATTGAGAGCATCGGTTTCAAGAGGATTCCTTCGAGGTGAGATGCTCGCGACATGCCGTGGCCGTCGCGAACGCGAAACTAAAAGCGCAGGTCGGGCAGGCGGTGCGGGTTGCGTTTGCGCCGCTCGATTGCGTGAATGCGTCTACGGAGTGGCGGCGCGAAACTTTAGCGGCGGCGGGGTGGCGCGCCAATCGTTTGCGTGGGGATTCGCATGCGTCGGCAAAAAGCCCTTGATTAACGGCGTTTGACGCTCGTGCAAGGACATGCCACTGGCAGTGCTTGCCGGCCAGTTCGAAGGCGCGGGCGTGTTTGAAACAAACGGCTGCGCGAAAGCGCAATGCCCGCGAAGAGAAAAACCCAGGCCATGCGCATAAAAGCCGACGATGTAAGCGCGCGCTGAACTCAGTGGCCGATTGAAACCTGGTGACGCACGAAAAAGCCGCGAACGGCTCGCCGGACCCCGGCGGGCTTTCGCGGCTTCGGCTTGCGTACGGCATGGGCCGCACGCAAGCGGTTCACGACCGAACGTGCTTACGCCTTCGGTTGCTGTTGCTGTTGTTGCTGCAAAAGCGAGCGCAATTCCTGCACGTTTTCTTCGACGCGCTTTGCGATTACCGCATACGACTCCGCCTGCGTCTGATAGGCCGCCTGCGCGAGCTGCTGCATATCCGCGAGCGACTTGTGCAGGCTTTGCTGAATCAACTCAGCGGTTTTCGCCGATGGCGCGGCGCCGCTTGCCGATAGCTGACCCGTCAGCGACTGCAATTCGACAAGCGTGGTGCGCAACATCTCGGCCTGCTTCTGCGCGAGCGACTGCATGCCCTGAAACGCGGTCTGATTCGCCTGAACCAGTGCTTCAACGTCCTTGCGCCGCGCTTCCATGATGGCGGGCACGTCGAAGCCGGGCAGCTTGAACTGCTCCAGCATTTTGGTGAAATCGCTAAACGGATTGGCGGTATCAGGTCGGTCCATGCGAAATCCTCCTTTACGGTTGAACGACGCGAGCGGCGCCGCGCCACGTGACTCACGCGATGCAGGCACCGGCTCTTCCGGTGCACCACGCCCCAGAGCCGCTTACACGGCACTGGGGTCGGACGGCACATTGCGTCCATCATGCGCCATCCGCCGTCAATGCGCCAGCGCACATACCGTTCCCGCACGGCGCAACATCCGGCAGGGGACGGCCTCGAGACGAGATCCGCGCCAAACACGCGTGTGCCGGCGTAAGTCGCATAGCGTTGGATCTCCCACATTGCCACCCATTGGCCGCTTTTTCGTCTTCCCTCGGCTGATTACGATAAAGACTGTTGAAACGCCAGTGCGGGTGAAGCATGCGTTATCCAGTCGATGTGGCCGTAGCCGCCGCTTTGCTCGTGTTGGTGCTCTGCTGCGTGATCGCCCTTGCCTTGCGTTGAGCGCGCGAGCCCCGCGCGCCACGTGCAATTGCGCGCGTCGTCCCCCTTTTTCAGCCCACCTCCCCGCCGTTCAGAAACGCCCGTTCGGCGCGTGACATGGTTCGAAATAATTGTTCGATGGAGTCGGCAAAGCCCCGGCCTCATACTTCGTTTCGCTGCCGGTGCGTACGAAACAGCACGCATGAGATCACGAACACTTCATGTGCGACACCTGTCGCCGATGATCACGATCCTCCGGTTGCCGGTCATCGCAAGGCAGGCTCGAACATTACGGCACCGCGTGCCGACTACAGGACGCATCATGTTCACCTCGATCAAGCTCATCAAGAAACAATCGGCCCGTTTTGCCTGCATCGCGATGGTCAGCGCCAGCGCGTTGCTGTGCGGTTGCGCCAGCGGCAACATCACCGGCGCGAGCGCGGCCGTCGCGCAGCCCGTCGTGCGTCCGGACAACATCTACGTGTACACGTTTGCTGCGTCGGCGGACGAGGTCAAGCTCGACAGCGGCATGCTGCAGAAGCTGAAGACGCAAATGGCCGGTTCGTCGGCGGCACAAAAACAGGCCGACGACGCCGCACAAGTGCGCGAGCAGGTTGCCAACGAGATTGTCCGCGAGTTGCAGTCGATGGGGCTGCGCGCGATCCGCTCGGACATCCCCGCGCCGGCCGACCAGAACGTGCTGATGGTGCAAGGCAGCTTCGATACGATCGACGCGGGCAACCGGCGCCGTCGCGTGTTAATCGGCCTGGGTGCCGGCAAGAGCGAGGTCGGCAGCTCGGTGCAAATCTTCTACAAACCCGCAGGCGGCATGCCGCGGCTCGTGCAGAGCTTCACCGCGAGCGCCGACAGCGGCAAGGCGCCTGGCATGGTAGAGACGGCCGGCGTGGGCGCGGCGGCGGACATATCGCGACAACGGCGGCAGTGGGCGGCGGTTTGCACGCGGCATCCGAAACCCGACACGCCGGTGTTTCCGCCGACGCAACCCGCCTCGCCGACGCCGTGGCGAGGCAGATCGCCCAGATCGGCGTGAGCGGCGGCTGGCTCTCGAGCGATCGCATCAAGGGATGATGGCGTGCGGCTGCCGCGCCAGGCAGCCCGCATGAGTTCAGTTCTTGTCGCGCCAGAGATTGCGCATCAACGCAAGCAGAACGTGGGGCGCGGTGCCTTTCTGGCAATAGCCGTCGAAATTGTGGCGGCCGCGGCCGGTTTCGCGCACGTGCTGCTCGTCGAGCGAGGTGAACGCAACAATGCCGAGGCTAGACGTAGGCAGATAGCTGCGTAGCGCGCTCGCCGTATCGTAGCCGTCGCGCCCCGGCATCATGATGTCGAGCACGACCACGTCGGGTACCCAATCTTTCACACAGTTCAGCGCTTCGTTACAACCATTTGCCGAGCGCGCTTCCACGCCTTCGTACGACAAATAAGTAGCCAGCGCTTCTGCCGCGCCCTTGTTGTCGTCGACCACCAGCACACGCGGCACCTCGTGCAAAACCCTCACTTGGCGAGCGCTCCACCTTTGACACGTTGTTCGGGGCATGTATGACGATATGCATGAGAAAAACCCCCGCAGCGCAGCAAATCGCATACCAGTGAGCGGCGCTGACGGGGCATAGGTCCGGGCTTTAACGCGCCGCGCGCGACCCCGTGAATCACCGGATGCCGGCCACCGCCTGGCAGGTGTCGGCGCCCGGCTGGTCGGCAGACGCATCGGGTGCGCGCGCCGTCAGCGCAGCGAGCCTGGCGCGGGTCCGACCGCGCGCGACTTCGGTTAGCCAAACGTGAACGCATAAGCACTCACGCCCGCATCCAGAAACTGGATCTCAAACGTTCGGTCCTCTACGGCGCCGCTTTGCCGCACCAGTTGATAGAGCCGCTCTTTGTCGATCACGCCTACGCCGTTCGCATCCGTGTCCGCGCCATGCGAGGCGCCCGGCGCTTTGCCGTCGATCGTCACTTTGAAGCGCACCGGCTTGCCGTCCGCCATCGGCCCTAACACCAGATGCAGGTCGCGCGCGTGGAAGCGGTAGGCAATCTTCGCGCCGCTGCGTCCGGATTGCGCGCGCTCTCCAGCTACATTCCACTCGCCTTCGAGGCTCCAGCTTCCGGTCGCCAACCGCGCGGGGCTGCTGTAAGCGCGGAGCACGTCGGGCGCGAGCGTTTCCGGCGAAGCGAAACCCTCTGCCTGACGATAACCCACGTATGTCTCGCCGGAGCGCAGATCGCGCGGATCGGCTGCTGCTTCGATGCCCGACGCCTTCGCGGCGCCCGCGGGCGCGGGCAGTGCCGGGTGGCCGGCGTCGGCCAGCAATTGACGGATCACCTCTTCGGACTTCTCGTATCCGCCTTCGCCGAAATGGTGATAGCGAATCTGGCCGCGCGCATCGACGATATAGAAGGCCGGCCAGTACTGATTGTCGAAAGCCTGCCAGACGGCGAGGTTGTTATCGACGGCAACCGGATAGTCGATATGCAGATCGGCCGCCGCGCGCTTCACGTTCGCGATGTTGTGCTCGAACGCGAATTCCGGCGAGTGCACGCCTATCACGACGAGCCCCTGGTCGCGATACCGGTCTGACCACGCTTTCAGATACGGCAGCGTGCGCAGGCAGTTGATGCACGAATACGTCCAGAAATTGACGATTACGACTTTGCCGCGCAGGTCACTGGTTTTCAGGGGCGGCGAGTTCAGCCAGTCAACGGCGCCGGACAGCGAAGGCAACGCGCCTTCCGCCGGCAGTGAGAGTGGCGCGGCAACGGGAATCGGTCGTGCCAGGGCGGCGGAGTCCGCATTAGTGCTGACCTTCAGCAGCGGGGTGGCATACGCCGCGCGCGGTTCAATGCGCGGGATGTCCGCGGGCTGCACATCGGCGGGCTGCAAAACAGCAGGCTTCAAGTCGGCGGGCTGCAAGACGGCAGGCTTAAAGTCGCTGGACCTCAAATCCGTGGGCCTTGAATCGGCGCGCTTTGAGTCCGCGCGCAATGAGCCCGTGCGCTGGGATTGGGCTGCCGCCGGTTCGCCCCGCTGCGCCGCTCCACGCGGCGACCACCGCTGCACCAGTTTATTTTCGATGCCGGTCGTACTGAACGAAGGCAACAAGGCCAATGCCCGCGTATCGAGACCCAGAGCGATTGCACCAGCCGACAGCACCACCGCCGCACCGACCACCTGCCGCACGCGCTCACTCACGCCATACGAGCGGCGCAGTACCGCGACAAGCCGCCCGCCGATTGCAAGGACGATTGCAAGCGAAACCGCCGCCCCCGCCGCGAACGCGAGCAACGGCAACACGCTCGCGCCGCCCGGCCGATGCAGGATCACGCCGGTCATCACCAGCCCGAGAATCGGGCCCGCGCACGGTGCCCACAGCAAGCCGGTCGCGACGCCCAACCCGACAGACGACAGCACGCTCGGCTCGCCGCCGTCGCGGCGTACCGCGTCATCCAGACGGTTGCCCGCGCTCACGAGCGGATGCGTGAGCCGCTCGGCTATCGACGGAAACAGCAGCGCCGCGCCGAACAGGGCGAAGAACACGAGTGCAATCCAGCGGCCGTATTCATTGACATGCGCGACCCACGCGCCGCCGGCGAGAGCGAGACTCGCGACAGCGGCGAACGTCAGCGCCATGCCGGCGAGAAGCGGCAAACCGTGACGCACGAACGACTGATCGACGCGTGCGAACACGAGCGGCACAACCGGAAGAATGCACGGACTGACGATGGTGAGCATGCCGCCGGCGAAGGCGAGGAGTATGAGCAGCATAACAATGTCCTTTCGTTCAATGACCTGATCGGCCCGAACCGGCTGCATGAACGGCATGAGCAGCGACGGCCGGCCGGCGGATACCGGATGTCTGCATTGAACTGCCGGCACGTATCGGGCTTGTGTCGGCTAAGGCGCGGTTGTGCAAGCTCATGTATCGACGGCTGCATAGATACAGTGCGACACAAAAACAGTGGGCCGCCAATGCGCGCCGGCGGCCGCGCGCGCATGGCTTTGTATCGCAACGTATCGGCGCGCCGCGCGGACACACAACGTTGCGCAGCCACGTGCGAAGCGACACACGGCAGATACGTGAGCGGCGTCCAATGGCATCACGCCTGCCGATTTACCTGCGCGCACACCGCGCGTCTCATGCAAAGGACGATTCATCATGCCCAACCGACTCAAAACTCTCGCCACCATCGGCTCGTTCGTCGCGCTCGCGCTGGTCGCGAGCCTCGTTGGCACGCGCGGCGCCACCATCAGCGCCGCCGAACGCAATATGCCGGCTGCGCCGCAAATAACCGGCATCGACAAATGGATCAACAGCACGCCGCTCACGCTGCCCGAGCTGCGCGGCAAAGTCGTGCTAGTCGATTTCTGGACCTACTCGTGCATCAACTGCGTGAACACACTGCCGTACGTGAAGAACTGGTACAAGCAGTACGCCAGCCAGGGGCTGCAGGTCATCGGTGTCCACACGCCCGAATACCCGTTCGAACGCAACGCGGGGAATGTCAGCGCCGCCGTCAGGAAGTTCGACATCGGCTATCCGGTGGCGCTCGACAACGAATATGCGACATGGAACGCGTTCAACAATCAGTACTGGCCCGCTGTGTATCTGCTCGACAAGCAGGGACACGTCGTCTACAGCCATTTCGGCGAAGGCGACTATGCGCAAACGGAAGCGAAGATTCGCGAGCTCCTGGCCCAACCCGGTTGACGCAACGCCGCGTGAGGTGTTGACGCCGCCATGCCCGCCTGCGAGCATGCGGCAATCGAAACCTGACAAGGCGCAAGACCAGCCCATGCGAGCACCCAATCATCTGAACGCGCTGCGCGCATTTGAGGCCGTCGGCCGGCATCTGAGCTACGTTGCCGCCGCGGAGGAGCTGCACGTGACGCCGGCCGCCATTGGCCAGATGATTCGCGGACTGGAGGAAACGCTGGGCATCGAGCTGTTTCATCGCTCGACGTCTGGGGCATCGCGCCTCGTGCTGACCGACGCCGCGCGCGCGGCCATGCCGGAATTGCAGGCCGGGTTCGAGTTGCTCGCACAGGCGGTGGAGCGGCTCAAGGCAAGCAAGGCACGCATCACCGTAACCGTGACGGTGCCGCCGGCGCTGGCGGACAAGTGGTTTCTGTATCGCGTGGAGCGGTTTCAGCGCAAGTATCCGCGCTACGATCTGCATATCGACCTGTCGTTGAGACTTGTCGATTTCACCGCCGATAGAGTGGATGCCGGCATTCGTTACGGGACCGGCCACTGGCCGGATCTGGCTGCGACCTTTCTGATGCGCGACGAGTTCTTCCCCGTGTGCAGCCCTGCGCTGCTCGAGGGCGAGCATCCGCTCAGGACACCGGCGGACCTGAACCACCATCCGCTGATACACGACATTTCGATGCGCGCGGCACCGGCGTTCCCCACCTGGCGCTCATGGGTGCAGAAAACCGGCAACGCGGGCGTGGTCGATTGCGAGCGGGGCTTGCAGATCAACGACTCGGCCGCGGCGATTCATACGGCGATCTCGGGCAATGGAGTGGCGCTCGGCAGAACCTGCCTTGTCGAGCGCGATATTGCGGAAGGCCGGCTGGTGCGGCCGTTCCCGCAAGCGCAGAGCTGCGACCTCGCCTATTACGTGGTGCATAGAAAGGACAACGGCAACGAGCCGGCCGTGGTGGCCTTCAAGGAGTGGCTGCTTGGCGAAGCCAACGCCAGATGATCGCCCCGGCGTGAACCGCGCGCCCCGCATGGCGCGCATGACAGGCGTCGGCGCGCGTCAGGCGGGTATGCACTGCCTATGCGCTATTCGCGCCGCCACTCTTCTTTAGCGCCAGTTGCTTGCGGTATGCCTCGACCGGCAAGCCGCCCCAGCCCCAGTTCTCCATGTCCACTACCTCGATCACGACGAAGGTGGCTTCCAGCGGCTTGTTGAGCACGTCGAGCAGGAGCTGGCTGACACCGCTGATCAAGCGCGCCTTTTCTTCGGCGGTGACGGCGTTTGCGCCGGGCGTGGTTCCCTCGCGCGTGACCTGAATCGTGACGATAGGCATGTCGTTCTCCGTGGCAAAGGCGGGCGCCGCGAACCGGCGCCCTGTTTGTTGTCGATGCTTTAGTGGCCGGCGCTCTGGCCGCCGTCGACGTGCAGGATCTCGCCTGTCACGAACGGCGCGGCGTCCAGATACAGCACCGCTTGCACGATGTCGTCCATTTCGCCCATATGTCCCATGGGATGCAGCGCGCCCAGCGCCGCGTGCGTTTCAACCGCGTGCATCGGCGACTTGATGATGCCAGGCGATACCGCGTTCGCGCGAATACCTGCCTTGGCGTACTCGATCGCGATGGACTTGGTGGCTGCATTTAGACCGCCCTTTGTCAGCGAGGCCAGCACCGACGGTACGCCGCTGATTGCATGGTCGGTGAGACTGGTTGTGATCGTAACGATATGCCCGCTCGAGCGCTTCTCCATTTCGGCAATCGCAAGCTGCGTGATGTGGAAAAAGCCGTCGAGGTTCACGCCTTTCACCAGCGCGTAGTCGTCGGACGTGTAGCTCGTGAACGGCTTTGCGACAAATACGCCTGCATTGTTGACAAGCGTATCAATGCGGCCGAAGCGCGCCACACCCTCCGCGATCACGCGGCGTGCAGTGGCCGGATCGGCGATATCGCCCGCCACGGTAACGACGTTTTCATCGTCGACCGGGGTAATGCTGCGTGCCGTCGCGACCACGCGGTAACCGCGCTGACGGAACGCCTTGACCAATTCTGCGCCAATGCCTTGCGAGGCGCCCGTCACCACTGCGACTTTTTCCGACGTATTCATGTTGTGCTCCAAAGTTGTCATGAGATCCAGAAATGAGGGCTGGCTGCCAAACCGGCTCCCGCGTGACGCGGGGTGTGTTGCAGTGCGCCCTCGGTGACTGAACTATCGGCTTTGCGCGGCCATTGAACAAACGAGAAGATCTGCGTCGGCGGAAAAGAAAAACTACGGCGCTAACGGCGGGGGGAAAACTTCGGGTTCGGCTGCGGCGGGCAGGTGCCAGGCAGCGAGCGCACGCCGGCAACGCCGGTCTGCGAGATACCCGGGCCACCCAGGCACGGGGCATGCGCAGAACCATCCAGCGCCGCGGCGCATTCTCACGTTCAATGGCGAGGCGGTTATGAACAAAGTCTCATCGCCCGGACGGGCACCGAGGAAACACGCACGGTTGAGCAGCGTTTTCACCGTGGTCGTCAACGCGGGCAAGCGCTTCATGTCGGACCGCTGCCCGATGATGGCGGCGAGCGTCGGCTTCTATTCGGCTTTCTCGCTTGCGCCGACGCTCCTGATGGTGCTCGCGGTCGCAGGCTGGTTTTTCGGCGAAGACGCGGCGCGCGGGCGCCTGTTCGATCAGATGCGGGGCATTCTCGGCAAGGACGCCGCCGAAGCCATGCAGACCATCGTCGAACACGCGCATCGCGCGAGCGGCAGCGGCATTGCCGCCGTGGTGTCGGTCGTGCTGTTGATCGTCGGCGCGTCGGCTACTTTTACCTCGCTGAATACGGCGCTAGACGTCGTGCTGGAGGCGGAGAAAGACGTCAAGCGCAAGAGCAACATTACATGGCTCGTGCGTACGCGGCTGGTGTCGGTGGGCATGGTGCTCGGCTTGGGCTTTCTGCTCGTCGTGTCGCTGGTGCTGGATACCGCAATCACCTACGCCGGTCACGCGATATTCGGCAACTCACCGCTCGTCATCGTCACTGCGGTGCTGCAAACCGTACTTGGACTGATTGTGCTGGCCGCCGCCTTCACGGCCCTGCTCCGGTGGATGTCCGACGCCAAAGTCAGTCTCACGCATGCGGCGATTGGCGGGACGACAGCGGCGGTACTGTTCTCCGCGGGCCGGCACCTGTTCGGGCTTTACCTCACGCACGCAGGAACGGCCAGTTCGTTCGGTGCCGCGGGCTCGCTCGCCGTGCTGATGATGTGGTTGTACTTTTCGGCGGCGGTCTTCCTGTTCGGCGCCGAAACGACAGCCGAACTCGCGGGGCGCAACGAGGTGAAGGACGAGCACACAGACCGGCCGTTATCGGTCGGCGCGGCACGCTCGCGCGGTTGAACGCTCAATGTGCTTACTGCTGCACGCCCCAGCGCCGCACTGTAACGCGTTCCAGCGTATCGAACACCAGATGCTCGATCAGCAATCCGATGACGATAACCGCCGCCAGCCCCGCGAAAACGCGGTCCGTGTACAGCTCGTTGCGATTCTGGAAGATGTACCAGCCGAGCCCGCCGTTGCCGAAGCTCGCGCCGAACACCAGTTCCGCCGCGATCAGCGTGCGCCATGCAAACGCCCAGCCCACACGCAGGCCGGCGAGAATCGAAGGCAATGCCGCCGGCACCAGAATCAGCAGCACGTGGCGCACTCCCGTCAGGCCGTAGTTGCGCCCCGTCATGCGCAGCGTGGCCGGTACCGACTGGAAACCGGAGTAGGTGTTGAGCGCGAGCGGCCACAGCACCGAATGCACGAGCACGAATAGCAGGCTGCCGGTACCCAGCCCGAACCAGAGCAATGCAATCGGCAATAGGGCTATGGAAGGCAACGGGTTGAACATCGCGGTCAGCATGGACAGCAGATCGCGGCCCACGCGCGTGGACACTGCCAGCGACGTCAACACGAACGCACACGCCGCGCCGAGCAGATAGCCGCGCAGCAGCACCGACATCGACACGGCGGTCTTTTGCAGCAATTCGCCGGACCACACGCCCTGCGCGAAGGCAGTGACGGTTGCCCCGAAGGTGGGCAGCAGCAGGTCGTTGTTGACCATGCGGGCGGCGACTTCCCATGCGGCGATCAGAACCAGCGCGATCAGCGCCTTGCGCAGCCAGCTTTGCGCGAAGATGCGCTTGCCGAGCGGCAACGGCGCTTCGAGCACGAGTTCGCCGAGCGGTTCGAGCGGACGCTCGTATTCGTCGCGAATGGGCGGCAGCAAGGTGGCCGAGGTGACCGAGGTGGCGGGCGAACTCATTGCACGGCCTCCGTTTCCTCGAACAACAGGTGATGAATGCGCGCGACGCTGCGCTGAAAATCGCTGCGTCCGAAACTGTCGTGCGAGTACTGATGACTGTTGAGCTCCGCGCGAACGCGGCCCGGATGCGGCGACAGCAGCAAGATGCGGTTGCCGACCACCAGCGCTTCTTCAATGGAATGCGTGACAAAGAGCAGCGTGAAATTCACCTCTTCCCACAAACGCAGCAGTTCCTCCTGCATTTTGCGGCGCGTCAGTGCGTCGAGAGCCGCGAACGGTTCGTCCATCAGCAGCACACGCGGCTGCATTGCGAGCGCTCGTGCAATCGCCACACGCTGTTTCATGCCGCCCGACAACGTATGCGGATACGCGTTCGCAAACGAGGAGAGACCGACCTTGTCGAGGTAGTGCAACGCAAGTTCATTTGCTTGCGCACGCCCGAGCTTCCTGGCGGCCCTCAGCGGAAAAGCCACGTTTTGCAGCACGGTCTTCCACGGCGGCAACTGGTCGAACTCCTGGAAGACGACGATGCGATCGGGGCCCGGGCCGCGCACGGGCTGAGCGTCGAGCGAAATGGTGCCCGACGTGGGCTGGATGAATCCGCCCACCGCCTTGAGCAGCGTCGACTTGCCGCAACCCGACGGTCCGAGCAGCACGAAGCGGTCGCCGCCGTAGACGTCGAAGCTGACATCGTGCGTGGCGCGCACAATGCGCTCGCGCGTGCGGTATTCCAAGCTGACGTTCTCGACTGCGAGCAGCTTCTGGCTGAAGGCCGGAGCGTCGTGCCGGGCGCGGCCACCACGCTCGGCGTGTTCGGGAAAGAGTAGCGTGGGATTAGCCACCATTGGATCGCTCCCAGGTTGCGGACTGCGCGGGCGGCTCAGTGCTGCGCCGCACTGCGCTGAAGTAAGAAATGCGGAGCGTCATGCTCAACTGCCCTCTGCCGTTGCGGGGTCGTCGAAGAAATACGCCTTCCACGACTTCGGCTCATTGCGGATCGCACCGACGCGGTACATGAACTGCGCGAGACCCAGCGTGTTCTGCGGCGCGATCTTGAACTGCACCTGCGGATTCGTGATGATCTTCAACAGCAGCGCGCGGTCGATCTTCGACTTGTTCACGCGCAGATAAATGTCCGCGGCGGCTTCCGGGTTCGCGGCGATAAAGCGCGACGCATCGGCGAGCGCATCGACAAATGCGCGGTACGTCTTCGGGTTGGTGTCGCGGAATTTCTCCGTCGCATAGAGCACCGTGGCTGAACTCGGCCCGCCGAGCACATCGTAGGAATTGAGCACGATATGCGCCTTCGGATTGGCCGCGAGTTCCTGATCCTGAAACGGCGGATTGCCGAAATGGCCCGTGATTTCCGTGCCGCCGGCAATGATGGCCGCTGCGGCGTCGGGATGCGGCAGCGCCTGCGTGTACTTGTCGAGGCGGTTGTACTCCTTGTCGCCCCAACGCTTTGCGGCCGCGTATTGCAGCACGCGCGACTGCACGGACACATTCACCGCGGGCACGGCAATGCGGTCTTTCGCGCTGAAGTCAGCAATGCTTTTGACGTCCGGATTGTTGCTCACGAGGTAGTACGGCAGATTGCCGAGCGAAGCGACGCCCTTCACATTCTGTTTGCCATGCGTGCGGTCCCAGATTGTCAGCAGCGGGCCCACGCCTGCGCCCGCAATATCCACGGCGCCCGACAGCAATGCGTCGTTGACCGCTGCGCCGCCCGAGAGCTGCACCCAGTCCACCTTGATATCGACGCCCTGTTTGCGCCCTTCCTTTTCGATGAACTGCTGGTCGCGCGCCACGTTCAGCAGCAAATAGACAATGCCGAACTGCTCGGCAATCCGGATCTGCCCTTCGGCATGAGCCGGTGCCGCCGCACTCATACCGGCAACGCTGACCGAAACAGCCAGCAACGTGGCGGCAATACGGCGACTGACACGACTAACAAGCGGCGACCGTGCAGCGGTCGGGTGAATCCTGGCGAACATCGAAACTCCGGTCGGCGAATGGTATTGACTGTTTGTTTTGTGCGGGGCCGCAAGGCGCTCATCGCGCGCGACGATCAGAACGGCACATCGCCTTCTATCGTCGTGCGATAGAGCTTGCGGCGCAGATGGTCGGGCGTGCCGGCGGCGAGGTGCATCAGCGAGCGGTTGTCCCAGAACACCATGTCGTGTTCGGCCCAGCGGTGCCGGTACACATGCTCGGCACGCACGCTATGCGCGAAGATTTCGTCGAGCAGTTGTTTGCTTTCGTCTTCGGGCAGGCCGATCACGCGGGTCGTGAAATGCTCGCTCACGAACAGCGCCTTGCGCCCGGTCTCCGGATGCGTGCGCACGATCGGATGCCGCACCGGCTTTACCTGCGCGATCTGTTCGGGCGACAGATTCGGCCGCCACGGGCTGCGCTTTTGCAGTTCCGCGTACTTCGCAAGATAGGTATGCTCGGCCGTGCGTCCCTCCACCGCGCTGCGCAAATGCGCGGGCAGCGTGTCCCATGCGAGGTGCATGTTGGCGAACAGCGTATCGCCGCCTTCGGCCGGCAATTCCTGCGCGTGCAGCAGCGAGCCGAGGCTCGGTTTTTCTTTATACGAGAGGTCCGAATGCCAGTAGTGACCGGCATCGCCGAGCCCAATCGGCTTGCCGTTTTCGACAATGTTCGACACCACCAGCACCTCGGGATAGCCCGGCAACTGGAACTGGTGCAGCACGTGGATCTGCAGCGGACCGAAACGGCGGCTAAAGGCAATCTGCTCGTCCGGCGTAATGCGTTGATCGCGGAACACCAGTACATGATGCTTGAGGTGCGCACGGTGAATGCGCGCAAAATCCTGCTGGTTGAGCGGCTTGCTGAGATCGAGCCCGAGCACTTCGGCCCCGACGGGGCCGTCGAACGGGCGAATTTCGATGGGCTGACCGGCGATCGCGCCGCCGGCATGGTGGCTGTCGTGGGCGGCGGTGGGAGCAAAAGCTGTCGTCACGGGACACTCTTCGTCATATCGGTTCGCGGGGCGCCGTCTCGGCGCAGTCAGACGAATGTACCGGCGCACAGGCGCGAGGACAACGAAGCAAATGCGATACGGTTATCTGCTGGAGTGATAAACCCGATGTTCCGGCGTGCAACGGTCCGCGCAGGCGGCGTTGCGCTCTTTCCTCAAAGTCGGCCCGGACGCGGATCGGGCACGAAGCCGTCGCGATTGGGCATCGCCACACGTGGCAGCGAAGCCGCATCGAGTCGCGCATCGGCAGGCACAATGCCATTCTGATTCAGCAGGAAAGCGCTCAGCGCATAGACTTCGTCGGCGGAAAGCGATTCGGGCGCGTTGTAGGGCATGGCGCGGCGGATGTAGTCGAAGAGCGTCGTCGCATACGGCCAATAGCTGCCCACCGTGCGCCTCGGCTTCGCGCTCGACAACGTGCCCTTGCCGCCTACGAGTGCATCGCCGAGGCCGCCTTCGCCGTGTGCGCCGTGACACGCCGCGCACTTCAAGGCAAACACTCGCGCGCCTGTGGCGACGTCGCCGCTGCCTGGCGGCAGACCGCGGCCGTCCGGCGCGACGTCGATGTTCCAGCCCGCAATGGCGGCCTCCGTCAGCGGTGTGCCGACGCCGTGCCCCGCGCCGGCATTGCGAGCGTCGGGCTTGTTATCGCGCGGGCCAAGCGAGCAGCCTGCGAGCGCGACAAGAGTAACGGCAGCCACGACAGCAACTCGCGCGGCCGGCGTGCCTCGCAGCGAATTTTGCAGCGAACGACGCTCACGCATTGCGCACCTCGCCATCTGCCTGCACGCGCCATTGCTGGATTGCGTTGTAGTGGTACTGCGAATTCAGCCCGCGCGCGGCAACGAGTTCTTCCCGCGTGGGCTGCACGTAGCCCGTGGAATCGGTAGCGCGAGACAGGAGCGCGGCAGGCGCGCCATCCCAGCGCCAGTCCGCTTCGAAGCGCGTCAGCGCGCGGTCGCGGGGCACGCCGTCGAGTCGCGCGAGCCGCCATGACGCGCCACCGTCTGTCGAGACCTCGACCTTGCGGATGGTGCCGCGCCCGGACCATGCAATGCCGCTGATCGGATAGTAGCCGTGCGTGGTGAGGCGATGCCCAGGCGAAGGCCGCGTGATGACCGACTTCGCATCCATCTCGAAGGCGAACTGACGTGCCGTGCCGTTCGCGAGCAGACTCGTGTACTTCGACGTCTCCTCGCGCGTTTGCAGCGGCGCATCGACCACCTTGAGCCTGCGCAGCCATTTGACGTTGGTATTGCCTTCGAAGCCGGGCACGATCAGGCGCAGCGGATAACCGTTCTCGGGCCGCAGGCGTTCACCGTTCTGCGCGTAGACCACAAGCGCGCGCTCGAGAATGCGCTCAAGCGGCAGGCTGCGTGTCATCGCCGCCGCGTCGGCGCCTTCTGCCAGCAACCATGCGCCGCCATTGGCACGCGCGAGCGTGGATACACCGCCCACTTCTTCGAGCAATGTCGAAAGGCGCACGCCGGTCCATTCGCAACACGACAACAGGCCGTGGGTCAGTTGCACCGGCAGGCCGCTCGGGCCGTTCCATTCGCTACCGGTATTGCCGGAACATTCGAGGAAATGAATGCTCGAATGCGCCGGCAGGCGCAGCAGATCGTCCATGGTGAAGAGCTTCGGCGTACGCACGAGGCCGTGAATCGCCAGACGGTGCTGGTCCGGATCGATGTCGGGCACGCCGCCGTGATGGCGTTCGTAGACGAGGCCATTTGGAGTCAGGGTGCCGTGGAGGTCCGCGAGCGGAGTCATCGACGAAGCAGCGCCGGGCAGCGGCCATGCGCGGGCGCTTCGGCGCACCACCGTCGCCTCGCGCGGCGACGGCACACCATACGGGTGCTCGAGCACCGGCGCGCCGGGCACGCGGCTCGAGGGCGCGATCTCAAGCGGCTTGAGCAACTCGCTTGCCGCCGCAGCGTGTGAGGCGACGAGGCCACCTGCCGCAAGCCGTCCGAGCAGACGGCGGCGGTCAGGCGATGACGGCGGACGGGACGGCGTTTTGCCTGGGCTCATTGTGGCAGCGGCGCTTCATTGAGAAGTCGACGATGCTAGCAACGCGCGCGCTCGCGGCCAAACGATCAATCGTGATATGCAATGCAGCGAATGCCGGCTTGCGCGCTACTCGACGGTCGCCGCCGGCGCCTGCATCAGATTGCGCAGCGTAAGTCTTGCTTCGAGCCCGCCGCCGGCCCGATTGCGCAGTTCGAGCGTTGCGTCCATTGCCAGCGCGAGTTGACGCGCGATCGCAAGGCCAAGACCTGTGCCGCCCGTTTGACGGTTGCGCGAACCTTCGAGCCTGTAGAACGGCTGGAACACATTTTCGAGCGAATCGGCGGGAATGCCGGGGCCGCGGTCGAGCACCGAGATGGTGGCCTGCTGGTCCCCGGACATGGCAATCTGGATCTCCGCCGCGCCGCCGAACTTCAACGCGTTATCCACCAGATTGCCGACGATGCGCCGCAGCGCCTGCGGGCGCGTCATCACGGGCGTGCCGAAGCGGCCTTCCAGCGAGACGTCCTGATCCGCATCCACGTAATCGCATACAAGACTGTCGAACAGCGCATCCGGATCGATGCGGCGCGGCATTTCGGTCGCGCCCTGCAAGGTGCGCGCGTAGGTGACGCCTTCTTTCACGAGCGCCTCCATTTCCTGCAAGTCCTGACGCAGTTTCGCGCTTTCCGATTCGCCGTCCATCATGTCGACACGCAAACGCATGCGCGTGATCGGCGTTTGCAGATCGTGCGAAATGGCCGCGAGAATCTGCATGCGCTCGGTCACATACATTGCAATGCGTTCCTGCATCGCATTGAACGCGCGAGCCGCGCGCGCTACTTCCGAAGGCCCGCTTTCGCTGAGCCGCCCGGCCTTGAGGTCGGGGCCGAGTGCGTCCGCAGCAACCGCCAGTTGATGCAGCGGGCGCGTGGCCGTGCGCACTGCGAACCAGCAGCAGCCGAGCAGCACGGCGAGTTGCAGCAGCAGTACGAGCGGCAGCCATTGCGAGAGCGGCGCGCCGGACATCGGACGCATGTCGATGGTAAGCGGCGTGCCGTCGCTCAGTTTGAGGTGGACCTGCAGGCGTTCACGGTCGCCGGGCACCGCATTGACCGTGAGCGGGTAGTTGGTGCCGATGCCCTCGGCAATGGAACGCGCGACGCGCGCTGACAGATTCGCATCCACAGGGCCGCCGCTCACGCCCGGACCCAGCACGAACTCGTAGCTGCGCCGCGCGAGCCGCGGCAGCCACTGAGCGCGTTCGCTCGCGGGCAGGTGATCGAGCAGCGCAACCGAGCTCGCGACCTCGCGCTCTATGTATCCCATCATCACGTTCGTCATGGTCTGGTCGCGTTCGGTCATGGTGAGCCAGAACGACAACGCCTGCGCCGACGCGAGCCCGACAAACAGAATCACCGTCAGACGCGCGAACAGCGTGCGCGGCCAGTGCAGCGACGCAAGCAGCTTCATTGCTGATCCTCGATTACGTGCACGGCGGCAGAAAACACATAGCCTTCGCTGCGCAGCGTCTTGATGTAACGCGGTTCGCGCGCGACGTCGCGCAAACGCTGACGCAGGCGGCTCACCATCAGGTCGATCGAGCGGTCGAAGGGATCGGACTGACGGCCCTGCGTCAGGTTGAGCAGTTGATCGCGCGTCAACACGCGCTGCGGATGGTCGAGAAACACGCGCAGCAAGCGGTATTCGGCGCCGCTGAGCGCCACCATCGTGCCTTCCGGATCGAGCAGATGGCGCGCCGTGGTGTCGAGCCGCCAGTCACCGAAGCCGAGCATCTGCGCGCTTTCCGTCACCTGCATGCCAGGCGGCAGCATGCGCGCGCGGCGTAGCACGGCGCGAATGCGCGCGAGCAGTTCGCGCACCGCAAAGGGTTTGGGCAGATAGTCGTCGGCGCCCATTTCGAGGCCGAGAATGCGGTCGGCCTCTTCGTTGCGGGCGGTCAGCATCAGCACGGGCACCGTGCGGAACTTGCCGGCGCGCAGTTCGCGGCACAGCACGAGCCCGTCTTCGCCGGGCATCATCAGATCGAGCACGATCAGGTCCGGCGTGCCCTGTTCCAGCGCGGCGCGCATTTGCCGCCCGTTGGCCGCGAGCGAAACGCGCATGCCGTTCTTTTCCAGGTAGCCGGCGATCAGTTCGCGAATGCCGCGATCGTCGTCGACGATCAGTACGTGGTCGATCGTGTCCATCGATGGATCATCTCTTTTGACGTTTCACCTGCACCCGGCTCGCGCACAGCATCGAACACTGCACCGGATGCGCCCATTCCGCCGCGACGCCTCCCGCGACGAACGCGATGATTGCCAGCAGCCGTTTCATGCGTCCTCCACGACGGAAAGACTGGCGCCGTCGGAAAGACCGGCATCCAGCGTATACGGATCGATCCCTTCGAGGCAACCGATATTGACGCGCCACAGCGCGGCGTCCTTACGCGTCTGGTGAAACGGATAGATACCGCAGTGCTTGCAGAAAAAATGCCTCGCGACGCGTGTGTTGAACTGATAGAGCGTGAGCGCATCCTCGCCTTGCGTGATCGTCAGCTGGTCGCGGGCGAAGGGCGGGCTCATCAGCGCGCCTTTGCGCCGGCAGAGGCTGCAATTGCAGCGCGCCGCGGGCACAACCGGCGTCTTCACTTCGAACCTGACGGCTTTGCAGTGGCAACTGCCCTTGAGCGTTTCAGTATGCGCTTCGGCCTGCATGTCGATCTCCTGTGACTGGCAATGCCTGCTTTATAGCGCGCGGCCGACCGGGATTTATGTCGCAATGTATCCGAACCCGCATCTGACACAAAACATTGCACCGGGCGCGTCGCAGCACGGGTTTGCGCTGTGGCAGCACGCGTTTGCCGCCTGGCGGGACGCGCTCGCCGATTCACGCTGCCCTGTGCCGATTTGTATCGCTCTGTATATGAGGCCTCGCGCGATACACAGCATTGCAATACCCGGCTTCGCTGACACAAGCCAGATACGCGCCGAGCTTCTAATCTCGTCAACGACGGATTCGGGGCAGCGCCTCGGGCAGATCCGGACGGATTGCTTCTGCTTCCACTTATGGAGAACGACATGTCAGACAAAGTGCTGTACACCGGCGGACGCGACGGCGCCGCGCGCAGCTCCGACGCCAGGCTCGACGTCAAGCTCGGCTCGCCCGGCGCGTCCGCGACCGGCACGAACCCGGAGCAGATGCTCGCCGCGGGATGGTCCGCGTGCTTCATCGGCGCGATGGGGATTGCCGCGAAGAAACTGGAAGTTTCGCTGCCGGCCGACACGGCTGTAGACGCCGAGATTGATCTCGCCATGAACGACAGCGGCTATTTCCTGCGTGCGCGGCTCAACGTCAGCCTGCCTGGCATCGCGCACGACACGGCGCAGAAACTGACGGAGATGGCGCACCAGACGTGCCCGTATTCGAAGGCGACGCGCGGCAATATCGACGTGACGATCACGGTGGTCTGAAGTCAGCCGCGGGGGGCCGCCGCATCCGGCGGCTTCACCGCGCGGCGCGGCTCACCGCCTGCGGATGAGTCCGCGCTATGGCGCCGTGCTCGCGTCGTCGTCGCCGACCACGCCGAATTCCACGGCCGTCTTCACATAGAACAGATGCACGCCCTCGGCACGCAGACGCTCGAATAACCTGCGGGCTTCTTCAGCCGTCATCGCCATCACAACCGACAACGGCTGATCCGCCAATTCGAAAAAATGCGCGGAATGCAAACGGTGGTGGTGGCCGATGCCTTCGCTCGCCGGTATCACAGTCGCGCCGCGCAGGCCCAGTTCGCCGGCCAGATCGACGAGCCAGTCGGCGAGCGGCTTGCCGCGATGGCGGCGATCGTGCTGGGTAAAGAAGGTGATCTGGTAGCCGTTCATGTCGTGTCCCCTTGGCGCGGAGGCGGGTTGCGCTCGAGTGGCGCGCCCGGCCACCCGGCTCAAGCCATTGCCAGCAGGCAATGACGGCTGGCGGCCTCGGCCGCGCTCATCGGGCCCGGACCTCCGCGTTCAGCGCCGCCAACGCCTGCGCTTCCGCCGCCGCTGCGCTTACTGCCTGTACTGCTCTTACTGTCTGCGCTGTCTGCGCTGCCTGCGCTGCCTGCACTGCCCGCGGTGCCCGTACTGCCTGCGTTGCCTGCACTGCCACCACCATCGCCGCCATTCCCACCGCTGCGGCGCGCCGCGCGGGGCGCGGGCCAGGCGTCCTCACCGACGAGCGGCACGAAGCTCACTTCGCCGAGCGAGCAGCTTTGATAATCGTCTTCGCCGCAGCGAACCAGCTTGATAAGCCTCTGATAATGCCGGTCCCGGCCGACCGGCATCACGATCCGGCCGCCCACGGCGAGTTGCTTGCGCCAGATGTCGGGAATATGCGGGCCGCCCGCCGCCGCGATGATCGCGTCGTAAGGCGCGTGCTCCGCGAGACCCGCGGTGCCGTCGCCGAGATAGACGGTCACATTGCGAATATCTAGCCGCGCGAAAATCTCGCGCGCCGTGGCGACGAGTTGCGCGTGCCGCTCGATGGAATGGACATGCGCGGCAAGCGCGGCAGCCACGGCGGCGGCATAGCCGGAGCCGGTGCCGACGTCGAGCACCACGTCGCTGGGAGAAAGATCCGCGGCCTCGATCATCGTCGCAACGATGGCTGGCTGCGAGATAGTCTGCTCGTTGCCGATGGGCAGCGGCCTGTCTTCGTAGGCGAGATCGCGCAGGTAGTCGGGCACGAATGCCTCGCGGGGCACCCGGCGCATCGCGGCCAGCACTCTCGAATCGCCAATGCCGCGGCGGACGATCTGCCGCTCCACCATGCGCTCGCGGGCCTCGTTGAAATCGGTCATCGCCACCTCCGTCTTGCAGACGGCGCCCGCGTGCCGCGTCGCAGCAGAAACGCCGGACAACTGACATCGACATGATGCCCGGCGACCGCGGGAGCTTCGTTCAGTCTACGCCCAGAACGAGCAGTACAAAACGGGGCGGCTCAGGGGCGGCTTAGGGCGGCTTAGGGGCGGCTTAGGGGCGGCGCAGTGACGGCTCAGGGGCGACTAAGCGGCGGCTCAGGCGCGGCCGGGCCGCCTAAGCTGCTCGCTGCCGCTCAGCCGGGAATCTCAGGTTCGACCAGCTTGGCAAGCTGCATCAGCGATTCCTGCCAGCCGAGGTAGCACATCTCCACGGGTATCACTTCAGGCACGCCTTCCTGAAGAATCGACACCTCCGTCCCGCACGACACCTTGCGGAATGTGATCGTCGCGGACATTTCACCGGGCAGATTCGGATCGTCGAAGCGGTCGGTATAGCGGATTTTCTCCGACGGCACGAGCTCGACGTACTCGCCGCCGAACGAGTGGCTGTTGCCGCTGCTGAAGTTGCGAAACGACATCTTGTAGGTGCCACCCACGCGGGCCGCGAAGTGGTGAACCTGGCAGGTAAAACCATACGGAGGCAGCCACTTCGCGAGCGCGTCAGGCTCGAGGAACGCGCGATAAACACGCTCGGCAGGGGCGCGCAAAACGCGGTGGAGTGTGATGGTTCCAGTAGTCATGGTAAGCCGCCTTTCGGTTGAGAAGTTGGACACACTGCTACGACGATGCGGCGGGAGCGAAATCGACACGCCGCATAAGAGAATTTCTCAGACGCCGCCGCGCCCGGAGCTTGTGCAAGTGCCAGCGCGCACTGCTTTGGCGTGAGCCGGGTCACGGCGATAGACTACCAGGACAGCTCTTGCAGGAGGGTGTCATGCGGCTCGTCGACTGGAACATTCAGTGGGGACGCGGCGTGGATGGCCGCGTCGACCTCGCCCGCATTGTGCGCGAAGCGCGTGCGCTGTGCGATTTCGACATCATGTGCATGCAGGAAGTCACGCGCGGCTTTCATGAGCCGCCGTCGGCGGGAGGGCTCGCGGGCGGTCCGGGCGCCGACCAGTTCGCCGAACTTGCCGCCCTGCTGCCCGGCATGACCGTGATCGACGCGCCCGGCTCGGACCTTCCGCCCATCGCCACAGGTACCCGGCGGCGTCAGTTCGGCAACGCTATCGTCACGCGCCTGCCGGTCAGGCAGGTTCTGCGCCACTCGCTGCCCTGGCCCGCCGATCCGGCCAAGCCGTCGATGCTTCGGGTCGCGCTCGAAGCGGTGATCGACACGGACGTCGGACCGTTGCGCGTCATCAGCACGCACCTGGAGTTCTATTCGGAGAAGCAGCGGCTCGCGCAGGTCGCGCGGCTGCGCGAACTGCACCGCGAGGCGTGCGATCACGCGCGGCGCCCGGCGCGGGCGGAAAAGCAGGACAGCCCGTTTGCCGACACGGGGCGTCCAATGAGCGCGATTGTCTGTGGCGACTTCAACAGCGCGTTCGAAGGCGCCGCCTATCGCAAGATGCTCGAACCAATTGCCGGCGCACCGGCGTTTGCCGACGCCTGGACCTGTGCGCACGGCGACAGCGCGCGCGCCGCGACCGTCGGCTTATACGACAAGCAGCAGTGGCCCGAGGGCCCGTTCGCGTGCGACTTCATTTTCGTGACCGAGGACCTTGCGCCGCGCGTGGCGAGCTGCGAGGTGGACCCGCACAGCCGGTCATCCGACCATCAGCCGATGTGGCTCGAGCTACGGTAAGCGGCGGCCGCGTACGTCGAAAGCCGGCCCGGCGCGCTAGATGCGCGGCAGGTCGTCAATGCATTTTTCGATGTGGCCGTCGGGGACGTCGGTGTCGATTCCGTCGTGCCCGTTGGTGTGAGAAACGGCCACGATCTTCGGCCCGAGAAAGCGCGTGCCGCCGAGTGTGAACAGGGACCAGACGGCGTCGCCGCGGCGAATCGCGGCCACCACCTGGGCGACTTCGACAATGGAAGTCGGCGACAACCAGCTGCGCGTGGCCGGGTCCACAGTCGCCCAGCGCACATGCGTGATCCGGTCGTTCGAAGGGTTGATGCGCACAGCGTCGATACCGAACGTAGCCATGATATTTCCCCCCAGCACCCTGGCACTGACTGACCATCCTAGCATGATCGTCCAAGGCGTCGAGCGCGGCAAGCGCTGCCCCGTCGGGGCTTTCGCGGGTGCAATAAAAAAGCCGACACCGGACAAACCGGTGTCGGCCAAGTACTGATTCAAACACACATGGTAGGGATCAGCTACCAGGTAGCCGGGATTACGGCAGCGTCGGCGCAAACTTTAATTTTCGCGGTGGGCCGGGTGGCTGGCGCCTGACGGCGCGGTTGCCTCGCTGGTGAAATCCGCCCTTGCCGTGTGGCGTGCGCCGCCAGGGTTTTGTCCTCACGCTCTGACGCTCGTGCTGGCAGCGCCTCGTTCGCGATGCCAATATCAAATCATCACGCCGGTGCGTGACCTTTCTCGTATTTCACTCAGTGAGCGGGAGGATAAAGTGCCGCGCTCTATCGCCAGGTGGTTGATCCCGAGTCATCTGATCGCCGCGCTCGCGGCGTTGCTGATGTTGCCCTTCCTGAGCCCCACGGTGGGTGTGCGCGTGGCGCATGCCGCTGCGCCCGTGCAGACCGTCACTTGCCAGGCTGCCTCCACGACGCGGCCGCAGCCCGTGCTTCCAAAAGGATTCACCGAGCACATTCTGTTCAAAGGCTGCCTCAACCAGCCTACGGCCATCAGTTTCAATTCCGATAAATCGCGGGTTTTTGTCGCCGAGAAAGGCGGCCGCGTGTGGAATTGCGAGCTCGCCTCGCCCGTCTGCACGTTATTTGCCGACCTCAGCAGCGAGGTCTGCAACCAGGACGACCGGGGGCTTCTTGGGCTTGCCGTCGACCCGTTGAACGATGCGAACGTCTACGTTCTCTATACGACGCCTCGCGCCGCCGGAGCATGCAGCGGATATTTTTTGACCGCCGGGCAGCTCTCGCTGCTCACGGCTGCGGGCGAAACGAAAATCCTGCCCGCAGCCGGCGCAAGCAGCCAGACGTGGTGCTTCTATTCGCAGTCTCATAGTGTCGGCGCCCTGGTGTTCGGCAGGGACAACAAAACGCTCTTCGTGAGCGCGGGCGACGGCTCCAGCTTCGAGCAAGTGGACTATGGCCAGTTGGACACCGCTTGCGGCGATGGCACCAATCTGCCCCAAGGGTCGTTTCGCAGCCAGGGCGTCTCGCCGTACAGCGACGGCGCCATTCTGCGCATCACGAACCCCGGCACGGGCACGCAAAGCGTCGCGATCATCGCAAACGGCTTGCGCAATCCGTTCCGCTTTGCCCGCGCGCCGGGCTCGACGGACGACCTGTATATTGGCAACGTCGGCTGGAATACGTGGGAATCCATCGACCACGCGAGCATCGCCGGCCAGAACTTCGGCTGGCCGTGCTACGAGGGCCCGAACACGCAGCCCGACTATCAGGCCACGAACTATTGCGGCAGCGTCGGCGGCGTCACTGCACCCTTTTTCGCTTACGGCCACCAGAACTATGTTTCCGACGAAGACAGAAAGGGCAAGACCTGCGGTGGCCGGCCCACGGGCGGCGGGCCAGATCAGAACGGCAGTGTGATTTCGGCAATCGGCTTTACCGACGGCACGAGCCAGACTTATCCCGCGCCGTATGACAAGGCTTTGTATTTCGGCGACCTTCTGCGCAAATGCATCTGGACGATGCAGCCGCCGGATAACACGCCGCGGACCTTTGCCAAGGCTTTGCAGGGAGGACCGGTGGACTTGAAGACCGGTCCGGGCGGCGATCTTTTTTACGTTGACCTGATTACTAGTACCGTCAGGCGGATCAGTCATAAGTAGGTGCGGTGGTTGGTTTGCGGCGGTTGGTTTGCGGCGGTAGCTCCACGCCGGTGGGTTCACGCCACCTCTGACGCGAACCGGTCCCCTCAACACGGCCGGCACAGCGTCGCCGCGATGCGGCGCACTGCATGCGACCGCATCGCGCTTGCACAGCCGTTTGCCCGGCTTCGTCAACCCATCTTCAGCACCACGCGAAAACGGGCGTCGCCGCTCATCATCCGTTCATAGGCTTCGGCCGCGCGCTCGAGCGGAAATTCTTCGATCATCGGCTTGACGCCCGACAGCGCGCTGAACGCGAGCGTGTCCTGCGAATCCGCGGAGGTACCCGACGGCCAGCCCTGGATCGAACTGCGTCCCATGATGAATTGCGCGATCGGAACCTCGACGGGCTCTTCCGAAATGCCGACCATGATCAGCTTGCCGTTCAGCCCCAGGCCGCCGACCGCCGCGCTCATGGCCTTGCCGCTCGTCACCGTCGCGAGAATGACGCGCGCGCCGCCGAGCTTCTGCAGTTCCTCGGCAACGTTTTGTGCCCGGCTGTCGATGTAGTGATGAGCGCCCAGCTCCTTCGCGAGCGACGCTTTGTCTTGCCCGCGCGCAATCGCGACGGTCCGAAAGCCCATTTTCCGTGCGAACTGAACGCCCAGATGCCCGAGCCCGCCGACTCCGAGGATGGCGACGACATCGCCGGCGCGCGCGCCGCTATTGCGCAACGCGTTGTAGGTGGTGATGCCCGCGCACAGCAGCGGCGCGGCATCGGTATCCGACAGGTCGTCGGGAATGCTGGCTAACGCCTCGACCGGTGCAACGACGAACTCCGCATAGCCGCCGTCGTAGCTGATGCCCGGTATCTGCGCTTTCTCGCAGAGCACGAAGTCGCCCTGACGGCACCGCGCGCAGCGCCCGCAATGACCGCCATGCCAGCCGACGCCCACGCGCTGCCCGACTGTCCATCCCTCGATGCCCGCGCCGAGCGCGTCTATCACGCCGGCAATCTCGTGTCCCGGAACACGCGGAAATTGCAGACCGGGCCACTGGCCTTCCTTGGTCAGCGAATCGCTGTGACAGATTCCGCACGCCTGCACCTTGATGCGGACGTGGCCGTCGCCCGGCTGCGGAATATCCCGCTCGACCACCGTCAACGGCCCTCCTGCTGAATCAACCTGTACCGCTTTCATGCTGGACATGGATTTCACCTCGCTACTCGTGGATGTGATCGGCGCTCCGAAAACGGCGGGAGCCAGACAGCGCGCGGCGGCAGAGCGGCGCTCCGAGCTTTCCTCGCGCGACACGCGGACGATCCGCGCCAGCGTGACAGCGCGAACTCATTGACGATAGTGAAAAACGAGGTGAAATCCAACCTGCGCGTCAAGTGGCAAGACGCCTTATGTTCTGCGTTGTTGTCGGCTGCCAGACGTCCCGACCTGCCGACCGCGCGCCTGGCATCCGTCGCAGGCAAACCGTCTGCCCGCTGCGAGCGCAGTGAGAAAGCCGACGCCCTATGAGGGCTGTCGGCGCGTCTCGTGAATGATCTGCGGGGCGATTCAATCGCCCCGTCATTCCATTCCAGCAGATCGGGGTCTGAATGCCGTGAATGCCCTGAATGGCCAGATTGGCCAGGTTGACCGGATGCGGATCATCACGTCCGCATCCGCGCCGCGCCTAAATCTGTTGCTGCCCGCCATCGACGAACAGTTCGGCGCCGTTCACGAAGCTCGCATCGTCGGACGCGAGGAACAGCGCGGCGCTCGCAATTTCAGCCGGATCGCCAAGACGGCCCATTGGAATCTGAGCGGCGAGGTAATCGGCGAGGCCTTGCTGCTGGGCCGCGTCCGGACCGGCGAGATCGAGCAAGCCAGGTGTACGGGTGGCGCCGGGGCTGATCGTGTTCACGCGGATGCGGCGCTCCTTCAGATCGAGAATCCAGCTGCGTGCGAAGGCACGCACTGCCGCCTTGGATGCCGAGTACACGCTGAATGCCGCCGTGCCTCCGCTGCCTGCCGTCGAACCGGTGAGAATCACCGATGCACCTTCGGCAAGCAGCGGCAAGGCCTTCTGCACTGTGAACAACACGCCCTTGACGTTACGGTCGAATGTGTCGTCGAAGTGCTCCTCGGTAATGCTGCCGAGCGGCAGCATCGAGCCGCCGCCGGCATTCGCAAACAGCACGTCGAGGCGTCCCTGCTCTTCCTTGATCTGCGCATAGAGCGCGTCGAGTTCGCCGAGCTTCGTTGAATCGACCCGTACACCCGTCGCCTTGCCGCCGGCTTCGCGAATGCCCTTCACGGCCGAGTCGAGTTCGGCCTGACGGCGGCCGGTGAGATAGACGTGCGCGCCTTCAGCGGCGAAGCGCTGTGCGCTGGCGAGGCCGATGCCGCTGGTGGCGCCGGTGACGAGTGCAATCTTGTTGTCGAGTTTGCGTGCCATGGTGCTGCTCCTTCGAATGAGTGGGTCGGCGAACTGCGCGCCGAGTTGTGTACTTCGATGGGAGAAAAGAATATCGACGCATGGACGCATTCGAAATAGAATTGATTGCAAACCAACGTTGCAAAAATGAAAAGATGAGGGCCAATGGCGAAGCTGCCTGATTTCGAAGGACTCGCGATGTTCGCCAAGGTGGCGGAGGAAGGATCGTTCGCCGCGGCGGCGCGGGCAATGGGCGTGTCGGTGGCCACCGTCTCGCGCGGCGTGGCCCGTCTCGAGGACCGGTTGGGCGCGCGGCTTTTCAACCGCACGTCGCGCCAGCTCTCGCTTACCGAATTTGGCCGCACGATCTGCGAGAAGGCCGGCGAGATCTATCGGCAGGCAGAGGAGGCGGAAAGCGCAGCGCGTGAACTGTCGGTGCAGCCGCGCGGGCTCGTGCGCCTCGCGGTGCCAATGTCGTTCGGGCTGCGCTGGGTCGCGCCGTTACTGCCCGCGTTCTTTCGGGCTTACCCGGAGGTTTCGATCGACCTGCATCTGTCCGATGCGTCGGTCGATCTGGTTGCCGACGGCTTCGACGCCGCGCTGAGGATTGCGGCATTGCCGGATTCGTCGCTAGTCGCGCGACGGTTGTGCGCGGTGACGCAGTACCTCGTCGCGTCGCCGCGATACCTGGAGCGCGAGGGACGGCCCACGCATCCGCGCGAGCTCGTGGACCGGCCGTGCCTTTCGTACGCCTATCGCGCGCGCAGCGAGGTCTGGCGCTTCACGAACGACGCGGGCGAAGAAGAGCCGGTCGTGCCGACCGGACCGTTGCGCGTGACGAATTCCGATGCGCTGTTGCCCACGCTGCTCGAGGGCCTCGCAATCGCGGAGCTGCCGGAGTTCATTGCCGGCGAATATCTGGAAGATGGCCGCCTGCAAGCCATTCTCACCGACTGGTCGCTCACGAAGGGCGGCCTTTACTTCGTCACGACGTCGGCGCGCGCGCGGCCCGCGAAGGTGCGCGTACTGTCCGACTACTTCGCCGAACATCTGTCCGATCCCTCGTGGCGATGGCCAAAGTAGCCGCCGCGGCCGCACGTCGCTGCGCTGCGCGGAACTGATCGCCACCGCCCGGCTTGCGCATTCTCAGGTGCCGTGGAGTAAAGCACCAGCTGCTGTGTTCAACCACGTAGAACATCGCCAGGGAAGAGCGATGACTGTAGTTACTACTCCGAAGCATGTTGTGCGCCTCGCGCTGATGCTTTGCGCGTCTTGTGCGATGGCGCCTGCCGCATTCGCAGCGAGCGCAGGCACGCGGACCGAAGCCGCACCATCAAGGCGCGATCGATATGGCGCAAGCCGAGGGACTCGCCACGTCATGACGAATCCAGCAGACTCGGCGATCGTGAACGCGCAGGCGCTGTGATTCTTACGACGGGCCAAGGCCCCTCTATTTGCATGGCGGGCCGAAGAGGCTCCTGTACCGGACACCATCCATAAAAGCGTACCGGTACTGTACTGGCAACGCTGGCTAGAATGCATCAATCCCAGCCCGCCCCCGGAGCCCGCCATGTTCTCAATCACACTCAGCGCGTTGCCTGCCGGCATTCTGTTCGCGCTCGTCACCACCATCACGCCAGGTCCGAACAACACGATGTTGCTGGCCTCGGGCGTCAACTTCGGCTTTCGCCGCACCCTGCCGCACATCTCGGGCATCAGCGCGGGGGTCGTGCTGTTGATGCTGTCGGTGGGAATCGGGCTCGGCGAGGCTTTTGTCCACTTCCCCGTGCTGTACACGGTGCTGGAAGTGGCGAGCGTGGCTTACCTGCTCTATCTCGCATGGAAGATCGGCACGTCCGGCGAACTGAAGGTCAAGCAGGGCGAGCGCCGGCCAATGAAGTTTTACGAAGCCATCGCGTTCCAGTGGGTGAACCCCAAGGCATGGATGATGGTGCTGACGGCCGCCACGACCATTCACCTGAGCGAGAGCTACAGCATGAACGCGGTTGCAATGGCCGTGCTGTTCTACGTGATCGGTTTTCCGTGCATCTGCCTGTGGGCCGGCTTCGGCACCGCGATGCGGCGGGTGTTGTCCGACGCGCGGCGTCTGCGGGCCTTCAACATCACGATGGCGTTACTGCTCGTGCTGTCGCTCTACCCGATCGCGCTGAAGCTGTTCGATACAGCCACCGCCTGAGCCACCCGGCCCGCGCGGCTAGATCGCCCCGCACTGCACGCGTTCGATGAAGCGCCACAATGCGTCGTCGGTTGAATACGGGGCGTTGAAGCGAAACCACGCGCTCTGCGCGTCGTCAGGGCGAAAGTACGAGCCGGGCGCGAGCCAGATGCCGTGCGTAAGCGCCGCCGTCGCGATGTCGCCGGCGCGCCCGGCGTCGATGGCGAGGCGCGCCCACAGAAAGAGACCCGCGCGCGGCCGGTGAAACACCTCGATACCGAGCGAGTCGAGCCGCTCCTCGACCGTGGCATGCGCGAGCTTGAGCCGCTCGTTCACCGCTTCCACGTGACGCGCGTAGCGCCCCTCGAGCAGCACCTTGTCGACGATCCGCTCGATTGCCTCCGACGACGTTAATCCCACCGCCATTTTGGTGCGCGCCAGTTCGCGCAGCACCGCGCGCTCGGCCACGACATAGCCGCAGCGCAGTCCCGGCGTGACGGTCTTCGAAAAACCGCCCACGTACAGAACACGCTGCAAGCCCTCCATTGCCGCAAACAGCGGCGCGCCGGACGGCGCAAGCTCGCGGCTCACGTCGTCCTCGATCACCCACATGCGCTGACGCTCCGCGATCTGCAGCAGACGGAACGCCGCCGACATGCCGAAAGTCGCGCCGGTCGGATTCTGCAGCGTCGTGTTGACAAAAATGGCCTTGGGCTTGTGCTCGGCGACGAGCGCTTCGAGCACGTCGGTATCCACTCCGGCGGGCGTGCGCGGCACGCCATGCACGACAAGCCCGGCGAGCTTGAGAATCTGCAGCAAGTTGCAATAGCCCGGATCTTCGACGATCACCGTGTCGCCCGCGCGCAGCAGAGTGCGCACGATCAGATCCAGCCCTTGCGTGGCCCCCTGAGTGAGCAGCACGTTGGACACGTCAACAGGCAAGCCGTACCGGTCGAGCTGCTCGGCAATGCGTTCGCGCAACGGCGCAAAACCGTACGGGTGGCCGTAATCGCCGAGCCGCGCGGCGGGCACCCGGCTCATTGCGCGCAGCGCATGCTGCAGGCCGGTTTCGTTGATCCACTCGTTCGGCAGCCAGCCGCCGCCAGCCTTGATCGGCACGGAATGATCGGCGAATACGTCGGACAGCAGCCACGTCGCGGTGAGGCTGGGCGGCTGCCAGTCGGTGACGGCGGCGCGCGGCGCAGGCGAGCGCGCCGCGACGCGATAACCAGAGCCGCGCCGCGCGACGACCAGCCCCATCGAGACCAGACGGTTGTACGCCTCCGTCACCGTGAAGGTGCTCAGTTCGTGGGTCTGCGCCAGTTGCCGCACCGACGGCAGCAGCGCGCCCGCGCGCAGCGATTGCGCCTCGATGGCCTGCGCAAATCCCTGCACGACCTGCTCGACGAGCGTCGGGGCGGCGCGCCGGTCGCGCTCGAGGTTTAGTTCGATCATGATGAGCAATCAGGACAAGGAAGTCGGCCGCAGCCGACCGCTGCAAGCGAATGACGTCGGCACAGTTACCGCGGTTTCACCAACACAGTTAGCGCGACACCGCGTCAACTGTTTATGCCGCCATTAAACCGCGAACGCTACAGTTTTGGCTATGCCCCGGTGGAATTCCCCGGGCAACGCCCAAAGCAAGTCCCGCTTGGGAAACCGCTTCGAGGAGAAACCATGACTTCGCGCCCTGTCATCGACGATCTATCGTCTTTCTGGATGCCCTTTACCGCCAACCGCCAGTTCAAGGCCGCACCGCGCCTGCTCGAGTCGGCGAAAGGCATGTACTACCGCAGCACCGACGGCCGCGAAGTGCTCGACGGCTGCGCGGGCCTCTGGTGTGTGAACGCCGGCCACGGCCGCGACGAGATAGTCGCGGCGATCACGCAGCAGCTCTCCAAACTCGACTTTGCGCCGACGTTCCAGATGGGCCACCCGCTTGCGTTCGAAGCGGCCACCAAGGTCGCGGAGCTGATGCCCGAAGGCCTCGACCGTATCTTCTTCACGAACTCGGGTTCGGAGTCGGTCGACACCGCGCTGAAAATCGCGCTCGCCTATCACCGTTCGCGCGGCGAAGCGCAGCGCACACGCCTGATCGGCCGGGAACGGGGTTATCACGGCGTGGGCTTTGGCGGCATTTCGGTGGGCGGCATTGCGCCGAACCGCAAAACGTTTTCCGGCGCATTGCTGCCGGCGGTCGACCATTTGCCGCATACGCACAATCTCGAGCAGAACGCGTTCTCCAAGGGCCAACCGGCGTGGGGCGCGCATCTAGCAGACGAACTGGAGCGCATCGTCGCGCTGCACGATGCCTCGACGATTGCGGCGGTGATCGTGGAACCGGTCGCGGGCTCGACCGGCGTGCTGATTCCGCCGCAAGGCTATCTGCAGAAGCTGCGCGAAATCTGCACGAAGCACGGCATCCTGCTGATTTTCGACGAGGTGATCACGGGCCTTGGCCGCGTGGGCAAAGCCACGGCCAGCGAATATTTCGGCGTGACGCCCGACCTGATCACGATGGCCAAGGCGATCAACAACGCGTCGATTCCGATGGGCGCGGTCGCGGCTAGCCGCACGGTGCACGACACGATCGTCAACGCCGGCGCGCAAGGCGCGATCGAGCTGTTCCACGGCTACACGTACTCGGCGCATCCGGCCGCGGTCGCCGCCGCCATTGCCACGCTCGACCTGTATCGTAGCGAAGGCCTGTTCGAGCGCGCCGCCACGCTCGCGCCCACGTTCGAAGCCGCCGCTCATTCGTTGCGCGGCGCGAAGCACGTGAAGGACATCCGCAATCTCGGGATGATCGCGGGCATCGAGCTTGAGTCGCGCGACGGCGCGCCCGGCGCGCGCGCCTACGAAGCGTTTGTCAAATGCTTCGAGGCGGGCGTGCTGGTGCGCTTTACCGGCGACATTCTGGCGTTTTCGCCGCCGCTCATCATCAACGAAGAGCAGATCGCGCACATCTTCAAGACGGTTGGCGACGTGCTGGCCACCGTGCAGTAAGGTTAGTCAAACTGCGCGGAGCGGCGCGCGGCTTGTGCGAGCCGACTGGTTGCGGTTCTGTGGCGGCTGCTTGCGGCTGCCTGGGGCTCACGGCTTGCCGGCGCCGGTTGCCGCTCGTGCGAGCTGACTGCTTGAGGGCTTGCCGCTCGCGGCTCGGGAGTCACTAGTTGGGATTGCCGGTTGCCGGTTGCCGGTTGCCAGTTGCCAGTTGCTGGTTGCTGGTTGCTGGTTGCTGGTTGCTGGTTGCTGGTTGCTGGTTGCTGGTTGCTGGTTGCTGGTTGCTGGTTGCTGGTTGCTGGTTGCTGGTTGCCGGTTGCCGGTTGCCAGTTGCCAGTTGCCGCTTGCCAGTTGCGGCTCGCGGCTGGCGGCTCGCACCAACCGCCCCCGGCTGCCGGTTCAATGATGATGCGCGCGCGCGGCTCGGGTCTGCGCTGCCTTCTTGGCTGCGGCTGAGCGGCCGGCCGCGCCCTTGGTCGCAGCGGCCTTCTTTGCCGCCGCCGAGCGGCTAGCGGCCGGACGTTTGGCCGCCGCGGATTTCGCCTGCTTAGACATGGCCGAATGCGACGCGCCGGCCGTGCTCTCGCGCTTCAACACATTGGTGCTGGTGCGCGAGCGCTTCGCCGTCGACTCCTTGCTGGCTGTCTTTTTCGCAGCGCCCTTCTTCTGTCCTGCGGCGCTGTCCTTCTCCGCTTTCTTGCGCGTGGCCTCGCTCGTCGCGCCCTTCTTCGGCGCCTTCAGATCGACGCCCGCACGGCGCGCTTCGGACAACCCAATGGCGATGGCCTGCTTCGGCGAGCGGACTCCGTGCTTGCCGGCGCGCACCTTGTCCACCTGTTCCTTGACGAACTCACCAGCTTGCGTGCTCGCCGATTTGCCTGCGCGTTTGTCGGCTTCGGCGCGCTTGAGGGTTTTTTTCTCGGGCATGACAGTTCTCCGATTGACTGTGGCCCATGGTGTGCAGCAATGCCTGTGCCGGAGTGCCGGGACAGTGTGCCGGCACTCGCGCCATTCACATGGGCAGCGTATGGTGTAGTCAGGGACCGGCGCACTGGACCGGCCCGAACCGGAGACGTCCATGAAGATCCCCAACGTGCGCGCGGGTGCGCATATCGAAGGCGTTCACTGGATCGCCGAATACGCGGAAGACGTCCACGAGATTCGCATCTTCCGCGAAGGACAGGAAATCGACGTCCACGACGCGCCTTCGTCGCTGTTCGGCGACGAGGAAAACGCGGGCTCGAAGAGCACCGCCGATCATCGTGCGGCCGAGGCTGCGGTGCTGGCTTATCTGAGGCGCTTTGTGGCGGAGCATGACGCGGAGGAATAGTCGCGCCAGCGTGGGTTCGGTTGCGGGTGTGAGGAGCGGGACGTCGATGGGGCGGTTGACGGCAGCAGCTCGGCTCCAGCAGCTTTACGCTATTGGCCACTCTTCCGGGCCCTCGTGCACGCGCTTGGACTGCGGCACCGGCTGCAGTCGCCAGGGTGAACCATGTTCCCTGTACCACCGGTCGCACCGCCTCGGGCTGATCGACCTGTCAGTGCACAGGCCGTCTTCAATCGCCTCCATGTACATGACCATTGAGACATAGCGCTGCCAGCGGCGCAGTCTCAAGCGCACGGTCCCTACCGCAAGATAGAGCCAGCAGAGCGCTGCCTCGGTAGCCGACAACGACCAGCCCGGGTTCTGCTCCCGCCAGTCCCACAGGGCGAGGGCCGTCACAGGGGCTGCAAGCGCAATGCACATAAGCAGCCACTTCGTTACGCGGGGCCTCATGTGAAGCCTGCGCCACCTTTCACGCGTCTCGACGCGTGATTCGAACGGCGCGGAATAGAGTATATGTTTAGGCATGTAACTTCCTGTTTTCAAGAAATGAAGCTCCGCAGAAGCCCGTCAACAGTCGTCATCACAAAAACCGCGAAAGCTCTGGCTACAGCAACCGTAACCAGCACTTCCTCTCCCAGTGACGCAGAAGGAGAAACCCCGCCATCAGAGCCCCATAGAAACAAGTGAAAAAGGTGTGCCTCGGGGTCCAGCTCGCGGGCTCAAGCAGCAGGCCGGCTATCAACGACGCCCCACAAAAGATGAACCCAGGACACACCATCGGGCCGTACTCGTATCCCTTCTTCCATGGCACCCCCACGCGATCCGGTTCTTTCGCCACCACATTCAATACGACACCCCGCTCATGCGGCAACGCGATGAGCTGTGCGCCCTGGCCAAAATGGGCCATCCTTGCGGCCAGCGCCGGCAGCACCCATCGCGCCACCGGAGCCTGTGGACCGATAGCCGTCTCAAGCGCATGTTCTTCTACCTTCAGGCCTGACTCCCTCACCGCACCCAAAGTGGCGTGTTGCGCCAGGCCCTTCAGACGGCTGAACCAGAAGTGACGGATACGTGTACGCTGCACCTGCTCCGAATCCAGCAGCAGTGTGAGCGCCTTCCCGGCCTCGTCCGCTCCGGCAACGATCTGCCGTAACAGCCAGGCCTGAACCTTCGGCTGCGGCCTTGTCTCCATCAGTGCGGGCAGGCCGAACAGCAGCGCGACGGCTGCCTCCGAAACGCCGGGCTTATCGCCCGCGTTTCCGTCATTCAGATGCCACGCCAGCAGGAGACGGTGCTGCGGTCTCATGGCGATCCCATACCGGTAGTAGGTCGGGCGGCCGTCGTCCTTGAACCAGTCATCCGCAAACCCGGGGTCCTGGTCGTTGCCGATCCATCTGACGTGCGGCGTGCCCGGCAACCCGGCGTCTTCCCAGACCGCCTGGAAGTCAAGCGATGCTTCAGCCCGGTCGCACTGGATCACGACTTCAAATGACTGGTCTTTCGCCACCAGCGCCAGTTGTGGCGCCAGCGGTGCCAGCATGGTTTCAACCAGCGCACGTTCGCGCTGGACGGCATCTCTCCCCTCGATGCTGGTAAGAGACATGACCCGCCCGGGATTGTCGGGCGGCTCACCTTCCAGCTTCAGCATGCGCTCTGCAAGGTCGGGCTCGGGTGTCAGAATCACGCTGTCCAGCACCGCCAGGCCCGCACGACTTTGCCTTCGCCAGGCAGTTATGAGAGACCAGCGCGCAGTGTTATCGTGTGCCGCGATGCGATTCGGCCCGTCATACATACACCAATGCACAAGACTGCCGAGTGCGACCCAGCAGAAAAACGGAATCGCCAAAACACCACGGACGATCCTGTCCCACGGCACGGGGCCAGCCTTCGGCAGACCGGACAGGACGATCCAGAGTGCGGCACTTTCAACGATCAGGTACAGCGCGACAAAGAACCAGACCGACGGCAGTTCCTTCTCCTCATATTCCGCAGGGAATCGCGGCTCCCAGTCAAATGCCATTTAACCTCCGGTCAGACTTCGACTGTCCATTCACGCTGCGACGCGCGCAGCCGGGGCGGCGGGCTGCATCTGCAGCGGCAGAGATCGTCCTCCAGTGCGTGTTGCCTGCCGCAGAGATCATCACCGGCCAGCCGCGCACCATCCGGCTCGATCACGCCAATGGAATTGCAGGCGGGACACTGAACCCGTGCGCCGAGGTAACTGATTTTCCGGTCATCGAGGCCGATATCGTCCAGTCCGTCAAGCACGACGCCGTTCGCCGTGGTCCGGTCATGCTGGAATATGCAGGCGCGTTCTCGCATGTCAGGCTCCCACCCATTCCCAGTCGGCCGTGCCGCCTGCGTGTTTCGGGGTCGGCATCGTCCGTCCGCGCTGCACCGTGACGACGCCCGCGAAGTCGTAGCGGTAGTCGTTCTGCCATCCCTGCCGGATGCGCGGGAGCCAGCGGCCACTGCGCGGGCATACCGATCCCGGCTCGCAGAACTGCCGCGTCTCCTCGATGAGGTCGAAGGAATACTGCTTTACAGGTGTGGGCGCGCTGGCCTCCCACAGCCACTGCACCGGGCCGTTGAGGCTTACGCCGTTGCCCCGCTCCATCAGCATTTGCACGGGTTCGGTTGTTGCAACGGCCCCGGCCTTGAACGGCACGAGCTGAAGGCTACGGTACGTGCTGTAGCCAGTGCGCACGGCGCGGTACAGGCCGTCCTCGGCAAATGTCTCACCGGGGTTGACCGGTCGGGACGACATGCTGGCACGATGCGTCGCCTCCCACTGCTCGCGCTCCTGGGGCGTCGAGGGGTAGTCATGGTCGATGGTTATACGGCTTCTAATCGGCCTGAAGTCAACTTGCGATGACAGACCCCAACCATAGCCCTCATACTCGATCCTCATAAAAGCCGCACCGGATAGTTCATACTCGCCCTTCGATATCCGATTATCGGGAATTGATTCAAATTTAAAAATTTTGCGTTCGCCTGGGTGCAAAGTAACAAGGCCATCAGCAAAGTCGCCTTTGTTAATCAACCTTTTTCCTGCCAAACCGAATCCCCAATCATCGCGGGGCTGCATTTTTCCAAGTTCACTAAATGGAGCAACTCCAAGGTCCCCGCCCTGCGTATCGCCGGACCACTGGTCCGGCGTCCTGAATTTGATCCATCTGTGTCCGGAGTTGATGAATTGCACTGAAACAATATAATGACCCTCCTTACGCTCAACACCCACCGTAGTGAAGTCGAGTTTAATGATCTTTTTGCCATCGGTCCGTGCTTGCTCCGAAAGGCTGAAAGGGACGTCGAAAACTCGATGCCGAAACTGTTCCGGGACCAACCGCAGAGAACCGGACCTGCTCACAGCTTTGTCCCCTTCGAAACAAACAGTATTAAACGTCGCGGCAGGGTCATGTGCCTCCGGCCCACCGGCCTGAATGTCCTTGTCGCACAAGGTTTTCGCTACCTCTTTCAACGCCTGCACATCCTCTTTCTTTGGTTCAAGTTCAAAAACCCCGATACCCGTCTGTGTCTCATCATTGATGGTGTCACCTTTCGCGAAGTAAAACTTGTCCTGCCCATCAAAAGTCATCTGTCGGGAGCCATACTGAAGGCCACCGGACCACGAAAGCGAGAACGCACCGGGCTTCATTACAGTGTTCTCTGAATCTTTTGCCATTACGCGACCGCCCCAAATCAGCACAAAAATAAGAAATAAAAATAACGCCCGCAGCCTACTCATGAGATTAGTTTTTAACATTGACGCCACCGCCCTTTCTTGTTGATTTTTCGCCGACCGTGCCGGCATTAGATGCCCTCGCAGCGGGCGCGTGGTAGCCCACCCTCCACAACTTGTTAGTGTGAGCAGAAAACCATCTGCGAATATATTCAAGGTAATATGGCGACGTGGTAGCTGTTGGATGGATTCCCCCTTGTCCCATTAGATTGGTTTTGGTTTCGATGACCCAAAACGTATTTTTGTTTTTGTTCGCATCGGCGAGTTGAAAATCAATATCCCGACCTTTCTGGACATAGATTGAATGCACAAAACCACCTTGCTCCCAATACTCATCCGGGAAGTTGAACAGATGTCCCGTCTCATGTGCTTTCGTTTGCGTAATCGTCTCAACGTATCGGCCATTCGACAGCTTGTAATCTTTTTCCGGCCAATTGTAGGCGTCTGCGCGAGCCGTTGTCGGAAACAAATTAATCGTGATGTTAGGATTTAGGGCAATAGCCTCTGACGCCCGCACTACATGAACGTCTGCACAAAATCTCACCGAAATCCGACAACCACAAGCGCCTTCTTTTCGACACCCATCAAGAATCAGATTGTAGTTCCCCTGATTTAGCGTCTTTTCAATTTCGTTTTTATAGGTGGAAGCATTAACTTCTTTCGGGTCGCGATCTACCAACATCAATCCTTGTTCAGGATAGGACTTTTGCGAGTTAGCTCCGTTGTTGAACGTTTCATATTGGACGACAACGTAGTTATCGTTCTCGTCACGAAGTGGTTGCCCCGTCGCACGATTCATCCTCACCAACAATCGTGGTACCAAGGCAGTAACGACCGTCGCTGTCAGCGTTTTGCTATTCGAATCGTAAGTAAACTTACACGTAGTCCGCGCGGTTCCGGAGCACATCACCGGCTGACCACCGTCTTCCAGCCGCTCAGTCCTCGTCCAGCCATATTTCTGGTAGGTCGGTGTCTCCCGCTCCATAGTGGCAAGTTCGGTGAAATCGGCCAGTTGCCAGCCGCACGAAGCAGGACTTAATAACGGGATCGGGTCGGGCGCGACGCACTTTTGCGGCTCATTGTCCGGGTCATTGATTGTCAGCCCCCCATTGTTTGGTGCATCTTCTTTCGCGCTTGGCTTCCCACCGAACAAGCCGTCAATAAACGAGGGCGGCACCGCTCCAGTATTCGCCAGCGACTCCCCCTGCGAGGCGTCCGATGCGGGCGCTGGCGGTGCTGGTGGCGGCACGAAATGCGGGTTGGTGCGCCACACCTCGCACTGTGTCGTGTACGGCACAAACACCGGAGCGAATGCCGCGCCGCCCAGGTCCATCTGCGCAGGTCCAGTCTTCTTCAGGCCACTTGTCCTGAACACGGCACCACCGCGCGAGCCGAATTCGATACCGCCCGGCGTCATGCGCAGATACGAGCCGCCTACATTCAGCACAATTTCCTTCGATGACTTCACGTGCAGCACGCCGCCCACGGTCTCCACCGTCATGTCGCCCTGCGCGGCGAGCTGCATGCGGCCACGCTGGGCCTGCGCAACGAAGTCCCCCGCTGCCGTTATGAGGCGCATGCCCTTCTGCGAGAACATCGACAGCAGGTCACCTGCTGCCACCGTAAAGCGCCTGAGCGTACTGAAATGCACGCCTTTCTTCGCACTGCCGATGATAGGGCCGTCTGCGGCCACATGTACGCCATCGCCCGAGGCGATAGCGACCGGCCCGGGACCGCTCACCAGCACGCCAGGCTTTCTCATATCCTTCAGGCCGTCATGGATCGCCTGCTGCGCATCAGGATCGGCGGACGATGCCCTGGACGCCTCCGCAGAACCGGCAAGTGACTTGACGAACACCTGGTGGTCCGTCAGCTGCGCGTCCGTCTCGTCCATGGCGAGCACCTTGCCGCTTGCGCCTGGTCCGTTATGCGCAGTCACCATCACGCCCGCGCCGCCCCGGCCAACCAGATGCCCTGACGTGCGCAGTTCCGCTCCCGCCCCCCTCGGCTTCAGATCGCCGTCCGGTATGAAGCCGAGGTTCAGCTGCGAGCGGCCCGAGTGTTCGGTACTCAGTTCGATGCCTTCCTGCCCCTGCCAGTCATCGAACCAGAGCTTGTTACCCGAGCGCGTACGTATCTCGCTGCGCGATATGCGCCTGCGCGAACTGTTGATAAGGTCCGGGTTCACGCTGTTTGGCAGGAACGCCAGCGCGAACGGCTTGTTCGGGTTGCCTTCATAGAAGCCCGCCACACCGTGATCGCCATCCACGGGCGGCATGTTCAGCCCCGAGCGGCCCTTGCTGGCGAAGGGTTTGGCCATGCGTATCGGGATACTCTCGCCGCCCTTCGGCCAGTTGCCGAAGTCACAGTGAAAGCGCACGATAATCCGCCCTTCCGCATCCAGATAGGGATACGTGTATTTGTCCGGCGACGTGACCGTAAATCCCAGCGTGTGGACACGCGGCCATCTGGACTCGTCTATCGGCAACCGGTAGGGCCGCCCCGCAGGAATCGCGCGAAACTTGTTGCAGTAGTTCTGGTTACGCGCCCCCCGATGTACCACCTTCCAGACGAACAGTCCTTCTTTGGTTTCGAACGCCGTGCTGTCGTCCATTGCGTCCAGCTCGTCCGGCTTCACGATGCAGCCTGGCCGGATCGACGGCATGGTGGACTTGCCCCTGAAGACGACCTGCTGCGCCCGCGCCGCTTCGTGCCGCAGCACCGCCTCGCGCTTCGCACCTTCTGCATCCGCGTGCTGGGTGCCCCAGACCACGGGCGTGCCCATCATCGTGCCGGTTTCCTGTTCGGTTATGAACGGGTTGCGTGCACGCCCTTCCTCGCGAAGGACTGTCACCGCATTCTCCGGGTTGTAGTCCGCCACGATGAACGACTCGGGCACCGTGCGCGTTGCAACCTCCAGCGAGAGGATCGTCTCGTTGAATGGAGTCAGCAGTCCCGTGGGAGGGCGATTCGGCAGTTCGATAGCCGGACGCGTATAGCCGTCGATGTCATCGGCAATCACGAGAACCTCGCCGTGCCTTCCTTCCTCCGTGAACCAGAACAGGCCCGCCTGCTCCATTTCAAGCTTGCAATAGGCGAGGTCACCCATGTTGTACTGGAAACGGAACGGGTGCCTGGGGTGCTTGCGCCGCAGGCGCTGCTCGACGTGCATCCACGGCCGTATGCCGTTACGTTCGATGACTTCCTTGATGATTTCGGCCGATGTGCTGTTCTGGTACGTTGCGCAGTTGCTGGGTCCGTCGAGCATGGCCAGGCGCTGCCGGATTTCGACGCGATAGCTGTAGCCGTCGTGAGAACGCGAAACTGATCCAACACGCGAAACGAAGCCCTGGAATTTACGAACCGCTGCGGTTTCCTCGGTGTGGAACGCGAAGTCCGCCCACTGCCCGAGAATATCCCTGCGCGACACCCGCTCCGGTGTAAAAACCTTTGCCGTGATCCTGTAAGGCTTGCACACCTGCTCACGTACTTCCCATTCGATTACCGATACCTCCGGCAGCGGCCGTTTTTCTTCTTCCTTTGATCCCCGGTCGTTCCGGTAACGCCGGATCAGTGTGAGGTGCGCCGATTGCCGGCCCGTCAGATTCGTCTGAGGACGATCAGATTCCGCCATGGTTACCTGCCTGTTATATGGATTCCTAAATTACAGGCCGGTAGTTCAGAATCGCTTTCGGCCCATCTGTCGCCAAATTTGAATCCCTGATGGTTCGGCAAGCTGGCGCGCGGCTCAATAGGACAAGTTCTAAAAAGAGCGCCTTTTTATGCGCGGTGAATGGCCCTTGCAAAAGGTTCAGCGAGCATTGACGATAATCAATGAGGCTTCTGCTCACCGCCCGGCAAGTGATCCAGGCGTCAGCACATGATCAAGTGAGCGCCGACGTGTGCCATAAGTAGCAACAGACTGTGCCCGGGGCTGAACCTCGGTGCGCATCCGCCTGAGCCAGGCGTTGTTCACGGAACATGTCGAGGGTCATCGCAGACGACACGCGATCTCAAACAGGAAGGAAAGAACCGCCGGGCACCTGGAGCGGGCGGCGGGCTGCGAACATGGAGAGTCCGCGCCCCGCATCGCGGTCGTTCGTCGCGGTCGTTGTCAGCAACCGCAGGGACAGAGAGTCTTCCGCCACGGCCCACCCATCGAAAGCAAGCCACGCAAAGGCGTAACGCGCACAGAATACGTCGGCACGCGGACTCAAAAGGTTATCTAGCTACTGCCACGCACGAGAGGCCCGCCCCCGCCAGCCCCCCGCCGCGCGCTCTTAGCAACTCACTCACCCGGCCGCAGCTTCTTCACTTCCGCGTCCGACGGCTGCACGCTCGCACCGTCAATGTAGCGGTACGAGGTCATCACGCCCTTGCCGTCCTTTAGTCCCGTCACGCCGACATAAGCGCCCATGGTCGACTGATTGTCCTGCGCGCGATAGGTGACCGGCCCAAACGGCGTGTCGACGCTAAGCCCCTTGAACGCCGCCGCGAGCTTGTCGGTATCCGCGGAGCCGGCCTTCTTGATGCCTGCCGCGATGGACATCAGCGCGGAGTAGCCGACCACGGAACCAAGTCGCGGATAGTCGTGATATTTGGCCTGATAGGCGTCCACAAACTTCCTGTTCGCAGCGGTATCGATCGAATACCACGGGTAGCCCGTCACGATCCAGCCGCTCGGCGCTTCGGCGCCGAGCGGATCGAGGTAATCCGGCTCGCCGGTCAGCAGCGACACCACCGTGCGGTCCTTGAAGAGGCCGCGCGTATTGCCCTCGCGCACGAACTTGCCGAGGTCGGCGCCGAACAGAACGTTGAAGATAGCGTCGGGCTTCGCATCGGCGATGGCCTGCGTGACCGCGCCCGCATCCACGTTGCCAAGCGGCGTAGCCTGTTCCGCGACGAACTGCACGTCAGGCTGCGCGGCGCTCAGCAGCTTCTTGAAAGTGGCCACCGCCGACTGGCCGTATTCGTAGTTGGGATAGACGAGCGCCCAGCGCTTCTTCTTCAGCTTGGCGGCTTCGGGCACGAGCATCGCGACCTGCATGTACGTGGAAGGGCGCAGGCGGTACGTGTATTTGTTGCCGTCGGCCCACACGATCTTGTCGGTCAGCGGTTCGGCGGCCAAGAAGAAAATCTTCTTCTGCCTTGCGAAGTCCGTGAGCGCAAGCCCCGTGTTCGACAGAAAGCCGCCGAACAGCAACTGCACCTGTTCGCGTGCAATCAGCTCCTGCGCGACGCGAATCGTGTGGCCGGGGTTGCCGTTGTCGTCGCGAGAAACGACTTCGAGCTTCTTGCCGAGCACGCCGCCCGCGCCGTTGATCTGTTCGAGCGCGAGATTCCAGCCGTTCTTGTAAGGTCCGAGAAAGGCCGGCTGCGCCTTGTAGCTGTTGATTTCCCCGATCTTGATGGTCTGCTGGGCGTTCGCGCCGAAGGCGGCAAATGAAAAAACCGTCGATAGCGTAAGGCGAGAGATCCATCCTGCGCGCGTGGTCATGCGTTTCTCCGTATCAAATGGATTGCGGGAATGCGTTGGTTTTCTAGCCGCTTGTCGGCCCCGTTCAGCGCTGCGCGCCCTCGTTCGCACGCTCATTCGGCGCGCGACATGGCGCGAATCCGGGCGACGCTCGCCGTCACGTCCTGCCAGGCGGGCTTGCCACCCGCAAATTGCCGGCGCAAATATGACACGAGTTCGGCAACCTGGGCGTCGTTGAAACTGTCGCGGTAAGCCGGCATCGTACCGAGTTCGGGCCGCGCAGGCGAGCCGATGCCGTCGAGAATCACGCGGATCAGATTATCGGGCGTCGCGCTATGCAGGTTCGTGTTGAGCGCGAGCGACGGGTGCGCGCCGAACAGCTGCGGCCCGCTTCCGGTGTGATGACACGCGGCGCAGGCGCCGTCGAAAAGCCGCGCGCCCATGCCCGAAGGCGCGCCGCGAATGGTGCTGGCCGCTTCGTATTGGCGCGCCATCGCCGCCACGTCGACGTTGGGCTCGACGGGACTCAGCGACGCCAGATAGGCGGCCATTGCGCGAATGTCGCCATCGGGCAGTGCCGCGAGATCGGCGACGACCGGTGCCATCGGCCCTGCGGCCACGCCATGCAGCGGCGCGTGGCCGAAGCGCAGATAGCTGAACAGTTCGTCCTCGGTCCATGGCACCGGCGAGTTCGACAGCGACGACAAGGCGGGCGCTTCCCAGCCTTCCGCACTGCCGCCGCCCATGAAGGCCGCGCCGGTTTTCTCGGCGCCGAATGCATTGCGCGGCGTGTGACATGCGCTGCAATGTCCGAGGCCATTGACGAGATACGCGCCGCGATTCCATTGCGCGCTTTGCGCCGGGCTCGCGGCGAAGCTGTTGCGTGCGAGAAAGAGGCCGTTCCATGCCGCCATCAGCGGACGTGCGTTGAATGGAAACCGCAGCCTGGTTGCCGGCGGACGGAAACGCACAGGCGTTTGCGACATCAGATACGCGTACAGCGCTTCGAGGTCGTCGTCGGAAGTATTCTTGAACGAGGTGTACGGGAAGGCCGGATACAGCCGGTGTCCGTCGCGGCTAATGCCTTCGCGCATCGCGCGAATGAACGCTTGCAGCGACCAAGAACCGATGCCCGTGTGCGCATCGGGCGTGAGGTTCGTACTGTAGACGGTGCCGAACGGTGTTTCGAGCGGCTTGCCGCCGGCGTTCGGCACGCCGTTGCGCGCCGTGTGGCACACCGCGCAATTGCCAAGCGACGCCAGCACCTTGCCGCGTGCGACGAGTTCGGGCGCGAAGGCGCTCGCAAGCGGCGGCGCAATCGGCGCGATGGGCTGCGGCGCAAACGACAACGCCCCGAGCCAGCCCGCCGCGCCTGCCGCGAACGCGCCGAGAAAACCCAGCCGCCAGCGCTTTTTCCGGCGCGCGGCGGCGTCCTCGGCTTGTGCATCCGCCAGGGCGGCGCGAATCGTTTCGGGTGTGAACGGCGGCCTGCGAAAGCGCACACCGGTCGCGTCGTACAGCGCGTTCGCAATCGCGGCCGCGCCGGGCAGCGAGGCCGACTCGCCCGCGCCCATCGGCGCCTCGCCGTGGCGCGGCATCATCACGACGTCGATCACCGGCACTTCGCGGAACGTGAGGATCGGATACGCGCCCCACTCCTGGCTCGTCACGGCGTTATCGCCGAACGTCACACGTTCTTTCAGCGCACGGCTCGTCGCCTGGATCACGTTGCCATGAATCTGGTGACGCACGCCGTCGGGATTGATCGTCGTGCCGTTGTCCTGACCGACCACGACGCGCGTTACCGCAAGTTCGCCGCTTCTGCGATTCACTTCCACGTCCGCGACCCACGCGCACCAGGCCGCGCCAAAGCCGGGAAACTTGCTATGCACATAGCGCGCGTAGGCAATGCCGCGCCCCCGCGCGATGTCGCCCTCTTCGCGCGGCTCGGCGGTTGCGGCTTGCTGCGCACGCGGCTGCCAGCCCGCGCGCTCGGCGACGGCTTTCACGAGCTCGGCCGCGCGTGGATCGCGCAAATGCTTCAAGCGGAATTCGACAGGATCGGCACCGGCCTCGGCCGCCAGTTCGTCGATGAACGACTCGTGCGCGAAGGTGTTGGGCAACGCGGACACGCCGCGCAACCACGAGGCGCGCACGATAGGCGGCGTGTCGTCGCAGACAATGCGCATGGCGCGGTAATCGTAGGGCGGCACAGCTGTGCGGTCGCCCATTTCGAAGACCTGCGGTTGCGCGGGCAGCGCGCCGGTCAGCAACAGCGCGAGCGTTGGCGCGTCGTTCGATGGATAACGCGTCGCGAAGTCGTAAGCCGCAAGTTCGCCTTCCGCGTTCAAAGCGCCGCGCACATCCATTAATTGCGCGGCGCCCTTCGGCTCCCATGCGTGCTCGTCCTCGCGCGACAATTGCACGCGCACCGGTGCGCCCGTTGCACGCGAGAGCAAGGCGGCGTCCGCGGCGACGTCGTCCGCGCAATTGCGGCCGTAGCAGCCTGCCGCGTCCATGCGCACGATCTCGATCTGCGCCTCATCCATAGACAGCAGCAACGCGAGATCGGCGCGCAGCGAATGCGGGTTCTGCGTGCCGGACCACACCTTCAATGCCCCGTCACGATAGTCGGCCACCGCGCACGAGGGCCCAATCGACGCATGCATCTGAAACGGCCATACGTATGTGCGATTCAGCGTGCGGGCCGGGTCCAGCGCGAGCGCCGCGTCGACATCGCCTTCAATCACGAGGTCGCGCCGCGTCGCCGGATTGGCGCGCAGCGCGGCTTCTACCTGTTCGCTGGTTTCGAGCGGCGGCAATGGTGCAGTGTCTTTCCACTGCACGTCGAGCTGCTTCGCGGCCCGCTGCGCAATTTCCTCGCGCTCGGCCACAATGCCGACGAAGTCGCGTATCACCACCACCTTGACGATGCCAGGCAGATCACGAATCGAAGCCTCGTCGACGCGCAGCAAACTGTTGCCGACAAAATCGCCCTGCGCGAGGCCCGCATACGGCGGGCGCACGACGCGCCCATGCAGCATGCCGGGCACGCGCACATCGTGCACGAAACTCAATTCGCCGGTTGCCTTCGCGGGTATGTCGACCCGCGGCGCCTTTTTGCCGACCACCGTGTAGGCGCCGGGGTCTTTCAAAGGCACATCGGCGCGCAGTTGCAATTCGATGCGCTGTCCCGCGACGAGCTCGCCATAAGCGACGCCTCTGGTGCCGACGCCAACGCCAGCATCATCACGTTCGACCACGATGCCGTCGCGCACGGCAAGCCTCTCCGCGCCGACGCCAAGCCGCTGCGCCGCCTGAGCGACGAGCCATTGCCGGGCCTGCGCCGCCGCATGCCGCAACGGCACGGCCGTGATCTGCAACGTGGCGCTGGCAATGGTCGGCCCTTGATTCGGCGTCTCGCTCGTGTGGCCGAGCACGATCGACACGCGCGTCAAAGGCACATCGAGTTCTTCGGCGACGATCTGCGCGAGCGCGGTGCCAATTCCCGTACCCAGATCGACGTGGCCGTTGAAAGCAATCACGCTGCCGTCGTCACGCACGGCGAGGAACAGCTCAGGCTCGCTCGGCACGAACGACGAACGCGAGCCCGGCTGACCGACCGCCGGCTTGACCGGCGCTGACGGCGGCCGCGTGACGATCAGCACGCTCTGCGCGTCGTACAACTGCTTGCGCGACGGCGGCGCGACGCGGCGATCCACGCTGAAGTCCGGCCCTGTCATGCACGCGCTCCTTCATCGCCATCATCGGTCTCATCGCGCGTCTGCTTCTGCATCGCCAGTAGTTCAGCGGCGCGCTGCACCGCCCGCACGATCTCGACATGCGTGCCGCAACGGCACAGGTTGCGCGACAGCTCGCGGCGGATTGTTTCCACGCCCGGATGCGGATCGCGCTCGAGCAGCGCTGTCGTCGTCATGATCATGCCGCTCAGGCAATAACCGCATTGCGCGGCCTGTTCTTCGATAAACGCCTGTTGCACCGGATGCAACGCGGTGCGCGTGCCGAGCCCTTCGAGCGTGGTGATCTCGTGGCCCAAGGCCACCTTCGCAGTCGTAACGCACGCGCGCGTCGGCATGCCGTCGAGCAGCACCGTGCATGCACCGCATTCGCCGAGGCCGCAGCCGAACTTCGGCCCATTGAGCGCGAGGTCGTTGCGCAGCAGGTAAAGCAAGGGCGTGTCCGCCGGAGCGCTGACAAAATGCGTTGCGCCGTTGACCTTCAGCGCGAGCGGCGCCGGCCCGTTCATGCGCGCACCGGCCGCGCCGTCCCAGGCGCGTTCATAGCACCACCGGCACTTCGGTAGCAGGGGGCGTGTTGCGGCTGCGCCGGCAGCGGATCAAACCGTCGATCATCACCATGCCCACGCCCGGAATGTCGCCGAGTTGCACACTTTCCAGCAGCGTGTCCGCTGCCGTATGTTGCGCGCGATCCATGAACACGAGGTCGGCGGGACGGCCTACTTCAATCAGCCCCTGGCGCAGGTTGCGTTGGCGTGCTGTGTTACCGGTGGCAAAGCAGAATGCGATTTCCGCAGGCACGTCCGCGAGACTCGAAATCAACGCAATCATGCGCAGAATGCCGAGCGGCTGCACGCCGGAACCGGCGGGACTGTCTGTGCCGAGAATGATCCGGTGCGGGCATTTCAGTTCGATCGCATGACGCGCGGTCAGCAACGCAATGCGTTCATTGCCGTTATGGACGATTTCCAGCGCGCGGCTCGACTGCTCGCACAAATCGCAAACATGGCGGTACGACAACGACGTATGCCCGCCATTGATGTGGCCGATCACGTCCGCATCGGCCGCCAGTACCACGTCGCGGTCGATCAGGCCTGAGCCGGGAATCGACGGCCCGCCTGTATGAATCGTGCTTTGAATGCCGTATTTGCGTGCCCACGCAACCATCTGCGCCGCCTCTTCGCCGGCCTTGACACTGCCGAGGCCCACCTCGCCAAGCAGCTTCACGCCGGCCTCGGAGAGTTCCTTGAAGTCTTCCTCGACCATGCCCTTTTCGATCACCGGCGCACCTGCCATCACCTTGACGCCACCGCCGACGCCCGCGCCGCGCATCCCTTCGAATGAACGCTGCGCGGTAATGGCAAGCGCCTTAACGCCGAGTACATCCTTCGGACGACCAGGCAAATGTACTTCGCCCGCCGAGATCATTGTCGTCACGCCGCCGTTCAGATTCGATTCGATCCAGCCAAGCTGATTCTGCCGCGGCGTCCAGTCGCCGAATACCGGATGCACGTGTGAGTCGATCAGCCCGGGCGCAACCGTGGTGCCTTTGCAATCGATGGTGGTCCGCGCGCCTTCCAGGTCGCAGTCTTTTTCGTTGCCCACAGCCACGATCACACCGTCGTCGACCACGAGCGTCGTGGCGTCGAGAATCGGCTTATCGATGTCTCCGGATAACAGCAGGCCGATGTTGGTTACCGCGACCTTGCCCGACAAGCCTGTCAACGTCTCTGCTGCCATCTGCCTCTCCTTTTTGCAACGACGGTTGGATCACACGCTCAGGTACGCGCGCCTCACTGTTTCGTTCTTCGCCAGTTCGCCGATGGTGCCGCTAAAGCGGATTTGCCCTTTTTCAAGGACATACGCGCGGTCGCTGACCAGCTCCGCGAAGTGCAGGTTCTGCTCGGACAACAGAATGGACAGCCCCTCGCGCTTGAGCTCGAGAATCATGTTGGCCATCTGTTCGACAATCACGGGCGCGACGCCTTCCGAGGGTTCATCGAGCAGCACGAGATACGGATTGCCCATCAGGGTGCGCGACACCGTGAGCATCTGCTGCTCGCCGCCGCTCATCTGTCCGCCGGGGCGCCTTGGCATTTCGCCGAGGTTGGGAAAGAGCCGGAAGAGCTTTTCCGGCGTCCATTGCGGCGCGCCTTCGCGCGGCGGCTGACGGCCCGTGTCGAGGTTCTCCATCACGGTCAGATCGGCGAATACGCGCCGGTCTTCAGGAACGAAGCCCATGCCCATGCGCGCGATCCTGTACGGCGGCAGCGCGGCGATGTTCTGTCCGCGAAACGTAACCTGGCCATGGCGGCGAGGCAGCAAGCCCATGACCGCTTTCATGGTGGTCGACTTGCCTGCGCCGTTGCGGCCCATCAACGCGACCACTTCGCCACGCCCGACTTCCAGGCCAACGTCAAACAGAATATGCGCGCGACCGTAAAACGCGTTGAGGCCCGCGACTTTCAGCATCGGCTCGCTCATTGCAGGGCTCCTTCGCCAGCGTGGCCGCCTACTGAGTCGTGCAGCGTCGCGTGTGGCTGGAACGTCTTGCCGGTGCCGAAATACACTTCCTGCACGCGCGGGTCGTTGCGGATCGTGTCGCCGTCGCCCTCCGCAATCAGTTTGCCGCGCGCGAGCACGATCATGCGGTCGGCGTATGCGAACACCACGTCCATGCTGTGCTCGGTAAACAGCACACCGATTTGCTGCTCGGCGACGAGCCGCCGCGTCAGCGCCATCAATTCGTTGCGCTCCTTCGGTGCCATGCCCGCAGTCGGTTCGTCCATCAACAACAGCTTTGGCCGGTTCGCAAGTGCAATCGCCAGTTCGACTCGCTTTACATCGCCATAGGCGAGCACGCCACATGCGCGATTCGCGTCGGCGGCCATGCCGACCTGTTCGAGCAGGGCAAAGGCCTCGTCGGCGTAGCGCGAACCGGCGGGTTTCCACAGGCCGAAAATTTTGCGTTCGCGCGACACGAGTGCCATCTGCACGTTCTCGAGCACGGTCATCGAATTGAAGGTCGCCGCGATCTGGAAGGTGCGGCCCACGCCGCGCCGCCAGATATCGCGTGGACGCATGCCGACGAGTTCGTGCCCGTCGAAACGGATCGACCCGGACGACGGCGCGAGCTGGCCGTTGACCATGTTGAAGCACGTCGACTTGCCCGCGCCGTTCGGGCCGAGCAGCGCGAGAAGCTGGCCGGCTTCGAGCGTGAACGACACGTTATCGACAGCCTTCAGTCCGCCGAACGACCTGGAGAGGCCGGACACCTGCAGCAAGCTCATAGCCCCTCCTTGATTGCCGCGCGTTGGGACGGGGGTGTCGCGGTGTTCTCCGCGTTGTCGCGGGTATTGGCGTCGTCGCCGAAACGCTCGCGAATGAAACCGACGATGCCCTGTGGAAACGCAATCACCAGCAGCAGAATCGCGAAGCCGAGCAGTGCCTGCCAATAATCGGTCTGGCGCGCGACGGTGTCCTGCAGCCAGGTAAACACGGCTGCGCCGACTATCGGTCCGGCGAGCGTTTGCAAACCGCCGAGCAGCACCATGACCAGACCGTCGACGGAACGGCTCACGCTGATCACCTCCGGCGAGATCGTGCCCTTGGAGAACGCATACAACGAACCGGCGAGTCCGCAGAACAGAGACGCAATCACGAAGGCCGCCCACTGCACGCGCTTCACGTCGATGCCGATAGCCTCCGCGCGCAACACCGAATCGCGCGATGCACGCATCGCATAACCCAGCGGCGAGAACAGCATGCGCCGCAACAGCCACACCCCGATCACCGCGCAACCAAGCGTCACGTAATAGAACGCCACCGGCGACGAAAGCCAGTCAGCCGGCCACAAACCCAGAATGCCGTTGCTGCCGCCCGTCACATCGTCCCACTGGAAGACGACCGACCAGACGATCTGCGCGAAAGCGAGCGTGAGCATCGCCAGATAAACGCCCGACAGACGCACGCAGAACCAGCCGAATACCAGCGCGCCGCCCACTGCAAGAAGCGGGGCCAGCAGCAGCGCGGCTTCCATTGGGAGGTTCAGGACTTTGAGGAACAGCGCCGCGCCATAGGCGCCAAGCCCGAAGTACGCAGCATGACCGAACGAATGCATGCCGCCCGGCCCCATGATGAAATGCAGGCTCGTTGCAAACAGAACGGCGATCAATATTTCCACCAGCAGCACCGGCATGTAGGGAAATGCATTGGCCGCGAGCGGCGCGACGAGCAGAACCAGCAGCACGATTGCGGCTAGCCATTTGACGCGTTTGCCCGCGGGACGCAGGGGCGCTTCAGGTGCCGCCATACCCCGCACCGCGGCACTCGCGCGACCAAGCAGCCCCCAGGGCCGCACCACCAGCACCACCGCCATCACGACAAATTCCGCAACCAGCGTGAAGCGGCTCAACGAGAGGCCGACGCCGAAAATCGTCACATGTCCAATGCCAATGCACAGCGCCTTGATTTCAGCAATGATCAGCGCGGCCACGAACGCGCCCGGAATCGAGCCCATGCCGCCCACCACGACGACCACGAACGCATTGCCGATCGTCTCGAGATCGAGCGACAGATTCGCCGACATACGCGGGCCTTGCAGTGCGCCGCCCAGACCCGCGAGAAACGCCCCGACAAAAAACACGCCGGTAAACAACCACGCCTGATTGATGCCGAGCGCGCCGAGCATTTCGCGGTCCTGCGTCGCCGCGCGCACGAGCGTGCCCCAGCGCGTGCGCGTCAACGCGTACCAGAGCAGCAGCAACACCACCGGACCGATGACGATCAACGCTATGTCATAAGTGGGCAGCGGATGGCCGAGAAAATTAACTGCGCCCGCCAGATGCGGCGCGCGCGGCCCGAACAGATCTTGCGGTCCCCACAGCCATAGCGCGGCGTCGCGAAAAATCAGCACCAGTGCGAACGTGGCGAGCAGATGAAAGAGCTCGGGCGCCTGGTAGATGCGCCGCAAAACGATGACCTCGACCAGCGCGCCGAGCACGGCAACCACGAGCGCGGCGGCCAGCACGGACAGCCAGAAGCCGCCGGCTGTCTGGCCGAAGCGGCTCGCCATGCTGTACGCAATGTAGATGCCGAACATATAGAACGAGCCGTGCGCGAAATTGACAATGCGCGTCACGCCGAAGATCAACGACAAGCCCGCGGCGACCAGAAACAGTGTCGACGCGTCGGCGAGTCCGTTGACCAGTTGTACCAGCAAATTCGAAAGCATCGAGACCCTCGGCAGCTTGCCGACCGCCCGCACACTCATATCCGTGCGGCCCGCCCGGCAGACCTTGCAGCGCGTGCGGCACCGTGCTCGCACGCATCAACGGCAGCACACTACCTGAAAGAAATCCCCTGTGGGGACCCGCCAGGCGAACGCATGCAGATCTCAGCGCAAGCCATCTTCGCCCTTGATCTCGTTCGCCTGCAATCCGCCGATGCGCGGCAATGGCCGGCCGGAAGCCGTTACCGCGACCGCCACCACTATTTCGTTCGCACGCGGCGCATCCGACACCCGCGCTTCGATTGCATCGAAATGACTGCGCACGAAGGCGGCGTCCTTGTGGCCGAGCGGCACGTCGATCGCGGTGCCGAGCGTGCCCATTTTTTTCGCCGACGGCACGAGGGCCGCGCCCTTCTCCACCGCTGCGCGCAGCGGCGCGCCGAGCTTCGGATGCAAGATCGCGGCGGCATGCTCCAGTTCGCCCGCCTCGCCGACAATCGCAGCCTTGCCGTAGCTTTGCGCGTCACCGGGTTCGATTCCCAGTGCTTCGACGCAGCGCTTGCCGAGCAGCGCGCCCAATTCCTCGCCCGCGTCGATCAGCGCATCGAGCTTCGCCTCATAGCGGCCCGCATACGGATTGTCGATCACCGCGATAGCGACCGCGCGACGCACGGGCGGATCGACGTTTTGCCCCATTTCCATGCGTGTTTCGTCCACCTGCACGACCAGCTTGCGAAGCCTGATTGCCATTTCGCTCTCCGAGTTTCGATGTACCTGTCGCTGCATTCAGCGCGCTTCAGCATGTTCTCATGCACGTTTTCAACGCAAGCCGTCCTTGCCGACGATCGCCTCTTTGGCGAGCCCGCCGACGCGCGCATGCACGCGCTGTCCGGTGCTCATCGCGAGGATGTAGACCACTTCGTCGGCGGCGGGCGCGCCCGGCACGCGCACTTCTATCGCGTCGAAGTGGCTGCGCACATAGCTCGCGTTGACATGCGTAAGCGGCACGTCGAGCGCGCTGGACGGGGCGCCGACTTTTTTCGTCGACGGCACGATTGCGTTGGTCGGCACGCCGTTCTTTTCCAGCAACTCGCGCATCGCATAGCCGCCGGGCACGTGCCACAGTGCGCCGTGCTCGAGCTCGCCGCGTGCGCCGACAATCGCGCCCTTGCCGTAGCCTTCTATCGACGCATGCGCAACCGCCATTGCCGCGAGCAGGCGTTGCGCCATTTCAAAGCCGATGGGCTTGAGCGCTTCCATCGCATGCTCGATTTTCGGCTCATAACGGCCTGCAAACGGGTTGGTCATGACAGCGGCAATGGCACCGCGCCGCAGCGGCTTTTCGGGCGCTGGCCCGAACTCGTGAAAGATGTCTTCGACGTGCGTCAGCACGCGGCGTATTTCGAACACGGAGCCTCCGTTGTGAGGTGAGCGCGATGCGTTGCGAGCAAAGCGTCCGGGCGGTGCATGCCGGCGGTGCGCACGCGTCCTTGCAGGAATAACGCGGCGCCCGCTATCAGACCGCGCTCCAGCAAACGCTGCGCCGCTTCTACACCGCGTGCAAGTGCAAAATCGACAAGCGGCTGCGGGAGCGTGGGAACGTCCACGGTGACGAGCTGATCGCCGAGATCCGTATCGTCCTTCAGCGACGAGGCTGGCATACGGACGATGCCGGCATGGTCGAGGTTCACGGCGTTTGCGATCATCGTCGCGGCCGCGTCCGCGCTGGCCGCGTCGCGCGCGAGCACAGTCACGCTGTCTGCAATTCCAACGCTGAAACTGCGGCCGCGCCAGCCGCTCGTGGCGATGCCGCGAATCGGCATGCCTGCGTCGAGCGTGAGATTGGCGTCTAGCCCCATGCCGTCTGCACGCTGCATTTTCGCAAGCGATTGAGACAGATCGGCAAACACGCCCACGCGATACTGCCGGCCTTCGGTCAGATGAAATGCAATGTCGCCGCCATTGTTGATGTAGGCGCGGGTGATCCGTTCGCGTGCGAAGGCGCCGATCAATTCGTCCGCGACGCTGCCGGCAACCGCGGCCATCGGCGTGATAAAGCGCGCACGATGCGGATGACATGCGGACCACATGCGTCGGGCCACCGCGCCTTGCAGCGGGCATTCATGCAAAGCGGCATCCACTGGCAACGGTTGGCGCAGCAGTTTCAATTCGCCGACGAGTTCGGGCAATACGTCGACAAAACGCGCCCAGCACGTTGCATAAGCGGATTCAAGCGCGGCGGGCTCGCCGTCGGCGCCGAGAATCAGGTCGATCGGGCCATGCTGCCAATGCCAGCGCGTCGCGTCGATACGTGTGCGGGTCGGGTTCATCGCGTGAAGTGGGCCGGGTTTTGAGGCGGATCAGCCGAGCATCGGCGGCACGGCCGGCGGCCACGGATTGTCCGGATTGCGCGCCAACGTGCGGCGGGCAAGCGGTGCACCTTCCGTGTGATCGGGGCCGCTCGCCAGCACGTTCTGCAATGATCTCACTGCATCCAGATGGCCGCCGAGGTCGCGATAGGTGTCGTACGTCATGGTGAATTCGATTGGCGCCACAATGGCCGGAGTAGGCACCGTGCCGAACGAACGATCCGGCATGCGCGATACGTCGACCATGACGGTGATGCCGCCACCTGGCCACACATAAGCCGGTGCACCGCCGCAAGTCACGTTCACCAGCTTCTGCTTGATCGCACGCGTGAGCAGCACGGGGTTTTCCGTCGCGCCCGCGCGCAGACTGCCGCCCGCGCCGCCGAGAAACAGCACCGTGGCAAGCGAAGGCTCGCAGTTCTCGCCGATCCGTTCCACCGTGCGGCGTACCGCCTCCGGCATAGCGGCGATGCGCGGCACGAGGTCATGGTCGAGTTCGTACCACTGCGCGTGTTCACCGGTAGTCGACACCATCAGCAGACGCAGGCCGGGTTTCGCGACTGCGGGATCGAAGCCTTCGATAATCGCGAGCGGGTCCTGAACATCCGTGCCGCCCCAGCCAATGCCCGGATTGGCCACCTGAAAATAGCGGCCCGGCGTCGACTTGCGTCCGCGAATCCTGATGCCCGAGCGTGTCATGCCAAGGCAACGCCCTGCCTGATGCTCGGTCAGCACGCCGGTAATGTGGTCGTCAACCACCACCACTTCGTCGGCATGGCCGAACCACTGTTTGGCAAAAATGCCGATGGTCGCGGAACCGCAGCCCACCCGCATGCGCTGCTCCTCGACACCGTCGACCACCGGCGCCGCGCCCGCCCGAATCACGAGGCTTGCGCCGCCGTCTATGCTGAGTTCCACTGCCTGCTTGTTGCCGAGCGCGAGCATCATGTCGCAAGTCACGCGGCCTTCTTTCTTGCTGCCGCCAGTCAGGTGATGCACACCGCCGAGACTCAGCATCTGCGAGCCGTATTCCGCGGTCGTCACATGGCCGACTATTTCGCCATGGCAACGCACGTTCGCCTGTTCGGGCCCGAGAAAGCGGTCCGTGTCGATCTTTACCTTGAAGCTGCAGTAGCTGAAGATGCCTTCGGTGACCACCGTGACCATGTCGACATCGTTGTGCTTCGAGGCAACGATAAACGGCGCGGGCTTGTAGTCGGGATATGTGGACGATGCGCCCACGCCCGTCACGAAGAGCGCTTCTTCCGCGACAGGCTCTTGCGCTTCAGACGAGACGGAGAATTCGACCAGGGCGTCCGCGCTTTGCGGATCAAGATGCGATTGGGATTGGGATTGCGATTGGGATTGGGATTGGGAGAGGAACACGACCGGGTCCACGCGAATCAGCCGTCCTTGCGCATTCGCATAGCGATCGCACGCGCCGGTGCGTCCCTCGGATATCTGGCACAGCACCGGACAGGCATTGCATTCGATCTTGTTCGACGCCATACGCTCGCTGCGCGGCGCCGCCTTCTCGAGCACGGTGGGACCCGGCGTCGAGGCGATGTCGCCGTCGATGCGCTCCGCACCGAAATCGACCTTCGTATGTTCTGTCATGGTGGGGTTCCATACGACGACATTACAATCGGTCCCGCCCGGCTGCTGAAAAGCCCCTGATTTAGGGCATTTTCGTGTGACTCGCATACTTTCCATGTTGCGGTCACTCACCGTTCGTGTAGTATTTGCTACACCAAACATGTTGGAAATCTACTCGATCAAAATAGACTGCGCAATGAGTTTCCAGTCTGCGAGCGCATGGTGCGTCGCCGCATCGGAACGCTCATGGTCGAGCGGCTATCGCTTCGCTACGGCGTTCAATTCAGGCCGAAGCAGTGCGCCGTGCGTAGTATGAGAGGGCCGCGCAGCAAGCGCTGTATGACGAGAACGCCGGCGTGCCGCCCGAACTCCGGTGCAAGGAATCAAGCCGTTTAACCCTGCCAACGAAGAGGCACCACACCGCCATGAGTCCCACCGCCGCCCGCAAGCCGGGCGCCCCCGGCATCCGCGCGAAACAGGCGCAGGACACGCGCGCCAAGATTCTGAAAGCGGCAATCAAGGTGTTTGCGAAGCAAGGCTATGCGAGTGGCCGCGTTGAGAGCATTTCAAAGGCCGCGCGCTCGCACGACCGGATGATCTACTACTACTTTGGCAGCAAGGAACAGCTATTCGTCGAGGTACTGGAGACCATCTACACGCAATTTAACGAAGCGGAAAGCAAGCTCGACCTCGATCTGGCGAACCCGGTGCGCGGTCTTGAACAGATGGTCGATTTCGTCTGGCAGTACTACCTCGATCACCCGGAATTCGTCACGTTGCTCTCAAGCGAGAACCTGCATCAAGGCAAGCATGCGAAGAAGTCTTTGAAGCTGAAGGAGATTTCGGGCTATGCCATTTCTGTCGTACAGAAACTGCTGGATGCAGGTAAAGCCCAGCATGTTTTCCGCACGGACATCAAAGCGCGCGACGTGTACTTGATGATCGCGTCGCTCGGCTATTTTTATAACGCCAACCAGTACACGCTGGGCGCATTTCTCGGCGAGCCGCTCATGGATAAGGCGGCGCTCGCGCATTGGCGCGAGGTCATGAAAGACACCGTATTGCGCGCGGTGCGGCTGCATTCGGCGGCCGCGTCCGATTCGCATGCCGACGCCGAAACGACAGACGCCGCCAATGTAATGGATGCGGCTACTGCTACCGATACGACGGCCCGCGCACAAGCCGGCTAGTCGGAACGCCGCGCAATATGAAAACGCGCGCCCGATTGCGGGCGCGCGTTTTCTTTTCAAAGCCTGGCTGCCGCAGATATGCCGCGGCAAAAAACATTCAGGGCTTCGCCGCCGCATCGTCCTCGCGGAAAATTTTATCGGCCAGATGAAAAGCCGAGTTCGCCGCCGGCACGCCGCAGTAAATCGCGGTTTGCAGCAGTACTTCCTTGATCTGCTCGCGCGTCACGCCATTGTTTTTGGCAGCGCGCAAGTGCAGTGCAAGTTCCTCGCTGCGATTGAGGGCTACCATCATCGCAATGGTCAACAGGCTGCGCGTGTGCCGAGGCAAACCCTCGCGCGTCCACACCTCGCCCCACGCGTAACGGGTAATGAAGTTCTGAAACTCTTCCGTCAGTTCCGTGCGGTTTGCCAGCGAGCGGTCGACATGCGCGTCGCCCAGCACCGCGCGGCGCACGCCAAGTCCGGCTTCGTAGCGGTCTTCGTCGTTCATTTGGACTCCGTCAAAAAGTCGATCACTGTCTTCGTGAAAGCATCGACCTTCTCGATGTTGGAAATATGCGAGGCGTCGAGTTCGACATAACGTGCGCCCGGAATCGCCTGCGCGAGTTCGCGGCCTTGCGCGGGCGTCGCGGCCACGTCGTGCGTGCCGCTGATCACCAGTACCGGCAGCTTAATGCCGTGCGTTTCAGGGCGCAGATCCGTGGCGTCGATCGCCTCGCAGTTCAACGCATAGCCTTCCTTGTCGGTATGCACGAACACGTCGCGGATCATCGCGAGCACCACCGGCTCACGTTCGATGTACTCAGCAGTGAACCAGCGCGGCAACACCGCGTCGGCGAGCGCCAGCATACCTTCGGTGCGAGCCCGTGCGGCACGCGGCACCCACACTTCCGGCGAACCGATGCGCGCCGCCGTGTTCGCGAGCACCACCCGTTCGAAGCGGCCCGCGTGACGCGCGGCCAACGCGACACCAGTGAGCCCGCCCATCGACACGCCGCAAAAATGCGCACGCGCGATCTTCAGCGTATCCATCAGGCCGAGCACGTCGCCCGCCAGATGCTCGATCGTGTACGGTCCTTTGGGCGCCTCGGAATGGCCGTGGCCGCGCGTGTCGTAACGCAGCACGCGAAAGTGCTTCGATAGCGCCGCCACTTGCGGCGTCCACATGGACAGGTCGCTGCCGAGCGAATTGGACAGGATCACCCACGGCGCATTGCCGTGACGGTCGCCGTCGATTCGATAATGAAGCTCGGTGCCGTTGACTGCGGCGTAAGGCATGCCGTTACTCCTTCGAAATGGCGCGCTCTGAATGCGCGGTATGAAGTGCCAGCGCTGCATCTACATAAGCTTGCGCCTGGCCCACGTAGTGAGCGGGATCGAGCAATTGCTTCAGGCGCTCGACAGAAAGATGGTCGGTCACGGCCGCGTCCGCCGCGAGCACGTCGAACAACGTTCGCCCTTCGCGAATGGCGGCTTTCGACGCGCGCTCGACGAGATGATGCGCATCCAGCCGGCCGATGCTGTCACCAAGCGCAAGCATGACAGCTTCTCCGAGAATCAGACCGTGGGTGACATCGAGATTCGCGGCAAGGCGCGCCACGTTCACATTCAGGCCGCTCGCGATCTGCTCGATGTTCGCGAGCGCGCCGCCCGCGAGCCGCGCGAGGTCGGGCAACGCATCCCACTCGGCCTGCCAGCCGCCGAGCGCGCGCTCGTGTTCCTGAACCATGCCGGCGAATACCGTGGCAACCAGTCCCGGCGCGCGCGTGGCCGCCGTCAGCACGGCTGCGCAGCCAACCGGATTGCGCTTGTGCGGCATGGTCGACGATCCGCCTTTGCCGGCGGCAGCCGGCTCTGCGAGTTCGTCGATTTCGGTTTGCATTTGCAATGAGACGTCGCGTGCGATCTTGCCGAGCGTGCCGATCAGCATGCCGAAAAACGCCGCGGTCTCCGCAATGCGGTCGCGTTGCGTATGCCAGGGCAACGTGGGCACAACGAGGCCGAGTTCCTGCGCGAGCGCTTGCGTGACCTGCGGCGCGGCATCGCGCAGACTTGCGAGCGTACCGGCCGCGCCGCCGAATTGCAGCACGAGCACACGCTCACGCAATGCGTCGAGCCGGTCGCGGTGGCGCAGCAACGCGTCCAGCCATTGTGCGAACTTCAGGCCGAGCGTAATGGGCAGCGCCTGCTGCAACCAGGTGCGGCCGATCATCGGCGTCGCGCGATGCGTGGCGGCAAGGTGTGCGATCGCGTTGCAGGCGGCTTGCAAACCGCTGGCGAGCAGATCGAATGTGTCGCGCAGTTGCAGCACCGTCGCGGTGTCGATAATGTCCTGACTCGTCGCGCCCCAGTGCACGTATTTCGATGCTTCGGCGTCCGCCGCTTTCACGCGCGCGGTGAGTTGCCTGACGAGAGGAATCGCGAGATTGCCGCCGAGTGCCGCGTCGCGCGCCAGCGCGTCGGCGTCGAGTTGATCGGCATGGCAGGCGGCCTCGATGGCCGGCAGCGCCGTTTGCGGGATCACGTTGTGCGCGGCACAAGCGCGCGAGAGAGCCGCTTCGACATCGAGCATCCGTTGCAGCGTGGCGCGCGGCGCCCAGATGTCGTTCATCGGCTGCGTGCCGCAAAGGAGACCGGTCAGCCGGCCGCTGGAGTCGAGCATGATGACTTCGATGATCGGGGAGTTCTGACGAATGTAGCACTGTGCGCGGCAACGCGTTGCGCGCCGCGGCACGTGGACCGCAGCGCGCATATGTCAGCGCATGTTGCTGATCGCTACCGCTCGCTCACGCCGCGCGCGGCGCTTGTGTACCGTCGATCAGCGGCACGCCCGTGAGCTTCAGCAAGGCGTCGAAGTCGATGTCGGAGAAAATTTCGCGCACCACGAGGCCCTTGTCCGTCACATCGATCATCGCCAGATCCGTGTAGATGCGGTCGACACAACCCACACCGGTCACTGGGTAGGTGCACTCGGCGGCGATCTTGCTTTCGCCTTGCTTGGTCAGATGCTCCATCATCACGTAGACCTGCTTCGCGCCGATAGCCAGGTCCATCGCGCCGCCCACGGCAGGAATCGCGTCCGGCGCGCCGGTGTGCCAGTTCGCGAGGTCGCCCTTCGCGGACACCTGGAATGCGCCGAGCACGCAGAAGTCGAGGTGGCCGCCGCGCATCATGGCGAACGAATCGGCGTGATGGAAGAAGGCGCCACCCGTCAGCAGCGTGACGTGCTGCTTGCCGGCGTTGATCAGCTCGTCGTCTTCCTCGCCTTTCGCGGGCGCGGGGCCCATGCCGAGCAGGCCGTTTTCGCTGTGCAGGAAGATTTCCTTGTCGGCGGCGAGGTGGTTCGCCACCAGTGTCGGCACGCCGATGCCGAGGTTCACATACGCGCCTTCCGGAATGTCTTGCGCAACGCGCTTGGCCATTTCATCGCGGGTCAGTTTCTTCATGTCGGTCTCCGGTTCAGGCAGCGGCGTCGCGCGGGTTGGGTTGCGGGGCGTGCGCCGCTTGCGGCACTTCGATCACGCGCTGCACGAAAATGCCCGGCGTGACGATGTTTTCCGGATCGAGCGCGCCGAGCGGCACAACTTCCGATACCTGCACGATGGCGGTTTTTGCCGCGCTCGCCATGATCGGCCCGAAGTTGCGAGCCGTCTTGCGATACACGAGGTTGCCCCAGCGGTCGCCCTTATACGCCTTGATCAGCGCGAAGTCCGCATGCAGCGGCGCTTCGAGCACATAGTGCCTGCCGTCGATCAGGCGGGTTTCCTTGCCTTCGGCGAGCTTTGTGCCGTACCCGGTGGGTGTGAAGAATCCGCCGATGCCTGCGCCCGCCGCGCGAATGCGCTCGGCCAGATTGCCTTGCGGCACGAGTTCCAGTTCGATTTCGCCTGCGCGATAGAGCGCGTCGAACACATACGAATCGGTCTGGCGCGGGAACGAGCAGATGATTTTGCGCACCCGCTTCGCCTTGAGCAACGCCGCGAGGCCGATGTCGCCGTTGCCCGCATTGTTGTTGACGATGGTGAGTTCGCGCGCGCCTTGTTCGATCAGCGCGTCGATAAGCTCGGAAGGCATGCCGGCCGTGCCGAAGCCGCCGATCATGACGGTCGCGCCATCGTGGACGTCGGCTACGGCCGACTGCAGTGACTCGAAAATCTTGTTGATCATGTCGAATTTCCTTGTGGGGCGCTGCGCGCGCCAGGCGGGGCCGAACGGAGCCAGCTTCCTCACGGCTCACCGCCCTGTGGTTCGCGCTTATGTTCGTATAACGAACAGTGATTCGATTAGCGAACGATTCGGCGATTATGGTTGGGCTCGCGCTGCGTTGTCAAGGCGCGGACTTCCCTTAATCATAGGTTCGCGCCCGGGCCACCGCGCGCCACTCATTCCCGCGCGTCGGCACGGCTGGCAGCCAGTACCAAAGCAAACCCCACTATCGCAGTTAGGGATTCTTCCGCTACCCTTTATCGACATATCGAATATCTCCGCGCACCCCGGCCGAACCTATGTCGGACACTCATCTTGACCTGAACCTGATCCCCTATCTCGTAGCGATGGAGGACACCCGCAACGTAAGCCGCGCGGCCGAGCAGCTTGGCGTGAGCCAGCCGCGCGTGAGCACGGCGCTCGGGCGGCTGCGCGAATATTTCAACGACCCGCTGTTCGTGCGCACCTCCAAAGGCATGGAACCCACGCCGCGCGCGCTCGCCATCCTGCCCGCCGCGCGCGACGCGCTGCTGCGAATCGAAAAGGGCATGCTCGACGTGCAGGAGTTCAATCCGGACACCAGCACGCATACCTTTTCGATCGCGCTTTCCGACGTCGGCGAAATCGTGTTCCTGCCTCGGCTGCTGCAGCTCTTTGCCGAGCGCGCGCCGCACGCGAATCTGCGCTCTGTCTCCCTGCCGCCCTCGCATGTTGAACGCGGTCTCGAATCGGGCGACGTGGACCTCGCGGTCGGTTACTTTCCCGACCTGTCGGGCAATAACTTCTTTCAGCAGCGGCTCTTCACGCACCGCTTTATCTGTCTGATGCGCGCGGGGCATCCGCTGTCCCGAGCGCCGCTCACGCTCGCGCAATACGTGGCCTCGGGGCATGCCGTGGTGCGCGCCGAAGGGCGCAGCCAGGAAGTACTGGAGCAGTACCTCGCTAAAAAGCGCATTACGCGGCGGGCGGTGCTGGAAACGCCGCACTTCATGAGCCTGCCGTTCATCCTCGCGCGCACGGATCTGATCGCCACCGTGCCGCATGCAATTGGCTTCGCGTACGTGTCCGAGCATGCGTCGATCACGCTCGTCGAACCGCCTCTGCCGCTGCCGCGCTTCGATCTGCGACAGCACTGGCATCGCAAGTTTCATAACGATCCGCGCGGCACCTGGCTGCGCGGCGTGGTCGCGGAGCTTTTCAACGACGCGCTCGACGAATGGCCCAAATGAAAAGGACAGCCCCGCGCGCCGGAAGGGGCATCGGCACGAGGCGGCGTAAACATGGAACAATGACTGTACTCATGAACCCGCGCGCGCTCCTCGGGCACCGCGCGATTCCCGCAGGAGCGACGGATGACCAGCAGCAATAAAGAACACACCACGCCCGCGGCCGGCAACGGCCGTCCGAGCCGCGAAGAAGCCGAAGCAGCCGTGCGCGTGCTGCTGCGTTGGGCCGGCGACGATCCCACGCGCGAAGGTCTGATCGACACACCGGCGCGCGTGGTGCGCTCTTACGAAGAGTTCTTCGCGGGCTATCAGGTCGACCCGCGCGAAATCCTCGCGCGCACCTTCTCCGAGGTGGACGGCTACGACGAGATGATCGTGCTGAAGGACATCCGCTTCGAAAGCTATTGCGAGCATCACATGGTGCCGATTATCGGGCGCGCGCATGTGGCCTATCTGCCGGGGCATCGCGTGGTCGGTATTTCGAAACTCGCGCGGCTGGTGGACGCATTCGCGAAGCGCCTGCAGATTCAGGAAAAGATGACGGTGCAGATTGCCGATACGCTGAACGAGGTGTTGCAACCGGTGGGCGTCGGCGTGATTCTGGAAGCCGCGCATCAGTGCATGTCGACGCGCGGCGTGCATAAGGCCGGCGTGACGATGGTGACGTCGCGCATGCTCGGCAGCTTCCGCACCGACCCCTCCACGCGCCGCGAGTTTTTGTCGATTGTGGGCAACCCCGGCGCGGTGGCCGTGCCGAACACGTAAACGCGAAGCCGCCGCACGCCGCACGCCGCGCGACACACACACGGGCATCGGGCTTCGGGTATCACGCCGCTCTGCGCGCGCCGAGCGCTTGCCCGAAAGTCGCCAGCATGACGGCCCCCAGCACGCACGCTACGCCCATCAACTGCGCCGCGCTGACCGGTTCGCGCAGCAGCAGCGCGGCCAACGCCAAAGCACTGACCGGCACCAGCGCCGTCATCAGGCCGGCCTCCGCGCCGCTCACGCGCGCCGCCCCTTCGTACCAGAGAACGAAGCCCGCCACGGTGGGCACCAGCGCGTAATAGATCACGCCGGTAAGGGCTGCGGGGTCGAGCGGCAAGGTCCACGGTTTCTCGAAGCAGGCCGGCACGATGCAGACCGCGAAGCCGATGCCGCACATCAACGCCGACAATGGCAACGGCGCGACGGGCGTGCGCAGCTTGCGGTTGAGCAGAATGAAGAGCGCCTCGCAAACAACCGCCGCGAACACCAGCAGATTGCCAGGCAGCGAACCGCCTTCATGCGGCGCAACGCCAGCGCCCGAACGCACGGTGCACGCGAGCACGCCCGCCGTGGCAAGCACGATTGCACCGAGCAGCGCCGGCGAGGGACGCTCGCGCAGCGCGAGCATGGCGACCACCGCCGACACGGCCGGCAAGGTGCCGGCGATCACGCCGGCATCGCCCGCAGAGGCGAGCTTCATGCCGCTAATCAGCAACACTGTATAACCCACGCTGCCCGCCGCGGCTTGCGCGATTACCAGCGCCGCGTCGCGGCGCTCAAGCCGTGGCCAGCGTACGCCGCGCCAGCGCATGACGAGCACGAACAACGGAAAAGCGATCGCAAAGCGCAGCGCGGTCGCGCTGAACGGCGGCAATCCGGCCGCAATGGACTTGCTTATTACCACGGTGCTGCCCACGCCGAGCATCGCCAGCGCGCAGCAGATATAGCCGACATAACGTGAATTCATCGCCCATCTCCCTCGCAAAAGAAACAGAACGCACAATAGATAGGCGGCGGCGTCACGTCTTGAACGAAATTGCAGGGCGTCTCAGGTGGCGGCGCTCGCGGTCCATCGGGTATCCTCAACGATCAGGGACGCCGGGCGTTACAGGAACGGCTTTTGCGTGAGCGGAGCCGCCGGGCTGTCGGACCGGCGCGCGCAGCTTGCCAGCCACAAACGCAAAATAGCCAGAGGAGCCGCGTAATTGGTAGAGTTTCCGTCCTCGGCAGTGTCCACGTGGGGCGGCGCGGTTGTGTTCGCCAACGTGCTAATGACGCGCCTCGGCGTGCCGATTCCCGCCGTGCCGGTGCTGCTGTTCGCCGGCTCCGCGATTGCGGCGGGCACCCTGTCGTTCTGGCCGGTGCTGTGCGCGGCCGTGCTCGGCGCATTGATCGGCGACGGCGTCTGGTTTACCGCCGGCCGTCGCTATGGCCGCAAGCTGATCGGCGTGCTCGGCCGGATGCTGCCTGCCGTCGACGCCCGCATCGAACAGGCGCGCGCGCTGTTCGAGCGCTTTGGTGTGCCGCTCGTGTCGATATCGAAGTTCGTGCCCGGCCTCGCGCTGGTCACGCCGCCGCTGATGGGCACCACCGCCGTCGACGCCCGCATATACGCCATCTGGGATCTCACTGGCGCGACCGCGTGGGCCACGTTCTGGCTGCTCGGCGGCGCAGCGGCCGAACGGCAATTGCACATGCTGCTGGAGTTCGTGCGGGCGCGCGGCGGCACTGTGATCGACGTGCTGATAGGCGCCGCGTTGCTGTATCTCGCGTATCGGCTCGTGCAGCAGCGGCGGGCGCGCCGCCAGGCCGCTCTCCTCGATACCGCCGATTCCGCCGATTCCGCCGATACCCCCAGGACCGCCGCCGGGGCGAGGCAAGCGCGCGCGCCCCGCTACGCCGTGGGCCGCAAGGCTACGCCCAAGGTCCTTGACGCCCGTCCGCAGAGCGCGGCACTCGACGCAGCGTCGCCGATTCCCGGCGCGCTGCCACTCGATCCTCATTCGCCGGAGCAGATCGACGGCGCGCTGCGCACTTTCGACAGCGTGATCTACTGCGTGTGTCCGGACAGTGCGACGGCGACCGAGATCAGCGTGCGCATGCGCAACTACGGCTACACGCGAATTCGCGCGCTGCGCGGCGGACTGGAGGCATGGCAGCGGCGCGGCTTTCCAGTGGGCTTGCTGCTTGCCGAAGAGATGCCCGCGGGCAACGCGTCGCGCTCAGGCGGTGGCGCGTCAAACACATCAAATGCAGCGAACGCCTCAAACGCTGTAACGCTGCGCGGTTTCGCACCGCGAAGCCGGGCAAGCGCGTGAGCGCCGGTCCGTTCGTCAGGGCGCGTCTCGCATGAGTACTAGGCGCGCTTACGACGGCGACTTCTGCGTCACCGGACCCACCGCCGAAGGCGCGCAAGCAACGCGATTGCGCCCCGCCGCCTTTGCTACGTAAAGCAGGCGGTCGGCGGCGGCAAGCAGATCGAGCGCGTTTGCGCCCTGCGCGGGCACGATCGTCGCGCAGCCCACGCTGACCGTGACCGTCACCGTGTCGGCGCCGCCATGCAGAATGTCCTGTGCCTGCACGCTTCGCCGGATCTTCTCGGCGACAGCGCGCGCGCCGTCGGCCGAGGTGTCCGGCAGGATCACAGCGAACTCCTCGCCGCCATAGCGCGCGACCAGGTCGACCGCGCGGCGCACCGTCGACGAAATGCATTCGGCCACCGTGCTCAGTGCCTCGTCGCCGCTCGCATGGCCGTAGGTGTCGTTAAAGCGCTTGAAATGATCGATGTCGATGAAAAGCGCGGACAGCGGCTGGCCGGTGCGGCGCGCGCGCCGCCATTCTTCGTCGAGACGGTTATCGAGCACGCGCCGGTTGCTGAGCCCTGTCAACGGGTCGGTGGCGGCCAGACGCACCAGCGCTGCCTGCGCGCGCAGCTTGCCGTGCAGTGCATAGGCGAGCAGCCACGACACCATCACGAACACGGCGCCGAACGCAATTGTCAACGCGCCGCTGATCATGGCCCGGTGCCGCCACGGCGCGAGGACGTCGTCGACCGCGGGCGCGACGACTGCAATCAGCGGTGTGCCGGGCACATGCACATACGTGAACATGCGCTGCACGCCGTCCACGGCGGAGTGCGCCACATAGGAACCGGCGTCGTGTGCGGTCATTCTGACGAAGGTCGGCGACTTCGCTATGCTCGTGCCGATATCGCTCGGCGAGTACGGCTTGCGCGCGATCAGCGTGCCGTCATTCATGGCGATAAACACCGAACCCTGTTTGCCAAGGCTGATCCGCTCGAGCAGGTGCTGGAAGTATTCGATGCGAATGGCGAGCAGCGCGACCCCGGCAAAGCGGCCGTTCTTATCGTTGATACGCCGCGTGAGTCCGATCGACAACTTGCCGTCACGCAAACGCGAGTAGAACGGATGCGACAGGTACAGCCCGACTGCCGGGTTGCGCTGATGCACGACGAAATAGTCGCGGTCGGTGAAGTGAATATTCGGGTTGATCGCGCCGCTTTGCGAGGCGACCACCTCGCCGTTCGCGCCGATAATATAGGCGCCGCCCAGAAAAGCGGCCGTTGTCGCGCGGTCGAACAGCACCGCGCGCCGCACATCGTCAGGCAACCCCGCGCTCAGATCCAGGTGATGCTCGGCGCCGTCCACCATCGCCTGCAACGAAAGGGCATAAATCTCCACGTTTCTTTCGAGGTCGCTGGAAATGATCGAGACGAGATTGCCGGACGTCTCTCGCGCGTGATCGAGCGCGTCGGCGCGGCCATTGACGAGCGTGAGCAGCGTGAGGCCCGCCATCGCGACGGCCACCAGCGTGCCGGCGAGACCCGCCAGCACCGGATGGTTGCCCACGTAACGCGCAACCCCGGCTCCTTTGTGCTGCAGTTTCCGGCGCCAGCGCCGCCCTTGCGAATGCCCCCGATATGCCACCTGCGCGTTGCCTCCGTTGCAAAGAGGCCGCATCGAGCGCGTGCGGCCCGCCATCAGCTGTTATCTGCCGGCGCTGTGCCTGCCACGCGCGACGCTGCCTTCACGCGTCATAGTTTGCGCAGCAGCCCCGCGGCCGAGCGCATGCGGCGCTTGCGCTCCTTGTGCAGCGAGTGCAGCACGCTCCCGGTGTCGCCCGCGCCGGAGAGGAGATCGGCGTTGTCGCGCAACAGCATTTCGCTCGCGACAATATCGTTTAGCGTACCGAAACGTTTTTGCACCTGCTTCAAACGTTTGAGCGTTTTCTTGTGGCTGCCGCTCAGAACCGGCTCGAAAAATTCCAGCAGGTAGCGCAGCTTTTTGCCAGCCTTTCTCACGTCGTGAAAGGCCGCGTAGTTCGAACGCCTGGCGTGGCGGGCGCGTTTGGCGCGCTTCGTCAACGAACGTTCGGAAGCGGCAATCCGCTTGCTCGCGAACTTGCGCAGCGGCACACGTTCGTGCGCCGTGTTGAGTTCCGTGGACGCGCTCGTCAGCGCATCACGCAGCAAATGCTTGACGTCCGCGTTGCTCAGCGTCTCGCGGCTCGTCGCAAGCGCGTTGCCGCGCGCTTCTTCGAGCGCGGGGGCGAAGTTGCCGGCGCCGTCCTCATGCCGTATCAGCTCGATCAGGATGTCCCAGTCGCGCGTCTTGCCCGCCGCCGTGGCGAGATACTTGTAGAGCGCCCGTTGCCGGGTGTTTTCGCCCTTCTCGAGCAGCGGCGCGAACGCCCACCACAGAGAACGCAAGCGGCGCAGCGAAACGCGAAGCTTGTGCAGCGCTTCGGGCGACGGATCGTCGCGCACCTCATTGGCGTACGCAATTGCGTCGCTCACGAGCGGTGCCGCATACGAGGCAAACGCCGCCTGGGCCGTGGGTTCCGGCGTGCTGGAGCCGGCGGGTGCAGGGCCGCCGTTCGCCTTACGGCTTTCCTTCTGACCGTCGCGCTTCATGAAGACTCCTCGAAGGTGCGTGTTTTAGCCTAGCAAAAAAGATTCCTGGCTGCATTCAACGGACTGCCCGAGCGCGGCAAAACCGAGGCCAAATCCGCCATGTCGGCTATGAACGCTGCATTCAGGCGCAGGCGCGGCCACAGCATGCTGCTGTCATCGTACCGACATGCGCGCCACGCACGATCCAAAGTTCCGCGACTTTTTTCAGGGGCACACGTCATGCCGGAACTTTCATACCCTCAACCCAGTGGGGTTAGTGGCAAGGGGCGCAATGCCGGCCTCGTGATCTTTCTCGCCGTGATCGCAGTGGGTATCGGCTATTGCAGCACGCAACTGGTGGGCGACCTGCAACCGGTGCGCGAAGGTTCCATACTTCCTTATCTGCTGCTCGGCCTCGCGCTGCTGATCGCACTCGGATTCGAATTCGTCAACGGCTTTCACGACACCGCGAATGCTGTCGCTACTGTCATCTATACGCATTCGCTCACGCCCAATCTCGCGGTGGTATGGTCGGGCGCATGGAATTTTCTTGGCGTGCTGACCTCGAGCGGGGCCGTCGCATTCGGCATCCTGCAACTGCTGCCCGTCGAACTGATTCTGCAGGTGGGCAGCAGCGCGGGCTTTTCGATGGTGTTCGCGCTGTTGATCGCGGCGATTATCTGGAACCTCGGCACCTGGTATTTCGGCTTGCCCTCGTCGAGCTCGCATACGTTGATCGGCTCGATAATCGGCGTCGGCCTGATGAATCAGTTGATGCACGGCGTGAACGGCACGAGCGGCGTGGACTGGAACCAGGCGCTCGGCGTCGGAAAGTCGCTGCTGTTTTCGCCGCTCGTGGGCTTTCTCGCGGCCGGCCTGCTGCTCATGATCCTGAAAGCCGTGGTGCGCATTCCCGCGCTCTATGCCGAGCCCAAAGGCAAGGAACCGCCGCCGTTCTGGATTCGCAGCCTGCTGATCCTCACGTGCACGGGCGTTTCGTTTGCGCACGGCTCAAACGACGGCCAGAAGGGCATGGGCCTCATCATGCTGATCCTGATCGGCACCGTGCCCACGGCGTATGCGTTGAACAAGGCGGTGACGCCCGCGCAGACGCAAACGTTCGTGGCGGTGGCCGAGCAAACCTCGGCCGCACTCGCGCGATATACGAACGGCGCGCCGCAGTCCGCCAATCCGCGTGCAGATGTCGAAGCGTATGTGCGCACGCACCAACTCACGCCCGCCACGTTGCCCGCGCTGAAACAGCTGACGGACGTCATCGCGCAGCAAGTGGGCGCATCCGGTTCTATGGCTGCGGTGCCGCAAGGCATGGTCGATAACGTGCGCAACAACATGTATGTCGCCTCCGAAGCGATTCGCCTGATGGAAAAGGCGAAGCAACCGGCCTTTGCACCGGCGGACGCGAAAGCCATCGAGAACTTCAAGGCGCAAACGGACCATGCGACCAAGTTCATCCCGACGTGGGTGAAGGTCGCGGTGGCCATCGCGCTGGGCATGGGCACGATGGTCGGCTGGAAGCGCATTGTGGTCACCGTCGGCGAAAAGATCGGCAAGCAGCATTTGACGTACGGACAGGGCGCGTCCGCCGAACTCGTCGCTATGATGACGATTGGCGCGGCCGACATGTACGGTCTGCCGGTTTCCACCACGCATGTGCTGTCGTCCGGCGTGGCCGGCACGATGGCGGCCAACGGCTCGGGCTTGCAATGGGCGACCGTGCGCAGCCTGGTGCTTGCATGGGTGCTGACGCTGCCCGCCTCTATTGCGCTCGCGGCGGGCTTGTATTGGGTGTTCCGGACGGTGTTCTGAAACGCAGATCGGGGGCCCGCCGCGGTTCGTTGCGGTCAGGCCCCCGGCTGACAACGGCTCAAAGTAAAACACATGCGTGGCCGATGCCACCCACCGAAGCGCTCAATACACCTCGGGCACGATCATCGAAGCCGGCACCGGCTGACGGCTGTACTCGTCGTGATAGACACGCGCGGGCAACTGGATAGCCGGATGCTCGATCTCGTGGTACGGCACCTGGCTTAGCAGATGGTGAATGCAGTTCAGCCGCGCGCGCTTCTTGTCGACGGCCTGCACGACCCACCACGGCGCTTCGGGAATGTGCGAGCGTTGCAGCATGACCTCTTTGGCCTGCGTATAGGCCTCCCAGCGGCGGCGGCTTTCCAGGTCCATCGGACTCAGCTTCCACTGCTTCAGCGGATCGTGAATACGGTTCTGGAAGCGGATTTCCTGCTCCTCGTCGGTAATGGAGAACCAGTACTTGACGATCTGCACGCCGCTGCGCACAAGCATCTTTTCGAACTCCGGCACGGAGCGGAAGAACTCTTCGTATTCCTCGTCGGTGCAGAAATTCATCACACGCTCGACGCCCGCCCGGTTGTACCAGCTACGGTCGAACAGCACCATCTCGCCGCCGGCAGGCAGATGCGAGACATAGCGCTGAAAGTACCATTGGGTGCGCTCGCGGTTGTTCGGCGCCGGCAGCGCCGCAACGCGGCACACGCGCGGATTGAGCCGCTGCGTGATGCGCTTGATCGCGCCGCCCTTGCCCGCGGCATCGCGTCCCTCGAAAATCACAACCAGCCGGTGCCCGGTCTGCACGATCCAGTCCTGCAGCTTGACGAGTTCGCCCTGCAAGCGGAACAGCTCGCGAAAATACACCTTGCGTGCCTCGCGGTTTTCGCGCGTGAAGGTCTCGGGACCGTCGAGAATGCGGTCGTCGACCTCCATTTCGAGTTCCTCGTCGTACGCGTCGATGAGGTCTTCCTCGAAACGGCGTTGCCGCTCAATCAGCAACTCGGCCTCAGGTCTCGGATCCTGCTCTTTCATTGCGGCTCTCCTCGCGGCGGAAATGATCGGGCGCGTGGCAGCATGCGCGACGCGGACGCGCCCGATTATCGGTGCGCCCGGTGTCAGCCGTGTTACCGCCCGGCCGTTTCATGATAGCGAGTTTTCCGCCGACAGCCGCCGCTAGCGCAGAGGTTTGGCAAAGCTGAGTTCGTGCCCGTCGGGGTCCGTGATGTGGAAGTAGCGCTCGCCCCACGGCGCGTCGGACGGCTCCAGCGAGGGCTCGAAACCCGCCGCCAGCGCCTTGCGATAGATTGCATCGACATCCGATACATAAACGATCACGCGGCCCCACCAGTTCACCGGCGCGCGCGGATCGGCGATCAGATTCAGGAACGTGCCGCCAAACTCAAACGACGTGAACTCAGCGTCTTCGCCGCCGAATTTGAGCGGAAAGCCGAAGGCCCGGTAAAAGCGCACCGCTTGCCGCATGTCGCCGGTGGCGAGGGTGATCGCGCTGAGCGACTCGATCCGCGGTTCGTCCGGCGTAGCGCCGGTCGATGTTGCAGTTCCAGTGGAAGACGCGGCGGATGGGTCGATCATGGCTCTCTCCCTGAGGTCACAGTGCGGCGTGGCGTGGCATGGCGTGGCATGGCGTGACATGGCGTAACGTGATCTCGCACCCGTCAATGGCTCGCCATCAGCCTGCCAGCACAAAGTGTCTCACACGGCCACGATGCGGGGGCGTGCACCGCTTCACACTTGAAAACCTCAGGCGCGCCCCGCATCTGCGTCTCCGTTTATCCGGAGCATCGCCATGGGAAGCCGTCCACGCTTCATCGATGACCTGTCGCGCGCCGCATCCGACGCCCCCGGGCCGAACTCATTTACGCCTTTATCCGACGACGCCCTGCTCGACGCCTATTCGCGCACCGTAATCGGCGCGCTTGAACGCGTGCAGCAGGCCGTCGCCTTTATCTCCGTCGAACGCCGGCTGCCCGGCGCGGCGCCCGGCCGTGAGCGCGGCGCGCGCGGCGGCACCGGCTCAGGCTTCCTCTTCACGCCGGACGGTTATCTGCTGACCAATAGCCACGTGGTGCACGGCGCAACGCACATTCAGGTGACGCTGGCCGACGGCGCCAGATTCGACGCCGATCTGGTCGGCGACGATCCCGGCAGCGACCTCGCGGTGTTGCGCATCGGCTCGCCGGAGCCGCTGCCTCACGTCGAGCTCGGCGAATCGTCGAAGCTGCGCGTGGGGCAGATCGCCATCGCCGTCGGTAATCCGCTCGGCCTCGCGCAGACCGTCACCACGGGCGTCGTGTCGGCGCTGGGCCGTTCGCTGCGCTCGAACTCCGGCCGCATGATCTACGACGTGATCCAGACCGATGCCGCGCTCAATCCGGGCAACTCGGGCGGCCCGCTGATCAACTCTGCGGGCCAGGTGATCGGCGTGAATACCGCCATCATTCCCGGCGCGCAGTCCATCTGCTTCGCGACCGCAATCGACACGGCGAAGTGGGTCATCATGCAGATATTCGCGCATGGCCGCGTGCGGCGTGCGTATATCGGCGTAGCGGGCACCACGACGCCGCTGTCGCGCCGTGTGCAGCGCTATTTCGGCCTCAGCGCGCAAAGCGGCGTGCATGTGCTGGAAATCGTCAAAGGCAGTCCCGCAGCGGCGGGTGGCTTGCGCACGGACGACACCATCGTCGCAATCGACTCACAACCCGTGCAGGACGTGGATGCGCTGCAACGCACGCTCGACGCGTCGCGCATCGACAAGCCCGTCAACGTGACGGTGCTGCGCGGCGCACAACGGCTGGAACTCACGTTGACACCCATCGAACAGACAAGCTGACTGGCACGCAAAAAAAGACCTCGGGCTCTTGCGAGCGCGAGGTCTTCTGCTGTTGCGAGCGGAGCATGCGGGCAGAGGCCCGCGCCCCGCCTGAGAACTACGCTTACTGGATGATGCGCGTCACACCACGGCCGCGCGGATCCGCTGCCGGCTCGGGCGTGTTGTCGTTGATCTTGATTGCCTGGATGTCGCCATTGAAGTTCTGCGCCTTCAGCGTATAGCCCTTGGCCTCCACGGCCTTGGCGAGCTCGCCGTCGATCGGCTGATACGGCTCCCAGAAGATCGTGTTCGGCGGCAGCAGTTGATGATGGAAGCGCATCGCGGCGACGGCGTCCGGCAACGGCATGTTGAAGTCGTAGATGTTGTTGATCACCTGGAAGATCGACGTGAAGATGCGGGAGCCGCCGGGCGTGCCGATCACGAGCGATACCTTGCCGTCTTTCGTGAGGATCGTCGGGCTCATGGAAGACAGCGGGCGCTTCTTCGGTTCGATGGAGTTCGCGTCGCTGCCCACCACGCCGAACATGTTGGCCACGCCCGGCTTCGCCGAGAAGTCGTCCATTTCGTCGTTCAGCACGATGCCCGTGCGGTCCGCAACCACACCGGAACCGAAGTAGCCGTTCACCGTATAGGTGTTCGACACCGCGTTACCCCACTTGTCGACCACGGAGAAATGCGTGGTCTCCGCTTTTTCCGGCATCGACGTGCCGAGCCCGGGTTGCACGCTCTTGGTGTCCGACGGCGTCTCTGGATTCACTTCGGCGGCGCGCTTGGCGATGTATGCGTCGTCGGTCAGTTGCTCGACGGGCACCTTGTAGAAGTCAGGGTCGCCGAGATATTGCGCGCGGTCGGCGAATACGCGCTTTTCGATCTCCGCGATCAGATGAATGTACTGCGGCGAATTGAGCGGCACGTCCTTGAAGTCCGCTGCGCGGTCGGCTTTCATCTTCAACAGCTGGACGAGGCCGATGCCGCCCGAGCTCGGCGGCGGTGCGGTGTACACGCGGTAGCCCTTCCAGTCGGCCGCAATCGGCTGACGCCAGACAGCTTTGTACTGCTGCAGATCGGCCTTGGTGATCAGACCATGACCGCGCATGGACTCCGCAATCAGATCAGCCGTCTTGCCCGAATAAAAGTCTTTCGCGCCCTGGTCGGCAATGCGCTGTAACACCGCCGCAAGGTCGGGCTGCTTGAAGTTCACGCCCTGCTTCAGATTGCCGAAGTAGGCGTCGAAGTTGGTCTTGCCGGCGAATTCCTTGGCCGCCGCATCGCGGCGCTGCTGCAACTGCTCGCTCACCTCGAAGCCGTCGCGCGCATAGTGGATCGCCGGCGCGAGCACCTGCTTCCACTTGAGCTTGCCGAAGCGGCGCTGCGCCTGCCACATGCCGTCAACGGTGCCGGGCACGCCCACGGCGCGGTAGCCATACAGGCTCATGCCTTTGATGACCTCGCCCTTGTCGTCGAGATACATGTTCTTCGTGGCGGCGAGCGGTGCGCGTTCGCGATAGTCGAGGAAGTACGGCTTGCCCGCCACATACAGCGTCATGAAGCCGCCGCCGCCGATGTTGCCCGCTTCCGGATAGGTCACGGCAAGCGTAAAGGCGATGGCCACCGCGGCGTCGACCGCATTGCCGCCTTCCTTGAAGATCTGTTCGGCGGCGTCCGCGCTGTATTCGTCGGCGACCGCGATGGCGGACGCGGTGAGTACAGCCCGTTGCGCTTTCGCGGGCGGCTTCGCGACGGCCGGCGTGGCCTCCATGAAGCCGAAGGAAACAGACAACACAGTGGCCAGCGCAAATACGCTGGCGGACGCTCTGGCATTGCGGAACAACTTCATTGATATCCCCCAAGACGACTGTTTCACCTGACGATCACTACAGTTCCCTTGGGCTTATAACATGTGAAGCGCCTCTTTGCGAAGCCGCGCAATTCCGTAAGGCGGCTGTTGCGGCACACAAAGAGGCGCATCGCTGCAGGTCACACAGCGGCGGCGGGCGTCAGGACCTGCGACGCGACCTCGTCCACTGCTGCGCGCGCGAGCTTCACGATTTCGTCGACATCGGCACGTGAAGTCACGAGCGGCGGCGCGAACCCGAGAATGTCGCCATGCGGCATGGCGCGAGCGATCAGCCCGCGTTGCAACGCAGCAGCCGACACCCGTGGACCGACTTTCAGCGCCGGATCGAACGGCCGGCGCGCGTCCTTGTCGGCCATGAATTCGAGCGCGGCCAGCATGCCCGCGCCGCGCACTTCACCGACGAGCGGATGCGAGTCGAAAGCCGCGTGCAGTTGCTCCAGCAGATACGCGCCAGTTTGCGCCGCATTTTCCGTGAGATTCTCGCGCTCGAGAATGTCGAGGTTCGCGAGCGCCGCTGCCGCACAGATCGGATGTCCCGAATAGGTCCAGCCGTGACCCATCGGCCCGAGTTCCTGCGAAGCCTTGTCGATCACATCCCACACGCCCTCGCTCACGATCACGCCGGAGAGCGGCGCATAGGCGCTCGTCAGCCCTTTCGCGACGGTAATCAGATCGGGCGTGATGCCGTAATGCTGCGCGCCCATCTTCGAACCAAGCCGGCCAAAACCGCACACAACTTCGTCGCAGATCAGCAGAATGTCGTGCTTTTTCAGTACCTGCTGGATCGCGGCCCAGTAGCCGGCCGGCGGCGGCAGGATGCCGCCCGTCCCCATGACCGGCTCGCCGATGAACGCAGCAATCGTGTCGGCGCCTTCGCGCGCAATCAGTTGCTCCAGTTCCTCCACGCAGTAGGCGACGAACTGTGTTTCGTTCATGCCGGCGGGCGCATTGCGATACCAGTGCGGGCATGTGGTGTGTTTGACGCGTTCGACAGGCAGGTCGAAACATTGATGAAAGCTCGGCAAGCCGGTGAGACTGCCGGTGACGATACCCGAGCCGTGATAGCCGCGCTGCCGCGAGATGATTTTCTTCTTGTTCGGCCGGCCCTTCACGTTGTTGTAATACCAGACGAGCTTGATCTGCGTTTCGTTTGCGTCCGACCCGGACAGGCCGTAGTAGACCTTCTTCATGCCCTGCGGCGCCCACTCGATGATGCGCGACGACAGTTCGATGATGGTATCCGTCGAGTGGCCCACGTACGTGTGGTAGTAGGCGAGCTTCTTGGCCTGCTCGTAGATTGCCTCGGCCACTTCGGTGCGGCCGTAGCCGATGTTGACGCAGTAAAGGCCCGCGAACGCGTCGATGAATGTCTTGCCTTGATGGTCTTCAATGCGAATGCCTTTCGCGCCCGTCACGATGCGGCCAGGCAGCGCGCCGCTCGCATGGTCGTGAGCATGCGTGGAAGGATGCATGAAATGCGCACGGTCGGCGCTAAAAAGTTGTTCGAGTTGCTGCAGTTGTTCGGGCTGAGTCATGAAAGGCTCCTTCGTTGAATGCATGAATTTGGGTTACGCGGCTGCGGCGCTGCGGGCGGGAAGCGTCCCGGTCAGCGGCAAGCCGAGTTGGCCAAGACAGAAATAGCGTGTGTCGACAAACGGTTCGAAGCCTTCGGCGCCGCCTTCGCGACCCAGACCCGACGACTTGATGCCGCCAAACGGAATTGGCGCGCCCGTGAACTTCGCGCCGTTCACCGAAACCATCGCGAAGTCCAGACGCCGGATCAGCTGGAACACCGTGTTCAGATCGCGCGAACAGACATAAGCAGCCAGACCGTACTCAGTGTCGTTCGCACGCTGAATTACTTCGTCCAGCGAATCAAATGCCGTCACCGCGGAAATGGGGGCGAAGTTTTCTTCGTCGTAAATGCGCATGCCCGGTGCGGCGTCGGCCACCACGGTCGGCTCGAAGAACCAGCCGCCGCGTTCGTGCGCCGAACCGCCTACGGTAATGCGAGCGCCCTTGGCTTGCGCGTCAGCCACGCGCTGCACGGTCGCGTCGAGCGCGGCTTGATGCATCAGCGGGCCCACGTCCACGTCGGCTTCGAATGCCGAGCCCACTTTCAACGCGCGAACCGCATCGCTGTATCGCGCGACGAACGCCTCGTACAGCGGACGTGCAACGAAAATGCGATTGGCCGCGCAACAGTCCTGGCCCGACGTCTGGAATTTCGCCGCAACGGCGACCCGCACGGCTTCATCGAGGTCCGCATCTTCGGTCACGATAAACGGTGCATTGCCGCCCAACTCGAGCGCCGTCTTCTTGATGCCGGCCTGTGCCACGGCCTGCATGACGAGCGCGCCGACGCGAGTGGAACCGGTAAAGCTCACCGAGCGCACGCGCGAATCGCCAACCAGCGTTTGCATCGCCATTTGCGGTTCACCGAGCACCACGTTGAAGACGCCCGGCGGAAAACCCGCTTCTTCCGCGAGCTGAGCGAGCGCAAGCGCGGAGAACGGCGTTTCATGCGCGGGCTTCACCACCACCGTGCAACCCGCGGCGAGCGCGGCCGCCGCCTTGCGCGTGATCATTGCGCACGGGAAATTCCACGGCGTGATCAAGGCCGCGACACCCACGGGTTCGATCATGGTGCCCAGTTGCGCACCATCGATATGCGTGGGAATGGTGCGTCCATTCAGGCGCCGCACTTCATGCGCGAACCATTCGACGAAACTCGCGCCGTAGGCGATCTCGCCGCGCGCTTCCGCAAGCGGCTTGCCCTGTTCGAGCGAGAGAATCGCGGCCAGGTCGTGCTGATGGCGCAGAATCAGTTCGTGCCAGCGCAGCAGCAACGCCGAGCGTTTCGCGACCGGCAGCCAGCGCCATGCGGAAAACGCGCGCTGCGCGGCGTCGACTGCCTCGGTGATCTGCGCGGCGTCGAGCATGGGCACATGTCCGAGCACCTGCTGGTCCGCGGGATTGTGCACGGCGACACTCGCCGCGCTTGCGCTGTGCACCCAGCGCCCGTCGACGTAGCACAGCGATTTGAACAGAACCGGATGACCCAGCAACATGACGACCTCCTGTGTGCGATGTATGTCTGTCACTGTACGTTTAGCGGCATCGCGGTTTTTTCGGTTCACGTGCGCTGCGGTTCGCGTTTTTTCCGTAATGCACGGTGGGGCGTTGCGTTTTTTCGGCGGCCGCGCAGCGCGCGTCAACTGTCCTCGCCGAGCGAGTCCTCTGCCCACTCGGGCACGCCTTCAGGCATGCTCTTCACGACCTTCGTGACGATGTACGTAAAGTACTTTTCGATACCGAGCTCGTCGGTGAGCAGAGAATCGATAAAGCGCTGATAGTGGTCGATGTCGCGTGACATGACGTGCATCACATAGTCCACCCCGCCGCCGGTTGCATGGCATTGCACGACTTCCGGCGAAGCGCCGATGCGCTCTTCGAAACGTCGCATGTCGTGCGCCGTGTGGCGCGCGAGCGTGACCTCCACCACGACGCGCGCACCCTTGAACGCGCGCAGCCAGTCCACGTCGGCGCGATAACCGCGAATCACGCCGCTGTCTTCGAGCCGCTTGACGCGCTCCCATGCCGGCGAAATGGACAGGCTGATTTCTTCCGCGAGACGCGACTTCGTGATGCGTCCGTCGCGCGCCAGAATGCGCAGAATCGCCAGGTCATAGCGGTCGAGTTTCATGCGCTCAAACGCTCACCGGTATGCCGCGTTCGACAACATCGGCCACCACTGCAACGGTGTCGCCGATCCGCACGAGGCCCGGAAAATGCCGCGCCGCCAGCAGACCGCCACGGCGTGCGCGATACTCGACCGGCGCAACGCCGGTGCGCGACGCGTCGTAGATGCGTGCGATCACCTCGCCGCTTTCCACCATCTCACCGAGGTCCTTGCACATTTCGAGCAGGCCGTCATGTTCGCTGGTGGTGAAGCAGGTGCCGTCGGGCATGTCGAGCAAGGTTGTGGTGCGCGGCGCATCCTCCGGCGGCTCGTGAGCAAGTATCCCGGCATGCTGCAGGAAGCCCCGTATGCCGCGAGCGGCCACCGCCACGCTTTGCGCCGTGGCCGTGCCGCCGCCGCCGAGTTCCGTCGATACGAACACCTTGCCCGCTTCTTCCGCCGCCGTGTCGAAGAGCCCGACGCTGTCCAGCTCCAGCATGCGCATCGAGTACGGCGCACCGAATGCACGCATCGCCGCTTCGCAGCGCGCCTGCTGCTGCGCCTCGGGCAGCAGGTGAATCGCGGCGAACGGCACGAAGTCGAGCGTGCGGCCGCCAGCATGCAGATCGAGAACGTAGTCTGCGAGCGGCAGCAGGTGGCGCTGGAAATAGTCGGCGATCTTCTCGGTGACGGTGCCGTCCGGCTTGCCGGGAAAACTGCGGTTCAGATTGCCGCGGTCGATGGGCGAGGTACGGCTGCCCGCGCGAAACGCCGGGTAATTCATGAACGGCACGATGATGACGCGGCCCTTCACGTCCTCGGCCCGCAGCGTTGCGGCAAGCTGCGAGAGCGCGATAGGCCCTTCGTATTCGTCGCCGTGATTGCCGCCCGTGAGGAGCGCGCTGGGTCCGTCGCCGTTGCGGATCACGGTGATCGGAATCATCACGGCGCCCCACGCGGAGGCGTCGTGCGAATACGGCAGTTTTAGAAAGCCGTGCTGTTCGCCGTCTGCGTTGAAGTCGACTGTCGGCTGAATGGGCGATGCGCGCATATGCACTACTCCTTCACGAACAGTTTGCGCGGCGTGTTGCAAAACGGCTCGACCCCGTCCTGGGTAATCAGGATGCTCTCGGTAATTTCGAGGCCCCAATCGTCGAGCCACAGGCCGGGCATGAAGTGGAACGTCATGCCCGGTTCGAGGACCGTCTTGTCCCCCGGACGCAGGCTCATGGTGCGCTCGCCCCAGTCCGGCGGATAGCTCGCGCCGATCGGATAACCGCAACGGCTGTTCTTTTCGATGCCGTATTTGTGCAGCACCGCGAAGAATGCATTGGCGATGTCTTCGCAGGTGTTGCCGGGTTTGGCCGCGGCGAGCCCGGCCTCGATGCCTTCCACCACCGCGCGTTCGCCTTCGACGAAGTGCCTGGGCGGCTTGCCGAGAAACACCGTGCGCGACTGCGGGCAGTGATAACGCTTGAAGCAGCCGGCGATTTCGAAGAACGTGCCCGCCCCTTTTTCGAACGGTGTGTCGTCCCAGGTGAGGTGCGGAGCCGCGGCGTCCGCGCCGGTCGGCAGCAACGGCACGATGGCCGGATAGTCGCCGCCGTGGCCGTTCACGCCGCGAACGCCCGTCGAATAGATCTCGGCCACCAGGTCGTTCTTGCGCATGCCCGGCTCGATGCGCTCGACAATGCGCTCGTGCATCGCTTCGACAATACGCGCCGCCACGCGCATATATTCGATTTCGCGCGGTGACTTTACCGCGCGTTGCCAGTTCACGAGGCTCGTCGCGTCCTGCCATTTCGCTTTCGGCAAATGCTCGACGAGCGAACGGTAAGCCGCCGCGCTGAAATAGTAGTTATCCATTTCGACGCCGATGCGAAGCGCTCCCCAACCGCGCGCTTCGATCACTTCGCGCGCGAGGTAATCCATCGGATGGCGCACGGCAGATTGAACATAATGATCTGGATAACCAACTATATGTTCATGCTGCATGAACACTGTGCGCTTCGCGCCGTTTGCATCCTGGCCGCGGCCGAACCACACGGGTTCACCGTCGAGCGCCAGCAGCACACATTGGTGCACATAGAAAGACCAGCCGTCGTAGCCGGTCAGCCACGCCATGTTGGTCGGATCGGACACGATCAGCAGTTCGATCCCGGCGGCCTGCATCGCCTTGCGTGTTTTGCCGATACGTGCGTCGTACTCGGCCCGCTCGAACGGCAGGCGTACGGTCGACGCCTGATCGCTCACTTTGCTTTCCAGTTGTGTTGTCTCGGACATCGTCCCCTCTTAGCGCTGCACATCGTTACGGAAGATCATTCCTGCGTTGGCCGCACGCGCCCGCTGCAAAGCAAGCGCCGCAATGGCCGTGTCCTGCGCGCCGGTGCCGGTCAGATCGCAGATTGTCACGTCGGCATCGTTCGCCCGGCCCACCGCCTTGCCCGCGATCACCTCGCCCAGTTCGACGAGGCTGGCGTCGGCCTTGATCGCGCGAGCACTCAGCGCATGGTGCAACTCGCCGAGCACCCGCGTTTGCTGTACGCGGTCGCACACGTAACGCGCCGCAGCCAATGCGGCCGGTGCGATCTCGTTCTTGTGCTCGGCATCCGAGCCCATTGCGGTGATATGCAAACCGGCGTGCAGATGCGCGGCCTCGATCAGAGGCGTGCGGCTCGGTGTCGTCGTAATCGCGACGTCCGCTTCGGCGAGTGCGTGCGCGACATCGCGCGCGGCTTCGCAGCGCACGCCGAGCGCGGCCGTCATCTCTTCGGCAAAGCGCTGTGCGCTGGACTGATTGCGCGCCCACACGCGCACGTGCTCGACACGCCGCACGAGCGTCAACGCCTGCAATTGCAGACGCGCCTGCTCGCCGGCGCCGAGCACCGCCACTTGCGGCGTCTGCTGCCTCGCAAGCCAGCGCGCCGCGACTGCACCGGCGGCGGCGGTGCGCACTGCGGTCAGATAGCCGTTGTCCAGCAGCACCGCTTCGGTCAGGCCCGTCTTGGCCGAGAGCACCAGCATCAAACCATTCAGGCTCGGCAAACCAAGCGCGGGATTGTTGAAAAAGCCAGGGCTGACCTTGATTGCAAAGCTGTCGAAGCGCGGCAAGTAGGCGGTTTTGACATCCACCTCGCCGTTTTGCGCAGGCAGATCGAGGCGCAGGATAGGCGGCATGGCGACGTCTTCGGTCGCCAGTGCGAGGAAGGCCGCTTCCACCTGATCGATGGCCGCGAGGTCGAGCGGCACCAGTTCGCGAAGCTGCGCTTCGCCGAGCAAAGTGATAGACGTCATGTGGTTTCGCGAGAAGGAGATTGCGCGGGCGCCGCATTGACGATGCGGCGATGCAGTTCGATGTCGATGTTCGCGCCGGTCACGACTATTACGAGCGGACCGCGCGGAGCAGGCGCGTCGTGCAGCGCGCCGTCGAGCAGTGCCGCGATGCCGACGGCCGCTGCGCCCTCCACGACGAGACGCTCGTGACGGTATGCATGGACGATGCCGCGCGCAATGGAGTCCTCATCGAGCAGCAACGTGTCGTCGATCAGATCGCGCGTGAGCTGATACGTATAGCGGTTTTCAAGGCCGATGCCGCCGCCGAGCGAGTCAGCCAGCGTATCCACTTCTTCGACCAGCACCGGCCGGCCGCTTGCGAGACTCGCATGCATTGCGGCGCCGCGCGCCATCGTCACGCCGCTCATGCGGATCGCGCGGTGCGCGCTCTTCGCCGCAAACGCGACGCCTGCAAACAGGCCGCCGCCGGACAACGGCACGACGATATGCGCAACGTCCGGCAACGCTTCAACAATTTCCAGGCCGATGGTCGCCTGTCCCGCGATAACCCGCAGATCGTCGAACGGAGGTACGTACGCGAAGTCCTGCTCGCGAACGAGCCGCAGTGCCTCTTGCTCAGCGTCGTCCTGGCTCCTGCCGACAATGCACGCGCGAGCTCCTAGCGCGCGCACTGCCTCGACCTTGTTGTCCGGCACGAGCGCCGACATGCAAACGGTTGCCTCGATACCGAGCGCACGCGCCGCATGAGCCACCGCGCGCCCATGATTTCCCGTCGATGCCGTGACCACCTTGCGGCAGCCCTGTGCTGCGAGTTCGGTTAGCGCATTGGTCGCGCCGCGCAGCTTGAAGCTGCCGGTCGGCTGCACGGTTTCAAGCTTGAGAAAAACCGGCGCGCCCGCGATTGCCGACAAGCTCGGCGACTCGAGGAGCGGCGTGCGCAACACGCGCCCCTCGATACGGCGACGCGCGCGGTAGACATCGGCCAGCGACAGAACGGACATGAACTGGGCCCTGCACGAAAGGGTTTAGTCCGATGCTGCCGGTTCTGCACGACGACTGGAGCGTCGAGCCGCCTGCGGCCGCATCGTTTCGAATGCAGCCCAGTCTAATGTTCTAAAAAGCGATTTCTATTGTCCTAGTTCATTTCGCGCGCTGCCTCGCAACGCGGCTGCCGGTCAGGCGAAATCGTGCACTTGCGGATACTGCTCGAAGACCTCGCGCATGGTTTCCAGCGCCGCCTTGTAGGTTTCGTCGCTCACCTCGGCGCCGACGCAAACACGCACTGCGTTCGGCCGGTCCGCGCCGCGCACGAGGAACGGTTCCGCGGAAGTTACCGCAATGTCGCGGTTGCGCAGTTCCCTGACGAGGCGCTCGGCCTGCCAGTGCTCCGGCACACGCAGCCACGCCGACAATGCTTGCGGATGTGCACCCAGTACATAAGCGCCGAGCGTTTGCTGCAAAAGCGTCTGACGTCGCCCCAGACGTTCGCGCTGGATCTGCACGAGCCGCGCCGCTGTGCCGTCGGCGATCCAGCGCGTCGCGACTTCTGCCATGGGCGAGGTCGCCATCCAGCTGCTCACGCGCAAGACGCTTTCCGCGCGCAGCGCGAGGCGGCGCGGCGTAGTCAGGTAGCCGATTCGCAAGCCGGTCAGTACCGACTTCGTCATGCTCGTGCAGTAGAACGACAGCTCGGGGATGAGGCTCGCAATCGGCGTCGCCGGCTTTGCGGGCAAGGGGCCGTACACATCGTCTTCGATCACGTACACGCCGTAGCGCTCGGCAATGCGCGCAATCGCGCGGCGCCGCGAGTCGGGCATCATCGCCACCGTGGGATTGTTCAACGTGGGTGTGCAGACGAGCGCGCTGATTCGCTCGCTGTCGCACATCTCCTCGAAATGTTCGGGATGTATGCCATATTCGTCGATCTCGAGACCTTTCAGCGTAAAGCCAAGCACGTTGGCCGAACCTATCACGCCGTGATCCGTCAGGCTTTCGCACAGCACGGTGTCGCCTGGGCCGACCAGAGACGCAAGCGCCAGAAAAATACCGTGCGCGGCGCCATTCGTGACGAGCAGCGTATCCGCCGAAGCCGGCATGCCGAGCGACGCGAGCCACGCCACACCCGCCTGCCGGTGATGCTCGAAACCTGCAATCGGCCGGAACGCGCGAATCCACGGCTGGTCGTCCAGCGTGGAGAGCGTCGCACAAATCTTGCGCCACATCGCGTCGTGTTCCGGCGTGTGAATGATGCGTGCAATCGAAAAGTCGACCACGGAGCGCTCGGCCGTGTCGAGCATGTAGTTGGACATGGTCTCCGTGACGCGTGCCGCCACGAAACTGCCGCGGCCTACTTCGCAGCGAATCAGCCCTTGCCGCTCGAGTTCCTTGTAGGCGTTGGTCACGGTCTGCACGCTGATGGCTAACTCCGCGGCCACATCGCGCTGCGGCGGCAGGCGCGCGCCCGCGGGCAGCGCGGCGCTTTCTATGTCGCCCGCTATGGCCTTCACCAGCCGTTTGTATTTCGACTCCACGCCGTGCACCGCGCGCACCGCATCACGCCACTGCCCGATCACTTGCGTCCTCCAGTGTTGCACTGCCCTACGTAGGCGAATGCCTTGTTGCGAGCGCCCTGTTGCCGGTACTGTGTTGCAAGTACCTGGTTGCGAGTCCGGCTTACGCGCCGGCTTGGGAGCCGGACTCGCAGCCTCGTTCGTCCTCGTCGTAAACCCTTGCTGCCCGCTTCGCGTCAAGCCTGTCCTACCGCCTGCCAACGCCTCTCATACTGCCGCGAAACAGGCCCGGAAAATTATTGTCCTAGAGCAATCAGATTAAAAAATTGGCTTTGTATGCTGCATTCAGGGTTGCAGTAAGAGGCCGCGCGAGAGGCGATGTCGACGGCTCCTCGCTGTGCCGCTTGCATGATGCGTCGCCACATTCATCACCTTGTTCATCACCTCATTCACCACGTCAACAACGGAATCGATATGAAAGCGAAGCGCACTTCAGGATTGCTCGGAGCCCTCTGCGTCGCTGCGGCGACGCTGACCGTGCCGGCGCAGCATGCGTCGGCGGAAACGACGTTGCAGCGCATTCAGCGCACGGGCGAAGTGCGCATCGGCTATGCCAATGAAGCGCCGTTTGCCTACACCACGCCTGACGGCAAGGTGACCGGCGAATCGCCGGAAATCGCCCGCAAAATTTTCGCGAAGATGGGCGTGAAGAAGGTGGACGGCGTACTGACCGAATGGGGTTCGCTCATTCCGGGCCTGCGCGCGGGCCGCTTCGACGTGATCGCGGCCGGCATGTACATCACGCCGGAGCGCTGCAAGCAGGTTGCGTTCGCCAATCCGCAATATCAGATCAAGGACACACTGCTCGTGCCCAAAGGCAACCCTAAAAACCTTCATAGCTATGCGGACATCGGCAAGCAGCCCGACGTGAAGCTCGCGGTAATGGCGGGCGCAGTGGAACTCGCCAATTCGCGCGATGCAGGCGTGAAAGACGCGCAGTTGATGCAGGTGCCCGACACGACCGCGCAATTGCAGGCGGTGCGCGCGCGCCGCGCGGACGCCGCGGCCGGCACCGCGCTGACCATGAAGGGCCTCGCCGCCAAGGCCTCCGATCAGGTGGAAGCAGTTGCTAACTTCACCGACGACCCGAAGCACACAGGCTATGGCGCGCTCGCGTTCCGCCCGGAAGACACGGACCTGCGCGACGCGGTCAACAAGCAGTTACACGACTGGCTCGGCACGGCCGATCATCTGCAAACTGTCGAGCCCTTCGGTTTCGACAAGTCGAATCTGACGACCCGCACCGCCGCTGACATCTGCGGCAAGTAAGCGAGCCGCGGATGTGCCGGCGAGGCCCGGCCCCGAGTCCCCAGGCGCGTGCAGACGCACACGCCGTCATGCAAGCGAGGAACCGCCATGCGTGAACTGTTTCCCCTGTTGCTTCAAGGCACGCTCGTGACGGTCGAGATTGCCGCCTTCGCAACCGTGCTCGCCATCGTCATGGCGTTCGTTGCCACGGCGGCCAAGCTCGCGCCGTGGGCGCCGCTGCGCTGGCTCGGCAATGCGTACGTCGAGATCTTTCGCGGCACCTCGTTGCTCGTGCAACTATTCTGGTTTTTCTTCGTGCTGCCGCTGCCGCCGTTTCGCATCGAGATGACACCGTTCACGGTCGCCATTGTCGGGCTGGGTTTGCATTACGGCGCATACGGCTCGGAGATTCTGCGCGGCGCATTGCGTTCGGTGCCCGGCGGACAATTCGAGGCCGCGCTCGCGCTGAACATGTCGCCGCTTACGCGCATGCGCCGCATCGTGCTGCCGCAAGCGATGATCAACGCGCTGCCGCCCGCCACCAACCTGATGATCGAGTTGCTCAAAGGTACTTCGCTGGTCTCGCTCATCACGCTGTCGGACCTGACGTTTCGCGCGCGGCAGTTGGACGAGGCGACTTTCAAAACCGCCGAAATCTTCATGCTGACGCTCGTGATCTACTTCGTGCTTGCACAGGTTCTGGTCGCGTTGATGCGGCACTTCGAGCGCCGCGTGAGCCACGGCATTATTCAGAGGGCCGCCCGATGAACAGCTTCTTCGATCTGCATTACGCCGAGCAGATTCTGCCCGCGCTGCTGCGCGCGTCGATCTACACCATCCTCATCACGCTGGTGGGTTTTGCTATCGCACTGGTGCTGGGGCTCGTTCTCGCCGTGCTGCGGCGCAGCCACGTCAAGGCGGTGTCGCGCACAGTCGGCTTCATAGTCGAATTCATTCGCAGCACGCCTTTGCTGATTCAGGTGTACGTATTGTTTTATGTGCTGCCCGTGTACGGCATCACGATGTCCGCGTTGACGGCAGGCACAGTCGGCATTGCGTTGCATTACGCGTGCTACACGTCGGAGGTGTATCGCGCGGGCCTGAACGGCGTGGCGCGCGGCCAGTGGGAAGCCGCTTGCGCGCTGTCGCTGTCGCCGTGGCGCACCTACAGCGGCGTGATTCTGCCGCAGGCGATTCGCCCGGTGATTCCCGCGCTCGGCAACTATCTGGTGGCGATGTTCAAGGACACGCCCGTGCTCTCGGCAATTACCGTCGTTGAATTGATGCAGCAGGCCAAGAACATTGGCTCCGAGACGTTCCGCTATCTCGAACCGATCACGCTGGCCGGCATTTTCTTCCTGCTGATTAGCGTGAGCTTCGCGCAACTCGTGCGGCGGCTCGAATACGGTTTGAGGTTGCCATGACCGTGAAGACCGACCTCGACGCCCTTACCCCGCCGCATGCGGCCTTATCCGTGGAGAACCCGATGAAACGAGACGATCCCGCTTCCGTAATGGAGCCACAGGCCGCCGTGCCGGGCGAGGCGCCCATGGTGCGCTTCGTCGGCGTGACCAAGCGCTACGGCGCGCTCACGGTGCTCGACGAACTCGACCTGGATATCGGCCGCAACGAGAAAGTGGCGATTATCGGCCCGAGCGGTTCGGGCAAGTCCACGCTGCTGCGCGTGCTGATGACGCTCGACCCGCTGACGGACGGCATGATCGAAGTGGACGGCGAGCCGCTCACGCATATGCGCAAGAACGGCCAACTGGTGCCTGCATCGCTGAAGCATTTGCGGCGCGTGCGCAGCAAAATAGGCATGGTGTTTCAGAGCTTCAATCTGTTTCCACACATGACGGCGCTCGCCAACACGATAGAAGCGCCGATGCAGGTGCTCGGCCTCTCGCGCAAGGAAGCGACCGAGCGGGCGCGCGACCTGCTGTCGCTCGTCGGGCTCGAAGACAAATGCAATCACTACCCGTCGCAATTGTCGGGCGGCCAGCAGCAGCGCGTGGCCATTGCGCGGGCGCTGGCCATGCGGCCGAAGGTCATGCTGTTCGACGAAGTGACTTCCGCGCTCGATCCTGAGTTGTGCGGCGAGGTGCTGAACGTGATTCGCCGGCTAGGCAGCGAGCACAATCTGACCATGCTGATGGTGACGCACCAGATGGGCTTTGCGCGCGAATTCGCGGACCGTGTATGCTTTTTCTCGCAAGGCAAGATCATCGAACAGGGTCCGCCGCAGCAGTTCTTCAGCGCGCCGCAGCATGAGCGCACACAGCAGTTCCTGCGCGCGGTGAAGGAAGCGGTGTAGCAAAGCAGCGCGTGCCACGCTGCGCGGGCGATCATGCGATTGTCCGGGCACGCAGTGCGCGCCTTTGTCGCGGTTTCAGGCGGTGCCGCGCCGGCCGCGTGCGATTTCGTCGCCGGCGTCGTGCGGCAGGCGCGCGGTGACCGGAATCGATAGAAACGAGAATAGGCCCACCACAACGAAGGCCGGCCAGAAGTCCGAGAACACGATGCGCGCATGGCCCTGCAGGTTGTGCGAAATCTGCAGCACGATGCCCGCGATGGTTACGCCGAGCCCGAGCGAAATCTGCTGGATCACACTGGCCACGCTGGTTGCGCGGCCCACGTCGCGGCTCGGAATGTCGGCATACGCCAACGTGTTGAGCGAAGTGAACTGAAGCGACGGAAAGAAGCCGCCGAACAGCACCACGCACCAGATCAGCCAGTGCGGCGTGCCGGGAAAGAACAGACCGTAGATGGCGATGGCCACGCCCGCGCAGCCCGCGTTGAACATGAGCACAGTACGAAAGCCGAACCGTTCGAGTATGCGGGAGGCCGCCGCCTTCATGAAGATCGAACCGAACGCCGACGCGCAGGTGATCGACCCGGACACGAACGCCGTCATGCCGAGCCCTTCCTGCAACGCAAGCGGCAACAGAAACGGCACCGCGCCCAGACCGATGCGAAACAGCGATCCGCCCGCCACGCTCGCGTGAAAGCTGGGAATGCGCAGCAGCCGCAGATCGAGCACCGGCATATCCACGCGATTCGCGTACAACACGTAAATCACGAGCAGCACGACGCCGGCGGCACACATGCCGAACGACACCGCGTTCGGCACCAGTTCGCCGCCCACGAGTGACAGGCCGAGCATGAACAGCGACGCGCCGCTCGCGGACAACAGAAAGCCGACCCCGTCGAGCGGGCCCGGATGCGCTTCCCGCACATTGGCAATGTGCTTGTTGGCAAGCCAGATGCCGAACAGACCGATTGGAATGTTGACGAAAAAGATCAGGCGCCAATGCAGATAGGTCGTGATGAAGCCGCCGAGCGGCGGACCGACCACCGGCCCGAGCAGCGCAGGCACCGTCAGATAATTGACCGCGCGTATGAAGTCCGATTTGGGCACCGACCGGAAGATGATGATGCGGCCCACGGGAACCATCATCGCGCCGCCAATGCCTTGCACGAAACGCGCGACCACGAACATGCCGAGCGACGTGGACGCCGCGCACATCAGCGAGCCGGCCATGAAAATGCCGATGGCCGTGCGAAACACGGTGCGCGACCCGAAGCGGTCAGCCACCCAGCCGCAAATTGGAATGAAGACGCCGAGGCCTATCACGTACGCCGTGACGGCCAGCTTCAGGGTGATGGGGTCCTGGCCCAGATCGCGGGCCAGCACGGGCAGCGACGTCACGATGACCGTGCCGTCCACGTTTTCCATGAACATCGCACACGCGACGATCAGCGGAACGATGAAAGCGCCTAAAGCGAAGGGCATTGACGAGGCGACGGGTGACGAAGCCGTCGATATAAAGCTTCGATTATGGCATTGCAGCGCAAAGCACGGGGTGCAGTTGCGTTGGCTACCGCTAATGCAAGTGGCTTGAAAGACGAAGAGCCGGCGTGAAGCCGGCTCTTCATGTGCATCGCAAAGCTCGACTCAGTTCAGCACGAAGTCAGCGAAAACGGAGCGCAAACTCAGCGCCAACCCAGTTCGAGTTCAGTTCAAGCCCAGCTCAAATTCAACGAGAAGCGCTGACGAGCGGCTGCAACTGCGGCAGGATTTCCGTAGTCGCGCGCGCCACGTCGTTCGGGAAGTCGATCTCGATCCACGGAGCGCCGGTCACGTCGGCGGTATCGAATACCTGGCTACCCTCGAGCAGCAGATCGCGCACCGCTTCCTCGTGCGGCATGTTCGCCCGGCCGCCGTCGACATAACCGGCCACGATCTGCGCAAAGCGCCGGGCCGTTTCTTCGCGAAAACGGAAGAAGCCCACGGATTCGCCGATGGTGTCGTATTCCAGATTCACCGCCAACTGCTTGCGCAACTCGACCGGCACGCCGTCTTTCAGACAGAGCTTGACGGGCTCGTCGCCGGCTTCGAAATCGCGGTCGATCAACAGGCGGTTGACCGTTTCGCCCGCTACCAGCGCGCTCAGAATGCGCTCGTCGTACAGCACGTCGGCGTCCATCAGCAGCACGTCGCCGCCGCGCGTGAGTGCCTCGGCCACCGTGTGCACCGTCAGCACGCTGCCCAGGTCATAGCGCGTGTTGAGCACCGTTTCCACCTTGTGCGGCCAGTTGATGCGCACCAGTTCCCCCTGCACCGACTCCGGCTGAAAGCCTAGCGCCAGCACGACTTCGGTCACGCCGGCGGTTTCGAGCATTTGCAGATGCCGTTCGAGCAGGCTCATGCCGTCGAACTGCAACAGGCATTTCGGGAACTGGGCTTCCGGCGGTTGCTGGAGACGCAGGCCGAGGCCCGCAGCGAGGATGATGGCACGCATGCGCGGTCCTTTGAAAAGATACGGAGTTTAATCGACGGCGGGAACGCGACCAAGGGCACGCCGCCGTTGCCAGCTTCGTTCGCTGAAATGCAAGACCAAAAGACCCGGCAAGCCTAGCAGGATTTCGCGCGCGCGCTTGGCGAGCGACAAGGCCAGCGCCGCGTCGGGCGGCAAACCCACCAGCGGAGCGAGCAGCAGATAGCCGCCTTCCTGCACGCCGAGCGAGCCCGGAATCATGAAGGCCGCACCGCGAATCGCCTGACCCAGGCTTTCGAGCAGCAGCGCATCGACCCAGTCCACGGGATGGCCGAGAAAGCGCAGTGCGAGCCACACTTCCACCGTGCCGACAACCCAGCCCGCGAGGCTGAACGCGAAGCTCGCGGCCACGCGGGCGCGCTCGCGGTACATCGCCTGCACGGCGGCGTCGACAGCCTCGGCGCGCGTCATCAGCGTCGACCAGTCGCGCTTGCCGAATACCTTGGACAGCACGCCCAGCAGGCGGCCGAACAGCCCGCGCCGCTGCGCATAATAGAAGCCGACGATCATGCCGCCCAGCACGGCCGTGGCAATGAGCGTTGCGGTTCGCAGATCGTGCAGCGCGCCGTGGGCCGCATACGCGCCGAACATCAGCAGGCCGAACAACGCGAAGATGATCTGCGCCAGCGCCTGCGCCGTTGTGCTCACGGTAATGGCGGCTGCCGCGTCGCGCATGCGCATGCCGCGTTGCGACAGTTGCCGCACCATTACTACCGGTCCGCCGATCTGGCCGGCCGGCAGCAGGCTGCTCACGGATTCGCCGATCCAGCGCGCGAACAGCGCGTCGCGCACCGGCAGAGGGTCGTGCGGCTGCGCATTGTCGCGATGTCGCGGCAACAGCGTCGAGATGGCGCCTGCGTCGAGCGCGAGCGGCACGACATGGAAGGCCGCCACGAGCGCGAGCCCCCAGCCGGCCGCGAGCAGCGTCGACGCCACCGAACCGAAGCCCTGCCACGCGAGCAGGCCGACAAAGAGCGCCGTGCCGATCGACAGCAGAATCAGGGCCGCCCGAGTCATGCGCGGTCCTCGCCGCGGCTGCTGCCCCGGGTCATTTGACGGAACACCTGGCGGAAGCCGAAATACGCAATGGCGTCTTTCATGTTCGAAATGAAGCGGCGCCACGGACGCATGTTCGGGTCCGTGACGTATTCGAACGTCAGGGACACGCGCATTTCGTTCGGGCCGGCCGGCGTGATGCGATGGCGCAGCTTGTCGCCGTCGAAAAACACGAGGCCTCCCGGAGGGATCTGCACCGAGCCCGGTTGATCCGCCACATCGGGGTTGCGCGTATGCAGCTCGTAGTCGAGCCGGCACGACGATTCGTCGATCACGCCAAGCAACAGCGTATAGCGGCGGCCGTCGTAGTACGAAGTATCGTAGTGCCAGCCGATGTGGTCGCCCGGCCGTGTGTAGTAATAGAGCGCGTAGGCGTGCGGGTCGTCCGCCGGCGAGACTTGCAGCTTGTCGCCGCTCAGTTGTTCGAGCCAGCCGATCAGTTCCTTCGAGCGATACAGTTCGGCGATGAACGGCGCAAGACGGTCGATGGTATGACGGCTCACGCTGCCGCCCTGCTTGTGCCCCGGCAGGTAATTGCGGTTCACCTCGTCGAGCAGCGCACGCGCGCTGTGCACGAGTTGCGCGGTGACTTCGGGCGCGAGGAAATCCTCCATGTAGAGGAACGCGCCCTGGTCGGCGAAGTCCTTGCGCAGGCGCGGATTGTCGAACGTGCGCGTGCGGCTCGCGACCGCACGGTCGGCGTCAGGCGCCGGCGGGGCCTGCTTGAGCGCAGCAACGGAGGATTGCGGGGTGATCGATGCGGTCACGTCATCTTCGGCGTGTGTACTCATTTGCCTGCCCAGACCTGACTCGTTTCTGAAGCCGCCGCGCCCGCCGTGGCCACCGCCGACGGCTTTGCGTTGCGGCGCACGACACGCCGGTAATCGATCATGACCCACACGGCGAAAAGCGGCGCGCCGATAGCGGCGACCACGACGAACGGCAACACCACGCTCGTCAGCGTGACGATGGGCAGCAGATACAGCACGTCTTCGGTTTCGAAGCCGCCCACCGCCGCCTGTTTGGTGCCGGCCTTGCCCGCCATTTCCTCGATCCGCATGCGCAGGAAGAAGATCAGCGCAACGGCGACGCCCGCCACCGCCCCTAGCCAGCCCGGCGCGACCACGAGGCCGGCGTGGTTCGATACGCTCGCGCCAACTCCCATGCCGACGAACAGCATGACGGTGACAAGCGCGTCTGCCGCGAGGTCGTAAAAATGACCGATCCGGCTCGTCTTGCCGCCGATGCGCGCGAGTTCGCCGTCCGTGTGATCGACGAAATTGGACAGCACGATCAGCAGCGCGCCGGCATTGGTCCACGCAAAGCCGCCACGCGCAAGGCACAGCGCGCCGGCCACGCCGATCAGCAGGCGCAGCGTGGTCAGATGATTGGGGGACACCCGCGTATCGACAAGCGGTACCACGAGCCAGCGGGCCAACCGCGCGTCCCAGGTTCTGGGCGGCGGTACGTTTATAGGAGTGTGCGGTCTTGAATTCATAACCCGGAAATATATACGGGATCGCGAAAGATTGCTTTCTTCACGTTAGTTTCTTTGCCGTGCCCCAAACCCGCCGCGGGCTTGCGGGCAGCTCGCACGTGAAGCAGGATTTGCCGAATCGCGCTAAAGTGCGGGTCCTGTTGCGCCTACTCCGCCGGACCTCTTCGATGCGCACCATTTTCGCGGGCTCGCCGGCCCGCGTCGAGCGCCGGGCCGCGCGTTGTGCACACACTACATTGCGCTACATCGAACATGCCGCTGTCCATGTTATGAAACGCTTTTTCCCGCTTGCCGCTTCGCGTGCTGTCTGTTGCGCCGTTCTCGCGGCCGCGGCGGGCGCGCTGCCGCTTGCCGCCCATGCGGCCGCACTCGACGCGCCGCTCGCCTGCAATGTAACCGGCCATCAGTTCATTGCCGATCTGGCCGCCCAGCAACTGATCGATCCGAAGCCGACGCGGGTCGAGAGCAATTCGATCAATGCGTTCTCACCCGCGCAAGGGGCGGACCTGAGCGCGTTCGGCTTCCACGTGTTCGCGGTGGTCGGCTACGAAAAGGACGATCCCATGTTTCGCGTGGGAGAAGGCGAGCCGGTGGCGCGCTCGGCCTATGGAGTGGTGGTGTTCGGGAGCGAATCGAAGGTGAGGAGCGCGGTAACGGCGGCCGGCGGCACGGCGATCGTGCACCGCGTGGCGCCGCTCATTACGGCGATTTTCTGCAAGCGCAGCTGAGGCGGCGCATTCCCGCGCGCCGCCTCGCACGCCATTACAGCTTGATGGACGTCGGATCAGCCGTCAGGTAGCCGACCGTCGCGCCGAAGCGGTCCTTGTAGTTGGCGCGCACGAGCGGATCGAGCGTGGCCTTCACCTTGTCGTGCAGTGGGCTTTCCCAATCGCCGACGTGCTGGAAGTTGCTCATCACATAGGTCCAGCCGTTGATTTCGTCGACTGCGTGCAGACCGGTCGACTCCGCGCCGGCCGGGCACGAGAGCACGCGCGAGAGCGTCTTCGTGTCGACGTTGTACGCCCACAGGAAGTTGTTGACGTGCATGCCGCTGTCCTCGCCGATGAAGAGCGTGCGCAGCTTCTCCGAGAACTTCAGGTTGTCCGGGTTCGCAATACGCTCCGCATTCGCGGTGTTGCCGAGCGCGTCGGCCGTGGCCAGATCCTCGCCGACGAGTGCCGCAGGCGCCGCCATGTCGACCGGCACCCACTCGCTATTGATCGCGCCGCCGCTGCGGTCGAGCTGGCCGCCCTTCATGTTCAGCGCGTAGACCGCACCGGCGCTGATGGTCTTGTCGACAGCCACGTCCGTCGACGCGGCATTGCCGCGCACCATCGACTTCTCGATACGCGACATTGCCGAATACAGCACCTTGTCCTTGATATTGACCGTCGTGCCTTCGAGCTTCGTGAAGCCCATGCTGCCGCCGGCGAGCGCCGCGTAGCGATGCGTTTCGAGGAAGGCCGCGGCCTTGGTCATGCCCGGCTTCACGCGGACCCAGTTGAACGTGCCGTTGAAATTGATCTTCGTGTACGACGCGTCCGCGGGGTCCGCAGTCTTGACGTCCATGATGTCCGCGGCGGTCAGCGTGTTCGCGAGCGACTCGATTTCGTCGCTGCTCGCGTGGCCGAGGTTGAGCCACGAAAGCGTTGCCGCGCCCGCGCCGCTCGACGACACCTGCGTCCACTTGGCGACATACAGCGTGCCGGCCGACAAATCCGCCTCGCGATCCGCGACGAACATGAAGAGGCCGCCGTTGGTGGCGTCGTCGCCCATCAGCACCGTGCGTTTGTCCGGCATCACCTGGACGAGTTCGTGCGAGATGCGGCCGAGGCAGTAGTGCTTCTTGATGCTGCCGGTGCCGTCCGGGTTGACGGTGACTTCCGGCAGATGGCCGTAGTGATACGGATTCGCCGCTGTCTCGCTGCCATACAGATTCCGGCTGAAGCCCTTGAACTGGCTGTTGGTGGAGATCGTGGTCGCGTCCGGCTCGTATTCCTCGCTCGACAGATGCGTGTTCCACGGCGAGAGGCTCGCGCCGCAGGTGATCCACAGACCGTGCGCCTTCGACGTATCCACATTGTGATAGCCGACCAGCGTCAGCTTGCCGGTCGCCTGATCCTGGTCGAGCGTGAGCACGGCGATCGGCGAGGGCAATTGGCCATACATTGACACGAGGCTCTGGTCGCGCGTGGTGTATTCGAACTGCACCACCGCAAACACGGCCTTACCCTTGATGCCCTTGACCGTGGGATTGTCGAGGCGGATCAGCGAGCTGCCGTCCGGGCAATCGGAATAGAACTGGCGTTCCTTGCCGGCCACCGATCTGTCGATAATCGGCTGATTATTGATGTCCACATAGCCGCCCGCGAGAATCGTCCCGCCCTGGATGTTCGGCACCATGTCGCCGGTGATGAAAAACGGCTGATACGACAGCTTGAAAGTGCGGCTGCTGCCGTCGCTCAACTGCACGGTCAACGTCGAGCCCACCGTGGTCTTTGCCATCGACGCGGGGTCGGCGAGCGTCGGCGCGGTCATCGAACCGAAGGCCGCCGACACGAAGTTGGCAACCGGCTTGACCGGCGTCGCGAGGTCGTCGCTGCCGCCTCCGCAAGCGCTCAACATGGACGCCGTGGCAAGCCCGCCCAGCGGCAGCATCGGTACACCGGCAAACAGTTTCAGGGCCTTGCGGCGGGAGGGATCGAACGGCTCTGCCATGTTGTCGTAATCCTGGTTGTGGGTGGCGTGGGTTGACTCACAGCCGGCACGACCCGGATCCAGACCGCATGACTCACGCTCGCGCCGCTATGACGCGAGGATTCTATGAAGTGAATGTGAAAGTATATTGACAGGCTAAGGTAATACTTTCGCCTGGCAGCCCAGCGGTGTTCGCCGGGCGGGAATCAGCCGGGACGCCGGAATTCGTTTTCCACCCACGCCGACGCGCTCGCCTTGCTCAGCTTGAAGTTCGGCGCGACCTGCACTTGCGCGAGCTGCTCGCCATACGCGTCCAGCGCGGTAAGCAGCGCGTAGGGCTCGTCTTCGTCGGGCACGATGTCGAGCGTAATGTCGAGTTCGTCGTTGCCGTCCGCGCTCGCTACGCGCACGGCCTTGTGAAGTTGCGCGCGCAACTGCTGTTCATGGCGGCGCAGCACTTCAGAGGCGGTTTTCACCAGCGTGTTGAACGCGGCGGTATCGAGCGGCTTCGGGTCTTTCTTGTTGCGGCCCATTGTCCACGGGCCGACAAGCGCAGGTTCCGCTTCGCCGTCCTTGATCATTGCGACTGCCCAGCCTTCGTCGTCTTCGTTCTTGATCACGCGCGCGGTCCAGCCGTCGTCGCGCCACAGGCGGTCTGCGTGCACCGTTTCGGAATCGCCGTTCAATTGCACGGCGTCCTCGGCGGACGCGCCTTCCGTCGTGGAATCAACAGCAGGGGCGGACGATGGAAGGATGGGATCGGTCATTGCAGGTTCACTCACTTTCGCTGGACATGTACACACTTCGAGCCTGCAATTCTACCCGGCTCGCGTGTGCAAAGCGCCGCACTCTGACGAACGGACAAGTGCGCGCGGGTATCGCGCGGTTCAGTTCCGACGTGGCAGGCCGCTACAAAAACAGCCAGCATCTGCGGCGACGTTTCAGCTTGTAACGGAACTGCCGACGCGCGCGTGTGCTGGGTATACTCGGGCGTCCGCTTTCGGGCGCGATTGGAATTGTGCATGCAGCACGATTGCTCTACGCGTGAAAAGCGGCTTCGTCGCGAAGCATGACGCTGCGTCAATCGTATTTCTTGTGCGCCCGCTTCGCTCGCGCCCACGCTCCCGCCCATGACCGGGAACGCCGACGACATCACCATGAAACGACTCTTCCTGCTTGCTCCCGCTGCTATTGCAATGGCGACCCTCGCGGCTTGTGGCTCATCGAGCGGACCTTCCGCGAACGACCCGTCGCAGCCCATGATCTACGTGTCCTCGCAACGCGCGCCCGCTTATATCGCCAGTTGCCTCGAAAGCCGCTTGTCGCGCGTGCGGCTCTCGCGCGTGGGCAACGCAACGCAAATCGCGGTCGGCTCCGACTCGAACAATTCGTACTTCGTCACGCTGACGCCGTCGAACGCCGGCTCTGTCATCAAGGTCATGCATCCGGCCAATGCGCCGGATGACCCGCCGGAACCGGAAATGCGCTTCAATATCGCGCGCTGCGCGACGTAAGCTGCCATCCAGCGACCGCCGGCCCGATATTTCGCATGGCATCCAGCAACGCACACCACGCAACCGGTTTCGCCGCGGGCGTCATTGCCGCCGCGCTTGTGTGGCACAACGGCGGCGGCCACGGCGGCCTCTTCTATACGGGCGTGCTGCTGAGCTTCATTGCCGGCGTTGCGGGAAGCACCGCACCGGACTGGCTCGAAGTCGCATGGTGGTCGCGCAAGCGTCGGCTGTGGATCGCGCACCGTACGCTGACGCATTGGGGCATTGGCTGGCTTGCGTTGCTCGGCCTTTCGTATCACGCGCTGGGCCATTCGATTTACGCGGCGGCTGCGTTCGGCTTCGCATGCGGCGGCCTCATGCATCTGCTCGCGGACTGGCCCAACCCGCTCGGTGTGCCGTGGATTGCCGCACGGCATTCGTTGAACCTGTGGAACAGCGGGCATTGCGACCTGATCGTGGTGGCCGCTTCGTGGGTCGCCGCGTGGTTTGTCGGTCAGCATGCGGGGCTGCCGGGGATGCATGGGCTGGAGATGCTCAAGCATTTGCGGTTTTGAATGGCGGCTTTGAATGGCGGTTTTGAATGGCGGTTTCCAGTCGCGCTGTCGAGCCTCACGTGTGGACGCCGCCACCGCGTTCGTCAAAAGGCGACGCCAACCTCGCCTCTCAACGCATCGCCGCAGCGTAGTTGGCCGGCGTAACGCCGAACAGGCGCACGAAAGCCCGCGTCATGTGACTCTGATCCGCAAAACCGGCACTTGCGGCCGTGTCGGCGAGCGATACGCCGCGCGCAATCAGTTGACGTGCGAGCGCCACCCGCCGCTGCATCCGGTATGCGTGCGGCGGCAGACCGGTTTCGTGTGCGAAAGCTCGCAGCAACTGGAAGCGGCTGATGCCCGCTTCGCCCGCGAGATCTGCCAGCGTGAGCGGTGCGGCCGGGTCGTCGTCGATGCGCGCTCTTGCACGCGCAATCGGTCCGGGCGAACGTGACGCCAACGCGCTCGCGTGACGCGTCGTGTCGCGGCTCCCGAGCGAGCACAGCAGATGCGCGATCAGCTCGAGCAACGCCTGCTCGCGCGCGAGGTCGTCGCGCGAAGGCGGCTGCACCGCCACCGCAAAGAGTCGTTCGAAAAGACGCTTGAGCAACACATCGTGCACGACGGGCTGCGCGAGCTCGACCTCGCGCACTTCGGCGCCGCTCAATTCGGCTGCGGCGCCGGCCAGCATGGACGGCTCGAAATACAGCATGTGCCAGGCGCGGCCACGCTCGTCGAGCGGGCTGCCGTCGTGCACTTCGCCGGGGTTGACCGTAATGACATCGTTCATGCGCGCTTCGACCGGCCCGCGTCCGCTCGCGGACTTATGCCCGCCGCTGACGATCACGCCCACGCCGAAACGGTCGTGCGAATGGCGCGGAAACGCGCGCGTGGTTTCGGCCACCGTCGCCTCCACGCCGGCTATCGCGCAACGGGGCATGTAGACGCGGCCACGCGTCCCGTCGCGCGCAGACATCAGCGCCGCCCTTCGTCGCGCTCGCCTTCGCGCACCTTGCCTTGCGAAACGCTGCTGCCGGGCGGCACGCTATGCGTGAGCCACACGTTGCCGCCTATCACCGAGCCGCGCCCAATGGTCACGCGTCCGAGAATCGTCGCGCCCGCGTAGATCACCACGTCGTCTTCGACGATAGGATGCCGCGCATTGCCCTTGATGAGCGTGCCGTCCACATCCGCGGCAAAGCTCTTCGCCCCGAGCGTCACGGCCTGATACACGCGCACATGCTCGCCGATGATCGCCGTTTCGCCGATTACAACGCCCGTGCCGTGGTCGATGAAAAAACTCGGGCCGATGGTCGCGCCCGGATGAATGTCAATGCCCGTTGCCGAATGCGCGATTTCGTTGATGAAGCGCGCGAGCAACGGCACGCCGAGACGATGCAGCGCATGCGCGAGCCGATGATGCGTCATTGCCCACACGCCGGGATAGCAGAGCAGGATTTCGGTGATGTGCTGCGCGGCCGGGTCGCCAGTGAACGCGGCCTGAATGTCGCTTACGAGCAGCGCACGAATGCCCGGCAACTGCGTGCCGAACTCGCGGGCCACCTCGAATGCGCGCTCGCGCAATTCGGCCTCCGACGTTTGCGCGTGCTCGGGCAGGAAGCGCAACGCGCGGCGAATCTGTTCGGCAAGCAGACGCAGCGTGCTTTCCAGCGTGTGGCCGACGTAATAGTCGACCGTTTCGTCAGTCAGATCGGGCGCGCCATAGTGCGTGGGAAAGAGCGCCGCGCGCAGGCCGGCGACAATGCCGACCACTGCTTCGCGCGAGGGCAGTTCGCGAATGCCGAGCGGATGCCGCGTGCGGTGCAATTCTTCACGCGACGCGCGCAGGTCCGCGACGATCTGTTCAAGGCCCCAGTTTTGGGAAGGCACGTTAGGCATAAAGACAGCACCGTGCGACGGGGCACGGCATCGGGTGATTGTCCCGAGAGATTACCGCTTTTTGCGCAGCCTCGCGCAGCGTTGCGCGAAGCTCTGCGGGCGCACAAGCGAATGTACCGCGCGGCTCAGATTGTCACGCTGCTCGCGTCGATCCAGCGCACCGCCCAATCGCGCGCATGGGCGATGGCGGCCGCTTCGTCGGGAAAGCGCAGATCGGTAGGAAAAAAACGGTTCGCGACGAGCTCGCCGTCGCTCGAGCGCGAGATGACCACGTACGGCTGCCAACTGCCGTCGCCGGCCCGCGCCGGTGCGCAATTTAACAAATAGCCGCGATGTGTAAATGCAGCATCGAAGTGCATATGTCACCCGCCCTGACGGCCCCCGTGGAATGTTTTGAGTAAGCCTGCGTTCGTCGCACACCGCCCGCAAAAGAGCGGTGAGTATTCCGCACAGTAGAACCGGCGCGGCGCGCATTAACTGCTGCGCTTGAACCTCCCTGCTCTCGCCGGAGTATGATCATACTCTGTAGAAAATGCGCGTTCATTAAAAAAAACGAAAGACGCGCGATCGCAATCGCCTCGGAAAGGGTACGGACTTTGCTGTCTTCGCACCTGACTTCTTGAAAGGAGAATGCATATGAACAGCCATATCGACAAGCCAGCAGACGCGGCCAAACCGACGGGCGCGAGCCGCCCCTGCAGCGCGGAATTGCATAACGACCGCACGCACGACAGCACGGTCGACACCGACGGCAAGAACCACGAAGCCGCGCGCATTGCAGGCCAGAGCCCGATAGCCGTCGACGAAATCACCAACAGCAATGCGACGCTCGTCAACAGCGTGCCGGAAGCGCTCGACGGCATGGCGGGCTTCGACAGCCGGGTGGGCGGCAATCATCTGTTGCTTGCGCTCGAGCCGGGCTGCACCGTGATAGACAAGGGCATGCTGGAGCCACAGGCACTGCATTCCACCGAAGATCTCTTCGACTATTCACGCGCGGGTGAAAACCGCGGCGAACGTGGCCGCGCCCATTACGCCCTTAATCATTTGCGCCCCACGCGCCTGATCGAAATACATCGCGTGAAATAATCGGCTCTTTTTGCGCATTTGTTTGAATTGCGCCGGTCAAGCCGATTTGTCGGCAGATACCGGCGCCCCCGCCGTTTAACCGGCCGCGCTTTAATCGGATATCTGCAATTAGAAACTGGCGGTTGCGAGACCTGCTCGCCGCCGGGGCTTTTTGTTGCAGTGCGACGCGGCGCACAATCGCTGCACGTCAAATTCAACGGAGCAGCGAATGAAAAAGATCGTCGTGATCGGCGCCACCGGCACCTTGGGCCAGGCAGTGAGCGCGGAGCTGAAGGCCCGCCATGAAGTCGTCGAGGTGGGCGCGACGCGCGGCCAGTATCACGTGGACAGCATGGATCCCGCGAGCGTCGAGCGGCTTTTTGCCGACATCGGCAAGGTGGACGGCGTCGTCACGACCATCGGCAAGGTGCATTTCGGCCCGCTGCCGCAAATGAGCATCGAGCAGTTCTGGGTCGGCCTGCGCGACAAGCTGATGGGGCAGATCAACGTCGTGCTCGCGGCGCAGAACTATGTGAACGACGGCGGCTCGTTCACGCTGACAAGCGGGATTATCGGCGACGAGCCGATTCGCGAAGGCGCGAACGCGACGACCGTCAATCTGGCATTGGAAGGTTTCGTCCGCGGCGCGGCAATCGAACTGCCGCGCGGCATCCGCATCAACGTGGTCAGCCCGACGGTGCTGAGCGAGTCGATGGAGGCTTACGCGCCGTACTTTCGCGGCTTCGAACCGGTCACTGCGCAGCGCGCTGCGCAAGCCTACCTGCGCAGCGTCGAAGGCGCGCAGACCGGCCGCGTTTATCGCGTGGGCTACTGAGCGACGCAGCAACAGCGCCGGGCGCGTTCGCAAGCCGCGACGCGCTTCAGTGCTTCTGCTCCTTCACGCGCGAGACGATCTGCGTCGGGCTCACGAACTGCAGCGCGATCAGCACCCAGATCAGCGTGATCGCCATGTAGATCATCGCCATGGCGTCGATGGATTGCGGCGCGCGCACGCCAGTGGAAAACACTGCGTAATACAGTGCGACCACCAGTGTTTGCGTCGCGGGCCCCGCTGTGAAAAACGTCAGCTCGAACATACCGATGGTCCGCACGAGCACAAGCAGCGCGGCAGCCAGCATGCCGGGCACGAGCAGCGGCAACAGCACGTAGCGGAAATAGCGGAAGGTGTTGGCGCCGAAAATTCGCGCCGCCGCTTCAAGGTTCGGATCGATCTGCTCGATAAACGGCGTCATGACCAGAATCACGAAGGGCAGCGCGGGGACGAGGTTCGCGAGTATTACGCCGCTGAGCGTACCGGCGAGCCCGACCTTGTACATCACCGTTGCCATGGGAATGCCGTAGGTGACGGGCGGCACCATCAACGGCAGCAGGAAAACCAGCATGGCGATGCGCTTGCCGGGAAACTGCACGCGCGCGAGCGCATACGCCGCGGGCACGCCGAGCAGCACCGAGAGCACGACGACTGCACCCACTACTTCGAGCGTCACCCACAACACGCTCGCCAACTGGAAGTCGCGCCACGCCTGCGCGTACCAATGCAGTGTGAAGCCCTGCGGCAGCAAGGTGGCGAACCAGCGCGTCGCGATGGAATTGACCGCCACCGTCGCAATCAGCAACACGACGTTGACGAGGAAGAACACCATCGCGCCCCACACCAGCACGCGCCACGCGCGGCCCGATACGCTCTCGCGCGGCTTCACGCGTTTGCCGGGCTCGCGGGCCTCGCCGCTCTCTTTTCCTGCGGCAGGCGCGGACCAGGAAGCCGGCGCGCCGCGATGCTCGGTCGTCATCAGCCTTTGCCTCCTGTTGCCGGTCCGCTGTAGAAGAGCCGTCGCGCGCCGAGCATCGCGGCGACCACCAGCAGTTGCACGAAGCCCATCACCATCGCAATCGCGGAGGCGAGCGAATAGTCATAGCTTTCGAACGCGGCTTCGGCGGCGGCAATCGACATCACGCGTGTCGGCCCTGCCGGCGCACCCAGCAGCACGGCCGATGGAAACACCGAAAACGCCTGCACGAACGAAAGACACGCGGCCATCGTCAAGCCGGGCACGAGCAGCGGCAGATAAATGCGCCTGAACTGTTGCCAAGGGCTTGCACCGAGCGTGGCGGCGGCGCTCGCGAGTGTGGGGTCGATGCCGGTCACGTACGACAGCGTCAACAGAAACGCGAACGGAAAACCGGAGACGATCAGCGAAATCAGCACGCCCCAAAAGTTGTGCGTGAGCCGCACTTCCCTCGCATAGAGATGCAGACCGTGCAGCGCCTGCGGGAACCAGCCGTTCGGCCCGAAGTAAGTGAGCATGCCGTCGGCGATCAGCACAGTGCCGAGTGTGACCGGAATCACCAGCAACGTGGTCACGAACTTCTGATAACGCGAGTACCGCCGCAACGCGAATGCAACCGGCACTGAGACGCCCACGTTGATTAGCGTCGCGGGCACGGCGAGCTTTAGTGTGACGAGAATGGTCGGCCACATCGACGTATCGGTGAAGAACGTCAGATAGTTGGCCCATGCGCTGCCGCCGTTCATCGGCCGGAACGACAGTGCGAGACCGTAGGCGAACGGATAGATGAACAACGCGACGATAAAGAGCAACGCGGGCGTGACGAGCCACGCCTTGGCGTCGCGCTGCGATGCGGGCGCGGTCGGTGGCACGGGCGTGGGCAAAGTCGGCGAATTCATGCCGCCTCTGCGTCATAGACCAGCGTGCGCGACGGCGGCACCCGCAAGCTGATGCGCTGACCCTCCTGGAAGTCGCCGGCCACGCGTGCCCACAGGTCGCCGAACGCGGTCTTCACGCGCAACAGCGAACTGTTGCCGCCATATTCGACCACGGTGACCAATGCGTCGAACGCATTCTCCCTGTCTGGCGCCGCGCGCTCCATGTCTTCGGGACGCAACGCCACGCTCACGCGTTTGCTGTCGAACGCCGCCATGGGCGTACCGATCAGACGCACGCCGTTCGCGCTCACCACGACGCCTTCGCCCTGCGTGCCTTCAAGCGTGAACTCCGCGACATTGCGATAACCCATGAAGCGCGCGACATGCAGATTGCGGGGGCGCGTGTAAACCTCTTTCGGCGTGGCGACCTGTTGCACCACGCCCTCTCTCATCACGACGATGCGGTCGGCCATGGAAAGCGCTTCGTCCTGATCGTGCGTGACGTACAGCGTCGCACGCTCGAGCTGGCTATGAATACGCCGGATCTCGGCACGCATTTCGATGCGCAGCTTCGTGTCGAGGTTGGAAAGCGGTTCGTCCATCAGAATGAGCGGCGGCTCGATGACGATGGCGCGCGCAATCGCCACACGTTGTTGCTGACCGCCGGAGAGCTGCCCGGGCAGCTTGCGTTCATGCCCGACCAGTTGCACGAGTTGCAGCGCCTCGCGCGCGCGTCGCGCGATTTCGCTTTTGCCGACACCGCGCATTTTCAGACCAAAGCCGACGTTATCCAGCACGCTCATATGCGGAAACAGCGCGTAGTTCTGGAACACCATGCCGAAGCCGCGCTTTTCCGGCGGCAACACGTCGATACGTTTGTCGTCGAGCCAGATGCCGCCGCCGCTCAACGGTTGCAAACCGGCAATGCAGTTGAGTGCCGTCGACTTGCCGCAGCCCGAAGGTCCAAGCAACGCGATGAACTCGCCGCGCCGGATGTTCAGATCGAGTCCTTGCAGCGCCGCGATAGACTGACCTTCCGCGTTCGTGAAATTGCGGCTCACCGAGTCGAGCCGCAACTGCTCAAAGTGGTGCTTCATGGGCGGTTTCCTGATGCGCGCGAGCCGTCACGCGCGACTCGCACTGGCATGGATAGTCGAGCGCGGGCTCTCAGCAATGGCTATTTGGTCTTTTGCGCGCCCACTTCCGTGTCCCACTTCCTGAACGCGGCGACCATTGCTGCCGCATTGAGCGGCAAGACGTGCGGGCGCTCGGCCAGCAGCTTTGCGTACTCAGGGCGTCCGTATTTCTTCAGGACTTCCTGGCTATGCGCGGGAGCCTGTGCTTCTGTGAGGCCCTTGATCGCCGGGCCGGGATAGAAATATCCGTCGTCGTAGGTCATGGCTTGCTGCGCGGGCTCCAGCATGAAGTTCATCAGCTTGTAGAGCACCTCGAGTTTTTCCTTCGGCACGCCCTTCGGAATCACCATGTAGTGCGCGTCGTTCACCCACGTCATGTTGTCGAACGCCTGCACGCGGAAATCGGCGGGCACGATGCCCAGCGCGCGTGGATTGATGTCCCAGCCCGTCACCGTGACCGTCATGTCGCGCGTGCCCTCGCCAAGCTCCTTCATGACCGCCGAGGTGCCGCCCGGATAGTACGGAATGCATTCGTTCAGTTGCTTGAGGAAAGCCCAGGTCTTGTCCCAGCCGTTGATGGGATCTTGCGGATTCTTGTCGCCGAGTACATACGGCAGGCCCATCAGGAATGTGCGTCCAGGCCCCGAGTTAGCGGGACGTGCGTAGATCAGCTTGTCGGGATGGGCTTTGCACCATTGCAGCAATTGCTCCGGTGTCTTCGGCGGATCGCTGACTTTCGCGGGGTTGAATTCGAGGAGCGGTCCGGCCGGCATATACGCAACTTCGAGACCGAAGCCCTGCGCGAGCTCCTGCATCTTGCGCGGACCGGGCGCGTATTTGTCGAGCACGCCGGGGGATTGCGCCGCATTGTCGGGCAGCAGCTTCGTCCACAGGTTCTGTTCGATGCCGGCCGCGAGTGCGTCGGTGCCGGTCAGCACGAGGTCGATGTCGGAGCGGCCGGCCGCCTGCATCGCCTTGATTTTGCCGGGCAATTGCGGCGCGGGCGCGTTCGTGTAGGTGATATTGGCGACGAGGTTCGGATACTTCGCCTTGAACGCCTCGAAGCCCTTTTGCGTGAGTTGAAGATCGCCGGCCACGTCGACGATATTGAGCGTGACCGGATCGGCCGCATGCGCGGCCGATGCGAATGCGGCGCTCGCCGCGAGACATACCGACACCAGCCCGAGCGACAACCTGCACGAAACAGTCATTGCGTCTCCTCGCTTCTTGGTATGAAGTCCGCCGGTCGATTACCCCGCGCGTCTTTGTCTCTTTCAACCACTGCAACATAGCGAAGCGGCACAGCCGATGTCAAGCAAATACGCGTGAGCGCGTTTCATGCGCTGAGCTGCGGGCGCGGGCTTGAATCGTCTATGTCCTGGCGGCGCTGTGTACAAAGCACGGCCGGAGTCAACCTCGGAGAGCAGCCCCTGAGGGCAAACCCCGACCCGCCGAACCACCGGGCGGAGCAAAAAGCCTTGGTCAGCAAACCTGCGTGCCGCGTTGCGGCGCGCACTCAGCCTCCCGCGACGCCTTGCGTGTTCACATACAGGGAGTAGAGGCCGTGACTCGCCGCCATGAAAAGCCGGTTGCGATGACGTCCGCCGAAACACACGTTCGCGCAGCGCTCCGGCAACGCAATGTGTCCGAGCGGCTCGCCTTGCGGAGTGAAGACGCGCACGCCGTCGAGCTCGTCCGTACCCATGCCCCAGCCGCACCATAGATTGCCGTGAATATCCACGCGAAAGCCATCCGGCGTACCCGGGCCGGCGTCGATCAGCACCCGGTTGTTGGCGAGCGCCGCGCCCGCGCCGTCGGCCTGCACATCGAACGCACGGATCTTGCGCGGTGCGCCTCGCGATTCGACGACGTAGAGCACGGACTCGTCAGGCGAAAACGCGAGCCCGTTCGGTCCGAGTATGTCGTCCGCGACCATGCTCACTTCGCCCGACTGGCCGTCTATGCGGTAAACGCACGCGGGCAATTCCGATTCCTGCTTCTCGCCTTCGTAGAAGCTGTCGATGCCGAACGTGGGATCGCTGAACCAGATGGAACCGTCCGACTTGACCACCACGTCGTTCGGCGAATTAAAGCGCTTGCCATGATAACGATCAGCCAGCACGGTGACCGAGCCGTCGTATTCGGTGCGGGTCACGCGGCGCGTTAGATGTTCGCAGCTCACCAGCCGGCCCTGGCGGTCGCGCGTATGGCCGTTCGCATTGTTCGACGACTGGCGAAACGTGCTCACGAGGCCGCTCACTTCGTCCCAGCGCAAAATCCGGTCGTTAGGAATGTCGCTCCACAGCAGAAAGCGGCCGTCGCCGAACCAGACCGGCCCCTCGGACCAGCGTGCGCCCTGAAACAGACACTCGACAGACGCCGACGCAAGAATCAGCGACTTGAAGCGCGGATCGAACACACGCACGGAAGGGTCGGGATAGCGTCGGCTGTTGTCGGTCATGCTGTGTCTGGAAGTTGGATCGGTGTGGGACGCGCGGGCGCCGCATCGGCAATCTTCGCATGATGTTCACGCGGCGTGGAACTTGATAGTGGGCAACAGCGGTAACAGCCTCCGCAGCTCGCGCGAAGCGGCGCAACGGCCGTGAGCGCACAAAAGCGTGCGAAGCCGTCGCGTCAGAAGCGAAACGCTCATGTAAAGACGAAAGCGGACGAAAGCAGACAAAAGCTTTTTGTATGACAATAGCGATTGCGCAGTCTGATTAGCGCATGAAAAGAGGATAACCGGTACTTTTGCAGGGTCGGCTAAATGCAGCCATTTGGCGAATAAGGTTAATTTACTCTTCTGGGTATGAAGGAAATGGCGGATTTGAACTGTACGGAAAGCGCGCTGTCTCCATGCCCAGCCCTGCTGGCAAGACATGCAGTGCGCCGCACGCCGCGGCCCAAACGCCCGGCGGGGCAATAAACCATCCCGTATTCGCGTTCGAGCCCAGCCGGATAAATGGCGCAGATAAGGGGCACGCGCCGCCTTTGCAAAACGCTTTTTGGTGATAGATTGTGCGCAATAAAGCGGTGCACAATAAACCTACGCAAAATGAATATTTGCGAGTCTGAGAGAGTCGAAATTGTCGCTACATTTTATCGAGCAGATGGCACCGCTACTGAACGCCGCCGACGAGGCGGAGTGGTTCAGCGCAGTCGCGGAGCTCGCCGAGACCTGGGGGTTCGATCGGCTTCTGATCGCGATGCTGCCTCGCCCGACCATGCGTCTGGAAGACGCGTACGTTCGCAGCACGTATGCGCCAGCGTGGCGCCGCACCTACGACGAGCAGGGCCTCGTGCACATCGACCCGACGGTCGCGCATTGCGCGACGCGCTCAACGCCGCTCGTGTGGTCGCCGGAAATATTCAAGACTGCGCCGCAGCAGTCGATGTATGAGGAAGCCCGCGCGCACGGATTGCGCGCCGGCGTGACCCTGCCGATTCACGGCCCCAACCAGGAGGCCGGCATGATGTGTTTCGTGAACGACGCCAGCCCGACCGACACCTTCTGGCGTCATATCGACGTGGTACTGCCGAATCTCGTGTTATTGCGCGACCTGGTAATCGACACCAGTCAGCGCCACCTGCATACGCACGCGCAGACACTTCTGCCGAAGCTCACGCCGCGCGAACGCGAGTGCCTTCAATGGACCGCGCTCGGCAAATCCACTTGGGAGATTTCTCATATCCTGAACTGTTCGGAAGCCGTGGTGAACTTCCACATGAAAAATATCAGGACGAAACTCGGCGTGAATTCGCGGCGCGCAGCGGCCGTGATTGCAACCCAACTCGGACTTATTGACCCGGGTTGAGCAACGCCGCGGCGTCGCGGCTGTGCAGTACACGCTCGGCACGGCCGAGATCTGCGTCGGAAACAGTCTTGGTGAAGTAAAGGCCCAGCAGAATGGAAACCGGCGCCGGAATTTCCGCGCCCGATTCGAAGCGGCTGCCGCGCGACTGCGTGACGCCGAAACGGGCCCAGAAGCGCCGCTGGCTCTCTTTCTTTTTCTTTCGGTAAGCAATGATGAGAACCCGGTCCACGCCCGTGGAAGGCTCCGCCGGACGCGTTGGGAGGCCGGTTTGCGGTTGCCAGTGATTGTCGAGAAGTTCCATTTTCGTGTCCCGTCGGTTGAGTGCTGTTCCTGTCTCAAATTCTGCGATATCCGATAAGCATGCACACCTATCCAGGTAGATAGGTGGCGGAACGATTCAGAATGCATAAGTTTTCCTGCGTATTGGTTTCCCCCAACACGTTCAGGAGAACGTCATGCAAACAGCGATACGGATTGGAATGCGTCAGGAATTCGACAACGAGGACATCAACGAGATGTACCGCCTGCGGGCGCGGGTGTTCCACGGCCGGCTGGGATGGGACATTCCGACCATAGCGGGCATGGAAATCGACGGCTACGACGCACTTGGCCCGCACTACATGCTGATCCAGGGCGACGACCGGAAGGTGCGCGGCTGCTGGCGCCTCATGCCCACCGAGGGCCCGAACATGCTGAAGGACACGTTCCCGCAGCTCCTGCACGGTGCGGCGGCGCCGGTTGGGCGGCACATCTGGGAGCTGAGCCGCTTCGCAATCGACACGAGCGGCGAGGAGAAGTCGTTCGGCTTTGCGGATCTGACTATGCAGGCTATCCACGAACTCGTGACTTTTGCCGACCGCATGGGTATCACCCGCTACGTGACGGTCACGACTACGCCGATTGAACGGCTGCTGCGCAAGACCGGCATTGAAATCAGCCGGCTCGGCTCACCGCTGCAGATCGGCGTGGAGCGCGCGGTGGCGCTGGATATCGCTGTGAGTCCGAAAACGCGCACCGCCCTGTTCGGGCCGATGGCCGCTGCCGCTTAGCTGACCGGCGGCTTCGCCGCTCCGCCGCCTGGCCGCCCGCCGTTGGCCAGGTGCGCCAGTCACGCATACGGGTGGCGGCGCTGCGCTCGGAGACCGACCGGTCGAGCACCAGTCTCGTCAAAATATGTGAACCGGTTGATCTACATCCTGTCCGAACGCGAACTAGACAGTGATGATGGAAACTCTCAACCTGACGTGGAGTGGGCCAGATATGTACACACGCATTATCGTAGCTGTCGACGGCAGCCAGACTTCGCGCCGCGCATTCGAGGCGGCGCTCGAACTTGCCAGGTCCACGGGTGCCGTCTTGCAACCATTTTATGTAATAGAGAACACCCCGCTGTATTTTGAGGCGCCCGGCTACGACCCAGCGGTGCTTCGCAACAGTCTCATCGAACAAGGCAAGGAACTCGGCGCGCAGTTTGCGCGCGAAATGGACGCGAAAGGCGTGAAGGGCGAGATACTGGTAAGCGAAGCAGCGTCGCTCGACGATGTCTCAACCGCCATACTGAAAGCCGCCGCGGACTTCAACGCCGACCTGCTGGTGATGGGTACGCATGGCAGGCGCGGATTTCGCCGTCTGATTCTTGGCAGCGTGGCCGAGCGTTGCGTGCGTCAGGCGGGCTTGCCGGTACTGCTTATTCCATCGGCGGCCGGCAGGTCCTCGGACGATGCGCACGCGCCAGCCTGAATGCGCCCGAGGCCCATGCGACGGCCGGCGTCACGACGGGCCGCCCCGTTGCAATGTGCGATGAGTCACGTGATCTTCGAGCAGGCGTCGCATCGTAGCCAGCAGCACCGGGCCTTCCACGGGCTTGCGCAGAAACCCGTCGAAGCTGACAAAGGCGGGCGGGCTCGGCTCTCCCGATACGAGTATGAACGCAACGTCGGCAAGACCGGGCAGCGTGCGCAAGCGGTGACATAGTTCGCTGCCTGACATGACCGGCATGCGCCAGTCGGCAACCACCACGTCCACAGGCGCCGCCATGAACTGCGCAAGCGCCGACTTGCCGTCGAGCGCGGTCTTGACTTCATAGCCCTCGGCCGCGCAGATCGCGCTCCATGCATCGAGCGCGTCGGCGTCGTCATCTACAAGCAGTACGGTTGCCATGTGCAATTGTCCTATCGCTTCGACAACCTGCTTCGCAACCCGCATGCCAACGCACGCTGCCCGCCTCGACGGACCAGCAGGCACACAGCAGTCAGGCAAGCAAAGCCGGAACCGGCGAGGGTTGCCGCCGGCGACACGGGTAACCGCCGCCCGCGACATCCTCGTCCGTCGTTAACAATAGCAACTCAACGGCGACCCCGCCGGCAAACTGCCTGACAACGTATGCCCCGTCAGGCGCGCCCGAGGGCAACCGCGACAAGACGCTGCTGTTCGTCACGATGCGCGCGTATCGACGAATGCGCGCCCGAGGGGCTCTCGCGCCGGCACACGTCGAGCACACGGCAGTTCGCGGGAATGGCCTGCTCGATGTCGTCGCGCACGAAATGCCATGCGCCGTGCTTCTTTTCTTCTTCCTGCGCCCACACCACTTCCGCGAGCTTCGGGAAAGCTGCAAGCGCAACGGCAAGCTCGCTGGTCGGGAACGGGTACAGCTGCTCGACGCGGATGAGCGCGATTCGCGTGTCGCCGCAAGCATCGCGGGCCGCCTGCAAGTCGTAGAAGAACTTGCCGCTCGATAGCACGACGCGCGTCACGTCTTGGGGCGACGCCACACCGCTGTCCTGCAACACGGGCGCGAACGCGCCGCCGGTCAGCTTGCCGAGCGGCGAGTGCGAGCGCGCGTTGCCATACAGCTGGCCTTTCGGCGACATGACGACAAGCGGCTTCGGGTCCGCGCTCAGCGCCTGCTCGCGCAGCAAGTGGAACCACTGTGCCGACGTCGACGGCATCACGACCTTCATATTGCCGCCGGCGCACAATTGCAGAAAGCGGCTGACATAGCCGGTCGAATGCTCCGGACCTACGCCTTCGTGGCCGTGCGGCAGCAGCATCGTCAAGCCGGACGGCTGGTCCCACTTGTACTCGCCTGCGGCAATGTATTGATCGATGATGACCTGCGCGCCGTTCACAAAGTCGCCGAACTGCGCTTCCCAGATCGCCAGGTGCGTGCTCGTCTGCACGCTGTAGCCATATTCGAAACCGAGCACGGCCTCCTCGGTGAGCGGCGAATTGACAATGTCGAACTCGCCTTGATGCACGCCGAGGTTCTGCAGCGGCACATAAGGTTCAAGCGCGCCGGAAGTGTCGCCTTGCGAATGCCAGACTGCATGCCGGTGCATGAACGTGCCGCGGCCGACATCCATACCGGAGAGGCGCACGCTGTGCCCGTCATCGAGCAGCGTTGCATAAGCCAGGTTCTCTGCAAAGCACCAATCGACAGCGGCGGCTTCATCCGCAACGCTCTTGTGCCACTTCGCCGTCACATTGCGCACGAAGTCGTGCAACCGCAACTGCGGCGGAGTGCGGGTCAATGCCGCAGTGAGCGACTGGACGCGCGCGAGCGTTACCGGCCGCGTGCGCTTCGTCCGCTTGCCGCGCGGCTGCGACAACGTTTGCGCGGCCGGCGCGAGAAGCTGCTTCAACGCGTCCGCGCGTAACACTTCGAGCGGCGTCTCTTCGCCGAGGGCCGCGTGATAGAGCTCCGTGACCGTCGGATGCGTCGCAATCGCCGCCTGCTGCAACGGCTGCGTGAGCGCGGGAATGTCGTGCTCGGAGTGACCCAGACGCCGGTAGCCGATCAGGTCGATCACCACGTCGGCCTCATGCTCCATCCGGTATTGCAACGCGAGCTTTGCGGCACGCATCACTTCGTCCGGACGGTCGGCGTTCACGCGGATCACGGGCGCGTCGATCATCCGCGCAATGTCCGTGCAATAGGAATGCGCTTCGGCATCCATCCGGTTAGGTGTCGTGAAGCCGATCTGATTGTTCACGATCACGTGGACAGTGCCGCCCAACGCATAGCCCGCCTTGCGCGTCATGTTCAGCGTTTCCATCACGATGCCCTGACCCGCGAACGCGGCGTCGCCGTGCACGACGAGCGGCAGGCAGCCGAAGCCGCGATGTTCGTCCTGATACGCGCGCGCCATGCCGCTCACGACCGGATACACGCTTTGCAGATGCGACGGATTGTGCGCAAGGAAGATGGCAACCTCGCCGTCGGGCGTCTTTCTGACAGTATTGCCGCCGAGGTGATAAGGCAGATCGCGCTGTGCAGCCGCGGCATCGGATTGCGGATCGAGGCAGGCGACCAACGTCGCCGGGTCCAGACCCATGACGTTGACGAGCACATTCAGGCGCCCGCGATGCGGCATGCCCGCGAACACTTGCCGCACGCCATGAGCGGCGGCCTGGTCGACAATTGCTTCGACGAGCGGCACGAGGCTCTCGCAACCTTCCAGCGAAAAGCGTTTTGCATGCTCGAACGTCGCCGCCACGTGACGCTCCCACATCTCGGCGGCCACGAGGCGCCGCAGCAAAGAACGCCGCTGGCCCCGCGCCCGCAACGGCGCGAGCTGCTCGGCCTTCAGCCACGCGGACAATTGTGCGCGGCGCTCGGTGTCGCGTATGCCGGTGAGATCCAGGCCGATTGCGCCGCAATAGACGCGTCGCAATTGGCGCTCCAGTTCATGCACGGCAGCCGAGGGCGGCAGCAGCGGATTTTCGGCGCCGATCGGCTGCGCCAGTTCGAGTCCGTGGAACACAGGGTCGAGTTCGGGCACCTCCGGCACGGGCGTGAGACGTAGTGGATCGAGCGAGGCCTGACGGTGACCGTGCTGACGGAACGCGTCGATAAAGCGCCGGACTTGCAGCGCCCGCGCGACCGAAGCCAGTTCGCCTGCCGGTTCGAGAACCGCGCTGGCCGGCGAGCGTGAAAGAACAATCGATTCGGAAGAGACGTGGGACATGTTGGGTAGCGTGCGGAAGAAATCGTTAATTGGATTTCGCTGTCCACGTCCGGATGCTCGGGGCAACGCCCCGCTACGGCAACGCGGCGGCCGGCCGCGACCCTCGGCAGACAGCGAAACGGCAAGGAACGCAATGCGGATTCGGGCTTGCAGTAGCGCTCCGTCTTCTATTTCTTATCGAGCCGGTCCGCGCGACCGGCTCGTGTCTCCGTCCGTTGCCTGCCTCGACTTCTATTGGGCCGTCGCGAGCCACGCACCCGCATCGCTCATGTCGTTCGCGCGATGCACTTGCGAGTCGCGCGCGGCGCGCCGTGCTCCGGCCGCGTCGTTGTGGAGCTTGAAGGTGCTGACGGTATGAGTGAGCTGCTGCGCCTGGTCCTGCAGGGCTTGCGCCGCTGCGGCGCTTTGCTCGACCAGCGCGGCGTTTTCCTGCGTGACCTTGTCCATCTGCGTGACCGCGTGGTTGATCTGCTCGATGCCTTCGCTTTGCTCCTTGCTCGACGAACTGATCTCGGCCACGATCTCCGTCACATGGCGAATGCTCTTCACGACCTCGCCGATGATCTGCCCGGCTTGCTCGACCATCTTGCCGCCGGTGCCGACCTGGTTCACCGAGTCGGCGATCAACTCCTTGATTTCCTTCGCCGCAACGGCGCTGCGCTGCGCGAGGCCGCGCACTTCGCTCGCGACCACCGCAAACCCGCGGCCGTGCTCACCGGCTCGAGCCGCTTCCACAGCGGCATTGAGCGCGAGAATATTGGTCTGGAATGCAATGCCGTCGATCACGCCGATAATTTCGACGATCCGGCGCGACGATTCGTTGATCGCGCTCATCGTGCTCACCACCTGGCTTACGGCGTCGCCGCCCTTCACCGCGACGTCCGACGCGTTCGACGCAAGCTGGTTTGCCTCGCGTGCGTTGTCGGCGTTCTGCTTGACCGTCGAGGTGAGTTGTTCCATGGCGGCCGCCGTTTCTTCCAGTGAACTCGCCTGGTGTTCGGTGCGGCTCGACAGGTCCATATTGCCGCTCGCTACTTCACGCGTCGCCTGGCTGATGGTGTCGGTGCCCTGACGCACTTGCGCGACGATGCCATGCAGATTGCCTGTCATGCGTTCGAGCGCGGTCAGCAGGCGTCCTACTTCGTCGGTCGAATCGATCTGCAGGCGATGCGTCAGGTCGCCGGCCGCGACCGCTTCGGCCAGCACCACCGCGCGGTTGATCGGCCGCGTGATGGTGCGCGTGATGAAGATGCCCGTGGCAATTGCGATGACGGTTGCCAGGAGCGCAAGAAGAATCATCTGCAGCTTCGCCCGGTGTGCCTCGGAGACGGCATCGGCCACGTCGCGTGCCATGCGGTCGGCCTGCACGTCGACCATTTTGTCGACGAGCACGTAGTACGCCTCCTGCAGCCGCGCCATGTCGCCTTGGTAGACGTCGCGCGCTTCCTGCTGCTGGTTCTTGCTGACCAGATCGAAAAAGCTCTTCACGCTCACGCCGTACGCCGACCGCGCGTCGAACTGCTGCTTGAAGAGGGCCTTGGTTTCGTCGCTCGTCAAATGCTTCTCGAGCTCGCCATACGCTTGGGCGTTCGCTTTGCGGATGGCCGCGTAGTCGTCCATGTACTGCTTCGCCTTTTCCGGCGACGTGGTGAGCAGCAGATTGCTCAGAATGCCGTTTGCCTTATAGCCGTTGCTTTTGATCTGATTGCTGAGCGCAATCAGCGTGTAGCGATTGCTGACGATCTCGTCCATCTTGGTGTTAGTGGACTGCAAGTGCTCGATGCCCACCACGGCCGTGCCCACCAGCAGCGCGACCATCAGCGCGAAAGCTGAGCCGAGCCGAACGCCGATTCTTAAATTTGAAATCTTCATCTGTCTAATTCCTTACCCCAACAGCCTGATCAAAATTGTCGCGAAGTGCCCGTGCGGCTGCGGCGACGCGGCGCCGCTGCTGTGCTTTGGCTTGAACATTGCGCCTCTCGGCACCGGCTCTGCGCCATGACGCCAGAGGCCCGGCCGGCGCCAATAGGGGTGCTTTCCCGCCCGCCCATTTCCGCTGCCGTCGCTTTCCTCATACGATATGACGACACAAATTCCCAAACCTTGAGAGCGGCTCTGGCGAGAAAGTAAAAAATTTGCCAAACGTTTGCGAGCGCGTGGAAAAGCGCCCGTTGGGGTGACAGGATGAGTAAGGCTATTTGCGATAAGGAGGACGCTTTCAGACGCTTCCGCGGAATTCGCCGGAATCTGATGCCGCTCAATCTGCCCGAACGCGCGAGCGCGGCATTTTGCCGCTAAACCGGGGACAGAGCCGGTGGGACAATCGGTCGTTACCCCTGACATTGGCTCAGACATGCTTAATTCCACCGCCGTTGCCCACGCCTCAGATTCCGCGCTTTCCACTGGCCCCGCCGTCAGCGCGCCGCCGCGAACCACCCGCCGGCCGCCCGCGCGCGCCGCCGCGCGTACCCACACACGCAGCGCCGCGCGCTGCTCGAGCTGCGCAATGCGGCAGCTTTGCATGCCGCAAGGCCTTTCGACCGAGGAACTGTCGAAACTCGAAACGCTGATCTGCTCGGCGCGCTCAGTCCATCGCGGCGAAGCGCTGTATCGCAGCGGCGACCGTTTCGACAATCTGTATGCGGTACGCTCCGGTTCGATGAAAACCGTCATGGCGCACCGCGACGGGCGTGAGCAGGTCACGGGCTTGCGGCTCGCGGGCGAAGCACTCGGGCTCGACGGCATCAGCGAAGACCGGCACGCATGCAGCGCCGTCGCGCTGGAGGACAGCACGGTGTGCATCGTGCCGTACACCGCCCTCAAGTCGCTGTGCCGCGAAATTGGCTCGATGCAGGAGCGCCTGCACAAACTGCTCGGCGAGCAGATCGTGCGCGAAGCCGCGCAGATGATGGTGCTTGGCTCGCTTTCAGCGGACGAACGCGTCGCGGCTTTCCTGCTCGACGTGTCCGAGCGCAACGCGCAGCGCGGCTATTCTTCGGCCGAGTTCAATCTGCGCATGACGCGCGAAGACATGGGCAGCTACCTCGGCATGACGCTCGAAACCGTGAGCCGCACCCTGTCAAGATTTCAAAAACGCGGCCTGATCGACACGCAAGGCAAACATATTCGTATCGTCGATCTGGACGGCTTGCGGCAGGTCTGAACCTGATTGATGGGGCGCGGTCCGCGCGGTCGCGCCCCGGTGCACACAGCTGCGCCTGTATTCCACGCTTTTCCGGTGAACCTTTCGGCTTGGCATGCTATCTGCGAGCGGGTACAGTCTTTGTTTAGTCCGTCCCCCGCAAGGAGCCCGGCGAAATGTACCGCGATCCCGGTCCGCATCATCCCCTCGTTCAACGCCTGATCGACGCGCGTCGCGTCACAGACGATCTGTTTGCCATCGTCAAGCCCGAGTTTCTGTACGAAAGACCGATCCGCGAGCGGCATCGCATCGTGTTTTATATCGGGCACCTCGAAGCTTTCGACCGTAACCTTTTCGATCAGCGCCTCTTCGAGCTGCCTGCATCCGATCCGCAACTGGATCAGCTTTTCGCCTTCGGCATCGACCCGGTCGACGGCGGTTTTCCCACCGATCAACCCGATGACTGGCCTTCGCTCGATACCGTGCGCGCGTACGGCCTGCGTGCTCGCGAGCAGATCGACCGCGAGTTGCGGGCGCTGACAGAGTCCGCGCGTGTCGAGGCATCGGGGCAATTGCTGAATGTCGCAATCGAACATCGCCTGATGCACGCCGAGACGCTCGCCTACATGCTTCATCAGTTGCCACTGGAGCAGAAGGTGACGGAACTGCGCGAGCCTGTCGTAACGGGCCCCGCACGCGTGAGCAGCCCGTCGCCCATGGTCAGCGTGCCCGCGGGCTCGGCCACGCTCGGCATGCCGCGCGACGGTGGACGTTTCGGCTGGGACAACGAGTTCGGTGAACTGCGTGTCGACGTGCCGGCGTTCGAAATCGACCGCTATATGGTGACCAACGGCGCGTTCCTGGAATTTATCGAGGCCGGCGGTTATCGCGAGCCCAAGTGGTGGTCGGAGCAGGACTGGGCATGGAAGGAAGCCGAGCACATTGAGCATCCGGCTTGCTGGTCGCGGCGCGCTGCGTCCGGTCAGGGGGACGCATGGACCTTGCGCACGATGTTCGACGACGTACCGCTACCGCTCGACTGGCCCGCCTATGTCAGCCACGCGGAGGCAAGCGCGTATGCGCGCTGGGCGGGCAAGGCGCTGCCGACCGAAGCACAGTGGCAACGCGCCGCGCAGGGCGCGCCGCACGCCGGCTCCGGCAACTTCGATTTCCGCCACTGGGATCCGCGGCCCGTGAACGCCTATCCCGAGAACGTGAGCGCGTTCGGCGTGGAAGGCCAGTTCGGCAACGGCTGGGAGTGGACCTCGACGTTGTTCGACAGCCTGCCGGGCTTCGAGCCGTTCCCGTTCTATCTGGGCTATTCAGCGAACTTCTTCGACGGCAAGCATTATGTGCTGAAGGGCGGCTCGGCCCGCACCGCACAGTGCATGTTGCGGCCGACGTTTCGCAACTGGTTTCAGCCCCGTTATCAGTATGTTTATGCGGGGTTCAGGTGTGTCGGGGTTTGACTGATAAAGCGGAAGATGATCGGCCGACGGCGGCGGTGCGTCCTCAGGCACTAGCAGCAGTGTGACGACCGGCACGGGGCCGGTGCGTCTTTAGAGACGTCAAACCTGCGCCATGCCGCCATCTACCGGCAGATCGACCCCGGTAATGAAGCTCGACTCCTCGCTGGCGAGGAACAGCGCGGCAGATGCCACTTCTTCAGCCCGGCCCATGCGGCCAAGCGGGATCAGTTTCTTCAGCGTCTCGCGCACTTCGTCAGACGCTGCCGCCATCATGGCGGTGTCGGTCGGCCCCGGCGCGACCACATTGACGCGGATGTTGCGGGGGGCAAGTTCGTTGGCCCAGGTTCGTGCGAACGAGCGTACCGCCGCCTTAGTCGCCCCATAGACGCCGTAGCCTTTCGTGCCGATCTCGCCGGCGATCGAGCCGACCAGCACCACCGAGCCGCCGTCGGGCATGATTGCGGTCGCGGCCTTGGCGGCGAACAGAAGCGCGCGCACGTTGAGGCCGAAGTGGCGATCGAAATGATCCTCGACCACTTCATTAAGGGTCGCAAACTCCGAGATGCCGGCGTTGACGACGAGTACGTCCACCCGCCCCGCCTCGCTGTGTACCGCCTCGAAGAAGGCGGCGAGCGCTGTCGTGTCGGACGCGTCAACGCGGCGCTCGCGCAACGTGCCGGCGCCATGGCCTGCGTCGCCCTCTTCGGCACGGCGGCTGGTTGCATAGACCGTGGCGCCTTCCACGGCGAAGCGCCGCGCGATGGCGCCGCCAATTCCTTCATGCCCGCCCACGACGACCGCGATCTTTCCTGAAAGCCTGCTCATAGTTTTCCTGAGATCATTGCTAATGGCTCGAAGCTATCATCTCCCATATGCAGCAGCAATAACGCACCGAGTGGTGCCTAGATATCAAGGTGTATACCCATGGCCGCAGATGCGCTTGAACTGCCGATTGATGTGACCGCGACGCGGCCCATACTCGAACAGCTCGCCAACAAGTGGACGGTGCTGATCCTCAGCGTCCTGTGCACGCAGCCGGCGCGATTCAACGACCTTAAGGGGCGCCTCGACGGCATCACCCGCAAGGCACTATCGGATGCACTGAAGCGGTTGGAGCGAAACGGCCTTGTCGACCGCAGAATACTCCCGACGCAGCCAGTCGGCGTTGAGTACACAATCACGGCGCTTGGTGCGTCGCTGCGTGAACCTTTTGCGGCTCTCTATAACTGGTCTCTCGCCAACGGAAAGAAACTGACGGAAGCGCAAATTGCCTACGACGTTTCGAGAATGCACTGAGAGTTCGAGGAGACAATGAACCCGCATTGCTCCGACCCCGCGTCTAACAACCCGCCGCAATCGGCTCCGTCCCGGTGATCCGGATTGGTCGAAACAGCTCCGGCGCGGCGTACCGATAAGCAGGACTCCATATGACCTGAATAGCAAAGCGGGCCGCTCCAATAGTGAAGGGCCCGCGACTGCGCTTTGACCGCTGGCGAACGCTACCGGCGATTGTGAACTCCGCTACAACTGCCGATCAAAATCAGTTGCATCGAAGTAGTCACGCCAAACGGTGTCTTTCCGCCTTCCACCGTAAGCATCGGGCTTGCAACGCACTGACTGGCTGCTCGCTGCAAGACGCGACCCGCCTCACCCGTCCACAAGGGACGGGTGAGGCGATGGTCGACAGTGAGCGAATAAGTGGCGGCGCTCGCGGGTACTCGCTGCTGTGTCACTTATTCCAATTGCATTATTTCGCCGAGGCCGGCGACTTTACGCTCGGAGTCGCGAGCGTGTTGTTGCTCGTCGGGGCAGCGCTGGTGCCCGAGGTCGAGTCGCTGTTAATGCTGCTCGGCAGGCCCGAGTTGGGTCCCTGGGCCGACATACCGCTGCCTGAACTGGTGGTGCCCGGCGTGCCGTAGCCGGACGTCGCGCCGTTCGTCTGGTTTGCCGGACTGGCCGTGCTGCCTGCCGAACCGTTCCCGCCAGGGCCGCCTGCTGCCTGTGCAAAGGCGCCGGCCGACACCGTGAGTGCGGCGACAGCCGCGAGAAACGCTCTGTTTGCCTTGCTCATGATCCGTACCTCCTTTAGCAGAATCGAATAAGGACGCAGACGTTCGCCGCCTCCTCGAAGCAAAGTGACGCAAACATTGTGCCGCGGGGATAGAGGTTCTCGTACAGGAGCAATGCACCGGCCGTTCTTCCGGGAAGCCTCGCGAGAAACTCTAGTTGGCGTGCTGTCGCTTTGCACTCATCTGCTTACCCTCGACACGTACGCCCAAATAGCGGACTACTGACGCAACCGCGTCGCCCCATCTTTCGATTCAGCCATGCGCGCCGGCCACCGCATTAGCGTTCACTGCTGATCGCGAATCTCCCCCGGCCCTTTTCCTGTCCATCGTTTCAATGCACGGCGGAAATTCGCGGCATCGCTGAAGCCGACCAGCATCGCAACATCGTCGGTGCTGAGCTTTGTGGTCTTCAGGTACTCCGTGGCCAGCGAGCACCGCACGTCGTCGACAATCGCAACGAACGACGTTCCTTCCGATTCGAGGCGCCGCCTCAGCGTTCGGCTCGTCATTTTCAGCGCATCGGCCACTGCTTCCATGTTGGGAAACACACCGGGCTTGCGCATCAGTAGCTGATAGACCTCGCCCGACACACCGGACGATGTTTTCGCCTGCCCGATCAGCCGGTCACATGTCTCCTGCAACAGCGCAGCCGAGTGCCGATGCGCGAGATGCGGCGTCACCTCCAGGATCGCACTGTCGTAGATAAGCTCGCACTGGTCAGCGTCGAACTCGCAGGGACAACCCAGATACTGCGGATAGATGTGCGCATAGTCCGGCGCGGGATAGGCGAAGCGCGCCAGCACCGGCGGGCAGCGGCGGCCGGCCACGTCCTCGAGATGCGTCACGTGCTGCGTGTATTGCTGTTCCAGCAAAAACTGCTGCACGTGGTGCGGCAAGTTCGACGAGAAAGCATCCGGAAAAGTCCACACGGAAGTGTCCGCGTGCTCCGTCCATTCAATCGTGACAGTCGGCGTCGCCAGCCGGTGATATTTGACGCCAAGGCGAAAGTAATCGCGCAACGAAAGACACGACATCAGCGCGTACCCATACATGCCATAGGCCGCCAGATGAAGACGCGCTCCTGTTCTGAAAGGCGTGCTCGGGTCGGACGACAGGGTAACGGCATTCCGGCATACCACCGCGTATTGCCGCACTGAGGTCATGACAGACGCATCGTAAATCTGCTCAGGCGTGACGCCGCTGCCCTTCAGGCTGTCCTCGGGCGCAATTCCTTGCTCCGCGAGCACTTCGACCAACGCCGCGATCTTGTACGGCGCGTAGATGCGCTCGTTCAACAGCGGAAATCTCGACGACACGGTGCCTCCGGTAGATGTCCTCGCGGGACATCGGCTTGTCCGAAATGGACCTTACATAGCAAATCGTATCTCACTACTATCTATGGAACAAGAGACGAGTCCGACCGCGGTTGCGCGACTCGCAGATTTTTCGGAGACAAGCATGACCATCCACCAACGCCGTTATATCGCGCCTGTGACGCCGCTGCTGCCGTTCGTGCATGCCGCGCCGCCGCGCCTTCGGTCCTTGCCGTCCGCGTGCGTGCCAGGTCGCACCCCGCCACTCTTCGCTGCATCTGCCGCTCGTCTTGCGCTCGCCACCGCAGGCGGCTCTCGCTTCACTGCATCAGCGGCCGGTTTCGACTGAGCGTCGCGTCCAACCGCCGTGCGTCAACTGGAAATGGAAAAGGTATTGAAATGGGAAATTCAACCAGCAAGGTCATCATCACATGTGCAGTGACAGGCTCGGCGCACGTGCCGTCCATGTCGGAGTATCTGCCCCTCACACCCGATGACATCAAGACTCAGGCGCTCGAAGCCGCCGAGGCTGGCGCGGCGATTCTGCATCTGCATGCCCGCGATCCACAGGACGGCCGGCCAACGCCTTCCCCCGAAGTGTTCCGGCAATTCGTGCCGGCGATTGCCGCGCAAACCGACGCGGTGATCAACATCTCCACGGGTGGCAGCACGCGCATGACGCTCGACGAGCGTTTGGCCTACGCGCGCATTGCCAAGCCCGAGATGTGCTCGCTGAACATGGGCTCGATGAATTTTTCGCTGCATCCGGTCGCGGCCAGAATATCCTCCTGGCGATTCGACTGGGAAAAGGAATACGTCGAAGGCATGGAGGACATGATCTTCCGGAACACGTTTCGGGACATCAAGAACATCCTCACGGAGTTCAAGGAGTACGGCACGCGTTTCGAATTCGAGTGCTACGACGTGGGCCACCTGTACAACCTCGCGTACTTTGTCGACATCGGGCTCATCAAGCCGCCGTTTTTCATTCAGTCGGTGTTCGGCATTCTCGGCGGCATCGGTGCGGACCCGGAGAACCTCTCGTTGATGCGCTCGACCGCTGACCGCCTGTTCGGGCGCGAGAATTATCAACTTTCGATTCTCGGTGCCGGTCGTCACCAGATGTCGCTCGTGACGATGGGCGCAATCATGGGCGGCAACGTCCGCGTCGGGCTGGAAGACAGCGTCTACCTGTCGCGTGGCGTGAAGGCCAGGTCGAACGCCGAACAGGTCCGCAAGATCCGCCGCATTCTGGAGGAGCTTTCTTTCGACATCGCGACACCAGCCGATGCGCGCGCGATGCTCGGATTGAAGGGACGCGAGAACGTCTCGCTTTAAGCACACGGCGCCGCGCGCGATCCGCGCGAGCACCGCATTCCCTTGTCCTGCCGCGCGGCCCGGGCTGCGCCCGGCGCGCTAAAAGAAAAACACAGGCAGGGCTATTTTCTGGAGACATCATGACTGCAACTACTGTTGACGCCGGCCTCGGCGAGACCCACCGGCTGGCGACGCGCAAGGCGATGGCACGACTTCTTCCGTTGATGTGCGCGATCTACTTCATGTCGTTCATCGACCGTACCAACGTGGCGCTCGCGAAGACCGCGCTTGCCGCCGACCTCGGCATCAGCGCCGCAGCATACGGACTTGGCGCCGGCATCTTCTTTATCGGCTATGCGCTTCTCGAAGTGCCCAGCAACCTGCTCGCTCATCGTGTCGGTCCGCGCGCATGGATTGCCCGGATCGCCGTCACCTGGGGAGCGTTATCCACGGCCATGATGTTCGTGCAGGGCGAGTGGTCGTTCTATCTGCTGCGCGTTTTGCTCGGGGTGGCAGAAGCGGGACTCTTCCCTGCGTTGATGTACATGGTGACGCTCTGGTTCGCACCGAAGGACCGGGCAGTCGCGGTCGGCTGGATTTATACCGCGCCGTCTATCGCGCTGATCCTTGGAAATCCTCTGGGGGCGGCCCTGATGCAGCTCGGCGGAACGGGCGGTCTTCACGGATGGCAGTGGATGTTCCTGCTCGAAGGTTTGCCCACCATCGTGGTCGGCATCATCGTCTTTTTCAAACTGCCGAACCGGCCTTCTGAGGTCAAATGGCTGACGCCGCAAGAAGCCGAGGCGCTGGAGACTCATGCAGTCATCGACACGCACGGTCACGCCGAACTCACATCGGCAGACTGGCTTGCAGCATTGAAACGTCCAACCACCGTATTGATTGCGCTGATTTACTTCCTGAATCAGGTAGCGTTTGTCGGGCTGTACTTTTTCACACCGTCGATCGTTGCCCAGATGCACGTGAAGTCGCCGCTCGTTGTCGGCTTGTTGTCGAGCAGTGTCGGTATCGGCTTTCTGCTTGGCGTGCTGACTCTGCCGCGCATCCATCGCCGGGTCGCCAACGACTGCGCATTCCTCGGCGTGCTGACAGCGGGCGTCGTTGTTTCTGCATGTGCGTTCATCGCCATCAAGAACCAGGCGGCGCAAATCACGCTGCTGGGCATTACGGGTTTCTTCGCGGGCGGCATTCTGCCTTCGTACTGGGCTGTCGCGATGAAGCGCCTGCAAGGCGTGCAAGCTGCTGCCGGACTCGCCTTCATCAATACGGTCGGACTGCTGGGCGGTTTTGTCGGGCCCTACCTGTTCGGGCTTGCTGAAACGATAACGGGCCGCAGCGACTCGGGCTTCAACGTGGTCGTGGTGGCCTCCGTGCTGGGGCTCGCTCTCGTGCCGCTGCTTGCGAAAGCGATTCGGGCCGCAGACCGTCCCGTCGCAGCGGCAGGCAACGCGGGACAATTGAAAGCATCGAAGAGCTAGGCGCCGCTGAGCGTCACACGGTCGCGTCGTCAATTCATGCCCTCTTCGATCACGGCGGGCAATGGAGGCAGCGAACCGACGGCCCGGGCCAACCCGGCGCGGGCCGGATTCACGGACCGGACTCACGGGCCATTCGTGAATGCCTTTATTCGACATGTAACTTCACATCGTTGGTGCGACACATGAATACTTTCGAGCTTCTCAAGCCCAGACCCGGTCTGCGTGTACTTATCTCCGGCGCAGCATCGGGAATCGGCGCGGCCATTGCCGACGCGTTCATCGAAGCCGACGCGCAGGTCTATATCTGCGACGTCGACCGTTCGGCCGTCGAGAAAGCCAGCAGCAGGAACGCGCGGCTTCACGCAGGCGTGGCTGACGTGGCAAGCCGCGAGCAGGTGGACAGCGTGATAGACGACGCGCGGGCAAAACTCGGCGGGCTCGATATTCTGATCAACAACGCGGGCATTGCCGGTCCCACGGGCGAAGTCGAGGCGATTGCGCCGGACGACTGGGACCGGACCGTTTCAACCAATCTCAACAGTCAGTACTACTTTCTCCGCAAGGCGGTGCCGCTGCTGAAAGACACGTCGGATTGCCCCGGCATCATTGCAATGTCTTCTGTCGCCGGGCGGCTTGGCTACGCATATCGCACGCCCTACGCTGCGACGAAATGGGCGATTGTCGGACTGGTCAAGTCGCTTGCCGTCGAGCTGGGTCCGAGCAACATTCGCGTCAATGCAATTTTGCCTGGCGTCGTGCAAGGCGAACGGATGGACCGGGTGATCGCCGCACGCGCTGAGTCCACCGGCGTCTCGTTCGACGAAATGAAAGAGCAGTACCTCAGGAAGATTTCGCTGCGCCGCATGGTGACCGTCGACGACATTGCCGCCATGGCGCTCTTCCTCGCGTCGCCGGCAGGTCAGAACATCACCGGACAAGCAATCAGTGTGGACGGCAACGTCGAATATCTTTGAGCTCGCATAGGGACGTGCCGCGTGGCGATGGCAAGGCGCGTGTTGTCAGCCACGGGTCGGCGAAGCCGTCTCGCATCGAACAACAAACCACTACGAAGGACACAGATCCAGTGAGGCTGAAAGGGAAGGTTGCAATCGTTACGGGGGCCGGGCAGGGAATCGGCGCCGCGACGGCACTGAAATTCGCACAAGAGGGCGCAAGCGTCGCGGTGTGCGACCTGAACCCCGGCGCGGTGCAATCGGTTGTCGGCGCGTGCCGCGAGGCCGGCGCGCAAGCGGTAGGCTTCACGGTTGATATTGCCGATCGTGAAGCGGTTCGAGACATGGTCGCCAAGGCTCGTGAACAATTCGGACGCATCGACGTTCTCGTGAACAACGCGGGCATCACACGCGATGCGCGGCTGCAAAACATGACGATCGAGCAATTCGAACAGGTCATGGACGTCAATCTGCGCGGCGTCTTTCACGCAACTCAGGCGGTGCTCGACTCCATGCTCATGCAAGGAGCCGGTGTGATCCTGAACGCCAGTTCGGTTGTCGGCATATACGGCAATTACGGTCAGACGAACTACGCAGCCTCGAAATTCGGCGTGATCGGCTTTACCAAGACATGGAGCCGGGAACTGGGGCCCAAGGGCATACGGGTGAACGCGGTCGCGCCCGGCTTTATCGACACCCCAATTCTCGCCACAGTACCCGACGAGGTGCTCGAGAAAATGAGAAGCCAGGTCCCCTTGCGGCGCCTTGGCAAGCCGGAAGAGATTGCGAACATCTACGCTTTTCTCGCAAGCGATGAAGCAAGCTATATCAACGGTGCCGTCATCGAGGCTTCCGGCGGCATGACGCTCTAGTCGGGGAATAACACCGACCGCTCGACCAGAACCCGTCCCACCTGAAACGTTACTCATAACGGAGACATCATGGTACAAGGTCACTGCTGCAATGCGAGGGTCGCGCGCGTGGTCGCGGCGCTCATTACTTCCGCGGTTTCGGCTTACAGCATGGGCGCGACTCTGCCTGCGGGACACAGAGTCACCTGCGAGCGTCTACAGGGCTTTGTGGTGCCCGCTTCGGAAATTGGTGAGCCCACTTCCGGAGCGAGCGTGACTGCGGTGAAGTCCGTTGCGGCGAGCGGAAGCGGAGCAGGCGCACTGCCTGACTATTGCGAAGTGACGGGAAGGATATCTCCGGTCGACCGGTCCGCGCCCGACATCCAGTTCAAAGTAGCACTGCCCGAGGAGTGGAACGGCAAGGTCGTGATGTTCGGCGGCGGCGGTTTCGACGGCACCATTCCCAATGTCGCGGGCAACGTGCCCAACGGTCCAGTCGACGCAGCCATGCCGCTCGGTCGCGGCTACGCGACCTTCGCGAGCGACTCCGGTCACCAGGCTAACGCGCTGGGCTCGCAGGACGGACGCTTTGGCTTGAGCGACGAGGCGGTGAACAATTTCGGCGGCGACGCGCTGAAAAAAACCCACGACGCCGCATTCGCGATCATCAAGGCTCGCTATGGGCACTTGCCGCACAAGGCCTATTTCGCCGGCGGATCGACGGGCGGACGGGAGGCAGTGACGGCGATTCAGCGCTGGCCATCGGATTGGGACGGTGCCATCGCATGGTACCCGGCATGGGACGATGCAGCCGCACTGCTCGGAGGTCAGCGCATGAACCGCGCTCTGGCGAAACCGGGCGCGTATCTGTCGGCGGGCAAACGCCAGGCTGTGTACGACGCGGCAATGCAAGCTTGCGATGCGCTTGACGGCGTGGCCGACGGGTTGATCAGTGACCAGCGGCAATGCAATGCACGCTTCGATCCGTCGACCGCTACGCTGAACGGCGCTCCGTTGCGCTGCCCGAAGGGCGCGGACACTGGGGACAATTGCCTGTCCGATGCGCAAATCGATGCGTTGAAGACCATCAATACGCCGACCCTCCTGCGCTTCCGGCTCGCGAGTGGCGAGACGCACTACCCTGGGTACAACGTGTGGGGAGCGGACCTTGGCATTACGTCTCGCACTTCGCCGGTCGAGCCGGTGGTCACGTTCCTTGCATTCGGCACTTCACAGCCCGCCAACCCCATGCCGCTCACGGCGCCCTATATCAGCGTGCTGACCGACCAGTGGATCAAGTATTCAGTCACGCGCGACCCGAATTTCAATTCACTGTCGCTCGACCCCGAGCAGCCCGGCGTGTGGGCCAACCGTATCAGCGACCTGAGCACCAAACTCGACGCGAGCACCGACATCTCCGCTTTCAGGCGGCGTGGCGGCAAGCTCCTGCTCGTTCACGGACAATCCGATGTGCTTGTCAGCACCCGCGCGACGGAGCTGTACTATCGACGGCTGCAAGAGCAGTTCGGCATTGATCGCGTCGATTCGTTTGTGCGCTTCTACGAGATTCCCGGCATGGGCCACGCTGCGAGCAGTACCTTCAATGCCACTTGGGACTCTCTGTCGGCGCTCGCCGGGTGGGTCGAGAAAGGCAAGGCACCAGTTGGGCAAGTGACGACCGATACCGCTGGCGTGCCGGGCCGCACGCGACCGCTATGCGATTACCCGAAGTGGCCCCGCTACGAAGGCGGCGACGTGAACCAGGCAGCTTCGTTCCGGTGTGTCGAGTGAGCGACGCAAGAGCGACTGACGCCTCGTTTATCGAGGCGCACAGTCTGGTCGAATAGCTACCCGGCCTGATTAACGAAAACTGCGCAGAAGGGGCACGCAGTTACGGCGCAATGGCTCCTTCGGTGTCCATGGCGCTTCTCAGCAAGCGCCAGCCTCAAGCCTCCAATTGCTCAAGCACCTTCCCTTTGGTTTCAATGCCGAGAAAATGCACTGCCACTGCCGCAAGAAACGGCACAGCCGCGAGTATGTAAAACGCGAACTGCAGATTGCCACCAATCATCGTCTTCGAGACGATGGCAGGCGCGAAGATGGCCGCCACCTTCAGCCATGCGCCGCCCACGCCGCACCCCATCGCACGGATGCTTGTCGGGTAGAGCTCCGGCGTATACACATAAGCGGTGATAAAACCGCAAGCGAGAAAGCCGAGCGACAACGCGCAGCAGGTCGCCACCACATACACCGACGAATCATGCAGCACACCTGCGAGCAGCAGCGAAATAGCGCATGCCACAAACGACAGATTGATAATCGGTTTGCGCCCCACCTTGTCCACCAGCAGCGCGCAGGTCAGCGACCCCAGCACGCCTAGCACCGAAGCGGCCACCGCAAGATTCAACGCGAGTTGCAGCGGTGCGTGATAGACAGTGCGGTAAATGGTCGGCAGCCAGGTCGAAAGCCCGTACTGAATGAAACCGCACGTGATCCACAGCATGGCGACGGCCAAGGTGCGCTTGAGGTACGCCGGACCGAACAGATCGCCCATTCGTCGCTTCGGGTGACGATTCGCCATTGCCTCGAATTCGGCGGAATCCGCGACCGGCGGCAGCGGGCCTTTCGCTGCACGCTCGAATGCGTGCACCGCGGCATCGGCGTCGGCCATGCGTTCGCGTTCTGCGAGCCAGCGAGGTGACTCCGGCACAAGCTTGCGCAGCACGAAGAAAAGAATCAACGGGATACCGCCAATGAAGTACATGGCTTGCCAGCCGAAACGCGGCACGATCCACGCACCCAGCGCATTGGAAGCAAGCAGGCCCACTGGAAACACGATCTCGTACAACAGCACGAAACGGCCGCGGCCATGCGCACGGCTGATCTCGTTGATGTATGTTGCGGCAACCGGCAGTTCACCGCCAAGCCCGAGTCCCTGAATCACGCGCAACACCACGAATGCCGCAAAGGTAGGCGCAAATCCGCAAGCAATACTCGTGATACCGATGATGCCCGAGCTGAGCGCAATTGCACGCACGCGCCCATGACGCTCGGCGTACCACGGAAAGACGAATGCACCGATCAATTGCCCGACCGAACCGGAGCCGATCAGAAAGCCGATTTCCCACGGCGTCAGATGCCACTTTGCGATCAGCACCGGCAGCGTGGCCGCAATGGCGATCACGTCGAAGCCGTCGAAGAACGTGGCGAGGCCGATCAGGATACGCGCACGCACCTGCATTGCATTCTTCGGCAGCCGTTCGAGTCGCGCGATAATCGAGCCGCGCGTCACGGGTCCGAAGACGCCCGCGCCGCTGCGCTCCGCAATGGTGTTGTCGATGGTTCTCATGCCGTTGTGCCGTCCGTATATGTGGTTAGGCAAGCGCCGTTGAGGCGTCGGTCAATGTGGCAAGGTCGATGGTCCGGCCTTGATTCATCCACTTGCGCGAGAGCTTCAGCTCCCGTGGATTGTTGATGGCGATCACGCCGCGAATCGCGCCGTCTTCGAGATGAAACAGCGTCGCGCGCTTCCCCGACAGATCGCCGCGCACCGCGAGCTGCGCATCTGCTGGAATGTCGCCGAGAATCTGCAGGTTCACGTCGTATTGATCGGACCAGAACCACGGAATGTCTGCATACGGTTCGAACGTGCCGAGCAGCGCTTTTGCCGCGGCAATCGCCTGGTTTTGCGCATTGGCCCACGACTCGAGCCGCACGCGGCGCTTGAGCCACGCGCTCGGATGATTCGCCACATCGCCGCACGCGAAAATGCGCGGGTCGTCGGTCGCGCCGAAATGATCGACGACGATGCCGTCTTCCACCTTCACGCCCGCCGCTTCTGCCAACGCCGTATGCGGCGCGAGACCGATGCCGGCAACCGCGAAGTCGGCGTCGAGCGTCGAGCCGTCGGCCAACGTCGCGCGAATCCGGTTCGCGCCGTTCGGATGATCTTCGAGCCTGGTAAGCGACGCGTTCAGCCGTACATCGACGCCATTCGCGCGATGCAGCTCGAAAAGAAAGTCCGACACGAGCGGCGGCAACGAGCGCGCACATAGACGCGGTGCGCCTTCCACCAAGGTTGCATCGACGCCGAGCTTGCGGGCCGTCGCGGCGACTTCCAGACCGATCCAGCCGCCGCCTACCACCAGCACGCGCTTGCTTGCGCGCAGCCGCTCGCCTAATGCCACCGCTTCGTCGAGCGTGCGCAGATACGCGATGTGCGAGGTGTTGACGAGCGCATCCGGCAGGCGTCGCGCCGCGCCGCCCGTCGCAATCACGAGGCGGTCATATTGCACTTCGCGGCCCGCTTGCGTACGAACGATGCGCGCCGCGCGATCAACGGACGTCGCGCAATCCGGCTGCCATGCTTCGATGTTCAGCGCCGCGAAATCGTCCGGCTTCACAAGACGCACGGTGTCGATATTCGCTTCGCCGGCAAGCACTGCTTTCGAAAGCGGCGGCCGCTCGTACGGTAGATGCACTTCATCGGCAATCATCACGAGGCGGCCTTCAAAGCCTTCTTTGCGCAGCGTCTTGACGACCCACCCTGCCGCCTGACCGCCGCCGATCACGACGATGGTGCGCGGCGCTTCGAGTCCGGCATGCGCGGCTTGCGCCTTTGCAGTAGCAGCGTCAGTCATTTTTGCGCTCCGTCATGAACTTGCCCTCCGGCGCCTTCGCGTTTTTCTGACGACGCGTATTGCCGTCAATGCCGCCATCGATCGCCCATTCGGCGAATACGGTGGGTCCTGGTTCGAAATCGCGCGGTTGCCATTCGGGCGTGAGCTGGTCTTCGTCGGCGTAGTACTCGATCAGGCCGCCCGCCGGATTCTGGAAGTACCAGAAATACGCCGACGAAACCGGATGACGTCCCGGCCCCAGTTGCGTGTCCCAGCCGCAGCGGCTGATGTGCATGCCGCCGCCAAACACTTCATGGATGTCGCGCACGGTGAAGGCGACGTGATTCAAACCGCGCTTTCCGTTCGGCAAGGCCAGCAGAAAAATATCGTGGTGGCCGCCATGCGGCGCGCAACGCATGAATGCGCCGCGCCCCGGATAGCGATCCGACATTTCAAAGCCGAGCAGTTCCTGGTAGAACTTTTCCTGTTCCGCGAGCCTGTTTGTGAAGAAGACCACGTGCCCCACTTCGACCGGCTCGGCGCGTTCATAAACGGGCGACGGCTGGTCGACCCGCAACGTTTGGCCCCACACGTTCGAGGGCGAACCGTGAATGTCGAGCGCACGCTTGCGAGTCACTTCAACGCGAATCGCCATGCCGTTCGGGTCGATGCAGCCGACTGCGTGTTCCGTTTCGAAGTGGCCGGGCTGACCCGCGAACCGGCCGCGCAGCGCGTCGAGTTCCGCCTGGGTTGCGACACCCCAGGTCACTTCGCGCAGGGTCGGGCCTTCTTCAAAAGCGGGCGGCAGCGACGGATCGTTCGCATCGACGGCCAGCACCGTGCAGCCGTTCAACGTTTCGAAGCGTGCGTGCGTTTCGTCGTGCGCAACTTCCTTCAAACCCCAGTCTGCGAAAAAGCGGCGACAGGTAGCCAGATCCGTCACGCCGTAAATAATCTGTTCAATGCCGAGAATAGTCATAACGCGCCTCTTGCGTATCAGTTTGCCCACGCCAGCGGCGCGTCGTTCAAGCCCCAGTAGAGGCTCTTCTGTTGCATGTATTCGCGGATGCCGAGCCGGCCTTTTTCGCGTCCCATGCCGCTCTCTTTCCAGCCGCTGAACGGCGTCGAGATGGAGAACAGCTTGTAGGTGTTGATCCAGATCGTGCCCGCTTCCAATGCGCGGGCAATCCGGTATGCGCGCTTGTAGTCGCGCGTCCAGATGCCTGCGGCGAGACCGAACACGCTGTTATTCGCTTCTTTCAGCAGCGATGCTTCGTCGTCGAACGGCATGGCGACCAGCACCGGCCCGAAAATTTCTTCCTGGCAAATGCGTGCGCTGTTGGTGAGACCTTCGAGAATGGTGGGCTGGTAATACGTGCCCTCGTCGCGGCCGTCGCCGACCGGGCGCTCGCCGCCGCACAGCAGGCGGCCGCCTTCTTCGAGGCCCAGCGCCACATAACGCTCGACTGTTTCGCGATGCGCCTGCGTAATTAATGGACCCATTTGCGTTTCGGCGCGCGAGGGATCGCCAACGCGCAATTTGCGCGCGCCTTCCACGAGTCGCTTCATGAACGCGTCATAGATGGAGCGCTGCACGAACAACCGCGAACCCGCAATACACGCCTCGCCCGAAGAACTGAAGATGCCGTACAGCACGCCGTTCACTGCATGATCGAGATCGGCGTCGTCGAACACGATAGTCGGCGACTTTCCGCCCAGTTCGAGCGAGACCGGCATCAGTTTGTCGGCCGCAATGCGCGCGATGCCGCGGCCCACTTCGGTACCGCCCGTGAACGACACTTTCTTCACGAGCGGATGACGCACGAGCACGTCGCCGATCACCGATCCCTTGCCCGGCAACACGCTGATCACGCCCTTCGGCACACCGGCTTCCTCGCAGATGCGCGCGAGGGCCAACGAGATCAACGGCGTCACTTCGGCGGGCTTGAGCACCACTGCGTTGCCGCCCGCCAGTGCCGGTGCGAGCTTCTGTGCGTCGGAGGCAATCGGCGAATTCCACGGCGTAATGGCGGCGATCACGCCGATAGGCTCATAGACGCTCATCGTCAGATAGTCGCCGCGCGAAGGGGTGACTTCTTCATCCAGCGTTTCGAGGCACGCCGCGAAATAGCGGAACGTGTTCGCGGCGCTTGCCACGAGTACACGCGTTTCGCCAATCGGCTTGCCGTTGTCGCGCCGCTGCAATTGCGCGAGCGCTTCATGCCGGGCCGTAATCAGATCGGCAATGCGGTAGAGAATCAGCGCACGCTGATGCGGCTTCAGCCCCGACCAGTCCGCGCGGCGCCACGCGAGGTCCGCGGCCTCCACGGCTTCGCGTGCGTCGTCGGCATTGGCCGTCGAGATTTCCATGTTGACCGACTGATCCGCCGGATACAGGCTTTTGTACGGGTTGCCACGCCCTTGCCGCCATTGCCCGCCGATAAAAATATCGCCGGTCGGCACAAGGCTGGTATCGAAGTGAGTCATGTCGGTCATTCCGGTTTGCTTAAGCGGTTGGCTCGTCGGCTCGATTCGCCTTAAATCACGCAGCGCGCAGCGCGGTTGCGCAGCGCACGAATCGCGCTGTACGCGGTCAATGCGGACGTCTTGGGGTTGTCGGGCAGCGGCTTGCCGCACATCTCAAGAGACATTTCGCCGAACGCACCGCGCGCGAGAATACGGTGTACGTTGCGCGTCACGTTCGGATCGGCAATGAGCCGGACCGTCGTGTGATCGAGGCCGAGTCCGGCCAGTGCGATGGTGGCGGCCACATTGGCGTTCTTCGGGTACAGACGCGCCGCTTCGCGCGCGCTGCCTTCGAAGATCACCTGCTCATCCTGCAACGCATGCAGGTCGCACAGCTGTTCGGCGGGCGTGCCGAGCCAACCCGTGGGCGGCTTGCGGCCCGTGTACAGCACTTCGTCCAGACCGCCGAGCTTGGCCGCGGCCAACGCATCTACGCCGCCTATCGCACCCGAGAGCAGCGTCAGGGTCGCGTCGCCTTCATCGGCTGCGGCCGACAAGGCGTCGAGCAACATCACATCCGACAAGGCGCCGATCGACGCCACCGCGCAGTCGGTGCCGGCTTTGAGAAGCGGCACCACGTGATCGACAAGTGCGCTGTGCCCGGCGCATTCCAACGCGAAATGCGGCTGGCTGCTCAGCGCGGAGACGGAGGCCACCACATCCACTGAAGCGCCGACCACTTCACGCACCGACGCCATGTGCCGCTCCGGCACGATGACGTGCGACACGCGCACCGTCGGATCGGCGGCAACCGAGCGATACACCGCCTGGCCAATCGCGCCGAAGCCGATCATCGCCACGTCGACGGGAGCATGGTGCCCCGCGTAGCCCGCTTCACGCATGTTCCGGCTCCTCTTCTTTCACCGGCGGACCCGCGAATGCGGTCGCAAACGAGCCGACCGACAGCATGTCCACTTCGACCAGCACCGGACCGGTCTTCGCCATGCCTTCGCGGATGATCGCGTCGGCCTGATCGAGCGACTTGATGCGGTAATGCGTGAGCTTCAGGCTCTCGCAGAACTGCGCAAAATCGGGCTGGTGCAGATCGACGTAGCAGCGGCGCCCGCCGTATTGCGCGTCCTGAATGTTGCGGATCACGCCGTAGCATTGGTCGTTCATCAGCACGATCATCACGTTGGCGTTTTCCTGCACGGCGGTGGCGAGTTCGCCCACGTTCACCATCAGACCGCCGTCGCCGACCAGACACACCGTCTTGGCTGCGCTGCCCGCGAGCGCCGCGCCGATGCCCATCTGCATGCCCTGGCCGATGCCGCCGCCCAACGCATGCACGCCCGCGCGCGGCGAGAAAATCTTCAGCATGCGGTTGCCCCACGTGCTGTTCGAAATGGTGACGTCGCGCACCCAGTTGTAGTCGCGACCCACCGCAGCCTGGAGCGCGTCCACCAGACGCTTGTAAGGACCGAGACCCTTGCCCACATCGGCGACGGCGCTTTCGCGCGCGGCGGCGAGATCCTGCGCGAACGCCGGATCGACCTTGATGCGGCCTTCCAGCAGCGTCGCGAGTTCTTCCAGTACCGCTTTGGCGTCGCCGTGAACGAACATCTCGTTGCGATAGCCGCGGTTGTCGGCGAGCGCATCCGCGTCGATGCGATAGAGCGGTTGCGGCAGTGCGAGCTTGTACTTGAGCGTCTCATTGCCGCGCAGACGCGAACCGACGACCACCAATGCATCGCACGTCTTATAGAAGCTTTCCACTGCGGCGTGCACATTGAAGGCGCCGAGCGTTGCCGGGTGATCTTCCGGCAACACGCCGCGACCCTGCACGCTCGTTACCACGCCAAAGCCGAGCGCGACGAGGCGCTCCACAGCCTGCGTCGCATGACGTGCGCCGCCGCCGAGCCACAGCAACGGGCGCTTCGCCTTCGTGAGTTGCTCCGCGAGGTCGGCAACGCGCTGCGTGCAGTGCGTAAGCGTGCCGATGTGCGGAGCGGCCAGATCGGCGGGCCATTCGATTGCGGCCGCTTGAATGTCGATTGGAATCTCGACGCTCACCGGACCGCTCGGCGCGGTTTGCGCGACGCGCACGGCTTCGCGGATGGTTGGCAATGCAGTTTCGACCGAACGCACGCGATACGCGGCCTTCGAGATGGACTGCAGCATCGACAACTGGTCCGGTGCTTCGTGAATGTAGGCGAGATCTTTGTCGAGGTATTCGGTTTCGATTTGCCCCGTCACGTGCAGGAGCGCGGTACCGGCAGTGAGCGCCTCGACCATTGCGCCCGCTGCGTTGCCCGCAGCGGTGCCCGTGCTGGTGAACGCCACACCCAGGCCGCCGGACACCCGCGCGAGACCGTCCGCCATGTTCACTGCGCCGGCTTCGCCGCGCGCGCCCACATAGCGGATCTTGCCGCGTTGATGGATCGCGTCGAGAATCGGCATGTTGTGGATCGAGATCACGCCGAATGCGGTTTTCACGCCGCATTGCTCGAGAAAGGCGGCGATCAGCTCGCCAACGGTGGTTTGATTAGACATGTCGTGCAACGCCTCCAGAAACATCGATGTGACTGCCCGTCGTGTAGGACGACAGCGTCGTAGCCAGATAAAAGAGCGCTTGAGCGGCTTCTTCGGGTTTGCCGAAGCGGCCCAGCGGAATGTTTTTCTTGCGCGCCAGTTCGGCGGTCCAGTCTTCCCAGCTCTGGCCCGGCTGCGCTTCCTTCGCATAACGGCGGCGCCATTGCCCCGATTCGACAATGCCGATCAGAATGGAATTGACGCGAATGCGCTGCGGCGCAAGTTCCACCGCGAGCGACTTGATCAGGTTCTGCACGCCTGCACGCGCCGACGAGGTCGCCACCATATGCGGCTCGGGTTGCAACGCGAGCAGCGAATTCACGCAGACAATCGCCGCATTGCCGGCACCCGCTGCATCGCGCAGCATCGGCAGGAAAGCGCGAGTCGGGCGAATCACGCTGAAGTACTTGAGGTCGAGTTCTTCGCGCCAGGCTTCGTCGGTGGTGTCCGCGAAGGTGGACACGCGGCCCTGCCCCGCGTTGTTGATCAGCATGTCCGTGCGGCCAAAGCGTGCTTGTACCGCTTGTGCAAGAGCGCTCACGTCTTCGGCGTCGAGCACGTCGCAACGGCGCGCGAGCAACTGCGCGTGCGGATACTGCTCGCTCAGCGCTGTTTCGGCTGTCGCGAGCCGCTCTGTGTCGCGCCCGCAAATCGCCACCGACGCACCGGCTTGCAGGAACAGTTCCGCGCACGCGAGGCCAATGCCGGACGAGCCGCCCGTCACCACCGCCACCTGTCCGCTCAGATCGATTTGAATCATTTGAGTCCCAGTGCCTTCATGTATTTGCTGCCCGAGTTCGAACCGTTGGCCGGTCGATAATTGAGCCGCTGCGACAGTTCGTCGGCCGCTCGGCGCACCTTGTCGACGAGGCCGCTGTCCAGCAGCGAGGCGTCGATTTCCTGGCGCGGAATCGTGGTCGTGATGACGGCCACGATGCGCCCCGTGTCGTTGCGCACCGGCGCGCTCACCACCGAAATGCCGCGTTCAAACGACGACTCGCTGATCGCAAAACCGCGCCGCGCGTCGTTGCGGACGCGTTCGTACAGCTCCTCCACGGTGGCGGGCGTTTGCCTCGTGAAGCGCTCCAGTTCCGGCTCGGGGTAGAGCCTCTTCAGTTCGTCGAGCGTCATGTCGCCCATCAGCACCTGACCGTGCGTGGTGGCGTACGCCGGCAGGCGTGTGCCGACGTTGACCTTCACGGAACTGAAAATGGGCGCGTGGCTTTGCGCTTTCGCGACGAACACGACGTCACGTCCATCGCGAATCACGATATGCGTGGTCAGGCCCGTCTCGTCGCGCAATGCCTCGATGATCGGCAGGCCCAGGTCGGTCAATTCGAGCGAGCTCAAATATTCGAAGCCGAGGCGCAGCACTGCGACGCCGAGCCGATAGTGACGGTCCTTGTCGGCGCGTTCGAGAAAGCCAAGCGACTCGAGCGTTTGCAGCAGACGGAAAACAGTTGTGCGAGGGATTCCGAGGCGCCTGGATAATTCGGGTGCGCCCAGAACCGGTTCGCGCGGCGAAAACTCGGTCAGTATCTTCAGACCGCGCTCAAGACCCGGCACGCGATAGCTCGAGTCGCTGCTCTCGCCGTTGCGCTCGTCTTCGGCGTCGCGTTCGTTAATGGCGTCGGGCGTCATTCATTGGCTCCGTTCTGGCTCCGCTCTCCGGCGCTTGCGCGGCAGAATGTGTCGATGATCGTGGTGTAGGCGGCATCGGCTTCGATATAGCCGGCGTGTCCCGCGCGCGGCACGATTTGCAATTGAGTGCCGGCGGCGAGCGCGAGGCGCTCGCAAGCAGCGGGAGTCGTGATAGTGTCGTCCGCGCCCACCGCCACGTTGACGCGGCCCTTGAAGCGCGCGAGGTCGGCGGCGAGATCCGCGTTGGCGAGCAGATGCGTGGCTTGCGCATAGCCGTGCGGAATCACACGCGACATGTTCCAGCGCACCCATGCGCGGGCGTCGTCGCTCGCGTGGGCCGACAACATATTGGCGCTGCGCTTTTGCGCGAGCCCCTGCGGGCCCAGTTCGTCCAGCATCGCAAGACGTTGATCGCGTTTTGCGTCGCGCACTTCGGCGCAAGTCGCGCCGTAGCCGCCTGCGGGCGACAACAGCAGCAGACCCGCGACGCGCGACGGCTGATTCGCAGCAAACGATCCCGCGATGATCGCGCCCAGCGAATGGCCGACCAGCACGCAACGTTCGACACCCAGCGCGTCGAGCCATTCGCCCAGCACGCTCGCGTAGTCGCCTGCAACCGGCGACATGGCGGCAACCGGCGTGGACTCGCCGTAGCCCGGCGCATCCCACGCCAGCACGCGACGGCTTGCGCCTATCGCCTCCAGCTGCTGCACCCACGAAGCGGCGCCCGAACCAATGCCGTGCAGCAGCACTAGCGGCACTGCGTCGTGCGCCGCGCGGCCTGCATGGTTGGCCTCGCGATAGCCCACCATGCGTTGCGAAGCCAAAGCAACTCTGCGCGCCGGGAAGCGCGCGAGGCGAGCTTCCAGCGTGCCAAGCGAATCGACGGCGACGGACGGGACTGCAGACATGGGTTCTGTTCCGGCGGTTTTCACGAGGACGCTGGCTTAGCGCTTGAGCTTCGCGAGCGGCGAGTCGGGCGGATAGGTCGGCGTGACCGGCTTTGGCGAGCCGAGCATCACGCACATCAGCGCATCTTCTTCACCAATGTTGATTTCCGTGCGATACACGCCAGGCGGCACGGAAATGAGATCGCGCTCACCGAGCACCGCTTCCCAGGTCTCGCCGTCTTTCTCGCAGATCACTTTCATCTTCCCGCGCAGCACGAAGAAAATTTCTTCGACGTCCATATGAATATGGCTCGGCCCGATATTGCCCGCCGGGATCAGCATCGTCGAAAACGTGAAGCCGCCTGCGGGCACCGTGTTCATGTCCTTCGCGACACCCGTGCCGCCCGTGCCGACATAGCGCATTTGCGCGCGGCGATACTTCGGGTCGTAGTCCGCCTGGAACTTAAGCGCGTCCCAGTCGTAGCGACGCGTTTCCAGGCGCGCCACGCGACTGTCGAGCCACTGTGCAAAGCTCGCGTCCGCGGGTTGCTCCCACGATTTGCGTTCGATATCGGCGTCCGCCATCTCTTTCTCCTTTCGATTCGACAAGATCAATTCATCACGAAGCCGCCGTTCACCGGCAGCAGTTGGCCAGTCACGAAGCGCGCCGCATCGGACAACAGGAACAGCGCCGGGCCCGTGACGTCGTCGGGCACTTGCGCGCGGGTAAGCGCACGACCTTGCAGGTAATACCGATGCCGCTCGGCCGGCACGTACGCGGTTGCCTCGACTTCCGTGAGTCCAGGCGCGATCGCATTGACCGTCACCTGATGCGGGCCGAACTCGCGTGCGAGCGAACGGGTCATGGAGATCACGGCGCCCTTGCTGGCCACATAGGCGAGCAGCTTCGGCGCGCCCCACATCGCCGTGTCCGACGCAATGTTCACAATCGCGCCGCGCCCCGACTCGCGCAGGTAAGGCAGCGCGGCCGTGCTCATCAGCCAGGTGCCGCGCACGTTCACATTCATGACGGCGTCCCATGTCGCGACGGACAACTCGTCGGCCAACTTGCCGCCGGAGTTGGTGATGGCCGCGTTGTTGATGAGTGCGTCGATACCGCCGAGTTGCGCGGCGCCTTGCACGGCGAACTGCGTGACGCTTTCGGGATTGGCGAGGTCGAGCGGCAGATACGTCGCTGCGTGGCCCTGCTCGCGCAGCGATGCGGCGAGCGCGCTGCCTTCGTCATGCAGCACGTCGCCAAATACGACCTGCGCGCGGGCTTGCGCCAACGCGCGCACGAACGCCGCGCCGAGGCCACGTGCGCCACCTGTCACGAGAACCCGCCGACCATCCAGCGCTATGGGCGTATGGTTATGCATGACTGTGGCCCGCGGCTTCGGCGTGAGCTGCGCCTGCTTGAGCCGTCTGCGCCGCCTGGCTGCGATGCGCGTCGAGCGCGGCAAAGTCCTGTTGCGCACGCTGACGCAGCATGCGGCGAACGCGCGTCATGCCGACGTCATGCTGATAAAGAAACTCATGCTCGCGCGCATTCGGCGCCATGCTTTCGAGCACATAGCGGTCCTGTTCGAGCACTGCCCAATGCAGACCTTCCAGACGGTTGCGGTACATGAACCGCCAGGCGTCGCGCTGCCAGCCCTGCACCTTGCGGGTACGCCAGAAGTACACCTGGCAGTTGTTTTCGTCGACCGGAACAGCAAAGCCGATGATTCCGAAGTTGCCGCCCGGGCCGAACTTCTTCTTGTACGGAATCGCGAGGCGCATCCACAGGCAACCGGTTTCGCCGAGTTCGACCCAGTCGAAGTTGACGTCGCGCTGACCGACCTTTTCGAACATCAGACCGGTTTCGGTCTTGCGCACACGCATGTCCGCCTGCTTGTCGCCTTCGGCCATGGAGTGCGACGTCGCGTGCAGATAGGCGCCGTGCATCGGGTCCATGACGTTGTCGATCGCGTACTGGTAATTGCACTTCCAGTTAGACATGCACAGGAAGCTCGCGTACTCCTCGCCGACCAGTTCCTGCGGCAGTTGCAGCGGCGCGGGCTCCTTGTGCGCGTCATCGCCGAACCACAGGAAGATCGCGCCCGCATGCTCTTCGACCGGGTACGACTTGACGCACTTCTGACCTTCCAGCGGACATGCCGACACGGCCGGCACTTTGGTGACCGTACCGCTGCCGTTTACCTCGATGCCGTGATACCAGCACGCAACGCTGCCGCCGAGATTCCAGCCAAGCGACAGACGCGCGCCGCGATGCGGGCAGCGGTCTTCCAGCGCGTGGACTTTGCCTTCCTTGTCGCGCCACAGCACGATTTGATCGCCGAGGCGAGTGATGCCGATGGGCGCATCGCCGACTTGCCAGCTCGGCGCGACGGGATACCAGTAGTTGCGCAGTCCACGATCCAGATATGACTGGATCGGATCGGCTGCGTGTTGACCTGTAGTGAGGGACGTCATGAAGAGACTCCGGGTGCGAATGCGAGAAAACGTGTTCGGAAAAGCGCGCTTATTCGGCGAGCAAACGGAATTCGGCGGCAAGACGCTCGGCATTCCATGCGCTGCCTTCGGGCGTGCGGAAACCGATGCCGTTCAAACCGTCGACGACTTCCTGCAACTCGACCGCGCCGGCTTCGAAAACTTTTTCGAGCGCGTCGCCGAAGTCGTTCTCGTACTGCGTCGGCTCCGCCTTGCGGGTTTGCCAGATGAAGTTTTCCGTCTCGCCCGGCTTCTCGATCACGCCCTTGCCGGCGACATTGTTCGGCTGCGGCGCGAGCCACGGCTTCAGGAAGGGATTGAAGTTCACGGCTACCTCTCGCATGTCATTCCACCTTGATCTGGATTTCTTCACCGGCAAGGCGCACCGAATACATCTTCAGGTCGCGGCCGCCCGGCTCTTTCAGGCACTTGCCCGTCGGAATGTGAAATACGGCCTCGTGCAACGGGCATTCGACGGTGTCGCCGTCAATAAAGCCCTGCGTCAGCAGCGCGTACGCATGAGGGCACACGTTTTCCAGCGCGTACAACGCATCGCCCACCTTGTAGATGCCGATCTCCGTGCCGTCGAGCTTGAACTCGAGCGGCGCATCTTCGGACAGATCGCCGGCATGGCCGGCGCAGCGCCATTGTTCAGTCATTTCTCGCCTTCTCCTGAAGCTCTATGTTCCATACAAGGAACATTAGTTCGTGTATGGATAATTATAGGAGTGCGTTTCGCGCGAGAAAATAAAAATCTGACGCGTTAGGGGAAAACACTGACTGTGGCTTTCGCAACACATCGTCGCGTTGACTGAGCCGTGCGGCATATCGCGCGCAGAGCCTTACTGGGCGGGCTCGTGGCGGTAAATCCGCGGTGGCGGTGGCGGCTCAGCCTCGGGTTTGTACGGACACCGAAAATTTATTTTGACAACTTTCGGAGTCACTATACTTTCCATAGGCGATACAAACGCCCATAGGTGGAACATAAAACGCGGCAGTTCTGGCGCCCGTTCAGGACTGCGTCAACCCCAAGTTGAGGGACGCCGGAAGGCGCGAGCCATCCGTCGTGCAATCAGGAGAACCAACGGTGAAGCACATCATTGCGGCCGGCTTGACGGCAATTTGCGCCACGACAGGCGCGTGGGCGCAGAGCAGCGTCACGCTATACGGCAGCCTGGATGCCGGCATTGCGTACATCAGCAATGCGGGAGGCCACTCGAAGTGGATCGAGGAACAGGGGAACATGCAGCCGGACCGCTGGGGCCTGAAGGGCGTCGAGGATCTCGGTGGCGGCCTGAAGACGATCTTTCAGCTGGAAAACGGCTTCTACACGAACACCGGCGCATTCGCGAAGTCGGGCACGCTGTTTAATCGCCAGGCATTCGTGGGCTTGAGCTCCGACAGGATCGGCACACTGACATTGGGCCATCAGACGCCGTTCAGCTTCGACGTGTTGGGCCCGCTCAGCACGGCCTATCTGGCCGCAAGCTGGTACGCGTTCCATCCGGGCAATCTCGACGAACTCGCCGACACGGGTGTCGTGCCGTTCGACAATTCGGTGAAGTTCCGCTCCGCGAGCTTCAGCGGCTTTTCGTTTGGCGCGATGATGGGCCTTGGCAACACCACCAACTTCTCGACCGGCAAGACGCTGAGCTTTGCGCTTAGCTATGCGAACGGTCCGTTCAAGGCCGGCGCAACGTATGCGAACGAACACAATCGCACGCCGTCTATCGTGACCACAGGCATCGGGAATTTCCAGGGCGTGGCCGCAGCCAGCTACAGCGCAGACAAAGTGCAGAACATGGGCGCGGGCCTGTCATACCAGTTCGGCAAGCTGCTAGTGCACGGCCTGTACACGCGAGTGAAACTGCAGTCGGCAGGGCATTCGGACACGTTCCAAAGCTACGACGTGGGCGCGAACTACCAGTTCACGCCGTTTAACAGCGTATCCGGTGGCGCTGCGACCACCACGCTGGCCGGACACCGCTGGACCCAGTTCGAGATTGGCGATGTGTACGCGTTGTCAAAGTCCACGCAGTTGTATGTGAACGCGCTGTACGAGCGCGCAAGCTCCAACACGAACGCCGCCTTCTTCACTGCGGGTGTTTCGAGCGGAAGGAACCAGACCATCGTTCTGACCGGCATTCACCACTCGTTCTGATTCTTACCGCAAGCTGAACTAGCTCGCCGCGACCGGTTTGCGGCGCGCCTGCTGTGCCGTGGGATCGTCCGCCCGCGGCCTATGTCCCAGCCGCTCGGACAACTCGATCGCCGCCTGGCAAACTGCGGCGATGAGCGGCTCGCGCTCTTCGGCCTCGCCCAGATCAGAGCGCGGAATGGTGACCGTCAACGCGGCGGCGATCTTGCCGCTCTGATCGCGCACTGGCGCGCTCACCACGGAAATGCTCCGCTCGAACGACGCCTCGCTCAGCGCATAGCCGAGCGCCGCGCTTTCGCGCACTCTTCCATATAGTTCTTCGACAGTGGCCGGCGTGCGTTCGGTGAAACGCTCGAGTTGCGGCTCGGGATAGAGCTGCCGCAAGTCGTCGAAAGTCAGGTCGCCCATCAGTACCTGGCCGTGGACCGTTGCATGTGCCGGCAAGCGCGTGCCGACATGCACTTTGACCGAACTGAACATCGGCTCGTGCGTTTGCGCTTTGCCGACGAACACCACGTCGCGCTGGTCGCGAATCAGCAGATGCGAACTCAAGCCCGTGGCATCGCGCAGGCGTTCGAGGATTGGCGTGCCGACATCGGTCAGTTCCAGCGAATTCAGGTATTCGAAACCGAGCCGCAGCACCGCGACGCTCAGGCGGAAATAACGATCGCCGTTCACGCGCTCGAGAAAGCCGAGCGCCTCCAGCGTCTGCAATAAACGGAACGTGGTGGTTCGCGGAATGCCGATGCGCTTGGACAGTTCGGGCGCGCCCAGCACCGGCTCGCGCGCGCTGAATTCGGCGAGAATGCGCAACCCGCGTTCGAGACCTGGTACGAGATAGGTCGAACCGCCGGCGGTGTCTTCGTCGGGGCTTATGGCGCCCGCAGAAGCGGTCCAGTCTGCGCCGCCTGGCTGCGCCCGCGAAATGGCGTTCTCGTGCGAAGCCGGCGCCGTTGCAGCGCGCTGCTTTGCCGGTTTGCGTCCCGCTCCTGTCTGCTCTTCTTTTGCCATCTTGGCTGCCGCTTTCTGCTGTTCATGGAAGTCAGATCGCCATGATAGCGTCTTTGCGGTGCCATGCCTGAATGCGGGTTCGTAGCGCGAAGCCTCGTTGCCGGAGCTTCGCAGAAGGCCAAGAGGAGGGCTCATTCGTCTCGAGCGAATGGGTTCACCAAAGGGTTGGTCCGTGAAAACGCGCGGTGTTCGCCACTACACATCGAGCGTGGCTTCGACGTACCGTGTGGAATACGTCCTCACGGTCGGCATTTGTTGCCGATCGGTCATCACCGGCGTTGTCAATGCGTTGGCAATCCTCATAGTTCTGGCGCGGCTGCCTCACTCCAAGCCGATGCGATGCACCCGCTGCGCTACGGTGCAAAATCGGGGGTTTCGTTGCGCGCGCAACCTTCTGGATAACATTGACACGAGCCGCGAGCGCGACCTTTTCCGGTTTCGCTTAAATCAGACAACAGCGTTCCGCCCCGCTAATGGCGCGCAGCAAGACCTTCGTGATCATTGGTTACGAACCCCCTTCAGGGTCGGCGATTTGCGCCGTAACCATAGTTTCCTATTTCGAACACAACGGAAGCTGTAAATGTTGAGCAATCTGAAGATCGGGCTTCGCCTCGCCATTGGTTTTGGTATTTCGATGGCATTGATGTGTGCGCTCGGGGCGTTCGCTCTGTGGCAGATCAACCGCGTCGACGGCAGCGCCCGTGACATCGCCGACAACTGGCTGCCGAGCGTGCAGACGCTCGGCGACGTCCGCAGTGCGGCCAACGCTGTCCGGCGCGCATCTTTGCGGATCATGCTCGATCCGTCCAATGAGAGCCGCAAAGCGCAGATGAATCAGCACGCCGCGGCGGTGGATGATCTGACACGCCTGATCGAGGCGTATGCAAAGCTCGTTTCGTCGGATCGTGAGGCGCAACTGCTGCAGGACATCCGCACGCGGCTCGCAACATACCGCGCATCCGACGATCGCATGATGAAAGCGGCCCTTGAAGGCCGGGCCGACGATCCTGAAGAACGAGCCTTCGCGGCAGGGCCGTCGTCCGTCCACTTCCTCGAACTGATGAAAGTCATCGAGGCCAACGTCCTTCTCAATCGCGAAGGCTCCGAAGCGGCGAAGGCCACGGCTGCCGCGAGCAGCGAGTCGGCGCGGTGGGGAACGGGGATTCTGATTGCCGGCTCGTTGTTTGCCGCGGTTGCCGTCGCCATGCTGATCACCCGTTCGATAACACGTCCAATCGAACGCGCAGTGGCGCTGGCAGAGACGGTGGCCAAAGGCGACCTCACTTCGTCGATCGAAGTTGAAGGCCGCGACGAAGCCGCCAATCTGCTGCGTGCATTGGGCGAGATGAACGGACGCCTGGCTAGCCTCGTCTATGAAGTCCGCACGAGCAGCGAGAACATTGCAACCTCCGCATCGGAAATCGCGGCCGGCAACATCGACCTGAGCCAGCGCACCGAGCAACAGGCGGCCTCTCTCGAAGAAACCGCCGCCAGTATGGAAGAACTGACCTCCACCGTACGCCAGAGCGCGGAGAACGCCCTCCAGGGCAACACGCTTGCACAGCAGGCTTCGAACGTTGCGGAGCAAGGCGGTGCCGTGGTCGCTCGCGTGGTCGATACGATGAGTGACATATCGAACAGCGCGGGCCGGGTCGCGGACATTATTTCGGTGATCGAAGGAATTGCATTCCAGACCAATATCCTGGCGTTGAACGCCGCCGTCGAAGCAGCACGCGCCGGCGAGGAAGGCCGGGGCTTTGCAGTCGTCGCAGGCGAAGTGCGCACACTGGCTCAGCGCAGCGCCAGTGCCGCCAAAGAGATCAAGGAACTGATCGGCGAATCCGTCGACGGCACGCAGCGCGGATGCGCGCTCGTCACAGAAGCGGGCGATACGATTCGCGACGTGGTGTCGTCAGTCGGTCGCGTCACCGGCCTGATGCAGGAGATTAACGAAGCAACCGGCGAACAGCACCGCGGCATCGAACAGGTGAACATAGCGGTCGCGCAAATGGACCAGGTGACGCAGCAGAACGCGGCGCTCGTCGAGCAGGCCGCCGCCGCAGCAGAATCGCTGGCTGGTCAGGCAGGCAGACTCAAGGAGCTGGTGTCGGTGTTCAGGCTACCGGCTGCCGCATGAACATGCGATGGTCCGGCGTCCGGATCTGGCCGGACACCACCACGTTAGGTGCTATCGCAGGGTAGCCTATCGCAGGGTAGCTCTAGTGCATGCCTGAAGCCGGCGGCGCCGCTTCAGCGTTGGGAGGCGTGGACCTTCGGTGGACACGCCGCATGAGGGCATCGTTGATTTCATGAATGCCTTCACCGCCGACGCTGAGCCAGCTGCCATTTTCACCCGACCGCAACGCCCAGTACCGCTTTGGGTTCGAGATAGGCTTCGAGCCCGTACGTACCGTACTCGCGTCCGATACCCGACTGCTTGAAACCGCCGAATGGCGCGGCGGGGTCATGCGCGAGTGTGTTGACAAGCACACGCCCTGCCTCGATGCGCGAAGCAATCAGGCGAGCCCGTTGCGCATCCGTCGAAACCACGTACGCCTGCAGGCCGTACACCGTGTCGTTCGCGATCGCGACGGCTTCCTCGTCGTCGCGATAAGCGATGATGGACAGCACCGGCCCGAAAATCTCCTCGCGAGCGATGGTCATGTCGTTGCGCACGTCGCTGAACACGGTCGGGCGAACGAACCAGCCTGCCCGGACACCGTGCGGCCGTCCTTCGCCGCCCGCGATCAGCCGGGCGCCCTCGTCGATGCCGACGCGAATGTACCGTTGCACACGCTCCCACTGTCTTGCGCTGACCATCGGACCGACGGTCGTCGCGGGATCGCGGGGATCGCCAGCGCGCACATCGACAAGGTGCCTCGCGATGCTTGCTTCAAACGCGGCAAGCATCGCACGGGGCACCAGAATGCGCGTGCCTGCAATGCACGCCTGACCGCTGTTCATGAAGCCCGCGGCCAGCGCCAGTTTTGCGGCTTCGTCGAGATTCGCGTCATCGAGTACGACAAAGGGCGATTTGCCGCCGAGTTCCAGCGTCACGCGCTTGAGCGTATCCGCGCCCGTGCGCAAAATCGTCTTGCCGACCGCAGTCGATCCCGTGAACGACAGCTTGGCCACATCGGGATGTGCACTGATGCGCGCGCCCACTCTCTCGCCCTTGCCGGTCACGATGTTGAAAATGCCGCGGGGCAGCCCGGCTTCGTGCAGCGCTTCGGCGACAACGCGCGTCTGCATCGCGCTCATCTCGCTCGGCTTGACGACGGCCGTGCAGCCGGCCGACAACGCTGCCGCGAGCTTGCCGCAGATAAAGCCCGCATCGTTGTTCCAGGGCGTGATGAGGCCGGCCACGCCAAGCGGCTGCATGGTCACTTCTGCACTGCCCTCGCGGCGAGTGAACGGGAAGTGTTCGAGCATGCGCGCCGCTTCAATCAGCACGCTGGCGGCATGCCGCGCCATCCAGCGGGCGCGCGACACCGGCGCACCGTATTCGTCGACGATCGCGTCGAACAACGCATCTTCGCGCGCCGCAAGCGCGGCGTGCATGCGCTTGAGCATCTCTATCCTTTCGTCTCGACTGGTCTGCGAGAAGTCGGCGAACGCGCGCTTCGCCGCTGCGATTGCGTTGTCTGCATCGGCTTCGTCTGCGAGCCGCACGCGCCCGATTACGCGCTCGGTCGCCGGATTGAAGAGGTCAAACGTTTCGTCGCCGTGCGGCGTGACGAATGCGCCGTCGATATAGACCGTGTCGATATTCTGCATGTCCGCTCCAGATTGCCTGCTCATGTCGCTAAAGATAGAGCAAACACATTGTGCCGACTAGCCATACAATCGAGGACGAGTTATTGAGCGATTTCGGATAATGGCCAACTCACAGACATCGGGTCTCCTCGAACTGGAGGCCGTAGTCGCGGTGGCACGGCACCGCAGCTTTCGCGCCGCCGCGCAGGAAATGGGCGTCTCTACTTCCGCGCTCAGTCACGCAGTCGCGGCCCTCGAAGCGCGCATCGGCGTACGGCTCTTCAATCGCACTACGCGCAGCGTGTCGCTTTCGGAGGCAGGCGTGGCGTTCGTCGCGGAGGTTGCGCCGGCGCTCTCCACGATCCGCTCCTCGCTGGACGCCGCGCGTCACTTTCGCGACACACCCTCCGGCACGCTGCGCATCAACACCTCGGCCGGTGCGGCGAATCAGGTAATGCCGGTGTTCATCGAATACGTGCGACGTTATCCCGACATGAACCTGGACATCGTCACGGAGGGGCGGTTGGTGGATATCGTCGTCGCCGGTTTCGACGCGGGCATTCGTCTTGCCCAAACCGTGCCGAAGGACATGGTTGCGGTGCCTTTCGGCGACCGTCAGCGCTTTGCCGTTGTCGGAAGTCCCGCGTACTTCGCGCAGTATGCACCGCCCGCGAAGCCGGCGGATCTCAAACATCATCAGTGCATTCGCAGCCGCATGCCCAGTGGCTCCATCGATCAGTGGGAATTCGAAAAGCGCGACCGGGCGCTGCGCATTAACGTTGAGGGCCCTCTCACGCTCGACGAACCCGCACTCATGCTCGCGGCCGCGCGCGCGGGGCTAGGGCTTGCGTATTTGACCGAGTGGAATGTGCGCGCTGATCTTGAAGCAGGTTCGCTCGTGCGCGTGCTCGAAGACTGGACGCCGCCGCTCGACGGTCTGTGCCTGTATTTTCCGGGCAGGCGTTATGTGCCCGCCGGTCTGCGGGCGCTCATCGACCTGATTCGCGAGCGGGCTGACGCACTGCGTGCTTCGGGCGGCACGCGCGGGCGCAGGCGTTAAGCGTGCGGGGTCACTTCAATGAGCTTCAGAGAGCCGCGGGCGCTTTTACGTTGTGTTGGTATCAGCGCGATTCATCGAGCCGCCCAACTCAAATATCCAGCACCAGCCGCCCCGTCTTGCAGCGCGACACGCACGGCATGATGCAATCATTGCGCGCCTTGTCCGCCGCGCTCAAAAACTCATCGCGATGATCAGGCGTGCCGTCCAGCACTGCGGTGCGACAAGCGCCGCATATTCCGGCCTCACACGACGTCCCAATCGGCACGCCCTGCTCGAAGAGCACGTCGGTAATGGACTTATCGGGCGGCACAGTGAACACACGTTGCAAGCGTGCCAGCATGATTTCAAATGTCCGTTCCCCCGCCACGTTGGTGCTTGTGGCCGAGAAGCGCTCGCAGTGAATATGGTGCGCCGGGAGATGGTCGTACGCGATGGCATCGGCGGCATCCATAAAGGGAGCAGGGCCGCAGAAATACAGGTGCTCCTGCGCATTCATGCGTCGCACGATTTGTGCGAGGGTTTCGCGCGTTCGCTCCGGCGTCAAACCAACGTGCAATGTGGATACCTCTGCCAGTTGTTCCTGCAATGTGCGCGCATAAGCAGCATCTTCCAGAGAGCGAACAAAGTAGTGAAAGTCGAGCGCGCGGCCAGCACGCTTTAAGGTATGCGCCATCGCCAGCAAAGGCGTGATGCCTATGCCCGCAGCGAGCAATACGGCGCCACTGCCGTCCGGTGCCAGGGGAAAGTAGTTCTCGGGCTTGCCAACGCACACAATGTCGCCAACCTGAATCTCGTCGTGTACGAAAACGGAACCGCCGCGCGAGGCCGGCTCGCGTTTCACGGCAATTTCATAGAACGCGCGCTCCGACGGATCGCTGCATAGCGAGTACTTGCGCACGAGTCCGTCGCGCAGATGCAGATCGATATGCGCGCCCGCCTCGAACGCGGGCAGCGCGGTATTGGCCTCGCCGCTCGCAAGCCGCAAAGACACCACATCGCAGGCTACACGCTCTCGTGCGATTACGCGCGCAGCAATCAGATTGTCTTTCATTATCGGATGTTCGATAAGGACGGTTATAGCAGGCCGAGCAGCCGCCACCACAATGCGTTCACGGGCAAGACGAACGCAAGCCCGAGGAGCGCGGTCACGATGCAGTACTTGAGAGCCGCGGTTCTATCGAGCCGCGCCAGTTCGTTGCCGAAAACAACCGGCGGCGACTGATACGGCATGAACGTGGTCGCATATCCCATCACCTGCATCAGCAAACCCGCCTTCAGATGCGCGCTTTGCCCCAGCACACGCGAGACGATCGGCACGAAAAGCGCGGGCTCTGCGTTGGAGGTCACCGCGAAGCACAGCACAATGGATAGAGCCGTCAACGCGAGATACGCAAAGAAAGGGCTATCACGCAGCGATTCGAGCGCGAGCCCATCTGGAATATGTATCTCGAGATGATTGACGAGCGCCGTCACGCCAATAATCGCGGCAATGAACCACAGCAGGTCCATCTTCAGCGTCGCGGTGAACCGCGTGAGCTGCTCCGGTCGTGAAGTCAGGAAATACGCAAGCGTGAAGCCGAGACCGACCCAACCCGGAGCAATATGGTGAACGGAGTCGGTAAACCAGAACGCGAGCGTAATCGCGAGGAGTGCCATGGTGTGCAACTCGCGTTTGCTCACACGGACACGCTCGGTGGAGACACTGACTGCGGGCACCGTGTCCGCAAATAGCCAGTAGGACGCGAATATCAGAACTGCGCCGCGCACCACGACGCCCGCGGGAAGAAAGTAAAGCAGGTATTCGGAGAAGCGCAGATGAATACCATGCGATTGCTCGAGAATGCCTGCCAGAATTACGTTAGGCAGATTCGCCGGCAGCACGGCCGCCGCAAGCTCGTACGAACCGACAATGACGAGCAGCAAGATACCGCGCCGCCCGTTCGCAGACTCGCCCAGTTTGACGACGTCGCAATAGCCGATGGCAATGGGGATGAGGATGGCTACGCGCCCAAACGTGGACGGCATGACGAGCGATAACAGAAAGCTCAACACCGCAAAAGCCAGCAGCGCTCGCAGATAGGAGCCGCCGATGCTGCGCGCGAGCGCCATACCGATGCGCTCGCTCAAGCCGCTCTCCTTGAGCGCAAAGCCGATGGCCGAGCCGCTGAACACGAGCCAGAATGCGCTCGAGGCGAACCCGGAGAAAATCTCCGCAGCAGGCACAGACGTGAGCGTCGCGGCAAGCAGAAAGAACAGCAACGAAACTAGCAGCCCGGCCACGGCGCCGGTCGCCCACAGCACGATGCAGGCGAAGACAATCGCGACGATCCGCGCATCCTCCGCCCTCATCATGCCGCGCCAGGCGAGCAGCGAGATAATGGCCAGCCCTGTTGCCAGCAATGCCGGCGTGATCCTGGAGCTCGTGTTCAACGGTCTTGCCTCGAGTGATGACTGACGGCGTGCGGGCCGGCTCAACCGCGCATTACCGGAGAATTCGCGGGAATTTCGTACTCCACGTGCGAGTCGTTGAAAATCTCGGTGAAATCGCGGCTTTGGCGGAAGGTGGGATCGGGCGCGCAGCTCATCGGCAGATAGCCGCCCATCCACTCGCGCAGATCTGTAATCGCGGGTGCATTGCCGTACACGTTCGCCATGGGACGTCCGCCGGCCTGCACCGTGGCGATCTGTTCCTGCAGCATCTGCCGGAACATGACGATGCCGCGGTCCGATGCGCCGAGGTTTTCACGCGAGCGGTCGAGAATCGCGCCTTGCGTTTCGACCGCCATCGCGTCCTGACTCATGAACGTGTCCATCAGATAGCGGCCGCCCTTGTCTGTGCGAGCAGGCTGCCGCACGATTTTCGGCGGCTCGCCGGTCTGCACGCTGGAACCGTCCGCGCTCGGCGTGAACGAGACCCAGACGATGCGCGTGGTCGTATCGTCGACAGGTACGCGCCAATGCATCTCGGTCATGATGCGTAGCATGTTCGGGAACACCATCAGGTTGCCCCAGCCGCGGCCGGCGCTTTCATACTCCCAGCTCTTCACGATGCCCCAGTCGAAACGCTGAAAGCCGAAACGCTTGAACGGTTTGCCGAAACCCGACTTGTCGCTCATGCCGAGATGCTCGAAATACTTGGAGTGCGTGTAGAAGGTATGCGTGACGTCCACCGCATTTTCCTGCACCTGAAACCAGTTGCACGCCAGATCATCCTGCACTTCGAAATGACGTACGCCGTCGTTTCTGACGAGAATGTCCCAATTCGGAAACGCGGGTTTGTGCTCCGCAGGACCCATATAGGCGAAAATCAGGCCGCCGCACTCGTGCGTGGCATAGCTCTCGATCATCTTTTTGCACACGCGGCTTGCCTTCGCGGATTCAAACGGCCGCTCGATGCACTCGCCCGCCGCGTTATACAGCCAGCCGTGATAAGCGCAGCGAATGGTTTCTTCTTCCACGAAACCGTATAGAAGCGATGCGCCCCGATGCGGACAACGCTCCTGCACGAGCAGCACGTCGCCACCACTGGTGCGCGCCAGCACGAGGTCCTCGCCGAGAATCCGCACGCGTCTGGTTTGCCCCGCTTCGCTCAACTCCGATGAATAGCCGACTGGATGCCAGTAGCGGCGCAACAGGTTGCCGCATGGCGTGTTCGGCCCGACGCGAGTGAGCAACTCATTTGTTTCATGATCAAGCATTGATACACCTCTCTCAGGTTTTAGCGGGCTATTTTTTGTTGCCCATGCAACGCCTGCTGTGTCAGCGAAAAGTTCTATTCGATCGACAACGACGTTTGTCTATTTTTCTAGACTAAATAAACTTGAAAGAAAACGCAAGGGCATAAAACAAGGTATTTTTCGCTTATGCGCGATAGGTCGATCGAGCGGCGCGATGCAAAACACCGCATTCTGTATAATTAAAACGACAGGCACCATCTGGACGGTCCAAAAGCGGTTCCGTCAGACGAGTCGGCAGGAGAGAGAAACAATGGCAATTATTGGCGTGATGGGCTCTGGTAGCAGCGAGTGGCCGGAACTGGCCACGCCCCTCGGCACATGGATCGCCGTGCACGGTTTCGATCTGCTCACGGGCGCCGGACGTGGCGTGATGCTTGCCACCGCGCGCGCGTTCGCCAGCGCCCAGCCACGCACTGGCCGCTCAATCGGCATCGTGCCGAGCGAGACGCACCCGGTGTTCGGGTTCATCCCTATCTCCGGTTACCCGAACCCTTTCATCGATCTGCCGATTCTCACGCCGTTGCCGCGCAAGGAAGCGGGCGCGCCAGACAGCGCGCTAAGCCGCAATTATGTGAATGTGCTGACGAGCGACGTTGTCATTGCACTGCCCGGCAGCAAGGGGACGCTCGACGAAATTCGCCTCGCCACACGCTTTTCCAAGCCGCTCATGTGCATCGGCCCGAGCGCCGCGTTCGAGGGCGCGCCCGAGGGCACGCGCATCGTATCGAGTCTCGCGGATGTCTACGCGTTCATCGAGGCGCAAACATCAGGCACTGCATGAGGCCGGCGTCACGATTTGCCACGGCAAAGTCATGGACGCCATGAACGGAACGAGGGACTCGTCGCGGCCGAAGTCGATGCGCGGCGCAACCTGTTGCGTTGTGCGCCTTAGCGTTACTGTGCCGGAATTCAAAGGCAGGCCGTAAAAGCGGCTTCCGTTTTCGCTGGCGAACGCTTCGAGATGCGCGAGCGCTCCCTCTTCGTCGAACACGGTGGCGTACGCCTCCAGTGCAACGGGCGCGGAGAAGATGCCCGCACATCCGCAAGCGGACTCCTTGAACCTCGCCGCGTGCGGCGCAGAGTCCGTTCCCAGAAAGTACGATGGCGAACCCGAGGTCGCCGCGCGGCGCAATGCGAGTCGATGCTGCTCGCGCTTGAGCACAGGCAGGCAGTAGTGGTGGGGTCGCAAGCCGCCCGCGAACATGGCATTGCGATTGAGCAGCAAATGCTGCGGCGTGATGGTTGCGGCGAGACGGCCGCTCGCGTCGGCATCGATAAACGCCACGGCCTCCTCCGTGGTGATGTGCTCCAGAACGACCTTTAGCGCAGGGTAAGCCTTCAGCAAAGGTTGCAGCGTTCGTTCGATAAAGACCGCCTCGCGATCGAATACGTCCACGTCGGGATTGGTGGCCTCACCATGAATCAGAAGCGGCATGCCGATTTCCTGCATGGCCTCGAGCACGCGCGCGATCTTTGCCGCGGACGTCACGCCATACTCCGAATGCGTCGTTGCGCCTGCCGGGTACAGCTTGGCAGCAGTGAAGACGCCGCGCGCATGGCCCTCGCGAAGCTCGCCGGGTTCGGTCGTATCGCACAGGTAACACGTCATCAACGGTTCAAACGAGACGCCGGCGGGCAATGCAGCGCGGATTCGCTCGCGATAAGCGGCCGCCTCGCGCCATGTCGTGACCGGCGGCTTCAGGTTGGGCATGATCACTGCGCGCGCAAACTGGCGCGCCGTAAAAGGCAACGCCGTGCGCAGCAGATCGCCGTCACGCAGATGAAGATGAAAATCGTCGGGACGACGCAGGGTCAAATGTTCTGTCATGACAGGGCGAGGACGCGCATTTACTTAAAGACGTTGAATGGTCTCGGCCAGGACACCGACGCCCAGCATGAAGTCGGCGATATCCATCGCCTCGCGCGGATTGTGCGAGCCGTGCTCGTTGCGCACGAACAGCATGCCGCTCGGCACGCCTGCGTTGGCGAACAATGCGGCGTCGTGGCCGGCGCCGCTTGGCAGCGTGGCGAACGGAACGTCGAGACGCGCGCAGGCATCCGCAAGCGTTGCGCGCAGATGCGGGTCCATCAGCGCCGGCGCGCTGGCAAGACACCGGTCGAAGTCGAACCGTACGCCGCGCTCGCGTGCAATCGAATTACATTCGGCAAGCAGCAATTCGTGAAATACGCTGAGCGTATCGGTGCTTTCGCTGCGTGCTTCGAAGCTGAAATGCACCTGGCCGGGAATCCGCGAGATTGAATGTTCTTCCTGATCGGTGGAGACGACGCCCGTGGTCACTACCAGATCGACATCGCGCTCGACCAGTTTGCGCCAATGCTCGTCCAGACGTGTGATGAGTTCGGCAACCGCAAACATCGCATCGTGACGCAAATTGCGAGGCACCGCGCCTGAATGACCCGCTTCACCAACGCAGCTAATGGAGTTGTGCCGTACATTGCCGCGAATGCCGGACACCACTGCAACCGGCAGGTTGCGCGCGAGCATGACCGGCCCCTGTTCGATATGCAGTTCCAGGTACGCGTGTGCCGCGCGAATATCGAAGAGCTGCTTGCCCGCACGCACGGCGTCGACGTCCACACCCGCGGCCGCCATGCAGTCCGCAAGTGTGCGGCCATTGCTGCGATGTTTCATCTCGAGATCGTCGCGCTTGAGCCTGCCGAACAGCGCGCTCGAACCCATGTATGCCTTGCCGAACCAGGCGCTTTCCTCACCGCGTAATGCGATGACTTTGAGCGGCCGCGCCGACGCCTGGCCCGCGCGCCGTTGCGCGACGAGGCACAGCAACCCGGCGATGATGCCCGCAAGACCGTCATAGTTGCCGCCGTGCGGCACCGAATCGAGGTGCGAGCCGACCCACACCGCAGGCATGTGCTCATCGCAATCGGGTAGTCCGAAAACGAGGTTGGCGGCGCGGTCGACGTGCACGGTGAGGCCTTCGTGCCTTGCATATTCGGTGAGCGCGCGTGCCGCTGCCGATTCGCTTTCGCCGTAGCTCTCGCGCGTAATGCCCACACCGTCGAATGAAAGTGCGCGCAGTTCGCTGAACCACTGCTCGGCAAGCGGGGCGAGTTCGCTCAGCGGAATTGCGCCGCCATTCGCGAACCCGTCGGGCGCGGAGACAGACTCCGCATGCACAGCTTCAATTTTCGCGTTCATGTGTTCTCGACCACTGCGCCTTCTTCGATTCGATCCATGCAAAAACGCGCCCAGCGCTCGCTCAGTTGTGCGTCGAGCTCGACCTTTCCGACAAGCGACGCAAGCGAGTCGATACCTTCGTCGACGCAATAGCGCGCGAGGCCGTCGATAATCTTCTGCATCACACCGGGATCGCGAAACGACGCGGTGCCGACCTGCACGGCACTCGCGCCGGCCAGCATGAACTCCACCGCGTCCTCTGCATTCTGAATGCCGCCGCACCCTATAACCGGAATCGATATGGCGCGATAGCACTGGTGCACGAGGCGCAGGGCGATTGGCTTGATCGACGGTCCCGAAAGACCGCCCATGACATTGCCCAGCGAAGGGCGACGGGTGCGCACGTCGATTGACATTCCGAGCACCGTGTTACCCATCACCACGGCGTCCGCGCCGGCGTCTTCGGCAGCCCTGGCCACCTGCGCGATGTTGCCTGCATTGGGCGTGAGCTTGACCCAGAGTGGATGGCGCGTGCGGCGCCGCACGGCGTCGACAACCTGCCACGTGGTCTGCGGGTCCATGCCGAATGCCATGCCGTCGGCTTCCAGATTCGGGCATGAGATGTTTGCCTCGATGGCCGCAACTTCCGGCAACGACAACTGTTCGCATGCCAACGCAAAATCGGCGGCAGTGTCGGCCGACACCGATACGACAACCGGCGTATCGTAACGGGTGTATGCGGGCAGAACATGCGCGAGATAGTAGTCGAGCCCACGGCTTGGAATGCCGATGGAGTTCAGCATGCCGTTGCTGGTTTCGGCGACGCGCGGTGTGGGGTTGCCAGGGCGGCTCACCGGCGACACGCTCTTGATCACGAGCGCACCGAGCCGGTTCAGATCGAGCGCCTCACGATACTCGACGGCGAAACACCCGGAAGCCGGCATGACAGGATTGCGCAGACTCACATTGCCTACGCGTACGTTGAGATCAGGCAAAGTCCACCTCCCCTACTACATCGCGAATGGCAAACACGGGGCCCTCACGGCAGACGCGCTGAAATTGCCGCGTGTGGCCGTCGTCGAACATTCGCACGCAAGACAGGCACACCCCCATGCCGCATGCCATGCGCTGTTCGAGCGCAACCTCCCCGGCGATCTCCGGATACTCGCTGAGCAGCCGCTGCAACAACGCGAGCACACGCTGCGAGCCGCAGGTGTAGACCGCATCCGGCCGATCGCGCTCTATCAGCGTACGCAGCAGCGTCTCCATGCGTGGCACGGACGACGTACCGTCGCTGTCGAACACGCAATGCGTGTCGGCCGGCGCACCGCGCAGGAAGGCGTCTTTCATCAGGTCTTCCGGTGTGCGCGCGGACATTACGATCGTCAAACCGACGCCCGCTCGCGCGGCGCGCTGCACGAGCGGCGCCATGGTCGCCAGACCCACTCCGCGTGCAACCAGCAAGAGCCGACGGGCATGCCGATCCAGATTGAACGGTCGGCCGAGCGGCCCGACCATCGACATGGCGTCACCCACCTCGAGTTGCGCGAGTGCGCGCGTGCCGAGGCCCGTGACGTTGTAGAGAAACTCGACATCGCCCGCTTCGGGCCCCATGCCGTAGACACTCATCGGCCGTAGCAGAAACGGTTGATGCTGTTCCGACACAGGGCACTGCAACTGATAGAACTGGCCCGGCTGGGTTGCGTGCGCAACAGGTGCGGCTGCGCGTACGCGCAAATACCGGTAACGGCGATTGACCGCACGGTGTTCGACCACCTCGCAGGCATGCGCGCTAACACTGGGTTCCCAAGGCCCCGCACACGAACACGGTTCGACATGCATGGCGTCCTCCTTCATTCGATTGACGTAGTGCTTCAAACGCGGGGCAATGCGGCGCCCCGATGCAATGCAGGTCGCGAGGCCTCATTCGAGCGCCGCGCCTTTCAACTCCGGAATCAGCACGAGCGTCGCCACCATGTCGAGCACGTATAGCGCCGCAAGCAATGCGATCGCGATCTGAAACGAGTACTGCGCGGCGAGCGCGCCGACCACCAGAGGTCCGAGCCCGCCGATTGCGCGGCCCACGTTCCACAACACGTTTTGCGCGGTGGCCCGCACCGCTGTCGGATACGCTTCGGACATCAGCGTGCCGTAGCCGCCCACCATGCCGTTGACGAACATGCCCATCAAGGCGCCGGCCCAAAGCATCGTGACCGGGTCGGACAGCCGCGAATACGCGAGCACCATGACCACCGCGCCGATCTGATAAAGAATGAAAGTGGGCTTGCGGCCAATGCGATCGGCGAGATGGCCGAAGAGCCACACGCCGGCCATCATGCCGAGGACCGTAACGGCCGTCCAAAGACCCGAGCGCGTCAACGAAAAACCTAGCTGTTTCGAGAGGAACGTCGGCATCCAGATCATGATTCCGTAGTAGCCGAAATTCTGAACCGAGCACAGAATCACAATGCCGAGGCTCGTGCGCGCCGCGCGGCCGTTGGCGAACAGCAGCCTGAAGCGGCTCGCGGTACGCACGGGCTGCTGGCTCCTCACGAACACCTCCGGTTCATGCAACTTGTTGCGCAGTACCCAGGCGACCACTGCTGGCAGCACGCCCACGGCGAACATACCTCGCCAGCCGATATGCAGAAGCAGCAGCGGCGTCAGAAGCGCCGCGAGCAACACGCCGCTTTGCCAACCCAGCGCCACGTACGACGAGACCCGCGCGCGTTTGCTCGCCGGCCACGCTTCCGCAGCGAGTGCCATGCCAATACCGAACTCGCCGCCCAAGCCAATTCCGGCGATCGTCCTGTAGGCAAGCAAGTCCCAGAATCCCTGTGCGAACGCACACAGGCCGGTGAATATCGCAAACAGCAGAATGGTCCACGTCAGCACACGCACCCGGCCATACCGGTCACTCAGCGCGCCGAAGATCACGCCGCCGGCAACCGCGCCGATCAATGTCCAGGTGACGAGCGCGCCGGCTTGCTGGCCGCTCAGGTGCAAAGCGGCAGAGATGGCCGGCAGCATGAAGCCCAGAATCAGCAAGTCGAAACCGTCCATCGCGTAGCCGATTGCGGAGCCGGCTAGCACTTTCCACGCATAACGGGACACCTGCTCAGCGGTTTGTGCCGCTGGCGCGGCTGTCGAAGATTGAAGGTTTGCTTGCATGATCTTTCCGGTGCATGAAGGGTGACTTCTCTGACGGCGCACGAGGTCTTGCGCCGAACGATGCTCGCACGGCTTTTATTTTTTGCACAATGGCCGCGTGCGGCCAGGCGTCAGAGAAGCGTTTGATGGATGCAGCGTCACACGAACAGGTCGGCTGACATCTGCGCTGCAAAGCGGTTGAGCGCAGAAAGCAGCGCGCTATCCGATGCGCCGCTCGCATCGCTCAACTGCCGCGCCTGCGCGCGCAGGTCGGCGAGAAACGCGCGCACGGTTTCGTTCGTCACAGCCACACCTTCCTGCCGCTCCGTAAACGTTGCCGCGGCCTGCGCGAGCAGAATCAGCGCCGCCGATTCACGCCCTTGCGGCGCGGCCGCATCGCGGCACTGCGCGGCGAACCGGTGAATGTCCGCAAAACCAACGATGTCCTGCGAAAGCCATTGGGTAGCAGTTTGAAGATTCACGTCAACACTCCTTGTCTAAATATTTAGACTACTCGCGCATGTTCGAGATTGCAAGCGCCGATTTGCTGGGACTAACCCCAAGCATTTTTTTGGTCTCGCGAAAGGCGGTGCGTTCATGGCACGTCAAAAGCGCGTTCTCATGCCGGCGCCATACGTCACGCCCGTGGATTGCCGGCTGAAATGATCGAGCTTGATCGCGGTGTACAGGTCGGTGCGCTTGGACAGCGGATAGTCATAACCGAGCGCACCGGTGTTGCGATGTTCGCCATTGCCGCCGCTGCCGCTCGAGCGCGTATAGGCATAGCTCGCCATCAGGACGCCGACGTCGATGGGTACGGTCGCGCCGATTTGCGCGGTGTCGCCGTGAAAATCGCCGCCGCTCGAGCGATTCCGGATGTCCATGTACTGCACGAAGACCTTCACCACGCGCAGGTCGTATGACGCATCGAGTTGCATGGTGCTCTGGCTGCGCAGCCCCGGCACGGTGGCAAGCGCGTTGCCGAGGTCGCCGGCAGTTACGCTGAAGTTGACGTACTGGTAGATGGCCGCGGCCGCAAACGGCCCGCGCGTGAAATTCGCATTGACGCTCCACTTCTTCGCACCATTCTGGCCTGCCGTGTTGCCGAGCGCATACAACAGACCCGCATTGAATCCCGCGAAGATCGGGCTCGTATAGGCCACCGCGTTATTCCATGCCGAATCGCCGACCACGCCTTCGGTGCCGAGGCCCTTGAAGGTGTGGAAGATCATCGGCGAAAACGTGTATGAATTGAACAGCGGATTGAACTGGATCGTTGCCAGATAGAGCGGCGTCGTAATCCGCCCAGCTCGCAACTGGCCATACTTTGTCGATAGTCCGACAAATGCGTTGCGCGAAAAGAAGCTGTCGCCGGCGAAGCGGCCATACGAGCCGTTTTGCGGCTGGAAGTAGCTTTCCAGCACGAAGAAGGCCGAATTGCCGCCGCCCAGGTTCTCGGTGCCGCTCAGGCCCCAGAACGATGTGGACATTCCGCCGCCCTGTTCGACCACTGCGGCGTGGCCGCCGGGATTCTTCACCGACCCGACGAAAACGTCCGCCAGGCCGTAAAAGGTGACATTGGACTGCGCCCACCCCGATTGCGCGCCTGCTGCGAGGCACACGGCCAGCAGTGCCGACCAGTGATTGCGTTGCAACTTCATTGCTTTTTCTCCTCCGGTCCTTGGTGGCCGGTGCGTTTTGCCTTGCATAGGTAATGCGCACGCTCACAGGATGCTTCGCATAAGCGGCGCTTCGTTTCGACGGCAGCCCAGCGCACTTCCGCTCGGTCTATTTTTATAGACTGAGCGGGCATGGCATGGCCGACCGGAATGCGCTCGCGGGCTACGGGCGAAAGCGGAACCGCGGCCGTGCCTTGAGGATCTTTCCCAAGCTCACAATCTGCCGTCTACATTAAAATACACGAGACAAAAAGATAGACAAGCGTTTGGTCTGTCATCAACTTCGGACATACATGGCGCAGAATGCCCGCCACAGCCGCTGTCGGTGCGACCACAACAACCCGCTCAGGGATATTTGAGTAAAGACGAGGGCTTGAATGAACGCCACCACCCGAAAAAAGCGCCCACATGGTGCACGCTTCGATTTTCAGAGCATCGGCGAACGTTTGCGGGCTTACCGGATCGCCGCCGAACTGCGCAGCGAAGATGTCGCCGACCGGCTGAATATCTCGCGCGCCGCCGTCTACAAGCTGGAGCGAGGGGAGATCGTCAAGATCGATACACTCGAGCGCCTGGCGGCGCTGTTCGGCGTCTCGCTCGCCAATCTGCTTGGCGTGGAAGTGGAGTACCACGACTCGGCCGTCAGTTATTTCGAGCGCATGCGTCAACTCGAAAGCCGCTCCGCACGTATCGTCGCTCACTTCGATCCATTTTCTTTCCTGCTGACGTCCGAAGAGTACGACGGCTGGCTGCGGCATATGCTCACCGAAAGCATCCCGCCGTTGCTGAGCGATGCCGCGTGGGAACAGACGCTCACGCGCGTCATGTCGATTCTGGCGGACCGCAAGGCCGCCTTCCGGCAAGCACGTCCAAACGTCACCAGCCTGATCGGCCTGCGCCAGATCGAGCAGTTTCTGCATCATGGACTGGTTGGGCGCCTTGGCTTGCCACCAGGTGTGCAGCTGGAAAGAAAGCTCGCTGCGCGCCGGGAGGTAGCGAGAATCGTCGACATGCTTTCGCGCGATACCGAAGGCATTCGCATCGGCATTGTGAGCGACAACATGCCAAACGAAACCTTCCAGATTTTCGAGGACGCCGAGAAGGCTTATGTCGCCGTCTCGCCGTTCCGGCTCGGCGAACTGCCGAACATTCGCACCGGCATCGCGACCATTACTACCGCCCCGGATGCGGTAACGATGTATCGCAAGATGATAGACCGGCTGTGGACCGATGCAGCAAAGGGCGAGGCAGGAGCTACGCTGCTCGCTGGGTTGCTGGAGCGCGTGTGAATTAGCTGCTGCGTTCTTTTTTCTTGCGTTGCACCGCGCTTCGACGCGCTTTGGGCGCGGGCGTGCTGCCGCTTTGTGCCGCTGCATCTTGCGCGGCCGTGGCCATGATCCACTTTCTGAAGGCGATGACCGCGTCATCGTTCGCACGGTCGGTGTTGACGACCAGCGTGTAATCGGGTCCGCGCCACGCGGGCTCTGCAATCGGACATACGAGGCGCCCGGTTGCGATCTCGCGTTCGATGAGCGGTAGCGACGCCAGCGTGACGCCGAGGCCCGCCGTCGCCGCGCCCAATTGAAGGAAAACGTGGTCGAAGTAAAGATGGCGGGCAGCCTGTAGACCCGGCGCGCCGACTGCGCGCAGCCAGTCGGACCACCCTGTACGCGTAGTCGTGGAGTGAAGCAGTGTGTGATTTCGCAGATCGGCCACCGTTCTGATCGGGCGGCTTTGCAGCACCGCCGGACTGCAGGCCGGCACGCGCAAGTCGGGCATCAAGGCCGTGGAGGTGAGACCCGTTGCGTCCTCGGGCCCGGAGCGCACGCCCACGTCGAATGCATCGCCCACATAGCGCAACTTGCGCGAGGTCGTGGTAAGCCGCACTTCGATGTCCGGATAGCGCGCCTCGAAATCGGCGAGGCGCGGCATCAGCCAGCAGAGCGCAAAGCTCGCAAGCGTATTGACGCGCACCAGACCCGATATGCGACGCGTAGCCGGTTCGTGGCGCAGCCGGGTGACCGAGCTGCTCAGGCGTGCGAATGCACCGTTGACGTCGTTAAGCAGCGCGGCGCCTTCGTCGGTAGGAAGGACGCCGCGTGAGCGGCGCTCAAAGAGCGGAACCCCGAACCAGTCTTCCAGCAGTCGAATCTGTTTGCCGACCGCCCAATGCGTGACGTGCAGATCGCTCGCCGCGGCGGCGAAACTCCCGAGTCGGGCGACAGCCTCGAAGTGCCGCAACGCATTGAGCGGCGGCAGATTTTCCGCGGCTTTCGCCGTGCCTTTATGCGTGCCCATTACGTGACTTTTTCTCCCGTGTGACCCAATTTTACTTCAGTTGTGACAGGTTATGGGCGGCCCTAGACTGTGAGTGCCTGTCAACCCACGCTGAATTTCCCGGAAGCTCCCGCGCCAGCGCGATCCTTTGAACCATGAGACTTTTTTCTTTCTCTTCCGCAACCGCAGACGTGACCGGCAAAGCCGCTGAGCCCTCTGCCGTTTCAGCCCGGCGCGTGTTGTGGCTCTCGTGCACGGCGCATGCGCTGCACGACGGCTACACCGACATGATCTACGCGTTGCTGCCCGTGTGGCAGACAGACTTTGGCCTGAGTTACGGTGCCCTGGCCATGTTGCGTGCCGTCTATGCCGGCACCATGGCGACGCTGCAATTGCCCGCCGGTCGCCTCGCGCGCGCGTTCGGCACGCGCGCGACGCTCGCGCTCGGTACGTTGCTGGCGGCACTGGGCTATGCAGTCGCGGGCATGTCTGGAACCTTGCTGGGGCTGTGCGTCGCGCTCGCCATTTCGGGAGGCGGCTCGAGCACGCAACATCCCCTTGCTTCGGGCGCAGTTTCGCGTGCATATGGACGCAACGCCCGAGGACCGCTCAGCATCTACAATTTTGCAGGCGACCTGGGCAAGTCCGCGATGCCGGCGGCCATTTCGCTTCTCATCACCATCATGCCGTGGCGCCATGCGCTATGGGCCATGTCGGCCGTCGGTGTTGTGGTCGCGATAGTGCTTGCACTTTTTCTCCCGTCGGTGCCACGAGCCGAATCTTTCGCGGAAAAGACCTCCGGCCACGCGAGCGGCAACTCGCGCGCCGGCTTCTCGGTGCTGTTTACGATCGGCGTACTGGACACGGCGGTGCGCATGGGCTTGCTCACCTTCCTGCCATTTCTGCTGAAAGCCAAGGGTATCTCACAGCCGATGCTGGGTACGGCACTGGCTCTAGTCTTTATTGGCGGCGCAGCGGGCAAGTTCGTGTGTGGCTGGCTCGGCGCGCGCATGGGCGTAATCGGAACCGTATTCGCCACTGAAGGCGGTACCGCTGCGTTGATTCTTGCCGTGATCTATTTGCCGCTCGTGCCCGCGTTGATCTTGCTGCCGCTCGTCGGCGCGATGCTGAACGGCACGTCGTCCGTGCTTTATGGAACCGTGCCGGAACTCACCCCGGTCGAGCGTACTGAGCGAGCATTCGCGCTCTTCTATACAGGGGTTATTGCGTCAGGCGCACTGGCTCCAATTGCGTACGGGTTTCTCGGCGATCGAATCGGCGTATACGGTGCAACTATTGCCACCGCAGCCACGGCGTTGGCCATCTTGCCTCTGGCGCTTGCGCTTCGTCCACATTTGCGCACCACGTGAGCTATTCGGGCAACCTGCCAGGTTTTCGATTCGGCAAAGCCCCAAGCGAGAGGCGCGGGTCAGTGATCGACATCTCTTCTTCAGTGCACCCGCACAGCCGGCCTCGCAGCCGAAACCTGCATTCCAAGTTTCATCCGCAAAGCCGGCCCAGTGGCTATCATGTGCATATTGGCGGTGCTGAAATGAACACTCAGCCATCGCTGCACAGTCAAAGTCCACTGGAGAGGAAAGACCGATGGAGGAAACGCTGGAAAGCCTGTCGGCCACTGTCGCGAAGGCGAACAGTCTGGAGGCGCTCGCGCGACCGTTGCTCGAAATGCTGGAGGTCGTGACCGGTCTCGAATCGACCTATCTGACTTCGATCGATCTGGAAAACGCGGTCCAGTCTATTACGATTGCCCGCAATACAGGCGAGCTTTTGATCCCCGAGGGGCTGTCCGTTCCGTGGTCGGACACGCTGTGCAAGCGCTGCCTCGAACAGGGCAAGCAAGTGGTGTCGAACGTGCGGGACGTCTGGGGCGACTCGCAGGCGGCGGCCGACCTGGGCATTCAGACGTACGCAAGCGCGCCTGTGTGCGGCAGCAATGGTGAGGTCATCGGCACGCTTTGCGCCGCCGGCAAGAGCAGCAAAGAACTCGGGCCACGGGCACGCAGCGCGCTCAACCTCTTTTCGAAACTGATCGCGCAGCACATTGAACGCGAGCGCCTGCTCGAGGAATTGCGCCGGTCCAACGAGTATCTGGCAAAACACTCACTCACCGACTCACTGACCGACCTGCCCAACCGCCGCGCGCTGCACGGCGAGCTCGGCCGCTTGCTCGCGCGGGCCGCGCGCGACGGCTCGTATGTACTCGTTGGCCTGTTCGATCTGGACGGCTTCAAGGAGATCAACGACGAATTCGGGCACATCGTCGGCGACCAGGTTTTGACGCAGTGCGCGGGCCGCCTCGCGGGCATCGTCCGCGACAGCGACATGCTCGCGCGCATAGGCGGCGACGAGTTCGCTTTCGTCGGACCCGCGCCTGCCGACGGGGCCGCCGCGAACAGCGCGGCCTCCGAACTGGCGGCTCGGGCCGAAGCGGTCACAGCGGGTACCTACGCACTCGGTGACAGGCAGCTCGCGTTCGCCGGCGTGAGCGCGGGCGTGGTGGCCGCGCGCTTTGTTTCGGTCGACCAGGCGCTCAACCTGGCCGACACCGCCATGTACCGCGCCAAACGCGCGCGCAAGCAGTCGTTGCGCGGCACTGTTCCGCCCTCCACGGGCGGGTGATTTCAAGGCTGGCGCGCAACCTGCGCGCGCATCGTCTTGCGTCGATACTGGGTGTCGCGCGTCGCCAGCCAGTAATAGAGCGGTGAAGTCAGCACGAGCCCAATGACCCACGACAAATCCGCGCCATCCAGGTACTTCGGCACGGGGCCCGCATACATCGGCGTATTCATGAACGGAATCTGCACGAGAATACCAATCGCGTAAGCAATCAACGCCTGCGGATTGAAGCGCCCGTAGATGCCGCCATCCACCTTGAAGATGGAGCCGATGTCATAGTGGCCCTTGTGGATCACATAGAAGTCGATCAGATTGATCGCGGTCCACGGCACCAGCACCACGAGCAAGGCAAGCACCAGATCGACCAGATTGCCGACAAAGTTCGTCGAGGCACCGATTGCGAAATAGCAGCAAACAAGCAGAATGACAATCGACAGCACCGCGCGAGCCCTCGCCGTCGGAATCCAGCGATACGCGAACGTCTGCAATGACGTAATCACCGCGAGCACCGCGCCATACAGGTTCAACGCGTTATGACTGATCACGCTCAGAAGGAACAGCACGAGCATCAGCGAGCCGAGCGGACCGGTTGCGGTCTTGACGGCATCCATCGCATCGGCGCCGGGCGGCACGGCAAGCACGGCAACTGCACCGAACACGAACGCGAGCGTGGAGCCGATCGTGCAGCCAAGATATGTCGCCCAGAACGTCGACGAGACACGCACGTTCTCCGGCAGATAACGTGAATAGTCGGACACGTACGGTGCGAAAGCAATCTGCCATAACGCAGAGAGCGACACCGTGGCGAGCCAGCCCGCAATATTGAAGCCGCCACGGGTGAAGAAGTCGCCGGTGGCGATATGCGTCAGGATATAAACGAACCCAACGAAAATGCCGATGCCCAGCACCCAGGTTCCGATACGGTTCAGAATGTGAATGAACCTGTATCCAATGATGCCGATAAGACCCGACCCGAGTGCGCCGATAACAATGCCTGCCGGCACCGACACGCCATGTTCGATTCCATGCAGCGACTTGCCCGCGAGCACAATGTTGGAGGCGAAAAAGCCCACATACATCACACCGGCAATCACAGTCACGAGCAGCGCGCCCCACGAGCCGAACTGCGCGCGGCTTTGGATCATCTGCGGGATGCCCATTTGCGGACCCTGCGCCGAATGCAGCGCCATCAGCACGCCGCCCACCAGTTGCCCGACGACAATCGCGACAATGCCCCATAGCAGGTTCAGATGGAAGATCTGCACCCCGAGTGCGCCGGTCACGATTGGTAGTGGCGCTATGTTGCCGCCGAACCAGAGCGTGAACAGATCGCGCACCTTGCCGTGCCTGTCTTCAGGTGGCACGTAGCCAATGGTATGTTTTTCGATCAACGGTGCGGTATTGTTTTGCGCAGTGTTCAAATTGCGTCTCCTGCCAATGCCGGCGTGCGGCATCGGCGTTATTCAGATTGAGAGGTGATCGGCCAGGCGGAGCAGCATCGCGTCGCACTCGTGCAATTGCTCAGACGTGATGTATTCGTCGGGCTTATGCCCCTGGTCCATGCTGCCTGGTCCGCAGACCACCGTCGGAATGCCCGCCTGCTCGAACAGACCGCCTTCGGTGCCGAATGCCACCGTGCCGAATTCCGTCGATCCGCACAGCAGCGCGAGCAGACGAGCCGCTTCGCTATCAGGCGATGTCGCGAGCCCCGGATAGGCCGACAGCGACTGCATGCTGATGTCCGTATCCGCCTTCACAGCGCGCATTTTCGGCAGCAACTCAGCCTCGGCATAGCTCTGCAAGCGGTCCGCTACCTGATTGGCGTCGAAGCCCGGCAACGCGCGCACTTCGAAGTCGAACTCGCATTCGGCGGGCACGATATTGAGCGCGCGACCGCCCTTGATGACACCGGTCTGCACCGTCGAGTACGGCGGATCGAATCGTTCGTCGCGGTACGCCGGCTGCGCGAGTTCCTCGCCGATCTCGTCAAGACGATTGATCAGGCGCGCCGCATACTGAATCGCATTGACGCCATACGGTGCGTACGCCGAATGGCACGCCGCGCCTTTCACGCAGCAGCGCATCGCCAGCTTGCCTTTGTGGCCAAGCACAGGCTTTAACAGAGTGGGCTCGCCGATCAGACACAACACCGGCTTGTGCTTGCGCTGCGCGAGTTGCTCGAGCATGGGGCGCACGCCGAGGCATCCGACTTCTTCGTCGTACGAGAACGCGAGATGCACGGGCATCTTCAGAGTACGTTCCATGAACGTCGGCACCGCCGCCAGCACCGAGGCAAGAAAGCCCTTCATGTCGGCGGTGCCGCGTCCGAACAGGCGCCCGTCTTTCTCGACCAGACGGAACGGGTCCATCGTCCATGCCTGGCCATCCACAGGCACCACATCCGTATGACCCGACAGCGCAATGCCGCCGCGATCGCGCGGGCCGATCGTCGCGAAGAGACTCGCCTTGGTGCGCTCGTCGTTATAGAACAACTCGCATTGAACGTCATGCGCCGCAAGGTAGTCGCGGATGAACTCGATCATCGCGAGATTCGAATCGCGGCTGACCGTTGCGAAGCCGATCAGCTTTTCGAGCACCGCGCGGCTCGACATCTCACTCATCGCCAGGCACTCCGTAGCTCGGCGCCGCGGTGGGATTCAATGCGCGGGTCACGTAGTCGTTCATCTGCGGTTCGTAGGCGGTCCACAGGTCGGTGAGCTTGCCGATCGGATCGTCGTCGGCCCAATCGACTCGCAGATCGACGAGCGGCCAGCTCAGATCGCTCACAATTTTCAGCGCCGCCGAATGGACAGGACCGGCTTCGCCGCCGGCAGCCATCGCAGTGCGCATCGCTGCGAGCAACCTGTCGGCAAGCAGCCCGGTGGCGTTCGCAAAAGCTGCGGGCATCGCTTCGATCACATGCTTGCCGGACAGCATGTTGCCGGCGGCGACGCATTGATTACCAGCGACGGCGTGATAGGTGCCTAGCGCTTCCTTGCCGCTAAAGAATGCCGTGCGGCCTTGTGCATCGATCACCGTCACTTGCCGGAACTCGCTCCATTCGTTGGCATCGAGCGCGCGTTTCAGGGCCTCGGCGGGGGCGAGCTGCCCATCAGCAAGGAGATCGAGAATCTGCGGACCCAGAGCGGGCAACGTGACGTTCTGCGTGGCGACGGCGCCCACGCCTGCACGAAGCCACGGACAGCGTGCGCCGACGGCAATGCTCGACGAACTGATTGCAATGCCGAGCTGTCCTGTCTTCTCACAACGACCAACGATAGAGAATGTCATGCGTCGCTCCTCAAGCCTTGGCGGGCGGCGTCCATCCATCGGGAATGACAGCGATCACGTCGATCTCCATCAACCATTCCGGCTGCCCCAGCGCGACCACGGTAAGACCCGTGGAAATCGGAAACACGCCCTTGAGCCACTTGCCGACTTCACGATAAACCGGCTCGCGAAACCGCACGTCGGTGAGGTACGTCGTCGTCTTGACGATGTGCGACAGATCGCTGCCCGCTTCTTCGAGCAACTGCTTCACGTTCTTCATTGCCTGTTCGGCTTGCGCGCGTGGATCGCCGAGACCGACAAGATTGCCCGCGAAGTCCGTACCGATCTGTCCACGCACATACACCGTATTGCTGGCGCGCACCGCCTGGCAAAGATCGTTGTCTAGCGTCTGGTTCGGATACGTGTCCTTCGTGTTGAACATGCGGATACGGGTATGGGTAGGCTGACTCATCTGTTGACCTCGAATGCTTTAATTGGCTTGAACGCTTTCTTCACGCGGCTGCTCTTGCGCGTCGGTTCGTGGCGCGTCGTAATACGCCTGATATTTGCGTTGCGTGACGATGTGATCGGCAACGTGCTTTGCGTCGTGCCACACGCCCCAGATGAATGCGGAGCCGCGGCGCGACAACCAGGGAAGCCCGAGGAAATACACGCCCGGTTCTTTCGATACACCGCGCTGATGCATAGGCTTTCCCTTTGCGTCGAAGGTGTCGACTTGCAGCCACTTGAAGTCGGTTGCATAGCCTGTCGCCCAGATGATCGACGTCACGCCCGCTTGCGCCAGATCGAGATCGAGCAGCGGATGGGTCAAACAATCCGGGTCCGGCGGAATAACGCGCGCCTCCGGTTCGGGCGGAAGATCGAGGCCGTTTCGCGCAGCGTACATGTCGGCCGCATCGAGCAGAGACAGATAGTTTTCGTCGCCACGGGCAATGTTTTCCGCGAGATCCGCGTTGAAGTGAACCACGTTGTCATCGAATGAACGAGTGAGACCGACCAGCGTAATCCCCTCATGTGCGAGGCGCCGGAAGTCGACAGTGTGGCCCCCGCGGGCGCCGCTTACCGCAATCGTTACGTGTTCGCGGCCCGGCTTCATGACTTCCGCATCCCACTCACCGAGCACGCCCAGCCACCAGCAGAAGTCACGTCCGCGATAGGCGCGCGGCGGACGATCGTGCGCGCCTACCGACAGGTACACGCGGCGGCCGGCGCGGTTCAGCTCATCGGCAATCTGCACGCCCGACGATCCCGCACCCACCACCAGCACGCCGCCGGGCGGCAATTGCTGCGGGTTGCGATAGTCGGCGGAGTGGATCTGTGTGAGCGAAGCAGACTGCGGCGCGATAGGTGGAATCACCGGCTTTTGAAACGGCCCGGTCGCCACGACCACGCGCTTTGCTTCGATCACGCCGTCCGACGTTTCCACGGTAAAGCCTTCGCGACCGGTGTTGCGCACCACCTTTCTCACTTCGACGCCGGTTCGGATAGGGGCGTCGAATTTTTTGGCGTACGCCACGAAGTAATCGGCAACTTCTTCCTTGGGCGCAAACGCATCCGGCCCGGTTTCGGGGAATTCGAGCCCCGGGAACCGATCGTGCCATGCCGGGCCGTTCGCGACGAGCGAATCCCAGCGTCCCGTGCGCCAGCGCTCTGCTATGCGAGCGCGCTCCAGTACCAGATGCGGCACGCCGTGTCGGCTCAAATGTTCGCTCATGGCGATGCCGGCCTGGCCTGCGCCCACCACAAGCGTGTCAATTGACGTTGTTCCCACTGTCATGGCTATGTCCTTCCGAGAGGCGTTATTGCGTCGTCAGAATCTACGCGCCGGTGGAGGATCAATAAAATATTTTCAAAAAATGCAATGCATCGGAATTACCTATGCAATGTTTTTTGTCCACTTCACAATGCGGCGCATCCGGTCCCGGGAAAGAGACGTCTCGATGGAAAACCATCCTCTTCGGTATTCGCTGCGCCAGTTGCGCTACTTCGTCGTCACCGCCGAAGCGCTGTCATTCACCGCAGCGGCCCGCAAGCTGCATATATCGCAGCCTTCCATTTCCACGGCGCTCGCGGATCTGGAAGTGTCTTTTGGTGTCCAGTTGTTCATTCGGCATCACGCGAGCGGTCTGTCTTTGACGCAAGCCGGGCGCGATCTGCTGGGACAAGCGCGCAATCTGCTGAAGATTGCCGAAGAACTGCAAATGGCCGCGAAAGAAATGGATGGCGGCATGACCGGCTCTATTGCGTTGGGCTGCCTCGTATCGCTGGCGCCTCCGCTGATGCCGCGCCTCATTGCCCGCTTCACCGACGACCACGCGGGCATTTCGTTTCGCACCGTCGAAGCACACCAGGACGCGTTGCTGCGCGGCTTGCACGACGGCTCGCTCGACATCGCGCTCACCTACAGCCTCGATCTCACCGAGGACATTGCGTTCACACCGCTACTCTCCTTGCCGCCGTACGCGATTCTTCCGCGCACACACCGGCTCGCCCGCGCGCGCAGGATCTCGCTTGCGGATTTATTGCCGGAGCCGTACGTGATGCTCGATCTGCCGCACAGCCGCGAGTATTTCGCGGCGCTGTTCGATGCCGTCGGCAGCCGGCCGGTGCCCGCCTTTCGTTCGTCGCAACCCGAAGTGGTGCGCGGCATGGTGGCCAACGGCCTGGGCTATAGCCTGCTGAACTTCCCGCTCAAATCGAACCGGACCGTGGACGGCGAGGAGTTCGTCATTAAGCGCTTTAAAGACAATGTGAATGCGACGATGCTCGGCATCGCGCAATCGCGCACGATGAAGCCGCGACAGGTGGTGCATCGCTTCACTTCGTTCTGCGAGAACTACATACGGCGGCTGCATATCGACGCCTGAGCGCCGCTGCATAGTCAAAAGCTTTGCTTTGTATCCGAAAACTATATTTTGACTGGCATATTGGCTTGATAGATTGAGTCCATGTCGAGCGCATTGCCGCACGCGCTCTTGTTCAACGGACGCAGGGATCAACGCCATGGACAACGTCACACTGAGCGAACTGGTCGACGCATTGCGCAATGGCTGCGAGCGGCCGTTCAGCGACGCGCACGCGATGCCGCCCGGCGTCTACACATCGCCGGAGTTTTTGGCGCTGGAAGAGCGCGACATCTTCGACCATGAATGGCAGTGCGTGGGCCGCGCGAGTGCGCTGAAAGCGCCTGGCGATTACCTCACGACACGCATCGGCGCACAGCCGGTCGTCGTGTTGCGCGACGAGCAGATGCAGCTCAGGGCAATGTCTAACGTATGCCTGCATCGCATGTCGGTGCTGCTGGAAGGACGCGGCAATGTCCGGCGCATCGTGTGTCCCTATCACGCGTGGAATTACTCGCTCGACGGCGCCTTGAAGGGCGCGCCCCTGATGGACCGGCAGGAGGGTTTCTGCAAGGAGAAATACGAGTTGCCCGCCGTGCGTTGCGAGCAATGGCAAGGCTGGATCTACGTCACGCTCGACCGGGACGCGCAACCGGTCCACAAGCAGCTAGCCGAATTGGGCACGCTGATCGATGCGTACGGTATGCAAGACTACATCGAAACTTTCTATGAAGAACATGTGTGGGACACCAACTGGAAGATCCTCGCCGAAAACTTCATGGAGAGTTATCACCTGCCGATGCTTCATCGCGCGACAGTAGGCCCGCACTCGCGTCTCGAAGAGATGGATTGTCCGCCGGGCCGAGCGGCGTTCAACTATCACTGGATCACCAAGGAAGCGTCGTTACCGATTGGCAACGCGCATCCGGACAACACGCGTTTAACCGGACACTGGCGTAAGACCACGGCGCTGCTAGCTGTCTATCCCACCCATCTGATTACACTCACGCCGGGCTACTTCTGGTATCTCGTGCTGCAACCGCAAGGCGTCGGCCGTGTGCATATCCGCTTTGCCGGCGGCCTCGCGCCCGAATTCATCGCCGACCCGCAAGCGAACGCGCATATGGCCACGCTGAAGAAGTTGCTCGATGAGGTAAACGCCGAGGACAGGCGCGGCGTGGAAGCGGTCTTTCGCGGTGTGCATGCGCCGCTTGCGAAGCCCGGGCACCTCAGTCATCTCGAACGGCCGAACTATGACTTTGCGCGCTATCTCGCGAGCAAGCTGAAACCGCATTAAGAACGACAGGACGCAATCACGATGTCAAACCCTTCCTTCATCTCGTTCTCGGGCGTGAGCAAGTCGTACGACGGCACCAACTATGTCGTCGACGATCTGAACCTCGATGTGCGCAAGGGAGAATTCCTGTCGCTGCTGGGTCCTTCGGGTTCGGGCAAGACGACCACGCTGATGATGCTCGCGGGCTTCGAATCGCCGACCCAAGGCGAGATTCGGATTGACGGCAAGCGGCTCGACGACAAGCCGCCGCATCAGCGCGACATCGGCATGGTGTTTCAGAACTATGCGCTGTTTCCGCATCTGACGATTGCGGAGAACGTGGCATTTCCGCTTTCTGTCAGACGCGTGAGCCGCGCCGAACAGAAGGCGCGCGTCAAGCGTGCGCTGGATATGATCGAACTGCCGCATCTGGCGAATCGCCGCCCTGCGCAGCTCTCGGGCGGACAGCAACAACGCGTTGCGCTTGCGCGCGCCCTCGTATTCGAACCCAGTGTGGTGCTGATGGACGAACCGCTTGGCGCGCTCGACAAGCGTCTGCGCGAAACGATGCAATACGAGATCATGCGGCTGCATCGCGAGTTGGGTTTGACGATCGTCTATGTGACGCACGATCAGGCCGAAGCATTGACCATGTCGGATCGCGTCGCCGTTTTCTCCGACGGCCGCATCCAGCAGGCGGCCACGCCGAGCGAACTCTATGAGAATGCGCAGAACGCTTTCGTTGCCAACTTTGTCGGCGAGAACAATGGCCTGACGGGACGCGTGGTGAATTGCGACGACAGGTGGGCGACGCTCGCGCTGTCGGACGGCAGCATCATTCGCGGACGATACGAGCAGGGTTTGCGCCCAGGCGACGACGCCATGCTGGCGCTGCGCCCCGAGCGTGCGCATATTCCAGGCGCGGAAGGCCTGCAACCCGACGAGCAGCACAACGTCGTGCGCGCGCAAGTGGAAGAACTCGTCTATTGCGGCGACCATCATCGCGTGCATCTGAAGTTCGGCTCGCGCGATTCCCTCGTCGTGAAAGTGCCCAATACGCAGCGCCATGCGCTTCCTTCGTCCGGCGACACCATAGAAGTCGCCTGGCGTCATGACGACTGCAAGATTCTCGCGGTGAGCGCACCGCCCCGCGCAATCGAGATCGATAGTCCCGCCACGCCCTCACCTTCACTCATCACGACCGCACCTGCAGGAGCCAACTGACATGCGCACTCAACTCAAAGCACAATGCGCCGCACTCGCTTTACTCGCCTTCGCCAGCGTGACAACGCAAGCAGCGGAAACGCTGAATGTAGTCACGTTCGGCGGCGCATTTGAAGCCGCGGCCAAAAAGGCCTGGATGGACCCGTTCACGCAAGCGAACGGCACGCAGTTCTCGCTCGAATCGTATGACGGCGGCCTCGCCAAGCTCTCGGCAATGGAACAGGCCAAGAACACGACGTGGGACCTGATCGACCTCGAAACGAACGACGCGATCACCGCGTGCGACGAAGGTCTGCTCAAGAAGTTCGACAAGAAGTCGCTCGGCAACACCAGTGACTTCATTCCCGGTTCCATCAGCGAATGTGCGGTCGCGAGCATGGTGTGGTCTACCGTCTACGCGTACGACGCGAGCAAGCTGAAGAGCGCGCCGAGCACCGTAAATGATTTCTTCGACGTGCAGAAATTCCCAGGCAAGCGCGGCCTGCGCAAGTCGCCGAAGGTGGCAATGGAATGGGCGTTGATCGCTGACGGCGTCGATCCGAAAGATGTCTATAAAGTGCTCGGCACACCCGCAGGCGTCGACCGCGCGTTCAAGAAGCTCGACACGATCAAGAAGAACATTGTGTGGTGGGAATCCGGCGCGCAGGCGCCGCAGCTTCTGGCTGACGGTGCAGTTGTGATGGTGCAGGCCTATAACGGCCGCATCGACGACGCGATCAAAAAAGACCACAAGCCGTTCAAGACCGTGTGGGATGCGCAGGTCTATGACTTCGAATGGTGGGGCATTCCGAGCGGCGCGAAGCATGCCGATCTCGCCTCGAAGTTCATCGTGTCGCAAGCGCAGCCCAAGGCATCGGCGGACCTCGCGAAGTACATCGCCTATGCGCCGCCGCGCAAGCAGGCGGTCGCGCTCGTCGACAAGCAGCGCCTTGCCGACATGCCGACCGCGCCGGACAACTTCAAGCGCGCCGTGCAGATCAACGCGAGCTTCTGGGCCGACAACGCCGATGCGATCAACAAGCGCTTCCAGGTCTGGCTCACGCAGTAACCCGCTTCACGCAGAACGAGATCACGAACATGCCCGCATCGATCCATGCAACGACCACCGGTTCTCCCGCGAGAACCGGCGGCCGCGCATCGTATGACAAGGCGCAACGGCGCGCATCGGTGCGGGCGCTTGTGCTCGCGTTACCGCTCATTCTCTTTCTGTTGTCGACGTTCGTCGCGCCGATTGCGATGCTTCTCGCACGCAGCGTGCAGAATCACGAAGTCCCGGACAGCATGCCCGCGCTGACGCAGGCATTGAATGCATGGGACGGCCACGGCGTACCGGACGAACGCAGCTTCATGCTGCTTGCCCAAGGCCTGAAGCAGGCCCAGGAAAGCGGACAGCTCGGCACCGTCGCACGCAGACTCAACTTCGCGCAGCCCGAGTTTCGCAGTCTGTTGATGCGCACCGCACGCAACCTTCACGACGCCGCGCCGAAAGCGTGGAAACCTGCGCTGATCGAAATCGACGAACGATGGAACTCGCCGGAAGTCTGGCGCCTGCTCAAGCGCGCCGCCGAGTCGCCGACGCCCGACTATCTGCTTGCCGCAGTCGATGCGCAAGTCACACCCCAAGGCGGCGTCGCTTCAATGCCCGCTAACGCGTCGGTTTATCGCGAAGCATTCCTTCGCACAATCTCGATCAGCGCGACCGTCACGCTGCTGTGCCTCGTGCTGGGCTATCCGGTCGCGTGGCTGCTTGCCAATCTGCCGGCAAAGAGCAGTAGCCGTCTGATGCTTTTCGTGATCGTGCCGTTCTGGACGTCGCTGCTCGTGCGCACGACCGCCTGGTATGTGCTGCTGCAACCGGGCGGCGTCATCAATAGCGTGTTGTCCGGGATGGGCCTTGCCACGCATCCTGTCCCGCTCATTTTCAATCGCACGGGCGTGCTGATCGGCATGACGCATGTGCTGCTGCCGTACATGATCCTCGCAATCTATTCGGTGATGAAAAGCGTCTCGCCGGTCTATGTGCGAGCGGCAAAGTCGCTCGGCGCGCATCCGTTCACGGCATTCGTGCGAGTGTATATGCCGCAAACGCTGCCGGGCGTCGGCGCCGGATGTTTCCTCGTGTTTGTGCTCGCGCTTGGCTACTACATCACGCCCGCGCTGCTCGGCGGCGCAGGCGACGAGATGATCAGCCAGCTCATTGCGATTCAAACCAATACGCAGCTCAACTGGGGACTTGCGGGCGCGCTGTCGGCGTACCTCGTGATCTTCACGGCGATTTTTTACTTCCTGTTCAACCGTATTGTCGGCATCGACCGGCTGCGTTTCGGTTAATCGGCCGGCCCGAAGGACACACTCATGCAAGACAAACGCAACACGGTGTTGACGGAGCGCATCGCCGCGCGGTGGGTGCGCTTGCATACCGCACTCGTCCTGTTCTTTCTGATCGCGCCTATCCTCGCCATCGTTCCGCTCTCGTTCAATTCGGGCTCGTATTTCTCGTATCCGATGCAGGGCTTTTCCTTCCGGTGGTACGAGCAGGCCTTGACGAGCGCCGACTGGCAGCGCGCGTTGCTGAACAGCGTCGGCATTGGCGCGGCGTCCACGCTGATTGCGACCTGTCTCGGCACGCTCGCTGCGTTGGGGCTGTCGCGCTCGCAGTTCCCGCTGCGCTCGGTCATCATGCCGATCATTGTTTCGCCGATGATCGTGCCGATTGTCGTAGTAGCTGCTGGCTTCTATCTGATTTTTGCGCCGCTCGGGCTGGTGAACTCGTACCCCGGCGTGGTGCTCGCGCATGCGGCGCTCGGCACGCCGTTTGTCGTGATTACGGTGACAGCGTCGTTGCTGTCGTTCGATCAGAGCCTCTTGCGCGCGGCCTCGGGTCTCGGCGCCAAACCGTGGACCGCCTTTCGCCGCGTGACGCTGCCGCTCATCATGCCCGCTGTTGCGACGGGCAGCGTGTTCGCATTTGCCACGTCGTTCGACGAAGTCATCGTTATCCTGTTCATCGGCGGGCCGGATCAGAAAACCGTGCCGCGCCAGATGTGGAGCGGCATTCGCGACTCGATCGATCCATCCATTCTGGCCGTCGCCACCATGCTGATCGTCTTTGCGGTGCTGCTCTTTGCCAGCATCAACTGGTTGAGAGCGCGGGCGGCGGCGGCGAATCAGGCGCTAACCTGAGTGCGCAACCGTTGTGCACTCAGATAGCGCTCTCTGCTCGCGTTTCGCCGCTTTTGCATGACGGGTGTCAGCGCGCGGCGAAGCGCACATCAACCCGCCGCCTTCAGCGCCTGCGAGAAATCCGCGATCAGATCGTCAAGATCTTCGATACCCACCGACAGCCGCAGCATTCCGTCCGAAATGCCCATAGTCTTGCGTGTTTCGGCCCCGGCTTCGAAGAAAATAGTCGGCGCTACGGGAATGATCAGCGTGCGCGTGTCGCCCAGACCCGTTGCCTTGATCGGCAATTTGAGTGCGTTGACAACCTCCGCCATGCGCGCGGCGTCGCGCAATTCGAAGGACAGAAGCCACGACGCGCCCTTGAACAGCGCCTGCGCGATCTTGTATTGCGGATGGCTGTCCAACCCCGGATAGAACACTTTGCCCACGGCTTCGTGTTTCTCCAGGAAACGGGCGAGTGCCAGCGCGTTGTCGCTGCTTTGCTTCACACGCAGCGCGAGCGTTTCGGCTCCCATCGCGATGGAGTGCGCATGCTCGGACGACAACGACGCCCCCATGTCGCGCAAACCCTTCTTGCGGATCTGCAACAAACCCTGCTCTTTAGGCGCTGCGCGCCGATAGTCGTCAGCAATGTTCGGATAGGCGCTCCAGTCGAACGCGCCCGTGTCGGTCACCGCTCCGCCGAGCGCCGCGCCATGACCCGCAATTGTCTTGGTCAGCGAATTGATGACGAGACTGGCGCCCACCGCTTTCGGCCGGAACAATGCCGGTGACGTAATCGTGTTATCGACCACATAAGCAATGGCGCGCTCGCGGCACAGCTCGCCGATGCGCTGCAAATCCGGAATCTGCGTGCCGGGATTGGCGATGCTTTCGACGAACACCATGCGCGTATTCGGACGTAGCGCGTTCTTCACATTCTCCGCGTCGCCTGCATCGACAGTCGTGACTTCGATACCGAACATGCGCAATGTGCCGAACAGGCTATTGGTGTTGCCGAATACGTACTGGCTCGACACGAGGTGATCGCCTGCACGCAGAAGCGTCAGAAAGGTCGCCGTAATCGCAGCCATGCCCGTGCCGAAGCAGACGGTGCCGACGCCCTCTTCCAGGCTTGTAATCTTGCGTTCCAGCGCGGCGGTTGTGGGTGTGCCCTGGCGCGCATAGTTAAAGCCGCCTTTGCGCGTGCCCTGAAACACGCCGATCAGATCTTCGACGCGCTCAAAGCCGTATTGCACGGACGTGTGAATCGGCTGGCGCACATCACCGAATTCGGTTCCCGCGATTCTGTCGCCATGCACGATGCTCGTGGTGAAGCCTTGCTTGTCCATCGTTTTTCGCCTCTGAAGTCGATTGCAGCGGCACATTATGGCCGCTAACCCGCGGTCATGCGATCTTCGTCGCTGCGCCGGGGTCTTCGTATGGGGGTCTTCGTATTGGGGGTCTTCGTATTGGGGGTCTTCGTATTGGGGGTCTTCGTATTGGGGGTCTGCATATTATGCGCTCTACGGCGGCTGCTCGACTGAGCAGCCGCCCCGCAACGCCGCTGCAATGAAGAAAGGCCACGACCCGCACGCGGGCGCTCGGAGATCGCACGGGTACTTCGCAATGGCCGCTTGGCACAGCGTCATGCAAAATGGGCGCATCCAGGATGTGGAGGGTACCCCGTGGGTGTGAACTTCGATTTGAATGACTTGCAGGCGTTTCGCGCAGTGGTGGAGTTAGGCAGCTTTCGCAAGGCCGCCGAAGCGGTCAGCATCTCCCAGCCGGCCCTGAGCCGCCGCATCGAAAAGCTCGAGGAAGCACTTGGCGTACGTCTCTTCGATCGCACCACGCGCAGCGTCACGCTCACTACAGTCGGCCGCGTGTTCGCCCCGAGTGCTGAACAGCTCCTCGACGATCTCGACGTCGCGCTGCTCGGCATTCGCGATGTTTCGTCCAGCCGCCTCGGGCATGTGACTATCGCCTGCGTGCCGTCCGTGGCCTACTATTTTTTGCCGGCCGTGGTTGAGAGCTATCATCGCCGCTTTCCGCGCATCCGCGTCAAGCTGCTGGATTCGAGCGCAAATGAAGTGCTGGGCGCAGTGATCAGCGGCGAGGCCGATTTCGGCGTGAGCTTCATGGGTAGCCAGGAGCCCGAGATCGAGTTCAAGATGCTGCTGGAGGAGCGCTTTGTTGCCGCTTGCCGTCGCGATCATCCGCTGGCGGGCAAAAAGCGCGTGACCTGGAACGAGCTTTACGAGCACGAATACGTCTCTGTGGACAAGACCTCGGGCAACCGTCTGCTGCTCGACCAGGCGCTCTCGGCTGTGGCGCCGCGCGCACCGAGCGTCTGCGAAACCCGCCATGTCACCACGATGCTAGGCCTGATCGAAGCGGGGCTCGGGGTTGCCGCGGTGCCGTCGATGGCCATGCCCGGACGCGATCATCCGATCCTCACGAGTGTGCCGCTCCTCGAACCGGTAGTGAAGCGCCGCGTGGGAATCGTAAGACGCCGCGGACGTCCGCTCACGCCGGCCGCGCAGGAGTTTCATAAAACGATTGTCGAGCTCAAGCGCAGCGGCCTCGCAAAGAGCGATGCGTCGGGCAATCACGCATCGGCGAAAAGACAGCCCGCAAGGAAAAACACGCCGTGAGGTGGGCAAAACCGTTCCGTTCGCTGTATTTGCAGGTTCTGCTGGGCATGCTGGCCGGCATGGCGCTCGGTCATGTCGCGCCGCACGCGGGCGCCTTGCTCAAGCCGCTCAGCGACGGATTCGTCGGCCTCGTGCGCATGATGATCGCGCCGATTGTCTTCTGCACGATCGTCTCGGGCATTACGTCGCTCGCAAACGGTAAGGCCGTAGGCCGCACCATCTTCCAGGCACTGGCACTCTTCTATTCACTCACTGCCGTGGCGCTCGCGCTCGGACTCGTCACCGCCTTCGTGCTGCGGCCAGGCGCGGGTATGCATATCGACGTGCATCATCTGGACGCGAGCGTGCTGGCGCAATACGTGAAGCGCGCGCAGCCGCAGGGCCTTGTCGCATTCGCGCTCGGCGTCGTTCCCGAGACGATGCTGGGCGCCTTCGACAAAGGCGAGGTGCTGCCAGTGCTGCTGCTGTCGCTACTGTTCGGATTTTCGCTCAATGCCTATCCGAACGCCGCGAGGCCGGTGCTCGCGCTGGTCGACGGCATTGCCCAGACCTTGTTCCGCATTCTCGCGATGATCATGCGGCTCGCCCCGCTCGGCGCATTCGGCGCGATGGCGTTCACGGTGGGCCGCTTCGGCATCCGCTCGGTCGGCTCGCTCGGCATGCTGGTGGGGAGCTTGTACGTGGCGTGTCTGCTGTTCATTGCGCTGGTGCTCGCTCCGCTCGCACGACTGCACGGATTCGCGCTTTGGCGGCTGCTGCGTTACGTGCGCGAAGAATTGCTGATCGTTCTCGCGACATCGTCCACCGAGCCGGTGCTGCCGCGCCTGATCGCCAAGCTGGAAGCGCTCGGCTGTGAGAAGGGTGTCGTGGGACTGGTGCTGCCTGCCGGCTATTCGTTCAATCTCGACGGCACCGCGATCTATTTGACGCTCGCGTCCGTGTTCATTGCGCAGGCGTGCGACGTGCCGCTTTCCGCGACGCAGATCGCTACGATGCTCGCGGTCATGCTGGTCACTTCGAAGGGAGCGGCGGGCGTATCAGGCAGCGGCCTCGTCGCGCTGGTCGCGACGCTTACGGTGCTCCCCGATCTGCCGGTAGCCGGTGTGGCGCTGCTGGTGGGCGTCGACCGTTTCATGTCGGAGGCACGCGCGCTTACGAGCGTGATCAGCAACGCGTGCGCGGTGATTTTTGTGTCGATGTGGGAAGGCGCTTGTGACCGCACGCGTCTTGCGCAGATGCTTGGGTCGGCAACCCGCGAAGGCGCGGGCGCTGTAAAGGACCGGGCGAAGGACCCGGCAAGTGATACGCCGGGACCGTGACGGGAAGGCCGTGTTGATGCCCGGTGCACGACGCACGATTCATGATGCACGACGTACTACGGCGACGGCAAGCCTCCCTTAAGCTCAGCCCTCAATGAGCAGAAACAGTATCGAGCCCGGTGGATTTCACTTCGGCTTGCACGCCGGGCGAAGCGAGATAGTCGAGCAGGGCTTTCGCTTCCTTTGGATGCTGCGCGCCGACGGGAATGCCGGCGGCGAAACGCGTGACAGACTGCAGCGACTCGGGAATCTTGCCGACGAACGTTGCGCCCTTCACGGGCAGCAATTCGCTCACCTGCTGGAAGCCAATTTCGTAGTCGCCGTTGGCCACCACCGAGGCCACCGGAATCCGCTGAATTTTCTGGCTCTTCGGCTTGACCTGATCTTCAATGCCGAGCTTCTTGAACAACTCACGCTCGATATAGAGACCGCTCGCGCTGTCCGAGTAAGCGATGGACTTCGCATGCAGCAGCGTCTGTCGCAACCCTTCGGGCGAACTGATGTCAGGCTTCGCCGCTCCTTCGCGCACGACCATGCCGATGCGCGAATCGGCCAGCTCGACACGCGATCCTGGGATCACCTTGCCCTTCTGGATCAGGTCGTTCAATGCATAGCCGACCATGATGACGGCGTCCGCGGGCTCGCCACGCTCCAGCCGGTTCGGAATTGCTTCAGGCGATTTGCCCATCGACGGGCCGAGCGCGGTGTCGAGCGTGTTGCCTGTTTCAGATGCAAACCTGGGGCCGAGCGCCTTGTACGCAGCGGTAAAGCCGCCGGAGCTCATGACGTGCAGGTCGGCGGCCTGCACGTTCGCCGTGGCGGCCGTCGTCGCGACGAGTGCCGCCGCGCAGAGTTTCAGAAGCAGGTTTCTCATGATCGGAATCGTGTCGGATGGTGTGAGTTCGAATAAAGCGCAACGACTAAGCGAGCTGGCGGCGCAACGGCACGCAAGTCAATGCGCGGGCGTCAACGTCGGCGCACGGCGGCGATACAGCGCGAACGTCGCCAGAAGCGCGCACGCCGCGGCAAAGCTCATCCAGTAGCCGGGCGCGGCCTTGTCGCCGGTCATGTGAATGAGCGCCGTCGAGATGGCCGGCGTGAAGCCGCCGAACACCGCCGTCGCGAGACTATAGGCAAGCGAGAAGCCCGCGACCCGCACCTGCACCGGCATGACTTCCGTCAGTGCAACGACCATCGCGCCGTTGTACATGCCGTACATGAACGAGAGCCAAAGCAGCACCAGCAGCATGTTGATGAAGCTCGGCGCATGCGCGAGCAGCGAGAGCGCCGGGTAGGCCGTGGCAATGGCGAGCAGCGTCATGCCGACGAGCAGCGGCCTGCGGCCGATCCTGTCGGAAAGCGCTCCGCCAACAGGAAGCCACACGAAGTTCGACACGGCGACACACAGCGTAACCAGCAGACTGTCCGCGGTGCTCAAGTGCAGGACGGTCTTGCCGAACGTCGGCGCATACACCGTGATGAGATAGAAGCTCGCGGTAGTCATCGCAACCAGCATCATGCCGGCGATCACCACGGCCCAGTTCTGCCCGAGCGTGCGGAACACTTCGCCCATGCTCGGGCGATGCCGGCGCGCCTTGAACTCCTGCGTTTCCTCAAGATTGCGGCGCAGCATGAAAATGAACGGCACGATCATGCATCCGACGAAGAACGGAACCCGCCAGCCCCAAGCCGCAATGGCGGACGCGTCGAGCCACTGGTTGAGCGCAAAGCCGAGGCCCGCTGCAACGACAATCGCCACCTGCTGGCTTGCCGACTGCCAGCTCGTGAAAAAACCCTTGCGGCCGGGCGTCGCCATTTCGGCGAGATACACCGACACGCCGCCCAGCTCGGCGCCCGCCGAGAAGCCTTGCAGCAGCCGGCCCACCAGCACGAGCGCGGGCGCCAGAAGGCCGATTGTCGAGTAGCCCGGTACGAACGCAATCAGAATCGTGCCGCTTGCCATGATGGAGAGCGTGACGATCAGGCCCTTGCGGCGGCCCACATCGTCGATGTACGCGCCGAGCACGATCGCGCCCAGCGGCCGCATCAGGAAGCCGGCGCCGAAGACCGCGAAGGTCATCATCAACGAGGCGAATTCGCTGCCGGCCGGAAAAAAGACGCCGGCAATCTGTGTCGCGTAGAAACCAAACAGGAAGAAGTCGAACTGCTCGAGGAAATTCCCGGCGGTCACGCGGAATACCGCCGCGGCCTTGGAACGTCCGGGCGCAAGAGTGGAAGGCGAGGGGTGCATCGATGTGTCTCCTGAAATCCTGCAACATGCGGTGGTCCGCACTTTGCCGTTTCAGGAATGATGTCCTGCCGCGGGTAAAACGATAAGTGCAATCTTTCGAAGGATTGATGTTATCTGGTTATCAATCGGGGGCGCCTTACGCGCCACTCCGCGGGTCGTCCGGCCCGATTTGTGGAAGCGGCTGCCCGCCACTGTATCGCCTGACGGAAGCGGGAAGCCCTTTCGCCCAAGAATGCCCGGCCCAGGTAGCGCATTGCTTCCCCTTCTTCTTGCGGCAGCGCGTTGCGCGGCAAATCCATTCTGCCGCGCAACGGCTGCTTACTGTGCGCTCGAAGCAGCGGTATCCGACGCCCCCTTCGCATGCGCTCCGTTTTGTGGCATTCGCGTGGGCGCATTCGTCGACTTGCCGCCCTTCGACATGGAACTCGATCCGCCCCCACCGCCCGCATTCGGCGGATTCATGCCTGCACCGCCCTGACCTGCTCCATTCGCCCCATTCACGCCGGCCCCGCCTGCTCCCACACTCGTGCCGCCGCTGCCGCTACCGCCACCACCGCCGCCCGCGCCCTGTGCGAATGCCGTGCCGGCCAATGCCAGCACACACGCCGAGCAAAATACTGCTTTCTTTACCGTAGTCATGGTTGCCTCCCTCGTTAGAAAAACCGCCGGCCCGCGTCTGCACAGGCCGGCCAATCATGGTCAGATTTCAGATGTTGCCCGGGGGCAGGTCTTCCACGCCGCGCGTCGCCGACCAGTACGGGTCGCGGTTGTAGTACTGGTGGATGGTGGTGCCCCACGTCGCATCCGCCATTGAAGGCCAGTGATCCTTGTCGAAGCCCGGATCGTCCTTGATGCGTTGAGCGTCGATGCTTACGCGAAAGCACTTCGCGTCGGTATCCAGCGTGAGTGCATTCCAGGGAATTGCATGCAGGTTGGCGCCCATGCCGAGAAAACCGCCTTCGGACAGCACCGCATAGGCAATCCTGCCGCTGCGCACGTCGAGCATGATGTCGGAAATCTTGCCGACGTCTTCGCCGTCCGATGAAATGACCTGTGTGTCGTCGAGGGTCGCCGCGGCCATAACCTCAGGCCCCGGGCCTTCTCCAACGCCACTGCCGACAATGTCCGCACCGCCCGCGCCCGATGCAGTGCCTTGCGGGTCTAATGTGCTCATGATGTCCTCCACGTTTAATAGTGTGGACGTTGACCCGCAACAGCCATGCCCGCGATTGCGCAACCGCGCCGTGCGACGCGAGGCGCGCCAATGAGCGCGGCTGAGCGCCTGCGAGCGCAGTAAAGAAGAGACAACGCGAAGCGCGCGTAAAGATTTCTCGCGATTCGAACGAGACTACGCGATGCGCGAGGCGCGCCGGCTAACCTCTACCAGTTGCGCTACAGCGCGACGCTTTCCAGCCGCGCCGCGAGAAACTCCACGAACAGACGCGTGCGCGCCGGCAAGCGCCGTGTGGGCAGCCACAGCGCCTGCAGCGGCAGTGGCGACAGCTCGTAGTCCGTCAAAATCAATTCCACGCGACGCTGCTGTACCAGTTCGCCGATCTGCCAGTACGCCGCCCGGCCGATGCCAAGACCGCTCGCCACCGCGTCGTTGATGGCCGCCGTGCTGTTGCTTTCGAAGCGGCCGCGCACCTGTACCGCTTCCTCCACGCCGCGTTTGCTGCGGTAACGCCACAGCGCCGCCTCCGGCAAAGCGGAGCGGACCACGCAGTCGTGCTGCTTCAGATCCGCGGGCCGCAGCGGACGCCCGCGCGCCTCCAGATAAGCAGGCGACGCGAACGTCACGCGGCGTATCGTGCCGAGCCGCCGGGCAATCAGATTCGAGTCAGGTGTTTCGCCAATGCGGATCGTAATGTCCGCACCGCTGGTTGCCGGGTCGTCGTACTCTTCCGACAAATCCAGCGACGCGGTGAGCTGCGGATACCGCGCGAGAAACGCCGCAAGCAGCGGAGCGATATAACGCGGCCCGAACAGCGTCGGCCCGCAGATGCGCAAGCGCCCCGACACCGTGGTCGCGTACTCGGCGAGTTCTGCGCGCGCCATCGCCAGATCGGCGAGCACCTGCTTGACGCGCGTGTAGAACTGCTCGCCTGCCGTGGTCAACCGGCACTGGCGCGTAGTGCGCGCGACCAGCAAGGTGCCCGCTTCGCGCTCGAGCACCTGCAGCGAGCGGCTGACCGCCTGCAGCGACCGGTCGAGCCGCCTGGCCGCGCCGGTCAGGTTGCCTTCCTCGGCAATCGCGACAAAAACCTCCAGGTCGCGCAGCGATCCATTATCCATTTTTTCGGGAGAAAGAGTCCGTTTTACTGCCGATTATCTATCAGTTCAGCGCGAGTAGCATATGTTCCACCGACTTCACTGGAGCCCGCGCATGTCCCCCAACGAATCAAGCCCTGCCGCTGCTCACGCGCCCGCGTCGGTCGCCACGCGCCCTTACGCGATCGCCGTCGGCATTGCCGTGCTGGGCTTGTACGCTTCGCAGGCGCTCGTGAACGATCTCGCCACCTCGGTCGGACTCGGCGCGTGGGCCAATATGGTGACCACGCTGACCTTGACCGGCTACGCCGCCGGGCTGCTTCTCCTCGTGCCGCTCGTCGACCTGTTGCCGAACCGGCGGCTCATTATCGCGACGCTCGGGGCTCAGGTGCTGTCGCTCGCTGTGCTAGCGGCCGCGCGTAATCCGGTAGCCTTCCTCGCCGCGTCGTTTTGTGTCGGTCTGACTTCGAGTGCGATCCAGATGCTCGTGCCGGTCGTCGCCTCGCAAGCGCCGGAGGCCGAGCGCGGCCGCGTGGTTGGCGACGTGATGAGCGGGCTGATGGTCGGCGTGCTGCTGTCGCGGCCGGCAGCGAGCCTGATCGCCGGCGCCTTCGGATGGCGCAGCTACTATGCGATTGACGCCGCCGCGCTCGCCGCCATGTCCGCGTGGCTGTGGACGCATCTGCCCGAGCGGCGGCCGCTTCATCAAAGCTCGTATGGCGCGCTGATCGGCTCGCTGCTGCATCTGGTCCGCGACGAACCTGTGCTGCGGCGCCGCGCGCTCTATCAAGGCTTGCTCATGGTGTCGTTCAACCTGTTCTGGACAAGCGTCGCCGTGAAGCTCGCGAGCGCGCCGCTGCGGCTCGGACATCTCGGCATCGGCCTGTTCGCGCTGGCGGGTGCGGGCAGCACGATCATTGCGCCGGTCGCGGGACGCCTCGGCGACCGTGGCCTCGACCGGCAAGCCACGATCGCCTTTCACACGATCGTCGTGCTCGCGGCCGGCATCGGCTTGCTCGGCGGCAGCGACAGCCTGCCGCCCACCGTATCGCTTGCGCTACTGGTGGTTGCAGCGCTGCTGCTCGATCTCGGCGTGATCGGCGATCAGGCAATGGGGCGGCGCGCGGTCAATCTGCTGAACCCGCAGGCGCGCGGCCGGGTGAATGGCCTCTTCACCGGACTGTTTTTCGTCGGCAGTGCAATCGGTGCGCTGCTCGCCGGGCCGGCGTGGGCGCTCGGCCATTGGACGGGCGTCTGCATCGCCGCGGCTGCATTTGCGCTCGCAGCCAACCTCCTGCATGTACGGCAGACCACGCCACCTGCGCGCTCGTCGCAAACCGGCTCAGTTGCCGACCCCCGCTGCTAAAACCGCTCCTTCCACTTGAGGAAAACCGATCATGGACGCAACCCGCTCTACCTTCCGCTATGAGACCGTCAACGTGGACGGTGTGGACATCTTCTATCGCGAGGCCGGTCCCAAAGACGCGCCGACCGTTCTGCTGTTGCACGGCTTCCCGTCGTCTTCGCGAATGTACGAACCGCTGATGCCGTTTCTCGCGCCAAAGCTGCGCCTCGTCGCGCCGGACTATCCCGGCTTCGGCAACAGCGCGACACCCGCGCCCGAACGCTATGCGTACACGTTCGACAACCTCGCCCGTTCCATCGAGCAGTTCACTGACGCGCTGCATCTCGAGCGCTATGTGCTTTTCATGGCGGACTATGGCGGCCCGGTAGGATTTCGCCTTGCGATGGCCCGCCCCGAGAAGGTGATGGGCATGGTGATCCAGAACGCAGTTGCGCACGAAGAGGGGCTCGGACCGCTATGGGAAACGCGCAAGGCGTTCTGGAAAGACCGTGCACAGCATGAGGCGAGCTTGCGGGCCAACCTTGCCTCGCCGGACGCGCTAAAGCTGCGGCACGTCGGCACGAGTCCCAATCAGCACCGCTACGATCCGGACAACTGGCGCGAGGAAGAACATTTTCTCGCACGCCCCGGACAGGCAGCCATACAAACCGATCTCTTTTACGATTACCGCACGAATCTGCAATCGTATCCGCGCTGGCAGGCGTGGCTGCGCGAGCATCGGCCGCCCATGCTCGTGACCTGGGGCAAGTACGATCCGTCGTTCACGGTAGCGGGCGCCCATGCGTATCAGCGCGATGTTCCGGATGCCGAAGTACATGTGCTCGAAGCAGGCCACTTCGCACTGGAAGAAGCAAGCGACGAGATCGCCGCGTTGACGCTGGATTTCGTGGGGCGAGTGGCGGTTCGCTGAGTGACGCGGGTATCGGGCGGCTTTATTCGTTGCAGCGCTACGGCGGCCGGGGGCTATTGACTCGTAGTACTCGATTAAAAAATTAATGTAGCGCTCGCATTATTGTCCTTGTCAGATAGCTACCAGAGCACGCTTTTCTGACAGCCCAATAACGAGCCGCCCAGATGCGCACTGCGTTTACGGATACGGTCCAGCAGAGCTTCGCCACGCTCACGCCGACAGCCAAGCGCATTGCCGCGTACATGCTGGCGAATCTCGACAGGCTCGGTCTTGAAACGGCCGACCAGATCGCGCAGCAAACGGGCACGAGCGGCATTTCGGTGGGCCGCTTTCTGCGCAGTGTCGGCTACCGCAATCTGGACGATCTGAAACGCGAGCTGCGCGGTACGTCAACGCGCCCCTGGTTCATTACGGACCGTCTCGAGGAATATCGCAGCGAGCGTCATCTCGACGATTCGCAAGGTCCAGGCCGTCAACGCGCCGCACTCGCGCGCTCCCTGGAACTCGAAACAGATGCGCTGCGCTATGTGTACGGCCTCGCAGAAAGCGAAGCGTTCGGCTGCGTGGCAGACCGCGTGGCCACTGCGGATGCGGTCTATATCGTCGGCATTCAGTCGACACGTGGCATATCGAACGCCTTCTTCAGCTACCTCGAATATCTGCGGCCACGCGTGTTCTACTCCGACGGTATGTCGGGTTCGTATGTGGATTCGCTGAACTCCGGGTTTGCATCGCCGTATCTGATCGTGACGGACACGCGCGCCTATTCACGCATGGCGCGCCGCTTTTGCGAAGCCGCGGCGCAGCGCAGCATCGCCTTCGCACTCGTCACGGACATCTATTGCCCGTGGGCACGCGACTTCAACTGCGACCTGTTGCAAGTGAAGACGGATGTCGGCCAGTTCTGGGACTCGCTCGCGCCGCTCACCTGTCTCTTCAATCTGCTGCTGACCTCGATAGTCGAGCGCCTCGGCCCTGCCATCGACGAGCGTGTTGCCCGCAATCGCGAACTGCAGCACGAGCTCGATCAATTCGAATTCTGACCATGACCGACACCTCTCGCCTGATACACATTACGCGCGAAACGCATCGCGTGGACATCGACCTGGTCTACGCGACGCCGCGCAACTTTACCGGCAAGCCGATTTACCGCGAAGCGCATTGCCTGCTGCTCGAACCCGCTGAAGCCGCACTGCGCAAGGCTGTGGAACTGGCTGACAGCATCGGCATGCGCCTGCGCATTTTCGACGCCTACCGGCCGCCGCAAGCGCAAAAGGTGCTATGGGATTTCCTGCCCGACCCGACTTACATCGCCGAACTGGGCCGCGGCTCGAATCACAGCCGGGGGACAGCCGTCGATCTCACGCTGCTCGACGGCGAGGGCCGGGAACTGGACATGGGCACGGGTTTCGACGAGATGGTGAAAGCGTCCGAGCACTTCCACCATGGCCTGCCACAGCATGTGCAGCGCAACCGTCTGCTGTTGCTCGGCCTGATGCACGCAGCCGGCTTTACGCACATTGCAAGCGAATGGTGGCATTACGAACTGCCCGGCTCGCGTGCGCTGCCCGTGATCGACAACAGCGAAAGCGGCCCGTTGAAGTTGATGTGACCCGACAGGTTTGCGGCTGTCTGTTTGCAGGTTCTCTTCCTTTACATACGGAGCGAGTATGAATCTGGTTTTGCGCAATGCACTGGCAGCGGCCGCGGTGGCCTCCGTGCTGACATTTTCCGTCACCATGACAGGCAGCGCACTCGGCGCGACGCCGAAAGACATGCTTGTCATTGCCACGACGCTCGACGAATTCTCCACGCTCGATCCTGGCGAAGTCTACGAACTGGTGCCTGAGGAATACGTCGCGAACACCTACGACCGGCTGGTGCGCGTCGACCTGAAAGATCCTTCCAGATTCAATGGCGACGTCGCGCAATCGTGGACCGTAAGTCCCGATGGACTGACGTTCACCTTCAAGGTCCGCTCCGGACTCAAGTTTCATTCCGGCAATCCGCTCACGGCAGACGACGTCGCGTGGTCGATACAGCGCTGTGTGCTGCTCGACAAGGGCGCGGCTGCGGTGTTGCAGGGAATCGGCCTCACTAAAGACAACGCGTTGCAGAAAGTCCGCAAGGTCGACGACTCCACGGTGAGCATCACCACCGATCAGAAATACGCGCCCACATTCGTGCTCAATGTGCTCGGCGCATGGCCCGCATCCGTGCTCGACAAGAAGCTGTTGATGTCGCACCAGAAAGGCAATGACTTTGGCAACGAATGGCTGCGCACCAATGAAGCGGGCTCGGGCGCGTACAAGCTCGTCAAGTGGACCGCTAACGACAGCATCATTCTGCAGAAATACGACGATTACCGCATGCCGCTTGCGATGAAACGCATCGTGCTGCGCCACGTTCCCGAAGCGTCGAGCCAGCGCCTGCTGTTGGAAAACGGCGACGCGGACGTGGCGCGCAACCTGAGCCCCGACGACCTCGCTGCATTGACGAAGTCCAACAAGGCACAGGCAACGGCCGTGCCGCAAGCCACGTTGCTGTACCTGGGTCTGAACGTGAAGAATCCGAATCTCGCGAAGCCCGAAGTGCAGGAAGCGATGAAGTGGCTGATCGATTACAAGGGCATTCAGACGAACGTCGCAAAGACCACCTATCAGGTGCATCAGACTTTCTTGCCCGAGGGTTTTCTTGGCGCGCTCAACAGCAACCCATATCACCAGGACGTTGCGAAGGCGAAAGCGCTGCTCGCCAAGGCAGGTCTGCCCAACGGCTTTAACGTGACAATGGATGTGCGCAGCGCGTATCCGTACAACGAAATCGCGCAAGCGGTGCAAGCCAACCTGGCGCAAGGCGGAATCAAGGTGGAGATCATTCCCGGCGATAACAAGCAGACGCTCGCCAAATATCGCGCACGCCAGCATGACATCTATATCGGCGAATGGTCGGCCGACTATATCGACCCGCACAGCAACGCCCAAGGCTTTGCGTGGAATCCGGACAACTCGGACAAATCCTCGTACAAGATGCTGGCATGGCGCAATTCATGGGACATTCCCAACCTGACGAAAGAATCCAACGCGGCGCTGGCCGAGTCTTCCACGACGAAACGCGCAGAGCTCTATCAAACCATGCAGAAAGAGATGCTCGCGCGCTCGCCGTTCGTCATCATGTTCCAGCAGGTTTCGCAGGTAGCCATGCGACCGGGCGTGTCCGGGCTCGAAGTTGGGCCGATCAACGACCTGGTTTCCTACCTGCACGTGAAGAAGCAATAAGCGCCCTGCGGCGTCCGGACCATGTCGACCACCATTACTCCAATCGACCGCATTCGCGCCGCCTCCGCACGCCGCCCAGGCGTGCGCTGGACGCTGCGCGTACTGCGCTGGGTGCTGACGCTCGCCGTCACGTTCACGGGCTTACTGGCGGTGACGTTCGTGATTGGCCGCAAGGTGCCCATCGACCCTGTGCTCGCCATCCTCGGCGATCGCGCGTCGGCGAGCGCCTACGCGGCGGCGCGCATCCAGCTCGGTCTCGACAAGCCGCTTGCCGAGCAGTTTCTGATTTATGTGAATGCGGTCTTGCACGGCAACCTCGGTGTGTCTCTGCTAACCGCCAACCCGGTACTGGACGATATCCGGCGCGTATTTCCGGCCACGCTGGAACTGGCCACCCTTGCCACCATTGCCGGCGTGCTGGCCGGCGTGCCGTTAGGCGTCGTAGCCGCGACGCGTCATAACCGCTGGATCGATCACGTCGCACGTTTCGTGGGGCTGATCGGCAGTTCCGTGCCGGTGTTCTGGCTTGGTCTGATGGGTTTGCTGCTGTTCTACGCGAAGCTGCATTGGGTCTCGGGGCCAGGGCGTCTCGACCCGGTATTCGACGGCATGGTGGACGCGCGCACCGGCAGCCTGCTGATCGATTCGCTGATCGCCGGCGAATGGGACGTGTTCTTCAATGCGCTCTCGCATGTCGCATTGCCTGCCGCGATACTCGGCTATTACTCGGTCGCGTACCTGAGTCGCATGACCCGCTCGTTCATGCTCGAACAACTGAACCAGGAGTACATCACGACGGCGCGCGCCAAGGGAGTTCCCGAGCGGCGCGTCGTATGGGTGCATGCTTTCGGCAATATCGCTGTGCCACTGCTCACAGTGATCGCGCTCTCGTACAGCTTTCTGCTGGAAGGCTCCGTGCTCACCGAAATCGTATTCGCGTGGCCTGGCATCGGTTCGTATCTGACAGGTGCGCTGCTCAATGCGGACATGAACGCCGTGCTCGGCAGCACCCTTGTGATCGGCGCCACTTTCATCGCGCTGAATCTGCTCACCGACGCGCTCTATCGCGTGTTCGATCCTCGCGCCCGCTGATGCAACGGAGACTATCCACGTGCGTCATCCTCTTGAACATTCGACGCCGGACTGGCCGATGAACGCCCCACGCCTCACGTGGAAGCAATGGCTGCTCACGGACACGCCGGCTTCGCGTAAACAGGCCGCGTTGGGTCTCGCCTATCGCCGCTGGCGGCGTTTCGCGGGCAACCCGCTGTCCGTATTCGGTTTCTCCATTCTGATGGTGCTCGTAATCGTTGCAATAGTCGGACCGTGGATCGCGCCGCACGATCCGCTGCGCCAGGTGCTCTCGGACCGGCTGCTGCCGCCCGGTTCGGCGTCGCATTGGCTCGGCACGGACCAGCTTGGGCGCGACATTCTCTCGCGCATCATCTATGGTTCGCGGCTCACTTTGTCCATAGCGATACTGGTGGTCGTCGTGGTGGTGCCCATCGGCCTCATGATCGGCACCACAGCGGGCTTCTTCGGCGGCTGGGTGGACAACGTGCTGATGCGCCTCACGGACATCGCGCTGGCGTTTCCAAAGATCGTGCTCGCGCTTGCCTTCGCTGCGGCGCTCGGGCCTGGCGTGATCAATGCCGTGATCGCCATTTCCATCACCGCGTGGCCCGCGTATGCGCGGCTCGCGCGCGCCGAAACCTTGAGGCTCGTGCAGGCCGACTTCATTCAGGTTGCGCGTCTGCAAGGCGCGTCGAATCTGCGCATCCTGCTGCGCTATGTGATGCCGCTATGCATGTCGTCGGTGATCGTGCGCGCGACGCTCGACATGGCCGGCATCATTCTGACTGTTGCCGGTCTTGGCTTTCTGGGGCTCGGCGCGCAACCGCCGAGCCCCGAATGGGGCTTCATGGTGGCTTCCGGCCGCAATGTGCTGCTCGATTCGTGGTGGGTCGCCACGCTCCCGGGCTTTGCGATCCTGCTCGTAAGCCTTGCGTTCAACCTGCTGGGCGACGGACTGCGCGACGTGTTCGATCCTCGTCATGGAGACTGACATGCACATGGACGAAGCGAACCCGCCACTCTGCGAGATCGACGATCTGCGGATTGCCTTTCGCGCGCACGACGGCACGCTGAAAGAAGCAGTGCGAGGCGTGTCGCTCACGTTGAGGAAAGGCGAGCGGCTCGGCATTGTCGGCGAGTCGGGTTCGGGCAAATCGCTCACGGGCCGCGCGCTGCTCGGGCTATTGCCGCCTGCTGCGCATTGCACGGCAAAGGCGCTGCGCTTCGAGGGCCATGATCTGCTCGCCATGCCCGCCGCACGGCGGCGGCGCTTTTGCGGTTCGCAGATGGGCATGGTCTTGCAGGACCCGAAGTATTCGCTCAACCCGGTCATGACCGTCGAACAGCAGATGCGCGAAGCGTTCGCCTTGCACGAGCCTAAGCTGAGCCGTCGCGCACTGCGGGAGAAGGTCGTGGCGGCGCTCGAGTCCGTGCATATCCGCAATCCTGAACGGGTTGCACGCTCGTATCCGCATGAGCTGTCGGGCGGCATGGGCCAGCGCGTGATGATCGCGATGATGGTTTCGACGGGCCCAAGCCTCTTGATCGCCGACGAACCGACGAGCGCGCTCGACGTGCTGGTCTCCATGCAGGTGCTGACCGTGCTCGACGAACTGATCGAAAAGCATCAGACCGGCCTCATTTTCATCAGCCACGATCTGCCGCTCGTCATGTCGTTCTGTGACCGTGTGGTCGTGATGTATGCCGGGCGCGTCGTCGAAACCTGCGCCGCGCGCGATCTGGTCAATGCGCAGCACCCCTACACGCGTGGGCTGCTCGCGGCCAATCCGCCGTTGACAGACCCGCCCCCGGAATTGCCTGTGCTGTCACGCGATTCCGCGTGGCTTGACGACTTGGGCGTGCGGCAAGGAGCACCGTCATGATCCGCGTCGACGCACTGACGGTGCGCTTCAAGACGGCGGCGGGACTCGCGGATGCCGTGCGTGCCGCAAGCTTTCATGTCCCGAGCGGCGAGATATTCGGTCTGGTCGGCGAGTCGGGCTCCGGCAAGTCGACAATACTTCGCGCATTAAGCGGACTCGCGCCGGTTGCCGAAGGGTCCGTGCATATTGCCGAAGCGGATCGCGACGCGCGCAGTCGCCATGTGCAAATGGTCTTTCAGGACCCATACGGCTCGCTGCATCCGCGCTTTACGGTCGACAAGACGCTGCGCGAACCGCTGCTTATCAACGCAATCGGCGACGAGGAAGCGCGCATTGTGAATGCGCTGCGTGAAGTAGGCCTCGATCCGTCGTATCGCTTTCGCTATCCGCACCAACTATCAGGCGGGCAGCGACAGCGGGTGTCCATTGCACGCTCGTTGATTGTCGAGCCGCGCGTTCTGCTGCTTGACGAACCGACATCCGCGCTCGACGTCTCCGTGCAGGCCGAAATTCTCAACCTGTTGAAGCGGCTGCATCGCGAGCGCAATCTGACGATGATTCTCGTCAGTCACAATCTCGCGGTGGTCGGCTTCCTTTGCTCGCGCGTGGCAATCATGCGCAACGGCGAGATCATTGAAGAGCTGCCGATTGAAAAGGTGCGCGCGCAGCAGGTAGCAAGCGAATACTCGCGCAAGCTGCTGCTTGCCACCGGCGGTTATCAGCGCAAGGCCGCGGAAGTGTTTGGCGTGGACGCGTCGTTATGAAGACAGGCGCCGTCAGACCGCCGTGGCTTGAATCGCCCGCAAGCTTCTACGGCTGGCGGCCCGGCGCGAGGGTGCCGGAAGGCCGGCGGTTGTCTGGCTGCGTCTGCGGCTGCGCGGACCACCTGTCAGCGCCTGGCTGCTGGCGTTTGCTGTTGTCGTCCGCCTGGTTCTTTTTCGTGGGGGCGGCCGCTGGCGCCGTACGTTGCAAGGTCTGTAACTGCAACAACTTCAGCAGGCGATCATCCGCGCCCGCATTGCTCATACCCGCGAAGCAGCTTGCGCAAATCAGGCCAAGCCTCGCTAGTGATCGAATTCTCGTAGTCATGAACGTCTCCCTGCGAGCGCAAACCGTGGGGCGTTTCGACGCCACCAGGTCTGTCCCCGCATGTCTGGCCGCGCGACAGCGCCCGCCGGTAGGCGAAATGCTGAAGCGCGAACTTTCATGATACTGCGGTGGCTCCATGCGCGTGCTTCGTCACGGGAGAAACCGCTGGGCTGACCGGTGCGAAGCGCCAGCGCGCAGCCGTCGGTGAGTTGCCGCCGCGCACTTCGGACCGCAAAACTCGCGGCGCGATGACGCAATGCGACGGGTTCTTGTCGCCGCGCGCCGCAGGCGGTGTTTGTCCTGATTGCTACGGTTTACCTTGCCGTGCCGTAATGTGAAGTACGTCTACCAATGAGGAGCCCGACGTAGTCGATTCGAACAAGAGCCGTGCACCGGCCGCCGCCTCGCCGCTGGAAGCTGTCAGCTTGCAGCGAGCGGGCACGACCGGCATGCACGCCATTGCAGTGACTTGATGCCTGCCGACAAAGGAAACAACATGCGCTTTGCGAAGACTTTCACCCCTATCGCTGTTGCAGTTGGAGCACTTCTCGCAGTTGCACCGCTCGCCTCTCACGCGGAGACCGTTGTAAAAATCGGCTTTGCCGCTCCGCTCACCGGACCCAATGCCAGTTACGGAAAAGACCTGCAAAACGGCGTCAAAATGGCGCTCGACGACGCCAAGGCGCAGGGCATCAAGATCAACGGCGAGCCGGTGTCGTTCAAGCTCGTCTCCGAAGACGATCAGGCCGATCCGCGCGTCGGCGTGCAGGTCGCGCAAAAGCTGGTGGACGAAGGCGTCTCGGTCGTGGTCGGCCATTTCAACTCGGGAACCACTATTCCCGCGTCTGACCTTTACGAGAAAGCGGGCCTGCCCGTTATCGACCCTGCTGCCACGAATCCGGTTATTAGCAGCCGCGGCTATAAAAATGTCTTCATGGTGATTTCAAGCGACGCGCAAAACGCCGGCACCGCAGGCACCTATGCGGTCACCACGACGAAGGCCAAGCGCATCGCCGTGATCGACGACCGCACCGCGTTTGGTCAGGGCGAAGCCGATGAGTTCGTGAAGGCCGTGAAGGCGAGCGGCGGCGACATTATCGATCGCGAATACACGACGAATCAGGCGACCGACTTCAAGACACAGCTCACGAATCTCAAGAGCAAGAACCCCGATCTGATTTTCGTGGGTGCGCTGAATCCGCAGGCGGCCGGCATCATCAAACAGATGAACCAGCTTGGCCTGAAAGCGCAGTTCGTGGGCGGCGGCGGCGTGAAGGACATCGACTTCATCAAGCTCGCGGGCAGCGTGTCCGAAGGCGCGATGGCATGGGAATACGGCCGTCCGCTCGACAGCACCCCCGTAGGCGCAAAGTTCGCCGAGCGCTTCAAGCAGAAGTTCGGCGAGGACGTGCTGTCGTATGCACCGTTCGGCTACGACGCGGCGTGGACCGCCATCAAGGCAATGCAGGCAGCCAATTCGACCAAGCCCGACGACTATCGTCCGAAGCTGCAAAGCATCAGCTTTGACGGCATCACCGGGCATATCGAATTCAATGCGAATGGCTCGCTGAAGCACGGTTCGTCCACGGCGTATCAGGTGAAGAACGGCCAGTGGGTGACGGTAAAAACAGTGAGCGGGCTTTGATTGCAGGGCGCCTCGGTGCGGCACGCCGGATGATGCGCGTGCTTACCGCGGCGCCTGCGTGCACTCTGTCTCGTACCAGATATTCACCTGCCTCTGTGCCGCCTCGAGATCCGCCGGGTAGTACGGATCGAAGCGCCATTCGGGGTGGTAGCCCGCCATTCTGAGCGCCGCCAGCTCGCTCATGCTGCGCTCGCGCGTGACGGGCGCCTTGTTTCTGATGTCGGTAAGGTCGCGGCATTGCGCGGCACTCAGATGTGCTTGCGGACCCCGCTGCATGCCGCCGGTCACACAGCCGGCGAGCAATAGTGTCAGCGCGGCAAGAATCGGCTTCGCCTTCATCGCAATTGTCATTGGGCACCTCGCCTCGTTCAGGCGGAACTGCGGTTTTCAGGGTTAGGGTTGCGATGCTCCCATAAGCGGAATGCCGCGATGTGTCGTATCGCTTCCTTCGCCCTGGTGGCGCAATTTTTGAGCCTGAGGTGACGTGCGCCGCTACTGGCGACACTCTTTTGTAGCTCGCGGTGACTCCCAACACAATGCCAGAGGACTCGCTTCAGGCGCTTCGCTGATCGCCAGCGCCTCGGCCCGGCCCGGGCGTGTGCCCAAGAGAATACATCTAGACGGCTTTCGACGGCGAAGGCGGCCCTTGGGAACTGTGCCAATTAACCATACGGATCGGTACGCGGAAGACGTGCTTGTCGATCAGTATCGAGCAGAATACATAAGCAGCGCTTCGGGCGGTGACCACGCGAGTTGTTTTCTAACACACGCCAGCGATGAGCGGCTACTCTCAAGCCTGGCCGGGAGGCCGCAGTTCATGCCAACCAGCGGCCCAGGAGCCGAACCCCAAACTGGCAGCAACCCAACCGGAACAGCTCTGCCGCCTTGCAACGCCAATCATGCATCTGGTTTGACAGATCTTTGCAAACTCAGTCGTCCGTTGCATTAGCCTACTTAGCATCGGTCCTCCTCATGCCGAACTCTTTGCATAGCTGCGTTGAATATCAGTTGTGTTGAATAAGAATGGAGAAAATATGCGACTCGCGGGTCAGGTTCGTTCACTTCGCACTGCTTTTGGAGGCAACGGAATACGGCGGTCACGGACCGCTCGTGCCGCGGTTTTAATAGCCAGCGCATTATTCGGGCTTACTGGGTGTGCGGGCGGAACGCTGCCGGACGATCCCTTCGACGGCGGAGACGACCCCATGACAATGGTGCCAATTAATCACACGAACCGCTATGCGGTGGAGATCTTCGTAGACAAGTACTGGGCGGGAGATGTGACTCGTCATTCCGGCGGTGGCGCGGCGAATTGTTGTTACCCAGGGCTTAAGGACTGGAGCAAGCCCGTTACTGTCAAATGGATTTGGGGCTGGGAAGAAGACCCCCGTAGGCCGTAACCAAGCCCGACGAACCGCACACCGTGGTGACACATTTCCCTGCCAGCGGCCCACACCATGATCCGGACATGCACAAAGACGACAGCTACGTCTGTGTCATTCTCCGCGACATCGATAAGGTCGATCTTGTGTTCTCGCCTTCCGCCTCAGCGTGTGCCGATAAATAAGCGGGTAGCGGGCACTTGCGCAAAGGTCCTGCCGCATAGACATCCTACGGCACGCACACGCCACGATGTCCGGTTCCATCGCAGGCCCGGCCAGTAAGTCGCAGTTAGCAAGCAGGCGTCCTAGGCGCCAGGTCACATACATCCGCGACCGAACAGCGCACGCCGCCGCGCGTCATGCATCGATCTCTGGCATTTTGACAGATCTTTGCAAACTGAGTTGGCCCTCGCATTACCCTAGGCATTTGCATCCATCAGCCCGATAACGAGCGATTTACATAGTTGTATTGAATAATAATGGAGAAAGAATGCGACACCCGGATCAGATTCGTTCACTTCGCACCGCCTTTCCAGGCAACGGGAAACGGCGGTCACGAACCGCCCGTGCCGCGGTTTTAATCGCCAGCACATTGCTCGGGCTTACGGCGTGCGCCGGAGGAATACTGGCGGACGATCCCTTCGACGGCGGAGGCGACCCCATGGGAATGGTGCCGGTCAATCACACGGACCGGTATGCGGTAAATATCTTTTTGGACAAGTATTGGGCGGGCAATGCAGATCCGCACGAGGGCGGCGGGACGGCGACCTGTTGTTACCCAGGCCTAAAGAACTGGAGTAAGCCCGTTACGGTTCATTGGACGTGGGGACAGGAATCCGACCCACAAACGAAGACAGTACTCTTGAAGCGGGAGCAACGCGAGGTGGCAGTTCATTTCCCAGCCAGCGGCCCACACCATGATCCGGACACGTACAAAGACGACAGCTACGTCTGCGTCATTCTCCGCGACATCGATAAGGTCGATCTGGCGTTCTCGCCCTCGCGCTCAGGCTGCGCTGACAAGTAGAGAATGAAAGCGAAGTCACCCAGACGCCGGTCCGCGATATGGATCCTGCGGCACGCACACGCCGTGATGTGCGATCCCATCGCGAGCCCGGCCAGTAAGTCGCAGTTGCGCAAGCAGGCGTCCTAGGCGCTAGGTCACATACATCCGGGACCGAACAGCGCACCCCGCCGCCCGTCGTGCATTGATCTCTGGGATTTGACAGATCTTTGCAAACTCAGTTGGCCCGCGCATTACCCTAGCTAGTTACATCGATCATGTCCGATGTCGAACGCTTTACATAGTTGCATTGAATAACAACGGAGAAGAGATGCGACAACCGGCTCAGATTCATTTGCTTCGCGCTCCCTTTGGAGGCAACGGAAAACGGCGGTCACGAACCGCTCGTGCCGCAGCTGCTATTGCCAGCACATTGCTCGGGCTGGCCGCGTGTACGGGCGTAACGCTGCCGGATGACCCCTTCGACGGCGGAGGCGACCCCATGACAATCGTGCCCGTTAACCACACCGACCGGTATGCGGTTGGCATATCCCTCGACAAGTACTGGGCGGGAAATGTTAGCCGCCGTTCGGGCGGCGGCGGTGCCATCTGTTGTTATCCGGGTCTTAAAAACTGGAGTGAACCCGTTACAGTCAGTTGGACCTGGGGCTGGGAAGAAGACCCTCGTACAAAGGCAGTAACCAAGCCGGACGAGTCGCATACCGTGGTGGCACATTTCCCCGCCAGCGGACCGCACCATGACCCGGACATGCACAAAGACGATAGCTACGTCTGTGTCATTCTCCGCGACATTGATAAGGTCGATCTGGCGTTCTCGCCCTCACGTTCAGGGTGCGCGGACAAATAAGAGGCGCGAAAAGACATGACTGTCAGACAAGCCGGCGCGCCGGTTACCGATGAAGAGATCAGTGGCGCCCTACATGCGGGGTTCACGAAGCGCATGGATGAGCTGTTCTCGCCTTTGAACAAAGCCGGGCCGCTACGATTTAATGACGCCAAATGCCGCTTGTATCCTAAGCTCACCTTCTTTTTTGACGGCACAGGCAACAACCTTAAGATCGACACGCCGCTCGAGCGTCTTTCGAACATAGCGAAGTTATTTAATCTAGCAATCACCGACCGCGCCGGACGAGGGGCTTCACCCACTTATATTTCCGGTGTGGGAACCCCATTCAGCTTTCCTAAGATTATCGGCTACACCGACAAGCTAGCCGATGACAAAGGTGGCAAATTGGGGCTTGGGCTGGGCGTTGGAGGCGACTTGCGTGTTAAGTACGCTCTAGCCGAATTCTCGCGCATTTTGGAAAGAGACTGGAGCACGCCAGCCTGGAAATGTATGCAGTTCATCAACGTAGCAATTTTTGGCTTTTCGCGAGGCGCTACTGAAGCTCGCGCATTCGTGCGCAAGTTAATCGAGACCAAGTGTGAACGCATAGAGAATGGGTTGATCTGGTTAGCCCCGAACGGCGAACGCGTGCCACTGCGTATCAACTTCATGGGACTATTCGACACGGTGGCCTCAGTCGGTGGCCCGTCGCGACACGTCGGTTGGGCGAGCGAACTGGCGATTCCAATCGAAGTGGAGCGTTGTGTTCATCACGTCGCGGCGCATGAAGTCCGCGCAGCTTTTCCGCTCGATTCCGTGAGGATGGATCGGACGTACCCGCCGAACTGCGAGGAGGTCGTCTATCCCGGGGGGCATTCCGACGTCGGCGGTGGATACGCACCGGACGAACAGGGGCGCAGCAACGCGCTCGCACGCATCCCGCTGCGGCATATGCTTGCGGAAGCTTTGCGTGCTGGTGTTCCTTTGAAGCTGCCCTCGCAGATGGACGAAAAATTGCGCTCCGACTACGAATTGTCCAACGACGATCCCATCGTCAGCCAATACCAAGGCTACATGGCCGCGTTGCCTGCCGCCGACGGCGACGACCTTGAAGCACTGATTCAGTCGCATCGTCGCCTGCAGTTCCGCTGGCGCGGCGCACTGGCGCATCAGCCCAACGACTATCGCGTGCTCGGCAAGCTGTATGAAAATGAAAAGGTCAGCGCCGCTACTTGCGCAGCCGTACCTCCAGCAACCGATGCGGACCATCCGAAATGCGTCGACAACCAGTGGGACTATCACGTCCCGCCTGAGCCAGTCGAGCAGGCGGCACAGTTGCTTCGGGAACAGCGTCGCCTTGTGCAGCGCGTTTCGTTCCTTCGTCATCCGGTAGAAACGGCCTCGGGCACGTCCACGTGGCCACCTCCCGAACCCCGCGAGCGCACACCATATGAGGATCTAATCCTCAGCGCATGGGATGAACGCGCGCCTCTGCCGCCTTCCGTCGACAGGCTGCTGGCCGAGTACGTTCACGACTCAGTCGCGCACTTCACCTCATGGCCGTGTGCGCTCTACGATCCGCGCGGTGTGTACTGCGATACGAGAAAGTACTATGCCGCCACGAAAGCGCAGGAGGCAGAAACGGCATAGCGCTATGCATGGATGTACACCGGTATGTCAAACGGGGCGAAAAGATCGCGGAGCTAGCGACGGGTCACGGCAAACCACCGTGACCCGCCAGCGGTTTACTTCATCGTCAATTCTTCACGCCAGCAGCGAGGGTGCAAGTACTGTCGTGCCGGTCCTCACCATCATGTACAGGTTCCCGTTCGAACCCAACGTGGTCAGTTGTCTCGACATACATTCTTCGGATGTTCATGCCGACCGCATGTAACCCGCTTTGTCTCGACTATGACACAAACCCATGAAATCGCGCAAAACCCTCAACCTCCTCCCGGCCAGTGCGCAAGCGGCTAACGGGTGCATTACCGTCAGAAAAACCCACACTCATGCCACACACCACTTCGTAATTGGAAGGAAGGCCCAGTCGCTCCGCTATAACGTTCTGAAATCGCACGAATGACACTTGAGGGCATGTATCCAGCCCCACTGCTCGCGCCGCCACCATAACGGTTTGAATAAACATGCCACAGTCAAGCCAACTGAACTTTGTCAGTGCGGAATCGATTGAAAAGATCAGACCCACTGGTGCGTCAAAGAAATCGAAGTTTCTCGCTGTCACGCGCGCACGCTCTGCCAAGTCCTGCTTTTGAACGCCGAGTACACCGTAATAGGCAGCGCCGAACGCTTCCTGGCGTGCTCGCATGGCTTCGGGCAACGGGTCGGGCATATGCCGAAGCGGCGGATGCCGGTCTTCGTCATGCGCGCGTCTCAGTGCCTCGCCAAGAGCGGACTTAACGCGCCCCGCAAGCACATCGACTCGCCAGGGCTGCGTATTCGAATTGCTCGGAGCATAGCGAGCCACATCGAGAATCTGCTCGATGACGTCACGGGAAACCTCATCGGGTTTGAAAGCGCGGACGGCCCGGCGCGATCGTATGGCCGCGTCGACAACGCGTGCGTCTGGATGAGTCTTACGGTCGATTTTCATAGCTCAACGAAGATTGCAAAGCGCGAGAAACAGCGCGCCGAAAGCGCAGCGCGGCAGGTGCGCGTCTGTACCTGGCATCGCAATGAAGCGTTGCGATGCCTCCAACTTATGTCATGGCGTGATGTACGGATCAAAACATGTGCCGCACGCCCATCATTGCGCCCATCTGTCCCACGCCTTGCGCAGGCGTCGTACCGCCGCCGCCTGCGCTGACGGAATAGCGCGCGTGTGCGCTGTTCCACAGATAAGCCACGTTGCCGTACACCGCTGTCCTCTTCGACAGGAAGTAAGTCGCGCGCAAACTGGCCATGGTCGCGCGAGCGTCATGTTGCTGGACGACCACGCGATACGCCTCGCCGTCGAGCGCGAACGTGGGCGTCACGTAGTACTGCGCGCCGACGAAGAAAAGATTCGAGCGCACGTCGCCGCCAGGCACGTTGGATTGCACGCGCCGGCCTAGCCATCCAGCGCCGAGTTTCACGCCGGCCACGTTCACGTAGCCATTGGCCTGGACACGCGCGTCCTTGTCGCTGCCCGACGAGGTGCGGAAAGGCGCTACGCCGTCAAAGAAGTTCGCGGCCGCATTCGTGCCGCCGCGCTGCTCGTCGTAGGCCGTAGCAACGCCGAAATACGTGCCGTCGTACTTGACCATCGCGCTCCATTGGCGGCACTGGTTGACGTCGCCGGGCACCTGGCCCGCACAGGTGCCTTGGCCTGGCGAATTACCGGTTCCCGCACCATCGCGACCAAACGACCACGACGCGCCTATCGTGACGCCGTAGAACTTACCCTTGTAGACGATGGTGTTGTCGCTTCTCGCGTTCGGCACATAGGCGTCCAGCGCGCCGATGCCATAAATGTCGGGCCCGAGAATGTCGGCGTCCGACATCGCCCAATATGTCATCGTGTACTGACGGCCAAAGCTCAGCGCACCCCACGGCCCTTCCATTCCAACCCATGCCTGTCGGCCGAATAGCCGGCCGCCTTGCCCCGCGTCGCCGGCACGCGGATTGAAGCCGCTTTCCAGCACGAAGGTCGCCCGGAGCGTTCCGCCCAACGCTTCGACACCACGCATTCCCCAGCGCGACGGCAGCTCGCCGGTGATGCCCGGCATGCGTATCAGATGTCCGCCGGCCGCATTGGCGTGAGACACGTATTCAATGCCCGTGTCGAGCACGCCATAAAGTGTGACGCTGCTTTGTGCGAATGCGGAGACGCTGACGAACCCCGCAGCACATGCCGCCAACCTGCCATATCCCATGAAGCCTCCCTGTCTACGACCCATTGATTGCAGCAATGAAGCGGGTCGTCATGAATGCATGGCGGCGAGATTAGGATCGGCCGATGCGTGCGACAACAGGGAAATCCCGCAAGCACCAGGCGGCTCACGAGGAAAACAAAAACTGCCACAGGTATTTCCTGCTCAGGCTTGGCGCAACCAGTCTCTGTTTTTTTCGGCAACCCGAGCCGGTTAGAAATGCTTGCCCGAAATCGCGTTGCCTCTTTCGTGAACCGTCGAGGCTCATCCGGCATTGAAATCTGTGCAACCTCATATTGCAGAACATTCGCTTCTTGCACGCGCCGCGCTATGGCATCTTGAACACAAGCACGCAATTCAACGGGAGTTTCGAATGTCGCAAACCGAGGCTTTAAGCAGCAAGGATCAACTCATCGCGCGCTGTCTGCCGTTTCTCGAAGAAGTCAAAGACATGACGACGGGGACGGAAGTCGAGCGATGGCTGAACGAACGGTATGGCGTGACTAGCGATCTGTACCAGGACCTCGCGCGGCTCATCAAGGCCGGCGTGAAAGAAGGCTGGGCCGCCGACGTCGAAATAGCGGGCTCGAGATACCGGCGTGCGCGCCTCGTCGCGCCCTGCGCCGAGACGTTCTTCTTCAGCATCACCGCAGTGCTGATGGACAGCACGGATAACACGCAGAACAATCCGGAAAACAGCTTCCGCGGCGACTATCACGCACATCCATACGGCGAGTTCAATATGGTCGTGCCACTTGACGAAGGCGCCGCGCTCGCCGGCCCGAACGGCTGGTGCTACGGCGGCTGGACAGCGCCCGGACCCGGAAGTCATCACTATCCGGAGGCAAAAGGCGGCGCGGTCATCGCGCTGTTTTTCCTGCCTGCTGGGCGCATTGCTTACGACTTCCACCCGGCGTCAACATGAAATGAGGCGAGCCATTTTCCGGGCTCGCCTGTCCGTTTCGGCTGATCGTGCTGATCGTTATTCCTGGCAATCCAAATCAACCGGCTCTGACCTGCCGTGCCACATCGGCAAGCTGTTGTCGCAGCCACTGTAGCGCTGGGTCAGAGTCATTGCGTTCATGCCACACCGCACGCACGGTCACGTTGGGGCAGTCATAAGGCGTGGCTCGCATCGACAGTTCGCCGTGGCGCTCCAGTTCACGTGCCAATGGCGAGGGAACCAGGGCGAGCATTTTGCTATGACGCAGCAGTGCGGGAATGGCAAGCGAGTGGGCCACGGACACGCGTAAGCGCGGCATCTCCCGCGCGTTGGCAAACGCACGGTTGATGGCGTCACGGTCGAACATCTCCGATTGCCTTGCAAGGCCACGTTCGAGGATGAAGCCGCTCACCGCGCCCTCTTCCGCGCCGCCCTGCGAGACAGCCACGAGTGGGTAAGCCAGCAGGTCCGCTTGAGTAAGCGGGCGGTCCGCGACGGGATGATCGCGATTCAGGAGCAACGCGTCGGTCTGCTCCCACAGCGTCATCGAACGAAAACGCAGCGGCACGTCGGCGAAGATACCGATTGCCACGTCGATTCTGCCGACGTCGATCTGTCCCGCGAGATCGAGCCGGGTTGATGGCCGCACCACGAGATCGGCGAGCGGCGCTTCAGCGGACAGACGCTGACTCAGCCGCCCCAACACCAGTGCCGTGATGTAGTCGTTGGCCGCCACGACAAACTTGCGTTGCGCGACGCGCGGATCGAACTCGTCCGCGCCCAACGCTGCCCGAATCTGCTGCAATGCGCTGCGCACCTGCGCGGCCATGGCGAGCGCGCGCACGGTCGGCTCCATCCCTCTTGCGGTACGCACGAACAGATCGTCGCCGATAACCTCACGCAGGCGGCCAAGCGCATGACTGATTGCGGACTGGCTCAAATTCAGACGCTTGCCGGCGAGTGCGAGATTGCGGTCTTCGAATATCGCGTCGAAAACACGCAGCAGGTTGAGGTCGATGCGGTTCGCAGAAATGCCCATCACGCCGCTCCATGCGCGGCGCTAGCGTCGCGGCTGGCGAGTGCCTTGAGGTCGAACGCGGGATCGTTGATGTCGTCTATGGAAGGCCGCGCACCGTTCGCCAGTAGTTTGCGCGCCAGCATATGATCCTGAGGCCTGTTGATGCTGTCGACTGCCACGAGATTCTGGTCGCGAAAGTAAAACAGAGAGAACTTCGCTTCCTCTACAACGCCGCGTATCGCGAAGTCCGTGAAGCCCTTGCTCACGCCGGCCATCTGCAATTTCATATCGTATTGATCCGACCAGAACCAGGGCACCGCGCGATATGGTTGCGGGCGTCCAAGAATCGACGCGGCTGCCGTCTTTGCCATATCGTTTGCGTTCTGCACTGACTCGATGCGACAAGGGGCGCCGTCCGCCTCGGCCCAATAGGGCACGAAGGACGCACAATCGCCCGCTGCGACGACGGAAGGATCGCTCGTGCGGGCGCACGCATCCACGACGATGCCGCCCGCCACCTGCAAGCCGCAGCCGGCCGCGAGCTCGGTATTGGGCAGCACGCCAATGCCCACTATCACGAGATCGCAAAGCAGGCGGGCACCGTCGTCGAGTTCGACCGCGACTCCGCCCTGCATATCGTGTAGCGCGACCACCTTGCGGCCGCACGCGAACGACACACCGCGGCTCTTGTGGACACGCTCCATGAAACCAGACAAGGTTGGCGACGCGACGCGGGCCAGCACACGCTGCTCGGTTTCCACCACCGTCACGTCGAGGCCCTGCATCCGCAACGACGCTGCCGCTTCCAGACCGATGTATCCGCCGCCAATCACTACCGCGCGCCGCGCCGTTTGTGCGCGTTCGGCGAGGCGTCTTGCATCGGCGAGATCGCGCAGATAGTGAACCGCGTCGAGCGACGCGCCCGCGCAATCGAGCATGCGCGGCCGCGCGCCGGTGCTCAGTGCGAGGTGGTCGTAGGCGATCCGTGATCCGTCATGCAGCTCCACCTGTTTGCGTTCGCGGTCGATACGCATGGCGCGAGTCGACGGCATCCACTCAATCTGCAGCTCCGTATAGAACGCCGGCGAGCGCAGCGGCAAGCGCTGCTCCGCGAAACTGCCTGTGAGAAAGCCCTTTGACAGCGGTGGACGTTGATAAGGCGCGTGGGGCTCATCGCCGATCAGCACGATATCGCCGTCAAAGCCCAATTCCCTTGCCGACGTAGCGATCTGCAGACCCGCGTAGGAGGCGCCGACAATCACGAGCTTGCGTTTCATGATCTCATCCCTGTCTCGCGGGAATCTGCACGACCAGTCCGTGCATCGCCGGGGCGACGACGAGTTGGCAACTGAGCCGGCTTTCCGGCCGGCGTTCCGCGGCCACGCCCTCCAGCAGGTCGCGCTCCGTTTCGTCAGGCTCCGGCAACTCGGCGGTCGAAGACGAATCGATATACACGTGGCACGTCGCGCACGACAGACATCCGCCGCATTCCGCGTCGATGCCGCGCACGTTGTTGTGAATCGCGGCTTCCATCACGCTTGTGCCGGCGGGAACGTCAATTTCACTGCGGCTTCCATCACGCAGAATGTAGGTGACGATAGGCATGGCATGTCTCCTTGATGATCGAGTGCGCCTAGAAGTTTTCGAAGTACTCGCGGTGCTCCCACTCGGTGACTTCGAGATTGAAGCGGCTGATCTCCGCCTCCTTGAGCTTGCAGAAGTAGTCGATAAAGGCGCCGCCGAAGCCTTCGCGCAAACACTCGTCTGCACGCAGCGCGTCAATCGCATCGCCCAGCGAGCGGGGCAGCAGTTCCGCCTGCGTTTCATAGGGGGTATCCGCAGAAGGCGGCAACTCGAGCTTGCGATGCAGACCGTCAAGCCCCGACAGCACCTGCGCGCCGAAGTACAGATACGGGTTGGCCGTGGGCTCGCCGACGCGATTCTCGACGCGCGTAGCCGGATCGTTCGGCCCGCCGAGCACGCGCAGCATCACGCCGCGATTGTCGCGTCCCCAGATAGCGCGGTCAGGCGCATTCGAATAGGGACGGTAGCGCCTGTAGCCGTTGATGGTCGGCGTAGACAGCGCAGTGGCTGCCTGCGCGTGAGCGAGCAGCCCTGCGAGGTATCGCTCGCCCGTAACGGAAAGCGGCGCACCGGAGTCGCTCGGCATGAACGCGTTGGCGCCGTCGTCGATCCGCACGAGCGACTGATGCAGATGCCATCCGCTCGACACCACATTGGGAATGCGCGGCCGGCACATGAAAGTCGCGTGATAGCCGTTGCGCTGGCAGATCTGTTTGACTGCACTGCGAAACAGGATCATGTCGTCCGCGCTTTTAATGCCCTTTGTCGGCGCGAACGTGAACTCGAACTGACTGGGGCCGTACTCGACTTCGAGTGAGCGCACCGGCAATTCGAGGCCTGCTATGCCATGCCGCAACATCTCCATCACATGGTCCACGGCGTCGTAGCGCAGTTCCGTCAGGTACTGATAGCCGTGTGACAGCAATTCGACCTCGGGCGGCAAGCCGGGCTGGCCCGAATGCTCGGGCTTCATGTTCGGGTTGAGGCACCTGAAAACATGAAACTCCACCTCGAGGCCGCTGACAAACTCGAACCCCTGCTTTTCGAGGCGCTCCAGCGCGCGGCGAAACAGGTGGCGCGTGCCGAACGGCACCGGCCTGCCGTTCGGAAAGTACAGGTCGCACAACACCCAGCCCGTATGCGGCGCCCACGGCAGCACGCGAAACGTTTGCGGGTCCGCCACCATGAGCGTGTCGCACGCACCCTGCATTTCCGGCATGTCGAATCCCCCCCCCGCAGTGAACACGGGGAATACGGTCCGATGCGAGGTGTCTTTCGCAAGCAGCGTGCTCGTGAGCGTCACGCCGCATTCAAAAGCCTTGATCGCATCGTCGACCACAAGCGTCTTGCCGCGCAGCAGCCCGTGCTGATCGGGAAACGAAAATCGCACTACCTGTACATCACTTTCCCTCAGACGCTCCAGAAGCTGCGCAAAGGCCGAGTGCTGCGCATCGGTCCACAGACCATGAGTCTTCACAAAAGACATAACTCTCTCGCGCGGCGGCGGCCGCGCGCTCCGTTCCGGTTTGCTATATCGACTCAGGCCTTGGGCGCGGGCCACGGCGCCGCAGTGCGGCGATTCAGGTCTGCCTGTTTCCAGTATTCGTCCCAGCGCTCGGCGGGCGCGATACCGTCAATCGAAGCCGGCCCGGTGAGATGCGCGGCTTCCTGTTCGTCGATCATCATCAGGGTCTTTTCGCCGGCTTGCGTCTTTTCGATTGCGTCGACGAGCAGGCGCCGGTAGGCCATGATCCCCTTGTCGGTAGTGCCCAGATGCTCACGTGTGCGGTCCTGAATGGGCCCTTGCGACTCCACCGCCCACTGATCGTGCACGTTGATGTCGAAGCCCATACCGGTGTACGTCTCGGTCAGTTGCTCCTCGACGTTGAAGCCGTACTGATTGCGCTTGTTGCGGCGTGACGTGTAATCGGGCAGTTCGTAGAGTTCGAGCCGCTGCTCGCGCATTTGCTGCTTGTTGGTCGGCGCGCCGAAACTGGTGAAAATCGCGTACCAGTAGCAGTTTTCGTCGTCCACAGGCACGTGCCATTGTGTGATCGTCATCTCGGCGCTCATGGGGATCACAAAGGCCTGAGGGAACACCACATTCGTGACGCGCACGTGCGTGTGCTCGTCATCCAGCGGGCGTTTCGCAATGAGCCGAAGACCGTAGTCCGCCGGGCTGACAAGAATCTCGGGCGACTCGTATTCACGCAAGACCTTGGTGATAGGCATGGTCGAATCCGCCGACGCGCCGCGAAACTGCTTGCCGTAGCTCGCGCTCACATCCTCGTCTTCGAAGAAGCGATGCAGAAACGATGCGTGCGCCGGATCGATGCCCACTTCCAGAGCCTGCAGCCAGTTGCATTCGAACAGTCCCTTGAACGCGAAGGTGTACTCGTTGGGCGCCGCGAAGCAATCGAAATTGGGAAATGCGGGCGGCTCGCCCTTGCCGATATAGGCGAAAAGAATGCCGCTGCGCTCGATCACCGGATAAGCGCTTTGACGAACCCTCTTGCACAGCGTGCTTCCCGCGGGTTCGCCCGGCGTTGACAGACACTGGCCGTTCACATCGAAAAGCCAGCCGTGAAACGCGCAACGCAAGCCGCCTGCTTCCAGCCGGCCTGCGGCGAGATCGGCACCGCGGTGCGGGCAATCCCGGTCGAGCATGCCGTAGCGCCCTTGTTCGTCCCTGAATACGACGAAGTCCTGGCCCATCAGCCGCACAGCCCGCACGGGCCGCACTTCGGGAAGCTCTTCCACGAGCGCCACCGGTTGCCAATAGTTGCGTAACAGCGCGCCTGCGGGCGTGCCCTTGCCGACGCGCGTGATCGCGTCGTTCTGCTCGGAACTCATCATGGCGTTGTCTCCTGGGTTGAATTCAGACGTCGATTCTCTGCATGCAGATATGTCGTTTTGATGATGCGAAGGATAGGTTACTGAATTCATCAACGCAAGTATTGCATACATCGCTTGTGACTTAGAACGCCGGCGGCGCGCGGTGACAGTCATTCAAATCATTGATTTTCCTACGTTTATATGTCCCCATTAGGACTTTCCCGAGCATCATTTCCCTAGGCCCAAGCGGTCAAATATGGCTTCTTTGCATACAATCCAAAACAGATAACATCGGAAGCCGACGTCAGCCACGCTTCGCAATGTCTTCCCTCGGCTACAATGAAAACCACAAGCGAAGTCCAGCGCGGGACGCGAAACAGGCAACAGGAGAAACAAAATGGAGTCGCAGCAAGAGCGGGTGTTGGTCTATCTACGCGATCTGATACTGAAGGGTGAATTCGCGCCGGGCGAGCGCCTTGGCGAAGTGGCGCTGGCGGAGCGGTTGCAGGCGTCGCGCACACCGGTTCGCCTCGCGCTAACCACGCTCGAGCAGGAAGGGCTCGTCGAGCCGTCGCCCGGCGGCGGCTATGTCATGCGGCGTATCACTGCGGCGGAGATTGCCGACGCTATTGCGGTGCGCGGACATCTGGAAGGCATGGCGGCACGCCTCGTCGCCGAACATGGCGTGCCGCGCCAGCTCTCGAAC